>Ga0070730_10001181_pt1 | contig 25650 bp, 22 predicted proteins | sample Coa_R1_3_FD_66447 | JGI IMG/M metagenome (GOLD analysis project Ga0070730, IMG submission 66447) | Surface soil microbial communities from Centralia Pennsylvania, which are recovering from an underground coalmine fire - Coalmine... | ecosystem: Environmental > Terrestrial > Soil > Unclassified ... | reverse complement strand
ATTCATCGATCCGTCGGGGTGTTCCTGGTGCAGGGTGATAGAGCCGCGCACGCAGACGACCGCCTCATGACCGTTCGGGTGCATCTCCCAGCTGGTCCAGGGTTCGGTGAACGTGAACAGGCTGACCAGCCGGCCTTCGCGACCGTCGGCCGCGTGCCGCGCGCCGTAGGCGGCATACCACTCCATGCCCCCGGTGAACGTGGGTTCGACCACGGCCGAGCCGCGTGCGCCGAGGTGGATGGGCCGCTGTTCGAGATCAATCGGATCCATTGGCATTCCCCTCTTGGAGGCCGAGGGCCGGCGCCCCAATCTACCTGAGCGCCGCCGCGCCCGCGAGGGGGCGTCGCCACCCGCTGCGCCTGCCGCGCTCCCCCTCATTGAAGACCCGGACCATCGGGCCTAGCCTCCCGAGAAACCCGGAGGAACGGCTGTGAGCGAAACGCTGGCGATCGAATCTGGTCACGACCACAGCAGGAGCGAGACCGTGACCGCGGCGCTGGCGGCGCGGGTTTCGGGGATGCGGCTCGATGCGATGCCCGCGGCCGCGCTGACGGTGGCCAAGCAGTGCCTGATGGACTGGATCGGGGTGGCGCTGGCGGGGCGGGACGAGCCGCTGGTGCGGATCCTGCTTGATGAACTGGCGGCGGAGGATGCCGCGGGCGGTGTCTCGATCCTCGGCCACGGCCGGCGGGCGCGGATCGACGATGCGGTGCTGATCAACGGGGCGATGGGGCATGCGCTCGACTTCGACGACGTGATCATGCCGATGGGCCATCCGACCGCGCCGGTGGCGCCGGTGGTGCTGGCGCTCGCCGAACATCGGGGGGCGTCGGGCGCGGAGGCGCTCGTCGCGTTCATCGCCGGGGTCGAGGCGGAGTGCCGGGTGTCGCGGCTGATGGGGCCCTCGCACTACGCCAAGGGCTGGCACTCGACGGCGACGACCGGGGCGTTCGGCGCGGCCGCCGCGGCCGCGCGGCTGCTGGGGGTCACCGGTGAGGCGCTCACCCACGCCTTCGGCATCGCCGGCACCCAGGCGGCGGGCTTGAAGAGCGTGTTCGGCACCATGTCCAAACCCCTGCACGCCGGGACGGCGGCGCGCAACGGCCTGCTGGCGGCGCGGCTGGCGGTGCGCGGGTTCACCAGCGACGTCGACGTCCTGGGCTCGAAGCAGGGCTTCGCCGACACCCAGTCGACCACCGTCGACGCTGAGGCCGGGCTCGCGCCGCGCGCCGCGCCGTGGCTGGTCGAGGCGCTCTACAAGTATCACGCCGCCTGCTACCTGACGCACGACGCCATCGAGGCGGCCAGCCAGCTGCGGATCGAGGAGCGGCTCAGCCCGGAGATGATCGAGGCGGTGAGCGTGAAGGTGCCGTCCGGCCACCTGGGCGTCTGCAACATCCAGGAACCTTCGACCGGCCTGGAGTGCAAGTTCTCGCTGCGGATGACCACCGCCCTGGCGCTGGCCGGCGAGGACACCTTCCAGGAGAGGCTGTTCTGCGACGAGACCGCGCGCCGGCCGGATCTGGTCGACCTGCGCAACAGGGTGAGCGTCGATCCGACCCAGGTGGGCCGCGGGTCGGTCGTGACCGTGCGGCTCAGGGACGGCCGGGTAGTCTCGCGCCAGGGTGACGTTTCCCAGCCCAACCGCGACCTGGTGGCCCAGCAGGACCGGCTGGAGCGCAAATTCCGCCAGCTGACCGCCCGGGCCCTCGGCGCCGAGCGGGCCAGCGCGGTGATCGATGTCTGCCGTCACCTGGAGGCGCAACCCGACCTGAGGCGGCTCATGGCGCTCTGCCGCGGCGCATGAAGAGCCACCGTAGACAACCGTTGATACGGTGGCGGCGTCGCCCCGCGAGCGGCGTTCAGCCCCTCCCCTTGATGATGCGCCGGAGGACGGTGAGCAGGCCCTGCGCGCCGGCGCCCTGGTCACCGTCGGCGGCTTCGCCAGCGCCTGCTGGGATTCATGGCGGTTTCGGGCGGTATTTGGCGGTTTCGGGCGCGGCGCGGGCGGTTCGAGAGGCGATATTGGCCGGCCGAGAGGGCGTCTACGGGTTCTGAACCAAGGATTTCGCCCTCCGAATCGCCGACTCCCCGCGCTCGCGTGCATCGGCGCCCGCGGCACAGCGGCGTTTTCACGATTGACGATGAGAAAGAGCGACTTGAGCATTGCATTATGCAACTTGATGGGGCGATAGTCAAGCACAAACCGAAGTTGACAATTTGCACTCTGGCGCTCAGCGGGAGGTCATCGCGGCCAGCCAGCGCCGCGTCTCTCGCGGTGTCTTGAAGCGGTGCTTTCGGGCGTGGTCCAGGGCGGCGCTGGAGAAACGGGCTTCACGCCGTTCGTTGCCGCTTCGGTAGGTGTCCCAGGTCCAGCGGATCGGGTGGTCCTTTTGCAGCCATCGGCGGAAGTCCTCCCGGTTGCCGGTCCCGGCCCAGAGTTCGCCGCCCGAGATCGCGCGCAGGAAGGAACGGCGGATCACTCGCGTCATGATCACGGTTCTCGAGTAGTCGAGCCAGATGACGTCCGACGCGCGCGGCAGTATTTGTGGGAGGGCGCCTTGCGAGTAGTTACCGTCGGTAATCCATTGGTCGCCACGGATCGCTTCGCCCACGAGGCGCACCCACTCTTCCGGCTCCTCTATGCTCAGGGCTCTCCAATTCGCGCGCCAGTTGAGCGCGTCCAACTCGATGTGCGCAATGTTCAGCCGCGCCGAAAGAGCCCGGGCCAAGGTCGACTTGCCCGATCCGGAATTGCCGATGATCGCTATGCGGCGGCCTTGCAATCCCACCGGCGTCATGAACCCAGCTCCCCCGCGACCGGTAAGTCTTCTATCGCGCGGGCGGGGGAGGGAAAATCGGGGCCCGATGCGCTACAGCTTGCGAATGGGCAGCAAGCGCAACGTTGGCCGACCGCCTCATCCGGACGTCCTGACGCCCGGCGAATGGCGGGTCGTGGACGCGGTGCGGCACGGGATGAGCAATGCTGAGATCGCTCGCCGGCGAGGCGTCAGCCTGGACGCCGTCAAGTTCCATCTCGCCAACGCCGTCGGCAAGCTCGGGCTTCCTGATCGCCGGGCCCTGCGCGCGTGGGACGGCGTTCGCCGCGACAGTCACCTTCACTCCAAGGAGCAGGACATGGAGCAGCCGCTGGAACTGGGCCCTATCGGACAGATCGCGCGCTCGGTGAGCAACATCGCCGAAGCCGAGCGCTGGTACCGTGACGTACTTGGCCTGAAGCACCTCTACACTTTCGGCAAACTGGCTTTCTTCGACTGTGGCGGCGTGCGGCTGTTTCTCGAGGAGGGACCCGGCGCGACCCGGTCCCAGTCCGTCATCTATTTCCGGGTGACCGACATCCGCACGGCTCACGCTCGGCTTCGCGAGAAAGGCGTCGAGTTCGAAAGCCCGCCCCACCTGATTCATCGCCATGCCGACGGCATGGAAGAGTGGATGGCCTTCTTCCCTGACAACGAAGGCCGCCTTCTGTCGATCATGTCCCAGGTTACCGGGACCGCGCCGTCCTGAGCGACTGCGCCGTGTTCGCGTATCGGGGGTTGTTGACCGGCGCCCGCGCGCGACGCAGGATCGCGTGCGATCCGGGGGAACAGCGCAATGGCCGATCGATCCCAGGCGGCGGACGCCCCCACGATGAGGCGCCGCCACATCGCCGCGGCGACCATCGGCAACGCACTCGAGTTCTACGACTTCCTGACCTACGCCTTCTTCGCGATCCAGATCGGACATGCGTTCTTCCCGTCGGGCAACGCCTACGCCAGCCTGATGCTGTCGCTGGCGACGTTCGGGGCCGGGTTCGTGACCCGGCCGATCGGCGCGCTCGTCATCGGCGCCTATTCCGATCGGGTGGGCCGCAAGCCGGCGATGCTGCTGTGCTTCGGCCTGATGGGCGTCTCGATCGTGGCCATGGCGCTGATCCCGTCCTACGCCGCGATCGGGGTGGCCGCGCCGATCCTGGCGGTGCTCGCCCGCATGGCGCAGGGGTTTTCGCTGGGTGGCGAGATCGGCTCCAACACCGCCTTCCTGCTGGAGGCCGCGCCGCCGGAGAAGCGGGGGCTGGTGGTATCGTGGCAGGGGGCGAGCCAGCAGGTGGCGTTGACCGCTGCGGGTGCGGTGGGGGCGATGCTGACCGCCTGGATGCCGCCGCACCTGCTGGACGCCTACGGCTGGCGGATCGCGTTCCTGCTGGGCGCGGTCACCCTGCCGTTCGGGCTGTGGCTGCGGTCCAACCTGCCGGAAACCCTGCATTCGGCCGAGCAGCCTGGCGTGGCGCCGCCGGCGCAAGGATCGCGCCTCAACCAAGCGCGGGGTTCCTCGCGGGTGATCGGGCTTGGGCTGGTGGTGCTGGCCTCGGGCACCATCGCCTCGTACATCTTCAACTATGTCGTCACCTATGCGCAGCACACGCTGCACATGCCGGCGCGGGACGGCTTCGTGGCCAGCACATGCGGCTATGTCGCCTCGATCGGCACCGCGCTCGCCGGTGGCTGGCTGTCGGACCGCGTCGGCCGCTGGCGGGTCAATGTGTGGGGCAACCTGGCCTTTGTTCTCCTGATCCTGCCGGTGTTCTACTGGATCACCCAGGCGCGCACGCCCTTTGCCCTGATCGTGGGGGTTACCGGGTTGAGTGCGGTCGGGGCGTTCATATGGGGCTCGTTCTACGCCGCCCTGGCCGAGAGCTTGCCGAAGACCATACGCGGCAGCGGGTTCGGAATCGTCTATTCCCTCTCGATCGCGGCGTTCGGAGGGACGACGCAGCTGGTGGTCACCTGGCTGCTCCACGTCACCGGCAATGCGCTGGCCCCGGCCTTCTACCTGATGGGCGCCGCCTCGATCGGCCAGGTCGCCCTTATGCTGATGGCCGAGAGCGCGCCCGCGCCGCTGGCGCGGCGGGCGCTCGCCCTGGCCGCGGCGCCGAGCGTGGCCGGATAGAGACGCCCGCCCGTGGGAGGGCTGACGCCCCTTACTCCGCCGCGGCGCTGGCCGCGACGGGCGCCGAGCGCGCGGCCGTCGCCGCGCGCACCAGGGGGATCAGGTCGCGGCCGTATTCGAGGGCGTCCGCCAGGGGATCGAAGCCGCGGATCAGGAAGGTGGTGACGCCGAGGTCCCAGTAGTCGAGCATGGCCTCGCACACCTGCTGCGGCGTGCCGACCAGGGAGGTGGAATTGCCCTGGGCGCCGGTGAGGGCGGCCAGTTCGGTCCACAGGCGCTTGTCGACCACCGGGCCGCGGGCGGCCTCGGCGAGGAGGCGCTGGGAGCCGGCGTTCTGCGGCTCTCGCGCCGCGGTTCCTCCGCCGCGCAGGGCCTTGGCCATCTCCAGGATGCGATGGGCGCGGGCCCAGGCCTCGTCCTCGGTGCGCCCGAGGATGGGACGGAAAGACACGCTGAAGCGGATGTGGTCGGCGCGGCCGTGGCGGGCGGCGGAGGCTCGGACCTTGGCGATGGTGTCGGCGACCGCGGCCAGGCTCTCGCCCCACAGGGCGTAGACGTCGGCGTGCTTGCCGGCGACGGCGATGGCCTCGTCGGACGAGCCGCCGAAGTAGACCGGGATGTGCGGCTGCTGCAGGCAGCGCACCGTGGAGGTCGCGCCCCGGGCGCGGTAGTAGGGACCGTCGTGGTCGAAGGGTTTCGGGCTGGTCCAGGCCTTCCTGAGCACGTCGAGGTAGTCGTCGGTGCGGGCGTAGCGCTCGGCCTTCTCGAGGAAATCGCCGTCGCGAGCCTGGTCGGCGTCGGAGCCGCCGCTGATGACGTGTACGGCCAGGCGCCCGTCCGAGAACTGATCAAGGGAGGCGAGCTGGCGGGCGGCCAGGGTCGGGGCGACGAAGCCGGGTCGGTGGGCGAGCATCAGGCCGAGGCGCTCTGTGGAATGGGCGGCGAAGGCGGCGACCTGGAAGCCGTCGGCGGCGACGCTGAAGTAGCCGATCAGCACGCGGTCGAAGCCGGCGTACTCGTGGCCGCGGGCGGTGGCGGCGACGAAGGCCTTGTCGACCACGCCTGGCCCCCGCGGCGCGGCGCGGATCTCCGAGGCGTTGGAGGTGCCGATCATGCCGATGAATTCGACGGGTCTATCGGGCATCGCTGGGCCTCCTACGATCGCGTGAGCTTCCCCGACGTCGGGCTTGCCATCGACCCCTTTTCGGCGAAACCTGTCAAGAAACCCCGGCGAGATCGGGAAGGAGGACGCCATGCGCTTCGGAATCTTTTACGAGATCAGTGTTCCCCGGCCCTGGGGGCCGGAGACCGAGCGGCAGGTCTACGCCAACTGCATCGAGCAGTGCGTCGTGGCCGACCAGGTGGGCTTCGACCACGTCTGGGCGGTGGAGCACCACTTCCTGGAGGAATATTCCCACTGCCCGGCGCCGGAAATCTTCCTGGCCACGGTGGCGGCCAAGACCCAGCAGATCCGCGTCGGCCACGGCATCAACGTCTGCGTGCCCGAGATCAACCATCCGATCCGCATCGCCGAACGCTCGGCCGTGCTGGACCTAGTCTCGAACGGCCGCCTCGACGTCGGCACCGGGCGCAGCGCCACCTGGACCGAGCTCGGCGGCTTCCGCGCCAACCCGGACCTGACCAAGGCGACCTGGTCGGAGATCGTCCGGGCCCTGCCGAAGATGTGGATGCAGGAGCGCTACGCCCACGACGGCGTCTGCTTCTCGATGCCCGAGCGGGCGGTGATCCCCAAGCCCTACCAGAAGCCGCACCCGCCGCTGTGGGTGGCGGTGACCAGCCCCGGCACAGAGATCGACGCCGCCGAGCACGGCATCGGCGCGCTGGGCCTGACCTTCAACGACTTCGCCGAGCAGGAGCGGCGGGTGAAGGTCTACCGCAAGGTGATCGCCAACTGCGAACCGGCCGGCGCCGTCAACGAGCAGGTGGCGACGGTCAACTTCCTCTACTGCCACGAGGACAACAAAATCGGCCAACAGACGGGCCTGCGCCTCGCCGGCACCTTCGGCTACGCCGCGGCGCAGCTGGTCTCGGCGCGCGAGGTCTACGCCTCGCCCTCCTACGCCAGCTTCGGCCTGCTGCCGCAGGTGCGCCGCGCTTCGGCCGTCCCCGGCGAGGCGCCGGGGGCGCCGCCCGGGATGGCGGTGGGCGATCCCAAGCACATCACCGAGGTGCTGAAGGGCTGGGAGGCCACGGGCGTCGACTGCGTGAACTTCCTTCTGAACGCCCTGGAGACGGTGCCGCAACAGGAGGTGCTGGACAGCCTGCGCCTGTTCGCCCGCGAAGTGATGCCGGCGTTCAAGAAAGACGCGCGGGCCTCCGCTCGCGTGGCGGCCGAGTAGGAGGGGCCCATGCCGATCTATGGAGGCCACACGCCGACGGCCGCCGGGCTGCCCGAAATCCGGGCCCTGGCCGTGGACCGCATCGACATCGAGGCGGCCCAGACCCTGACCTTCACGTTCGAGGTGCTGTCGCAGGCGGCGATCGCCGCCCTTCCCGCGGCGCTGCATCCGCCGTTCCCGACCTATTGCTCGCTGGTCGTGCGCCGTCATGACGACGGGCCCTACGGGGCCTTCACCACCGCCGAGCTGCGCCTGCACGCCCGGGCGACCAACCACTATGTCGGCTACTGCCTGGGCGCCTTCAGCGACAACGCCGACGCCTGCGCCTGGCTGCGCAACGCCTACGGCCTCCCCTGCCAGCCGGCGGAGACGGTGACCCTCAGGAAGCGCCACTACGGCTTCGAGGCGCGGGTCGTCGCGGGCGGCCGGACGGTGCTGGACGCCGTGCAGGCGACGCCCGGGTTCATCTCCGGCAACGACATCCTCTACGTCCAGAACAGCAACCTCGCCGCCCTGGACGGGGTCCCGACCCTGATCGCCGAGGAGTTCGAGTACGCCATCGCAGAGGCCAAGCGCGGCGCGGCGGCGTTCCACGCGCTCGACGTGGCCGCGTTCGGCGGTCCGACCCTGACCGTCAGCACCCACCTGCCGTCCACCTGGACGGGCGGAAGCTGGTCCTACATGCCGGTCCGCTTCGTCATCGACCCGACGAAACCGGCCATGGCCGGCACCCGCAAGCTCGGCCAACCGGCCGCGGCGTGAGCTACGCCGCGATGAGCGGCGCGTCTGCGAGGGCGTCGTAGCGGGCGAGGAAGGCGGCGGGGTCGGGGAGCGCCTTCACGCAGGCTTCGACCAGGGCGCGGGTGGCTTCGCGCTGGATGCGGGGGACGTCGTCGGCGTTCCAGGCGACGATCTTCGCCCACACGGGATCGATGAACGTGTGGCCCTTCACGGCGCCGGCCGGGGTCTTGAAGTGGAAGTCGCGCAGCTCGGAGACGAAGAGCTGCAGGTAGGCGACGTGCGACGCCTCGTCCTGGCGGATCTGATCGATGATGATGGCGGCGCGGACGGCGTCGGCGCGGCGCTCGGGGAAGGCTTCCGGATCACGCATCAGGGCGACGTTGAAGGCGAAGGCGCGCTCGGCGCGGATCTCGATCATCAGCACGTTCATCAGCTGCTTGATCAGCATCTCGTGCGCGACCGGGATCTGGGTCATCTCGCGCCCCTCGGCGCCCGGGCGGCCGGCGCGCTCGGGGATTTCCGGGATCGGATGGGCGCTCTCGCCGAGGGCCAGGTCGCGCGCCAGGTACCACATCTGGTCGTGGGCCCCGACCTCGCCACGGCCGTCGCCGCCTTCATCGAGGCCATGGGCGACGAAGAGGCCGCGGTTCAGGTGGCCGGTGGCGGTCTCGGAGACATCCTCCTCGACGAGCGCCTGGAAGTCCGGCGCGGATATCGTCGCCAACATCCGCCCCCGCCCCTCGATGATGCCGGTGGTGGTCAGGGAGTTCCACAGGGGCAGGGTGACGCCTGCCCCCAGCAGCAGCTTCATCTGCGCCAGGTTCGGGTAGTGCGGGGCGTGGAGGATGCGGGTCGAGGCGTCGATCAGCGCGCCGCCCGCCGCGAGCAGCCGCTCGCGCCACGCCTCGATGGCCGGCCAGCGGTTGAGAGTGCGGGGCGAGACATAGGCGCCTGCCGCATCGTAGCCCCCGTGCAGCCGGCGCGCGCCGAAGCTGTTTGGGCGCGCGAAGGGGTGGTCGGCGAGGATCTCCTCAGTGGAATAGCGCAGCGGCACGGGCGTCACCTCATCGCGGAGCGGGGCGCCGGTTGAGCCAATAGACCAGGAACGCACCCGCCAAGGCGAGAATGGCCCCGAACACCGCCCATTTGATGTCGCCGGTCATGAAGCTGCCCGGGAGGACGTTGATCCCCTGCAGGATCCAGATGCAGCCGACGAGCAGCATCGGACCGCAGAGGATGGTGGCCAGCACCCGGCCGGCGATCGCTAGGGCCTGCATCGTCTTCCCTCCCGTGACCCCCTGGATGTCAACCGAGGGCCCTCTGGTTCAATAGTAGAGCATTGGGCGGTCCCGTCGAGCCGCGACGCCCCCTCCGTCACGCGCCTGCGGCGCGCGCCACCTCCTCCGCGCTGCGAGGGAGCGGCTACTCCTCCCCTGCGAAGCGGGGGAGGTGGCGCGACGCGTAGCGTCGTGACGGAGGGGGCGTCCCCTACCCCCGGGCCAGTTCCAGGATCGCGACGATGTCGGCCGGCCCCTTGATCGGGCGGGGGTTCGAGCGGACGCCACGGTCGTGCATCGTATGTTCGGCGATGGCGTGGAACTGGTCGGGTCGGATGCCTACCGCGGCGAGGTCGGTGGGCAGGTCCAGGGCGCGGGCCAGGGCCTTGACCGCCTCGGCGGCCGAGAGGCCCGGGTGGCCCATGAGGGCGGCGACCTTGCGCTGGCGGTCGTCGGCGACGCCCTCATTCCAGCGCAGCACGGCGGGCAGGGCGACGGCCGAGGTCAGGCCGTGGGGCACGCCAAAGGTCCCGCCCAGGGTGTGGCCGATGGCGTGGCTGGCGCCCAGGCCCCGGCCCGAGGCTGCCCCGGACATGGCCAGCCACATGCCGATCTGGCAGTCGAGGCGGGCCTCCGGATCGCCCGGCCGCTCCAGGCTGGCCGGGAGCGCCCACGACAGCCGCTCGAGCCCCGCCTCGGCCAGGGCGTCGGCGTAGGGCGAGCGGGCGGGATTGCACAGCTGCTCCACCGCGTGGTCGACCGCCTTCATGCCGGTCGAGCCCCATAGCCAGGGTGGGGTGGCGAGGGTCATGGCCGGATCGAGGACCACGGCCCGCGGCGCCAGGAGGGGGTGCGCGTAGCCTTCCTTGGCGTGCCGCGCGACGTCGGTGACGCCGGCAAACGGGGTAAACTCCGCCGCCGACAGGGTGGTGGGGACCGCGACCATGCGCACCCCGACCGTCAGAGCGGCGACGTCCGCGCGATCCGCCCCCGACCCGGCGCGGTAGGCGCCCAGGGCGTCGGGGGTTTCGATACCGGCCCACAGGGCGAGCTGCATGACCTTGGTGGCGTCGATCACCGATCCGCCGCCGACGGCGACGAGGAGGTCCGCGCCTAGCCGCCGCGCCTCATGGGCGCCGGCGACGACGCCCTCGCGCGGCGAGTGGGCCGAGATGTCGGCGAAGATGCCGACGCAGGCGGCGCCCAGGCCCTTGGCCAGCTGCTCCGCCAATCCGCCCGGCCCCGCGAGCGAGGCGGTGCTGGTGATCATCAGCCGCCGGGCGCCGAAAGCCCCCGCGAGCTCGGTCAGCGCCTCCAGCGCCGGCCGGCCGTAGATCACCTGCTCCTGCAGGCTGTTGCGATGGGTTCCGCTGAGCATGACGCAGGTCTCCGCCTAGTTTCCCGAAACGCTGTCCACGGCTCCGAACAGCTCCGCCAGCCGCTGCTGGATATCGGGCGCCAGCGGCGGGGCCTCAATGGCGGCGATATTGGCTTCGAGGTGGGCCGCGTCGCCGGTGCCGGTCAGCACCACCTGGGCGCCGGGCTCGTGCCGGCAGAAGCGATAGGCCGCCTCGACGATGGAGCCGACGTCGTCCCGTTCGCGAAGAAACCGCAAAGGATCGGCCGGGTCGATCCGGCCAGCGTCGACTTCACCCCGCTCGATCAGCCGGGCGAGGACCGCGCGCAGCTCGGCAGGATCGCTAAGGGCGCGGCGGACGGCGAACATGATCAGCGTCCCGACGTCGCGCTCACGGGTCAGGGGGAGCACGCGAATCCGCGCCGACGGGTTGAGCAGATTGAATCCGGTCATGACCACGTCGAAATGGTCGTCGGGCAAGGCGCGGGCCAGCATCGCGTGGCCGGTGTCGCGGCCGAACATCTCGGAGACACCCAGAAAGCGGATCTTACCGGCCGCCTGCTGGCGCTTCAGCTCAGGGACCAGGGCGGCCACGCAGTGATCGTACTGGGCGGGCATGACACCATGCAGGTGGTAGAGATCGATATGGTCGGTCCCGAGATCCCTGAGGCTGTCGTCGATCGCCCGGGCGAGATCCGCCGCCGTGGCCAGACGATCGCCCCGGCCAGGACTGGCTTTCGACGACAAGAACACCTCGCCCCGCCGGCCGCGAATCCCCTCCCCGACCGCCGCTTCGGTGCCATAGGCCCGTGCGGTGTCTATGAAGGTGACGCCGAGGTCGACGGCGCGGCGGACGATGGCGGCGGCGTGGACGGCGTCGGCGCCCCGGGCCATGCCGAGGCGGCTCGCGCCGCCGCAGCCGAGCCCGGCCACGCTGACCTCGGCGCCGGTCCTGCCCAGCCTGACAGTCTGCATCGTCTATCCGCCGGCTTTGGCGCCGGCGTCGCTCTCCCAGAGCGGCGATGAGCCCTTCATGAAGCGCAGGCAATAGAGCATGGCGCCGACCACCTCGCGGTCGGCCGGAGTCTCGAAGGTGACGTCGTACCAGACGTTCTCGGTGCGCGGGCTCTCGGTCAGTTTGAGGATTTTCGTGCGCGCCAGGTAGTCGACGCCGGCGCGTAGCGGACCACGCAACTGCTGGACCTGGAGCGCCCCGAACAGGCCCACCGCCCGCTTCGCCTTGGCCAGGGCGGCGGCGCGCGTCATATGCGCCAGATGCACCACCTGCGAAGGCGGCAGGATCCCGTCGTCGCGGTAGGCGGCGAGATCTTCGGTGATGGTGGCGCGGGCGCGGTCGAGGCCGTCGCGTTCGATTCTGACCGGCAGGTCGCGGTGCTCATCGCCGATCCTGAACTCGCCGAGGATCCGCAGGCGGCCCTCGGCGGCGGGGTCCTGCATGGCCATGCGGCGCGTCAACTCCGAGCTCGGATCGGGCGCGGCGAGACTGGCGGTGCCTTCCAGGATCAGGTCGCCCGCCTCATTGTGCAGCCGCAGGCGGGTGCGTTCGTCGCCCGGGATGGCCGTGGCGCGGACCCGCTCGTTGTCCACCGTGGCCTGGGTGAAATAGGTGGAGATGTCGCCGCGCTCGAACCAGGCGTCACCATAGATATCGAGCAGGAGCGGGACGAACTGGTCCATGTGGATCGAGCCCGCCACCGTCCCGCCCTTGAAGCCCAGTTTCGAGGCCACGGCGTCGTTGTGGATGGAGGCCTCCGCGCCGCTGTACAGGTTCCGTGGCGAACGGAAATCGCCGACTCGTTCGAGGGTGGTCTGGTTCATGGGCCTGCTCCCTGGAATGGGCTTCCACGCCGGCCCGTCGTGACGGTGGGCGTTGGCGGTTGCTATTGGGGGCAAGCCCGCATCCGCTCGTCAAGGCCCGATCGCCGGTGCGCCAACTGCGTTGACGCCCGCGCCGCCGAAGCCCTAGCGTCGTCGACGGAAAACGCGGCTGCGCCCAGATCCGACCACAGGAGAGCTGCAGATGGCCGACTTCCCCGACGACCTGGAGACGTTTCGCGGCGAGGCGCGGGCGTGGCTGGCGGAGGCGTTCCCGCCCGCCCTGGCACACACCGCGGGGTCGACCATGGGTGGCGCCGCGCCGCGCGATCCGGGGCCGGACGACGAGCTCTGGCGCGAACGGATGGCGGCCAATGGCTGGGGCGCGCCCACTTGGCCCAGGGCCTGCGGCGGCGGCGGCCTGTCGCCTCCCCAGGCGCGGGCGCTGGCCGAAGAGATGGCGCGTATCGGCGCGTTCAATCCGATCGGCGGCATGGGTGTGATGATGTTCGGTCCCACCCTGCTGGAATACGGGAGCGAGGAGCAGAAGCTGCGCCATTTGCCGCCGATCGCGCGCGGCGAGCTGCGCTGGTGCCAGGGCTTTTCCGAACCGGGCGCGGGATCCGACCTGGCGGCTCTGCAGACCCGGGCCGAGGACAGGGGCGACCACTGGCTGGTGAACGGCCAGAAGATCTGGACCAGCGGCGCGAACCTGGCCGACTGGTGCTTCTGCCTGGTGCGCACCGATCCGGCGCGCAAGCGCGACGGGATCAGCTTCCTGCTTATCGACATGCGATCGGCTGGCGTCGAGACGCGGCCGATCAAGCTGATCTCGGGCGCGTCGCCATTCTGCGAGACCTTCTTCACCGACGTCCGGGTCGCCAAGGAGAACCTTGTCGGGCCGCTCAACGGCGGCTGGACGATTGCCAAGCGGCTCCTGCAGCACGAGCGCAGCGGCCTGGGCGCTGCGGCGAGCGGAGCGCGCGCCGATCCGAGAAGCCGGCTGCCGAACCTCGCCAAGACCTATGTCGGCCTCGACGGCGCGGGCCGTATCGCCGACCCCGACCTGCGAGCGCGCGTCACCCTTTTCGAGATGGAGGCGAAGGCTTTCGCCCTGACGATCGAGCGCGTCTCCGCCGAGGGACGCGGGCGCAATCGTGGGCCGAGCCCCGCGGCGTCGATCATGAAACAGGTCGGCTCGTTCCTGCGCCGCGACGGCGCCGAGCTCACCGCCGAGATCATGGGCGTGCGTGGCTTGGGCTGGGAAGGCGAACCCTTTACGGTGGACGAGCTAGCGGCGACTCGCAACCTTTTCGGCTCCAAGGCCGGCGGCATCGCGGGTGGCTCGCAGGAGGTGCAATGGAACATCATCGCCAAGCGCATCCTGGGACTGCCGGACGCGACCCGGAATAGTTGAGCAAGCCTGGCTTAGATTGGCGACTCCCGACGGCGGTCCAGGGCTTCGCGGATCCTGGCGTGGTCGGCGCGGCCTCGGCGGTAGCCCAGGAGCGTGACCACCGCGAGGCCGGTGATCATCGAGGCGCCCGGGCCGTAAAGCAACCCGAGGTTGCGGATCGCCTCGGCCGAGATGGCCTGCGCCGCCGCCGCGCCGGGTCCGAGGCCGTGGGGGAAGCCGATGATATCGAGGACCAGTCCGGCGATCAGCGCGCCGACGCCGCTGGACGCCTTGGCCGAGAGGCTGATGCCGGCGAAGTAGAGCCCTTCGCGCCGGGCGCCGAACAGGTGCTCATGCTCGTCGGCGGCGTCGGCCATCATCGACTGGAAGCCGATCAAGGAGAAGCTGGCCCCGACCCCGGCGAGGCCGTGGGAGAGCATCAGGACCGGCACATAGGCCGCCGGCGGGATGACGCCGGCGACTTTGAGGGCGGCAGGCAGCAGTTGGCAGAGGCCGAGCAGGCTGATCCCCCCAAGGGCGATCGTGCGCTTTTCCAGGAACCGGCCGAGAAAGCCGGCGACGAACACGCCGGAGAGGAGACCCCCGGCGTAGCTGTAGGTGATGATCAGAATGGCGCGGCTGGGAATCCTCCAGAAGTAGGTGTTGGCGTGCAGGGTCAGGGAGGTGGCGGCGCCCAGGCCCACGAACAGGATGAGGCAGGCCAGGAAGAGGACGCGGAAGGAGGGGTTGCCGAACACCTCGACGACCTCGGCGGCCAGGCGCCCGAGGGGCTCGCCCTTGGCGACCGGGGCGGCGTGCAGGCGCCCGCGGGAACGCAGGGTGCCCAAGGTGCTGAGGGCGGCGGCCAGCAGCACGATGGCCCCGCAGCCGAGCGCGAACGGCGGATAGGCGTCGCGGTGGGTCTGGCCGCCCACACCCTTCATGAAGACGCCGAAGGCGAGGAAGGCGCCGATGAGCGGGGCCAGGACGCTGAACAGCACGCGCGAGGCCACAATCACCGACCGCTCGGCGTAGTCGTCGCTGAGCTCGGCCCCCAGGGCGATATAGGGGACGGTGAATCCGGAGAGACCGATGCGAACGGCCATCACGGCGACCAGGGTCCAGGCGAACAGAGCCAGGCCCGACAGGCCCGCCGGTATCGAAAACAGCATGTAGAAGGCCAGCACGATGGGGATCGCGCTGGCGGCCATCCACGGATGTCGGCGTCCGTGGCGCGAACGGCTGTTGTCCGAGAGCGAGCCCACCAGCGGATCGACGAAGGCGTCCACCACCAGGGCGATCCCGAGGGCCACGCCTGCCAGAGATCCCGACAGGCCGCAGACGATGGTGAGATAGAAGAGGAGGAGGGTGTTGAGGCCGTACTGGATGACGTCCTGCACCATCGAGCCTGACCCGTAGGCCCCCAGGGCGCCCAGCCGCAGTCGGCCCGACCGCTCGGTGTGATTGGCCCCGACTTCGCGTGCGGGGGCTTCGCCCTCGAGTGTGACGCCCGTCATGCTTTTTCCTCGCTGCGCGCCACTCTGACCGGGGCGTCCGCGCGAATGATTAGGGTCACGTACGCGCTTCGCCTAGTGACTTTCCCGTCAGACTTGGCCCGTCAGACCCGGCCCGTCACGCCAGGGCCGTCACACCCGGGCTTCCGATTCCATGGGGCTGTCGCGGGGCGCCGCCGGGGTGGGGAGCCGGATCTCGAAGGTCGCCCCCGGCTGATGGCGGATGGTGAGCTTGCCGCCCACCTGGGCGACGAAGGACTTGACCAGCCTGGCCCCCAGGCCCTTGCCGCTCCCCGCGAAGTCGGCTGGCAGGCCAAGGCCGGTGTCCGCGACGGTGAGCACGGCGCCGCCCTCCGCGGCCTGGAAACGGATGCGGATCGAACCCTTTTCGGGCGCTGGGTAGGCGTACTTGGCGGCGTTGGTGACCAGTTCGTTGACGACGATCCCGAGGGCCACGGCGTGGTCGATCGAAACCGGCCACGCGCATTCCTCGAGCTCTATCCCGATCCTGCCGTCAACGAGGACGGACTTGGAGAGTCGTTCGACGAGGCCGCGCAGATAGGCGCCGAAATCGATCTCTCCCCCGCGATGCTCCGCCGTCAGGCTCTCATGCACCGCGGCGATCGATTGCACCCGATCGACGGCCTTGCCCAGCGCTGTCCTCAGCGCCGGGGTCCCGGCCCGCCCCTGCATATTGAGAAGGGCGATGACGATGCCGAGGTTGTTCTTCACCCGGTGGTTCAGCTCGTCGAACATCTCGACCTGGCGGGCCTGGGCGGCCTTGCGATCGGTGACGTCGAAGAAGAGCTGGCCCATCCGCGTGGGCGTCACGCGGGTGACATGGACTTCGTGCCAGCGGCCCGTCGCCGGGTTGTGGCGCTCGAAAGAGCGCGGAATGCCGCTCTTCAGGACACGGTCGCAAAGGGCCAGCCAGGCGCGCCAGTCGCCCGGGACGTCGCTGAGCCGGCGTCCGACCACCTCCGGTCCAGCCCCCAGCATCGTCAACAGAGCCGGATTCATCTCCAGCACGACATAGTCCGCGAGCCGTCCGTCTTCGCCCCAGATCGCCTCGCACAGGGCGAAGCCCTCGGACATGGTCCGGAAGATGGCGTCGTAGTGCAGGTTGCGCTCGAAGAGGGCGGCCTCGCTGCGGGTCAGCCGCGTCATCAGCACGTTGATGTACTCGGCCACCGCGACGATTGCGGCCGCGGTCACCCCGAAGAGGCCCATGTCGGTCCAGGCGATCGCGGGAGGCATCCCCGAACCGAGCCACGGGCGGACGAAGAGGATCCAGGTCAGAGTGAGCGCAAGCGCGGTCGCCGCCGCGCCGGTCCTCCAGCCGCCGAACAGCGTCGCCAGCAGAATGGCCGGGACGTACAGGCTGAAGGGGGACAGCCGGACATCGACGACGCCCAACGCCATCCGCCCCAGGGTCGCGGCCATGATCAGGCCCAGCGCGAGGCCAAGCCGCGCCCACCGGCGCCGCAGGCGCCGCGGAAAGCGCGAGGACTCCCAGACAGTCGCCATACGTGCCCCGGGGTTGAAGTTCGCACGGTGGGTTACTGATGTCGTCGCGGCCAATGTTCTACAAGGTCGCCAGCCCTGGCAATGGCGCTTAGCCCCGGACAAAGCCATTCACTGTCGAACGCTCGACATAAGCCGAAAGAATCCGGCGATGGGGCTCTTACGAACGCGCCCTTGCGGACATCAAGACTGCCAACTGGTAAACGACATGGTCCGGCTGCATCGGCTTGGGGCAGACGACGACGTCGCCGTGGCGCTCGGTGATCTCTGGTGGCACCGGCGAAGCCGAGTGAAATACCACCACGACACCTTGCTCCAGCAACAGGTGTGCAATCGGCGAGACCTCGCCGTCGGTGAGGCGCACATCGAGAATCGCCGCGTGCACGGCTACCCGGCCGAGTAGCGCTACGCCCTCCCTGACGCTCGCCACGGGGCCAACCACCTCGCCCCCGGCGTCAACGACCGCTGCCGCGAGTTCGGTGGCTATCATGGCTTCGTCCTCGGCGACGAGGACGCGGCGTTGGCCGAGCATGGACGAACCCGCCAGCCTTCCGGAGGGGAGCGAGCGCTCCCCGGCGCAATGTCAAATGTTTGACACTAGAGGAAGGGGGCACAATGGGATTGGTTCCGCAAGGGCAGGGAATGATTTTGATGTCGATTCCCGGCGCCGTTTCAGCCGGGACCGCGGAGCCGGACGAATTCATCCTCGATGATTCGGTAGCATTCGCAGGACGCGGCTTCGAGGCCGACGCGGTCGAGAATGGTGATGACGCCGCGCGAATAGCGGATCAGGCCGGCCTTCTGCAGGGCGGCGGCGGCGGCGGATACGCTGGGCCGGGTGACGCCCAGCATCATGGCCAGGTATTCCTGGGTCAGCGCGTAAGAATCGCCTGCCACCCGGTCGTGGGCGGTCAGCAGCCAGCGGGCGCACCGGGTGTTGATGTGGTGGAGCTGGTTGCAGGCGGCGTTCTGGCTGACCTGGGTCAGGACCGCGAGCACGTAGCGCAGCATCTGCTGCCGGAGGGTCGCGCTGGCCTCGACGGCCTCGCGAAAGGCGCCCGCGTCCATTCTCGAGCCGCGGCCGGAAACCTGAACCATGGCGTCGCTGGCCATGGTGTCGCTTCCGAGCACCAGGGCGATGCCCGTCATGCCCTCGCGGCCGACCGTGGCGACCTCCACCGCGCCGCCGTCGGCGTCGGTGGCGACGATCGAAATAACCCCCTCATGCGGGAAGTAGACATGTTCGGCCGGGGCGCCGCCCTCGAATACCCGCTCTTTCTGGACCAGCTCGACGACCGCCAAGTGGGGTTTCAGGCGGCTGAAATCATCATTCGTGAGCGCAGACAATAGTCGATTCGAGCGATGGATATTTCCGGTCTCGGTCACTAGGACGCCTCCGCGATTAACGAGCGGGAGCGTTTGACCGATGTTGGTCGTTCTACTTCCAGCCGCCGGAGCCCATGGCTACTCACCGGCGATGAGGCACCATGCGCTCTTTATGGACCGATGTCTGTAAGGATTAAGCGCTGCTGTCTGTCAAAGAGCGAACTTAGACCCGCGGGGGGCCTGCCGGGCCCGGACGAGGTCATGGAAGCCTTGTCAGTCCTTGCAGAAGGCGGCGATGTCCCGGGCGGTGTCGCGGCTGATGTCCGGGCAGCAGACCGGGAAGATTTCCGTGCCATGGATGGTTCCCATCACTTGGCGGCAGCGGGCGGGAACGCCGCTCTTCACGAGCAGACGATAGAAGTTGACCCCCTCGTCACGCAGGGGATCGCATTCATTGACGCTGATGACCACCGGCGGCAGGCCCTTCACCTCCTCAGCGGTCGCGAAGCCTGGCCAGGCGAGCGGGTTCCGGGCCTCGAGCGCCTCGATCCCGTAACCCATGGCGCCGCGATTGTGGTGCAGCTCGAGAAGGATGCCGTTGTTCTCGCTCGAGGATGGGTTCTCCGGCAGGGGCCAGCGGCCGGCGATGTAGGGGCACAGGGCGTAGAGGCCCTTGATCAGGCCGATATCGCCGTCCTGCTTCAGCTTCAGCCCGGTGGCGAGGGTCAGGTTTCCCCCGCCGCTTTCGCCGGCGACGATGATGCGCGCCGGGTCGATGTTCAGGTCCGCGGCGTGGGCGCGGACCCATTTCAGTCCGGAGACGCAGTCGTTGAGCCCCGCCGGAAACGGCGCCACCTCGGGGACCGAGGAGGCGCGCACGGCGTTGCGGAAGTCGACCATGGCCACGGCCACCCCCTGGGCGGCAATTATCCGGCCCCAGGCCTTGTAGTTGCCATCGTAGCAGGACAGCGTCTGCATGCCGCCGCCGTGGATGTAGTAGACGCAAGGCAGCGTCTCGGCCGTGTCCGGACGGATGAAGCGGATGTTGATAGTGTTGCCGTCGGGGGCCGAGACCACCCTGTGCTCGGTGACCGCCAGGCCCGCCGAGGGGGCGACGTGCTCGTTGTCCAGGGCGTCGAGCATGGCCTTGAGCTGCGCCGCGCGGGCGTTTCCCTCATCGCTGTGTTCCTGCGCCAGCAGTTCCTCGCGGCTGGCGACGTCGCCGCTCGCCATCACTTCCATGGCGCCGAACATCGCCTTGATGCGGGGGTCGATGCGCGGATCTTCGGCCAGCTTGGAGGCCATCGGCGGGTTTCCTCGAGATGGATGACTGAAAATCGATGCCTAGCGCAAACGCCATCCAGGTGGAATCACCTGAATGGCGATAATTTGCGCTAGATTCATACACTGGGGCGTTCGCTGATCGCCGAACCAGCTTCCACTTCGGCGGCGAACGCCCTAGACATTGATACAGACGTTTCCGTGAACGTCAGCAAGCCCTAGAACCTGACTCTGATCTCGCCGCCGACCTGGCGGGGGGCGCCCCAGGTGACGTAGCGGGTGCCGATGCTGGTCGAATCGCCCTGGGCCTGGATGTAGGCTTGGCTCGCCAGGTTGTTGGCGTAGAGCCGCGCCTGGTAGCGCCCGTCGGGGCTGTCCCAGATCACGTTGAGGTTGACCAAGCCGTAGGGGGCCTGGGAGTCCAGAGGGTTGCTGAATTCGCGGAAGTAGGTGCGCGAGCGGTAGCTGCCGTCGACGCGGAACGTCAGGCGTCCGAAGCTGAGCGGATCGGTGCGGTAGGCGAGCCCGGCGTTGGCCGACACCCGGGGCGAGTTATCGAGCAGGTGGCCGTCCAGGTTCTGGAGACCCAGCTGCGGATTGAGGCCGTCGGTGTTGCTGAAGTTGGAGTAGGTAGCGTCGATGTACGAGAAGTTGGCGTTGAGGGTCCAGTGCGAGTCCGGCGCCCAGACGCCTTCGAGCTCGACGCCCTTGATCTCCGCCGCCGCGGCGTTGGTGACGTTGAGAGAGAGGCCGACGATCTGGCTGACCTGGAAGTTGGTGTAGTCGTAGTAGAAGCCGGAGACGTTGAACGTCAGGGTGTTGTCGAACAGCCGCGTCTTCACGCCCCCCTCGTAGGCGGTGATCTTCTCCGGCGAGAAATCGTCGTGGCATGAATAGATGTTGGCGCCGCCGGCCTTGAACCCCTTCGAGAAGGTGAAATAGGCGTTGATGTTCGGGGTGAACTCGTACTGCAAGCCGGCGCGAGGGGTGAAGGAGTCGTACTTCAGGTCGTCGGATTCCTGCGGGCAGAAGTCGGCCAGGTGGACCTTCTGACCACCGATGATGAGGCCGAACGAATTGCCGTACACGGCCGTCTGCCGGTCCTCGGAGTAGCGCGCCCCGACGATGAGCTTGAGGGACTTGGTGAGGTGATAGGTGGCGTCGCCGAAAGCGGCGTAGGAGGTGGTGTCGTAGCTGGGCTGCTCAAAATCGAGGTAGCTGCCGGGCGGCAGGCCCGACAGGCCGAGGGAGAAGTTGTAGAACAGGCTGTTGAAGCTGTTCTCGTTCAAGTAGAAGGCCCCGGCTACCCAGTCCAGGTGATTCCAACTGCCGCTGAGGTCGAACTCCTGGGTCACGGCCTGGTCGTTGTAGCGCCCGCGATAGGGAGCGATGCTGAGGTTGGTGGCGTCGCCGTCGTTTTCGTAGGTGTAGAGGTAGTTCTGGAAGGCGGTGATCGACTTCAGTGTCCCGAACGGCAGCCTCAGGGTGAAGGTCCCGCTGACCGATTGATAATCACGGGTCCCGCCGATCGGATCGTTGGCGTCCGTCCGCCACGGCTGGCTGACGAAGGTGGCGCCGGCCAGGAAGGGATTGATGACGAAGGCGATCGGCGCCGGCTTGTTGTAGTTGGTGATGTATTGCCAGGGGCCAGTGCTGTGCATGGCCGATATGCCGAGGTCGAAGTCCACCGCCGGGCTGATGTCGGCCGCCAGGCGGAAGCGGGTGAGCAGGGTCTTGCCCTTGTCGACGTCCTCGCCGCCCGGGAGGATATTCTTCACGAAGCCGGACTCGCGGTCGCGATAGTCGACCATCAGGCGGGTGCGGACGCGATCGCCGAAGGGAACGTTCAGCACCCCCTGGAGGTGGTACTCCTCGTATTCGGCGTAGCCGGCGAGGAGGGATCCCTCGAACTTGCGCGTGGGCGCATTGGTGATGAAGTTCACCGCCCCGCCGGTGGCGTTGCGTCCATAGAGGGTGCCCTGCGGCCCCCGCAACACCTCCACCCGGTCGAGATCGACCTGGGCGATGTCGACCGTGGTGGTCTGGGTCTGGTAGACGCCGTCGACATTCACGGCGACGCCGGAGGAGCCGCCCGTGCCGACATTGGTGGCGCCGACGCCGCGGATGGTGATGCCGGTCGATCCGGTCAGGGTGCCCGAGTGAAAGCTCGGCACCGCGTACTGCAGGTCCTCGGTGTTGGTGATCCCGCGCTGGTCGAGGTTGGCCCCGGAGATCGCCGAGATGGCCGCGGGAACGGTCTGCACCGACTCCGACCGCTTCTGGGCCGTGACGATCAGCTCGCCGATCTCTGTCCCGGCGGGCGACGCGGAGACCGTGTCCTCCGCGGCGACGACCGGGCAGGCGGCGAGCAGAGCCGCTGCGGCGGCGGAGACAGACAACAGCGCCCTGAGTGACCGATCCATCGCGCTTCCCCTGTTTTGCCGAACTCCGCCGGCTTCGATCGAGTGACGTTTGGGTGCATCTTATCCTTCTAACGTCAGCGATGCGTCAACCCTCTTTCGAAAGGGTGGGCAGGGCGTTCAGGCGAGGATGCCCCGTGTGATCAGAGTAGCCAGTTCGTCGGCGATCGACCGGCGGACCTCGGCGGGCGCCGGCGGCGAGCTCGCGGCCCAGGAGAAGACGCCCGGAAGGCCCGAGACGATCTCGTCGACCCGCATAGGCCTGATGCTGCCCTCGCGCTGGCCGTCGACGAAGATCCTGCGGTATCCCGCCCTCAGGTTCAGGGTGAAGTCCGTCATCGTCTGCTGCGCCCCGGGGCTGAGCAGGCCGGCGCCGACATAGGGCACCAGCACCGTGCGCTCGGCGTCACAGAACGTCTCGATGATATCCCGGACCGAGGCGAAATAGGCTTCCAGCCGGGAGGCCGGCAGGCGCTCGGCCGCTTCCATGACATCGAGGTAGAACCTGATGGCCCGCTCGACGCAGGCATCGACGAGCGCGCCTTTGTCGCCGATGTAGTGGTAGATGGCGCGCTTGCTGAGGCCGACGGCGGCGCCGACGTCTTCGACGCGGGTGGCGCCGATGCCCCGGCGGTTGAAGAGCGCGGACGCGGCGGTGAGAATAGCCTCGCGCCGGGCGTCCTCCATCGCGCGCCGGTCGAAGACATCGAACCGGGCTGGCGCGGAGGCGACCAAACAAGGGAGCTTCGCGTGCGGCGCCCTGGGGTCCGCCGCCACCCCGCGAAACAGGGTCTCCTTCAGGCCCTCCGCGCCCAGGGTTGGCCCGGTATTCGCGGTCCAGCGCCGGTGGAGGTGATCCCAGCTGGCCATTCCGAGCACGGCGTTGGCGACGATTTCAGTGTCCACGGGCCGGAACACGCCCTCGGCGACGCCCTTGCCGATCGTCGATGACAGCCAGGCCACCAAGGCGTCGCGGCGCGCCCGGATGATGGCCTGCCGGTCGGGCGGCAGGGCCTCGATCTCGCTGAGGACCGCTGTCTCGGGCGTCTGCGAACTGCTCGCTTCCGTAAGGAAAGTGTCAAGCACCTGAACCGGATTGCGGCTCGCCGCCGTCGCCCGCTTGAGGATGATCTCCAGCGCCTCGCACGATCTCAAGTAACAGCGGAACAACAGGTCGTCGCGATCGACGACGTAGTTGTACAGCGCCGGCCGTGAAATCCCCAGTTCAGAGGCGATCTCGCCGAACCATTCGAGCGACACCCCCATGGTGTTCAGGTGCCTGGAGGCCACCGTGACGATGTCCCACTCCCGGGACTGCGGCTCCGGCTTGGGTTTCGAGCGTGGCGACATTCGTGGCCTGGATCCGCGGACGAACGGGGACACAGCTATAGCCATGCAAATGGCGCTTGACGAGAGGGAGTGACGATTGGAGGAGCATGTCGTATCCAAACGTCAGTTCGAATTTAACGCGCGTGAGCCTTGCGAACGGAGGTGGCCTGCGGCAGCCTGTTCGCCAACAACAACAGGTGGAGACCGGGATGGAAGCGTCGCAGGAATACTACGAGGCGATCAAGGAGAAGTTCGCGGAGGAGCGCGACCTGCGGCTGAAGTACCGGCCCGAGGGCACGGCGCAGTACACCTCCGACCTCACCGGCGCCCTGGGCAGGTACGAGGTTGATCCCTACGCCGACGACGCCGAACCCCGGGCGCCGATCTCCGATACGGTCGAGTGCCTGTTCATCGGCGGCGGCTTCTCGGCCCTGCTGACCGCCGCACGCCTGCGCGAACGCGGCGTCGAGAGCATCCGCATCGTCGAGCGCGGGGCGGACGTCGGCGGCACCTGGTACTGGAATCGCTATCCGGGCGCGGCCTGCGACGTGCCCGCCTACGACTACCTGCCGCTGCTGGACGAGATGGACTATGTGCCCTCGCGCCTCTACGCCAAAGGCCCGGAGATCTACGCCCACTGCCAGGCGATCGCCCGGCGCTACAGCCTCTACGACCTGGCGGTTTTCCGCACCACGGTCATCTCCACGGCGTGGGACGACACCGAGAAGCTGTGGCGCATCGGGACCGACCGCGGCGACACCATGAAGGCGCGGTTCGTGATCTGCGCCAACGGCACCCTCTCGAAGCCCAAGCTGTCGAAGATCGCCGGCATGGAGACCTTCGCCGGCTATTCCTTCCACTCCTCGCGGTGGGACTACGGCTACACCGGCCGGGACCTGGAGCGCCTCGCCGACAAGGTGGTGGGGATCATCGGCACCGGCGCCTCTGCGGTGCAGGCGATCCCGCGGCTGGCGCGCACGGCCAAGGAGCTCTACGTCTTCCAGCGCACCCCCTCTTCCATCGACCTGCGCAACGACCGTCCCACGGACCCGGAATGGGCGGCGCGACTGAAGCCGGGCTGGCAGCAGGCGCGGCGGATGAAGCACCTCAAGGGCCGGGAGATCGACCTCGCCAAGAAGGCCGAGTTGGCCCAGATGTCGCGCGAGGAGAAGATCCGCCGGCAGGAGAACGACAACATCGACTACATGATGCGCATCCACCGCCGCATCGAGGAGATCGTCGAGGATCCGGCCACCGCCGAGTCGCTCAAGCCCTGGTACATGTTCATGTGCAAGCGGCCGTGCTTCGACGACGAATACCTGCCGGCCTACAACCGGCCCAGCGTCCATCTGGTCGACACCCATGGCAAGGGGATCACGCAGATCACCGAACAGGGGCCGGCGTTCGAGGGGAGGACGTATCCCCTGGACCTCCTGATCTACGCCACCGGCTGCGAGGTGCAGAAGACCGGCATCTACAACGACATCCGCGGCCGCGACGGGCGCGAGATCAACGAGACCTACCGCGACGGCCTGCGTACCCTGTTCGGGGTGCACACCCACGGCTACCCGAACCTGTTCATCATGGGCGGCTACCAGGCCTCGTTCCAGTTCAACCTGACCTTCATGCTGCAGACCCAGGGCGATCACATCGCCGAGTGCATCGCCTACGCCCGCGATCACGGCCACGCCGAGATCGACGTGTCGCCCGAGTCTGAGGAATGGTGGGTGCAGGAGGTGATCGCCCACCGCGGCAAGACCACCCGCAACCAGGACTGCACGCCCGGCTATTACAACTTCGAGGGCGAATTCAATCGCCGTCAGGACGGCAACTACAACGGCGGCTTTTCGCAGTACTACGCGCATCTGACCGAGGCGCGGGAACGTATGCAGCGGCACTTCACCTTCGCCTGAGGCCCGCGGCGGAACAAAACGCCGGCGCGCGGGGTTGTGGCGGAAAGCTGCAGGAGGAGACGCCATGCGCCGTTCGACAATGGCGGCGGGAGCCGCGGCCCTCCTGCTCGCCGCGCCGGCGGCGATGGCGGCGCCGACCTGCGACAACCGCAGCGGCGAGACCGTCAGGTGCGGGACGCCAGGCGCCATGCCGGTGGGCTGGACCCCCTCGCCGGCGGACGTCCAGGACCGCCATGCGGTCCCCCCGGACCTGAGCCCGGCCGAGGCGGCGGCGCTGATCTACATCCTGGGCGCCTTCTTCGCCCTCATCGCCCTGATGCCCGACTTCGACGGCCGGCGTGACAGCGACTGGGACGAGCAGGAGGGGGACAGGCCCAGGCGGCGGTGAGCGGTCGGCTCAGTCCTCGACGTCGGTGACGGGCCGGT
>Ga0070730_10001179_pt1 | contig 25669 bp, 16 predicted proteins | sample Coa_R1_3_FD_66447 | JGI IMG/M metagenome (GOLD analysis project Ga0070730, IMG submission 66447) | Surface soil microbial communities from Centralia Pennsylvania, which are recovering from an underground coalmine fire - Coalmine... | ecosystem: Environmental > Terrestrial > Soil > Unclassified ... | reverse complement strand
ACCTGGCACGGTTGCAAGCCACCCTGCGCGCCCAGACCCCGGTCGTCGTCTGGCTCACCGTGGGGCGCTGGCAAGAGCGCCCCATCTACTGGGAAACCTATGCCGGCGAGACGTTCCGGCTCGTGCCCGGCGAGCACGCCGTGGTGGCCTACGGCTTCGACGACAGCGGCATCGACCTGATGGATGTCGGCGATGGCAGCTACCAGCATACCGACTGGTCCTCGTTCCTGCGGCGCTGGAGCTACTTCAACCGCATGGCGCTGGTGATCACGCCGGCCGACTAAGCGGCCGGCTTACAGCTGTGCCAGGAGGGCGGGGGCCAGGCCGGCGCGGGGCCGCGTCTGCTGCGCCTGGGTGCGCAGGTCTTTGACCACCACCTCGTCCCGGGCCAGTTCGTCGGGGCCGACGATCACGGCCAGCGGGATGCCCAGGCGGTCGGCATATTGCAGCTGCTTGCCCAGCTTATCGCCCGGGGTGAGGTAGATCTCGGCGGGGATACCTGCCCGCCGGATCTCGGCCAGCAGTGCTAGGGCCGCCGGCAGCACCGCGGGGGTGATCGGCGCGACCAGGACCTGGCTCACGCCGCCCGTGGCCTGGACCAGGCCCAGGCTCTCCATCACGTCGATGATCCGCTCCAGGCCGATCGAGCTGCCCGTGGTCGGCAGGTCGCGGCCGCTGAACATGCCGACCAGCTTATCGTAGCGGCCGCCGCCGCCCAGCGAGCCGATCTTCGGCTCCTCGACGTTGATCTCCCAGACCGGGCCGGTGTAATAATCCAGGCCGCGCGCCAGGGTCGGGTCCACCCGGATGCGGTCCGCCGACGGCGTCAGCACGCCGAGGTATTCGACGATCTCGCGCAGCTCGCGCACGCCCTCCAGCGCCTGGGGGTCGCCGGCCAGCCGGCGCTCCAGGCTGGCCAACATGGCCAGGTTATCGCCGGCCGGGCCGGCCGTGGCGAAGTCCAGCGCCCGCCGGGCGGCGTCCGCGGGCACCCCGTAGCGCTCCATTTCGGCCAGCACGCCCGACGGGCCGATTTTGGCCAGCTTGTCGAGCGCCCGCCAGATCAGCACCGCCTGGGCCGGCGCCCCCGCGTCGCGGGCCATGGCCTCCAGCAGCTTGCGGTTGTAGAGCAGGATCTGGTAGCCCGTAAAGCCGAAGGTGTCCATCGCCTCGGCGAGAATCGAGAGGATCTCGGCGTCGGCCAGCATGCCGGCCGCTCCCACGATGTCGACGTCGCACTGGTAGAACTCGCGATAACGTCCGCGCTGCGGGTTTTCGGCGCGCCAGACCGGCGCGATGTGGTAGCGCTTGAACGGAAAGACGATCTGATTCTGGTAGAGGCCCATCACCCGCGCCAGCGGCACGGTCAGGTCGTAGCGCAGGCCGACGTCCCGCCCGCCATGATCCTGGAAGCGGTAGAGCAGGCGCTCCTCTTCGCCGTATTTGCCCGTCAGGGTCTGTGCATACTCCAGGGCGGGCGTATCGAGGGGGGCGAAGCCGTGCTTCTCGAAGATGGTGCGCAACTGGCCGATGATCCGCTGGCGCAGGATCTGCTGCGCCGGCAAGAAATCCCGGAACCCTTTGAGCAATTGGGGCTTGATCGACTCGGCCGGCATAGCGGGCTCCCTTATCAGCGGTCAGTGGTCAGCGGTCAGGCGGCCGCTGGCGTGTCAATAGTCAGGGGCCATTATAGCACAGCTTAGCGCGCCCTGGGGCAGCACAACGGGAGCAGCTTGCGCTGCTCCCGTCATTGCCTGTCGTGCTTGGCGACGGGGCTCAGGGGCCGGGGGTGGCCCCGGCCGTGAGCGTGGCCGCCACCTGGGTCGCGAGTTGGTTGACGGCCGCGCCGCCGCCCGCGATCAGGGCGGCCAGCCCGGCCAGCTCGGCGAGGCCCGCGACCACCGCGATGATGCCCAGAACCAAGCCGGCCATGGCCAAGCCGGAGCCGCCCTGGCCCCGCTGCTTGATCTGGTTGCGCCCCATAAAGCCGAGGATGGCGGCGATAATGCCGAAAATCGCGGCGAGCCAGCCGAAGACGAAGCCGCATAAGGTCAGTACCCCGAGAATCCCCAGGACCAGCGAGATAATGGCCATGATGTTCGTTCCGCCACTTGCGGCGGCGGTGGGCGGCGCGGCGTAGCCACCGCCCGCCGGCGGGCTCTGGTTTCCGTAACTCATCGAAAATCTCCCTCCAATTTGGCTATGAGAACCGGATGGTTGGTTGGGAGCACAACGCGCCATGGCACCCAAGCCGGCCGCCCGCCCGCTGAGCCCCAGTCGGCCCCCGAGAGGGCTAACCTGTTCTATAATAGCATGCGCAAGCGCTGCCGTCAATCGGGTAGGGGCCGGATGGGCCGTATCTATTGCACGCCCGGGCCGATATGGTATAATACGGCAGCCCGCGCAGTGGCTGCCCCGCCCGGCGGGCGCCGGCACGCCGGCCACCGCACCTAAAGAGGGCCGTGCCATGGCTGTCCTGGATATCGAGCTGGGGGATGTCTACCGCTTGCGCAAGCCGCATCCCTGCGGCAGCTATGATTGGCGGGTCCGGCGCACCGGGGCGGACATCGGCCTGATCTGCCTGGGCTGCGGGCGGCGCGTCCTGTTGCCGCGCAGCACCTTTGAGCGCCGTGTCAAGACCCGGCTCGCGCGGGAGGGGGCACCCCCCGGTGCCGATCCCGCCCGCGCCGACGAGGATGGTTGAGTTATGGCTGAAGCGCCTTATGTCTGAGCCCATATCCGTCACCTCGACCTCCGGCGACTCCGGCGGCGCGTCGTTTCGCGCCGTGCTGTCCAACCGGAACTTCCTCTATCTCTGGATGGCGCAGCTCTTCTCGCAGCTCGCCCAGCAAATGATCAACTACGCGGTGTTCCTGCAGGTGAGCGACCTGACCCAGGCCAGCTCGACGGCCACGGCCGGGATCATCATCTGCTTTACGCTGCCCGCCGTCTTCTTCAGCGCCATTGCCGGAGTCTTCGTCGAGCACCAATCCAAAAAGCGGATGCTGGTCGCGACCAATATCGGCCGCGGCGTGCTGGTCCTGTTCTATATCCTGACGGTGGCGATCCCCCACCTGGACGCCGTCTTTGGGCTGCCGATCCTCTATATCAACACACTGATTTTCTCGACTGTCAGCCAGTTCTTCGCGCCGGCCGAAGCCGCCATGATCCCGCTGATCGTCAAGCGCGATAAGCTGATCGCCGCCAACTCGCTGTTCAACCTGACGCTGACCGCCTCCCAGCTGATCGGCTTCGTCTTCCTGGGCCCGTTGCTGCTACGCCTCGTGGGCTACCGGTTTCTCTATGTCGTGCTCTTCGCCTTTTTTGCGCTTTGTGCCTGGCTCACCTGGCGCCTGCCGGACGCCGATGCCGCTGCCGCCGAAGAAGAGACCGGCGACGGCATGCGGGCCAAGCTGCGCTTCGCCTGGGATGAGCTCAAGGAAGGTTGGACTTTCATCCGCAGCGATGCCGCGCTGATGATCGCGATCGTCTACTGGTCGGTGGCGATCTCGGTCTTCTTTATGATGGCCACCCTGGGGCCGAAATTTCTCCAGGATGTGCTGCACGTCGATCCCACCCACCTCTACTTTATCCTGGTCCCCGGGGGCATCGGCCTGGTCGCCGGCGTGGTGCTCGTCGGGCGCTTCGCGACCGAGCGCAACCGCACGGTGCTGATCAACTACGGCCTGCTGGCCGCCGGGATCGGGCTGCTGCTGCTGGCCCTCACCTACAATACGGTGCATTTCGTCGCGGGGCTGATCGGCTCGGTGCCGGGCCCGACGACCGTGAGCATCAGCCAGGTGATTATCGGCGGGCTGGCGCTGTTCCTGGGCATCTTCAACTCCTTCATCTCGGTGCCCGCGCAAACCGTGTTACAAGAGCGTGCCCCCGAGGACATCCGGGCGCGCGTCTTTGGCGCCTTTTACACCGTCTGTAACGCGCTCCTGATCCTCCCCCTGGTCGTGGCCGGCGCCATGGCCGACTTTATCGGCGTGCTGCCGACCATGGTGATCATCGCCGTGCTGGTGCTGGTCGTCGCTGGGGTGGGCCTCGCCTACCAACGCGCCCACCAGGGCATCCTCGCCGGACCGGGAGGCGACGGGCCGGGGCCAGGGCTGAGTGGGGAGCCCGAAGCGCTCGTCCCGGGCACCATCGCCGTCGAAATGCCCCACATCCACCCCGGGGGGGCGGATCGCCCCCCCGCCCCGCGCCCCTGAGGCCGGGTCTGGAACTCTGCGCCGCGCCGCTACGTATAGTTAAGTAGCTGACCGCGAAGCGGTCCGGCGCATATCGCTGAATACTGACTGCTGAATACTGACCGCTGAGTGCTGACTGCTGACCGCTGACCGCTCATAAAACCGCGAGCCGATCCTCGCTCGGAAAGGAAGCGACTATGCGTCTGCTACGCCTCTTAGCCCTGAGTTGTCTCTTTGTGGGATATGTCTTGCTGATGGCGGCCGGCCCGTTGCGCGCCTGGGCCGCGGCGGACGGGGCTCCTGCCGGCGCGCTCGCCCCCAGCCCGCGCGTCGCTGCGGGCGCCCCTGTTGTGCGCGTCCTCACCTTCGACGCCGACGTCAACCCGGTCACGGCCGCCTACGTCAAGCGCGGCATCGCCCTGGCCGAGCAAGACGGCGATGCCATGCTCGTCATCCTGCTCAACACCCCCGGCGGGCAGCTCGACTCGATGGAGCAGATCACCCAGGGCATCGTCAACAGCCAGGTGCCGGTGATGGTTTACGTCTGGCCCAGCGCGGGCTGGGCCGCCTCGGCCGGCGTCTTCATCACCTATGCCGCCCATGTCGCCGTCATGGCCCCGGGCTCCAGCATCGGCGCGGCCCACCCCGTCTTCGCCGGCGGCACCAGTCCCCCCGATCCCTCGCAGACGCCCGGCACCGCCAGCAGCGACCAGGAGGAGATGCGCAAGGTCACCAACTTCTCCGTGGCCCACCTGCGCAACCTGGCTGAGCTCCGCGGGCGCAACGCCGACTGGGCCGAAAAGGCCATCCGTGAGAGTGTCAGCGTCACCGCCCAGCAAGCGGTCGACCAGCACATCGTCGACTACATCGCCCCCACCCTGGCCGACGCGATCGCCCAGGCCGACGGCCGGGTGGTCACCGTCAACTCGGCCAAAGTGACCCTGCACACTCGCGGCGCGACCACGGTCGATACGCCGATGAACAATATCGAGGCATTCTTGCAGCTGCTGACCAACTCCAGCTTGGCCTACACCCTGATTACGATCGGCGGGCTGGCGCTGACGGCCGAGGTCTTCAACCCGGGCCTGGTCTTCCCCGGCGTGCTGGGGGTCATCATGCTGCTGCTGGGCCTGGTCGCGCTCGGCATGCTGCCGGTCAACCTGACCGGGCTGGCCCTGATCGGCTTCGCCTTTATCCTCTTCATCGCCGACCTGTTCATGACCTCGCACGGCATCCTCACGGCCGGCGGGGTGGCCGGGCTGATCCTCGGCGGCCTGCTGCTCATCGATACGTCGGCGGCGCCGGGCGTGGCCCCTGTGTCGATCTGGTCGATCGCCGGCCTGGCCGGCAGCATCGGCGCCGTCTTCTTCTTCGGCCTCTACAAGGTCTTCCAGGCCCGGCGGCGCAAACCGACGACGGGGGTCGAGGGCCTGGTCGGCAGCACGGTGGTGGTGCGTACCGCCCTGGCGCCCGAAGGGATGGTCTTCGCCGACGGCGCGCTCTGGCGGGCGGTGAGCAGCGCGGGGCCGGTTGCCGCCGGCCAGCCGGTCGTGATCACCGCGGTCGACGGGCTGACCCTGCAGGTCCGCCCGGTGGACGCAGCGGCGCGGCCGGACAGCCCATCGACCGCGCCGCTGGCGGGCACGTGAGACGGGGGCAGCGGTCAATATTCACCCGCGTAGGATCGTTAGAGGAGGAGAGAGATCATGCCTGATTTTGTGGGCTTGTTTGTGGGCTTGCTGGCCTACCTGGTGCCCGCGGTCATCGTCTTGCTGATCGTGTTCAGCTCGGCCGTGAAGGTTGTGCAGGAGTATGAGCGGGGGGTCATCTTCCGGCTGGGGCGCTTGATCGGCGCCAAGGGGCCGGGGCTATTCTTCCTGATGCCGGTGCTCGACCGCATGGTCAAGATCGACCTGCGCGTGATCACGATCGAGGTGCCCCCGCAAGAAGTCATTACCCGCGACAACGTGACCGTGCGGGTCACCGCGGTGCTCTACTTCCAGGTGGTCGACCCGAACCGCGCCGTGACCCGCGTCACCGATTTCGTGCGCGCCACGCTGCAGATCGCCCAGACCACGCTGCGCTCCGTGCTCGGCCAGTCCGAGCTGGACGAGATGCTGTCGCACCGCGAGGCGATCAACCGGCGCCTGCAACAAATCATCGACGAGCAGACCGAGCCCTGGGGCATCAAAGTCACGATCGTCGAAGTGAAGGACCTGGAGCTGCCACAGTCAATGCAGCGGGCCATGGCCCGCCAGGCCGAGGCCGAGCGCGAGAAGCGGGCCAAGATCATCCACGCCGACGGCGAGTTCCAGGCCTCGCAGATGCTGGCCAACGCGGCCAAGGTGATCGGCTCCGAGTCGGCCGCCATCCAGCTGCGCTACCTGCAGACGCTCACCGAGATCGCCACCGAGAAGAACTCGACGATCATCTTCCCGGTGCCGGTGGAGATCCTGAGCCTGATCCCGCACGCCCTGACGACCTTGTTCGGCGCCGCGCCGGACGCCGCCCTGCCGCCGCCGCCGTCGCCACCCGAGCTGGGGCGCCTCGCCGGCCCGGACGCCCCGCCGCCGCGGGCCCGCGGCGGCCCCCCGGCCCCCGGCCCCGTCCCGCCGCCCGGCTTCGCCGCCCCGCCGCCGGCGCCGCCGCCGAAGTCCTGAGTTGAAAGTCCTGAGTTGAAAGGGCTAGTGGGGTGACCGCGGGCGGCGCGGGTGGGCGCCGCCCGCGGTCTTACGCTCAATTCCGCCGACGAAGGGATAGGGGGGTCCGCATGAGGATCCCGCCCCCGGATCGCCGCCATCCGCCCGACGCTCCGCGGCGCTAACGCGCCGCCTGGATCTTGCGCCATGCGGCATTGAGCGCCTCGATGCGGTCCACGCGCACCTCCCAGGGGTGCGGGAAAAACGAGACCAGGACGCCCCCCGGCAGCTCCTCGACCTGGCCGCCCAGCGCGGCCATCTGCGCCAGCCCCGCCGCGGCCGCGTAGTCTGCGGCCAAGTATTGTAACCAGAACAGCAGCGCCGGCGGCTGGCGGTCATGCACTGGGCGATGGATCACCCACTGGTCCATGAAGGCTTCCTCGACGATATCATCGCTGGAGTAGCCATAAGGCGCGCCCAGGCAGCCACAAAACTCCCCAAAGATCTGTTTGACGTCGGCGTCCACATCCCAGGGTTGGGGCGAGACCCGGGTGCGTTCTTGGAGCTCGACATCAAACACCCCAATGCTAAGCGCACCGAAACTGGGGCTATCCAAGGGAAAGTGCGCCTGGATGTCCGCCGCCTCCCCGACCCCACGGGAGTCAAAGAACACGAGGAGATGGCTCAAGACCTGGGGGCTGAGATACTTCCACAGGCGGATGGAACTCCCGCCGTCCCGCAGCAATGGCACCGCCAACTCCAGGCTCGGGTAGGCCCATTCGTCCTGGGCGTCGAAGCCGCTGACCAGCCCGGTGCCGGGGTTAACCGCGACATAGCCGGAAGCGGCCGCCCGCTGCAGGAGCTCCCGGATGGTGGCGTCCGGGAGCGGGGCGGGCGGCGCCAGTAACAGCGTATAGCCCCAGGTGTTCATCATCGTAAGCCATCCAGAGCACGGGCTCCTATCGGGGCAAACAACTCAACTGCGGCGTGCTTCGTTTCCTTGCGTGATGATGTTATCGTTGGTAGTCGGTGCTCTCTAATCTCTGCAAGCGGATAGCGCACATCGGGTAATTCATCTAGCCAGACACGCGCTCGTCGTTTAAGCATTATTATCATCTCTGGATACCCCAGAAATTCCACTCAGGACTGCGCGGCTAGGGGCTTTTCTTCAGCGCGGCCTGGGTATAGACGTTCTCGTAGTTCCAGAGCATCCAGCCGGCCGTGCCGTTGCTTTCGGCGGTATCGATCTGGCCGCGGACGCGGGTCACGTCATAGGCGACGCCGCCCAGGGTGAAGTCTTGCAGCCAGGGGCGCAGCCGGCCGTTGCTGCTCAACATCTTGGCCTGGGCGGCCTTGAGCGTGTAACCGACGATCTCCGAGGGGTGCTCCGCCGGCTTGTCGTAGCCGAGGAAGCCCGCGGCATAGTGCGACGGGTAGGCCATGGGGGAGGCATAGTCGACGTGCGCCACGATCTTGTCGAATTCCTGGCCGATGCCCAGGTCGTCCTGCACGATCGGGCTCAGGCCAAAGACGTCGGCGGCGACGAAGACCCCTTGCTTGGACAGCTCGGCCTGCGCCTGGGCGAGGTAGCCCGCGATCGCATCGGCTTTCGGTTGGCTGTCCGGCACCCCATAGTCGGTGTCGCGCAGGTTGCCGTCCGAGGGGAAGCGGACATAGTCGAACTGGATCTCGTCGGCACCCAGGGACCCCACTTCCTTGGCGATGGCGATGTTATAGTCCCAGACTTCCGTCCGATAGGGGTTGACCCAGTGGTGCCCATACGCGTCTTGCCAGGGGCCGCCGGTCGTCTTGCTATGGATGGCCCACTCGGGATGCGCGGCGACCAGCTTTTCGTCCCAGAAGAGGGCCTGGCGGGCGATGACATAAATGTTGTTCTTGTGCAGCGTGGCGATCAACTCGTGCAGGTCCGGGATGACCGGGTCGATCGCCCCGGCGGCCTGGACCTGGGGCAGGGCGCTTTTGTACAGCACATAGCCCGTCGTGTCGGCCTTGACGTCGACGACCATGGCGTTGATCTCGGTATCATTGGCCAGCTTGATCAGGCTGTAGAACTTGCCCGGCGCGGCCAGGGTATCGCCGCTGACATAAATGGCCCGGGCCGTGAACGGCACTAGGGTGAGATCCTGCCGGGTCGTATTGCCGAAGTCTTGCCGCACGACCTTATAGCCGGGCGCTTTGACCAGCAGCTTGTGATCGGCGCCGATCCCGCTCAGCGTGTAGGTGCCGTCGGCGGCGGTGGCCGTCAGCTGGGGCCCCACCACGAGGGTGGCCCCGGCGACCGGCCGGCCATCGGGGCCGGTCACCGTGCCGTGCAGCGTGTCGGGCTGGAGCCGGACGTCGATCAGGCCGCTGCGGCCGACCGTGCTGATCTGTTGCGGGGCGTAGCCGGCTTGCGCGATCAGCAGCCCGGCGCCCGCCGGCGGATTGGTCAGGCTGAAGACGCCATCCGCGCCGGTCGTCGTCGTCAGTACAGCGATCGGCGGCGCGGCCGCCCCGGTATCGGTGCTGACGCCGGCCACAGTGATCGGATGGCTGTCGACAATGGCGACCCCGGCGCTGTCGAGCGGCGGCGCCGGCCGATCGGGCCCGGCGGCCAGCAGCGTGACGCTCGCGCCAATCAACGGCTGGCCGGTATACTGGTCGAGCACCCGGCCGGTGATGGTTACGGTCGGGGCCGGCACCTTATTGCCCTGCATCAGCAGCAAGCCGACGATCGCCAGGACCGCAATCAGCAGATACGGGACGACCTGGGGTCGCGGCTCTCGCCCCCCCGACGCCCGACCATAATCCGAAAAATAACGACGCCGTGCCACAATAACCTCCTCGTGTCTGCCCGCGCGCGCAATCGTCTCGCGCTCCTACGGCTTCGGATCGAAGCCGTCCGCCGAGTAGATGTTGCTGGGGTCCCAGAACATCCAGCCGGCCGCGCCGGTCTCCATCGCCGCTTGCTTTTGCAGGCGATAGAGATGCCCGTCGTAGGCTAAGTGATTCCAATCGAAGCCTTGCAACCAGGGGCGATATTTAGCGCGCTGGCCCTGGATGCGTGTCGCGGTATAGGTCCCCGCCTCCTTGATGATTTCGTAGGGGTGGGCATTGGGGTCGGAAAAGCCCAGCTCACCGGACGAGAAGTGCGACGGATAAATCATCGGCGAGATATAATCGGTCTGGACGACCATGCGCTCAAAAACCTGCCCGATCGAGGCGTTCAGCGGCAGCCCGTTTTGATCGGGCCAGACGGTATAGCCAAAGATGTCGACCGACATGAAAGCATCGGTCGGGTTCAGCATATTATGGGCCTCGGCCATAAACTGCTGGATGTATTGCGGCTTGGTGGTCTCATCCGCCGGCTGGGAAAAGCTCATATCATCCCAGGTCTCGCCGGGCGCGGGGTCGGAGGGGAAGCGGATATAGTCGAACTGGATCTCGTCAAAGCCGAGGTCGACGGCCTCGCGGGCCAGGGCGATCGGGTACTGGCGGGCGGCCGGGTTCGTCGGGTCGAGCCAGCGCTGTTGCGCCTGATAGCCCCCCTCCCACGGCTTCCCGGTGGCCTTACTGCGCACGGCCAGGTTCGGATTGGCGTCGGCGACGGCCGGCTGCATAAACGTGACCATGCGCCCGATCACATACAGGTTGTGCTTGTGGAGATCGGCGATCACATCTTTGATATTCGGCAGAATGCGATTGACCGCGCCGCTGTCGACGGCCAGCGGGACTTTGGTATCGTAGACCACATGGGCCTTGTCGTCCTGGATATTGAGCACGATGGCGTTGATCTCGCTCTTGTCGGCCAGGTCCATGATCGGCTGGTAGAGGGGAGCGTACGTGGCGGCGCTCGCCGTCAGATAGAGCGCCTTGACGACGAAAGGCGCCAGGGCGAGATCCTGGGTCGCGGTGCGGCCCACCTGGACGTGGGTCAGCTTATAGCCCGGCAGTTTGAAGGTCAGATGGCCGTTCGCCGGCACATCCGCCATGCGATAGGTGCCGTCGGCACCGGTCACGGCCAGGATCATGGTGCTGTCGGCGAACGGGGTCGGCAGGCCCGGCGCGGGCGTGAGGGGCGAGGGCGGCAGGGCCGGAGTCAGGGCGGGCGGCGGGCCGGCGGTGGGCCGGTCCAGCCGGACAATCACGCCCGCGAGGGGCTTGCCGGTGGCGGCATCCGTCACCCGCCCCTGCAGCGTGGTGGGGCGCAGGGGGACGTCGAGGCTGGCGGTGCTCCCGCTGTCCAGGGTCGCGGGCGCATACCCGGGCGCGCCGGCCTGCAGCGCCGTGCCCGGCGGCACCAGGCCGAGATCAAAGGCCCCATCCGTGCCGCTCGTCGTCGTGGCGCCCGCGGCCTGCACCTGGGCACCCGCGACCGGGTGGCCGGTGAAGGCGTCGAGCACATGGCCGGTGAGGGCGCGCGGCGCGGGCGTCGCGGTGGGCGGCACGGCGGTCGCGGTGGGCGGCACGGCGGTCGCGGTGGGCGGCACGGCGGTCGCGGTGGGCGGCACGGCGGTCGCGGGCGGCGCGGCCGGGGCGGTCGTGGGGGGCGGCGCGCCCAGGACCGGCGTCAGGGTGGGCCCGGCCGGGTCGGTGGATGCCGGGCCGGCGGCCGGGCCCATAGCATCACAGCCGGCCATGAGGAGGGCCAGGATCAGGCCAGCGAGGCTGAGCGGCCAGCGCGGGGCGCACGGCGCCGGGGACCAGGTAACCAAGAAATCTCTCCTCCAGGGCAAGCGGGACGTACCCGCGACAAAAACGAGACTCGCGGCGTATCTTAAACCAAGATACGGCCCGTGTCAAGAAAAAGTTTGCTGCGCGGCGGCGTCAGGCGCGCTTCGCCCCGGGGGCCGACAGATCGGCCCAGGTCACGATGGCGTCGCGGCCGCGGGCTTTGGCCTGGTAGAGGGCACTGTCGGCATGGTCGATCAGCTGGGCGTTGCTGGCCGAGTCCTGCGGGTAGCAGGCGACGCCCTGGCTGATCGTGGGCACCGGCAGGCGCAGGCCATCCGAGTCGGGCATCGGCAATGTGGCCAGGGTCGCCCGGATGCGCCGGGCCACGCCGAGAGCCTGGAGGCTGGTCGCCCCGGGCAGCACGATGGCGAACTCTTCGCCCCCCCAGCGCCCGACCGCGTCCGTCACCTTGATGTTCTGCCGGATCGCCATGACGACCGTGCTGAGGGCGATGTCGCCCGCCACATGCCCATACGTGTCGTTGTAGCGCTTGAACAGGTCAATGTCAAGCATAATCAGGCCAACCGGCTCGCCCAGGACCTGCGCCTGGCCGACCATGTCGTCAATGCAGGCCAGCAGCGCCGCATGGTTCAGGGCGCCCGTCAGGCTGTCGTGGCGGGCCTGTTGGCGCGTGGCTTCGTGCAGGCGCGCGTTCTCCAGGGCGAGCGCCGCCTGGGCCGCGATCGCCGACAGCAGGCGCAGGTTGTCGTCGTCATAGGCCCCCGGGGCCAACTTCTGAACGGAGAGGACGCCGACCACCCGGTCGTTGGCGACCAGAGGCACGCCGAGGTACGACTGGATGTGGTCGCCGATATTATTCGGCACGAAGGGCAGGTTCGCGATCTCGCGGTCCCAGTGCCGGATCAGTAACGGTTGCTGGTTGCGGGCAATCCAGCCGGACGCGCCCCCCTCCGCGCTGGAGAGGATCTCGCGTGGATAATCGGTGCCCCGGTCGCGCTGGATCACATAGTCCATCGTGTCCGCCGCGGCATCGTAGAGGGCGAGCACGAAAGAATCGAGGGGCAGCACGGCCTGGACCTGGTCGGCGATCTGGCGCAGCACGCCGTTGATCTCCAGGCTCGACGAGGTAGCCAGGCCGATGCGGTAGAGGCTGGTCATCTCGCGCGCCGCGCGCTGGGCCTCCTGGTAGAGGATCGTCCGCTCGATGGCCAGACCCGCCTGGCGGGCACAGACCGCGAGCAGGTCATAACTGCTCGGCGGCATGGTATAGTAGCGGTTGAAGCTCAGGTTGAGCAAGCCGACGATCTTGTCCTCGGCGCGCAACGGGAAGCTATAGAAAGAGCGGGTGTCGGTGCGGATGAGGGCCTGGCGCAGACCTGGGATGGTGTCGACGTCGGGGGCGAACACGCCCTGGCCGCCACTCAACACCGAGGTCAGCAGGGCATTGCCGGGGCCGAGCGGCCGCTGGCGATAGGCCGCCAGCGCCTCCGGGGGAATGCCGGTCGCCGCCCGGAACTCGGCTTCACCATTGGCGCTAATCAGCATCAAGGAGCAGCTGTCGGTGCGGAGCATGCCGCCGAGCTCGGTCACAATATAGGCCATCGCGGCATCCAGGTCGGGGGCCAGGCTCAGGTTATCGCTGAAGCGGTAGAGCAGGGTCAGGTCCCCCAGCTGGCGCGCGACCAGGCTTTCGCCCGCCTGGATGCGCCCCGACAGGCGATCGGCTACATAGGCGATGGCCCAGAGCAGGCCGACGAGGGTCAGCCAATAGGCCAGGTAGCTGGCCCGTCCCGGCGCCGTCTGCGGATCGGCGGCGGCCAGCAGCGCCGGGGCAGGGGGGAGCGCCAGGCCCTCCCCAAGCACGAGCAGCGTATAGCAGAGGGAGGCGACGCCGGCCGCGTAGTACGTGCCATAGCGGGGCAGCAGCACGAGGGCAGTGACAATAAAAAACACATAGCCGAGCGCCAGCGGGGTCGCCGCGCCGCCGCTGAGGTGCAACGCGACCGTCAGGGCCAGTAGATCGGGGGGTATTTGCGCCCAGCGCAGGACGCGCAAGGCGCGCGGGTTGTCCCAGAGCGGGGCCAGCTGGAGAAGCACGAGGAAGAGCAGGTTATAGCCGGCGACCGGCAGGGCCAGCAGGCTGACCGGGACCAGCAGGCTCCCGGGGAGGACGCCGGCCAGGGTCAGCAGAAGGGCGAACCCGAGCAAGGTGCCCAGCATGGTCCAGCGCAGATGCACGCCCCAGCGCAGGATCGCCGCATCGCCAAACAGGGAAAGGTAGTCGGCCGGCGCCGCACGGTCGGAGTCCGCGCCGCCGAGGGGCAGGCCAAATCGCCATCGCCGGGATGGAATCTTCGGGGGCGTCCGAGTGCTGGGCGCGCTGGGCGCTTTAGTCATCGCCGGTGCTCGATGTTGGTAATCCGAGTTTCTGCCGGCCGTGCAACCCGGGCGGCCGGAGCCAACGCGGCCATACGATCGTCGAACGCTACCCGGTCCCGCGCCCCACAGCACAGCCACCCAGGGTCTGGATGAAAGTCAGGGTCATTCTACTATAGCGCTCCAGTGCCTGTCAAACGGGGGGCGCCGCCGCGCTTGGCCCACGGCGGTGCCCCGCGGGCGGCGCCCAAGCGCCAAAGCGTGGTATAATAGGTAGATTTTGGGTGAAATGCGTGATTCAGAAACGAGGTGCACATGGCGTTGGCAGAAGGAGTACGGGTCCATCCCACGGCCGAGGTCGCGCCCGACGCCGAGATCGGGGCGCACTCGCGCATCTGGCACCAGGCCCAGATCCGGGAGGGGGCGCGCCTGGGCACGCACTGTATCGTGGGCCAGGGCGCCTATGTGGATTTTGGCGTCCAGATCGGCAATAACGTCAAGATCCAGAACCGGGCCAGCGTCTACCACGGGGTGACGCTTGAGGATGGCGTCTTTATCGGGCCCCATGTGATCTTCACGAATGACAAACACCCGCGAGCGATCACGCCCGCCGGCACGCTCAAGACGGACGCCGACTGGGTGGTCGGCGTCACGCGGGTCCGCTACGGGGCCGCGATCGGGGCCGGGGCGATCATCCTGACCGACCTGACGATCGGGCGCTGGGCGCTGGTCGGCGCGGGCGCGGTCGTCACGCACGACGTGCCGGCCCACGGCCTGGTGATCGGGCACCCGGCGCGGCTGGTGGGCTATGTCTGCGCCTGCGGGGCGCGCCTGCCCGGGGGCCTCACCCCGGGTCCGCACCCGGTCTGCCCCCAGTGTGGGCACCAGCCGGAGCTCGAGGCCGGACCATGAGCCGATCCCTGCCGCGCCCCGTGCGCGCCGCCGTGATCGGCGCCGGCGCCATGGGCCGCCACCATTGCCGGGTCTACCATGAGATCCCGGGCGTGGAGCTCGTCGGCGTGGCCGACTCCGACCCGGCGACCGCTGAGCGCGCCGCCCATACCTTCCATGTGCCGGCCTTCGCCAGCCCGGCCGCTCTGCTGGCCGGCGCCCGCCCCGATTTGGTGACGATCGCCGTGCCCACGCGCGGCCACCTGCCCGTCGCCCTGGAGGTCATCGCCCACGGCACCCACCTGCTGGTCGAAAAGCCACTGGCCTTTACCGTGGCCGAAGGCCGCCAGATTATCGCCGCCGCCGCGGCCGCCGGCGTCGTGCTGGCCGTCGGCCATGTCGAGCGCTACAACCCGGCCCTGACCGAGCTGCAGGCGCGCCTGCAGGCCGGGGCGCTCGGCCGCGTCTTTCAGATGCACGCCCAGCGCCTCGGGCCCTTCCCGGCCCGCGTCCGCGACGTCGGCGTCGTCGTCGACCTCGCCACCCACGACGTCGACATCATGCGCTACCTGAGCGGCAGCGAGGTAACCCGCGTCTATGCCGAGACCGCCCGCCGCATCCATACGGACCACGAAGATCTGCTCTCCGGGCTCCTGCGCTTCCGCGACGGCACGATCGGCGTGCTCGACATCAACTGGCTGACCCCGACCAAGATCCGCCAGCTGACGGTCACGGGCGAGAAGGGCATGTTCCAGGTCAACTACCTGACCCAGGACCTTTATTTTTACGAGAACGACTACATCCGCACCGAGTGGGATGCGATCAGCACGATCGCCGGCGTCAGCGAGGGCAATATGACGCGTCTGCGCCTCGACCGGGCCGAGCCCTTGCGCCGCGAGCTGGAGCACTTCGTCGCCGCCGTGCGCGGCGAGCCGGCCAGCATCGTGGCCGGGGAAGATGGCCTGAAAGCGGTCGAGATCACCCAGCAGATCGTCGCGGCCGGCCACCGCGGGCAGGTCATCGACCTCGCCCCGCGCCGGGAGGACGAATCATGAATCCAGACCTCGCCGCGCCGGCCGCCCCGGCACCCTACCAGGTGGCCGTCGTCGGCCTGGGCAAGATCGGCCTGCCGCTGGCCGCGCAATTCGCCGGGCGCGGGGCACGGGTCATCGGCTGTGATCTCAACCCGGCGGTCGTCACAGCTGTCAACGCCGGGGCCTGCCCGATCGGCGAAGAGCCCGGCCTGCCGGAGCGCGTCGCGGCCGCCGTCGCGGCCGGGCAGCTGACGGCCACGACCGCGACCGCCGCGGCGGTCGCGGCGAGTAACGTGGTGGTGATCATCGTGCCGCTGCTGGTCGACGAGACGCACGCGATCGACTTCCGCGCCGTCGACGCGGCGACGCGCGACGTGGCCCACGGCCTCCGGCCGGGCACGCTCGTCCTCTACGAGACGACGCTGCCGGTGGGCACGACCCGCACACGCCTGGGGCCGCTGCTGGCGCAGGGCGCCGGCCTGGTGCCCGGCCGCGACTTCGCCCTGGCCTTCAGCCCGGAGCGCGTCTACAGTGGGCGGATCTTCCGCGACCTGGCCACGTACCCCAAGATCGTCGGCGGCGTCGACGCGGCGAGCACGGCGGCGGCAGTGGCCTTTTATCGCGCCGTGCTCGATGGGGCCGAGGTGCGGCCGGTGCGCGACGCCGAGACGGCCGAGCTGGTCAAGCTGCTGGAGACGACGTATCGCGACGTGAACATCGCCCTGGCCAGCGAGTTCGCCCGCTACGCGGCCGGGCGCGGGCTGCCGATCGCCGAGGCCATTGCCGCGGCTAATACCCAGCCCTACTCCCACATCCATCGCCCGGGTATCGGCGTCGGCGGGCACTGCATCCCGGTCTACCCCTACTTCCTGATCCACGACGACGCGGCGGGCGACCTGACCCTGCCGCGGGCGGCGCGCCAGGCCAACGACGCGATGGCCGGCTGGGCGCTGACCCGCCTGAGCCGCGCCCTCGGCGGCCTCGCCGGCCAGCGCATCCTGATCCTGGGCTACAGCTACCGCGAAGATGTCAAAGAGGCGGCCTTCTCGGCGGCCAAACCGCTGATCCGCGAACTGGCCGCGAGCGGCGCGACCCCGCTCGTCGTGGACCCGCTCTTTACGCCGGCCGAACTGGCCGCGAGCGGCGCGGAGGTCGTCGCGCTCGCGGCCCTGCCCCCGGTCGACGCGGTGATCGTGCAGGCCTACCACCAGGCCTTCGCGGCCCTCGACTGGGCGTCCCTGGCCGCCCAGGGCGCCCGCGTCGTGCTCGACGGCCGCAACGCCCTGGCCCCGGCCCCCCAGGCCCGTATCCGCGCGGCCGGCCTGACCTACCTGGGCGTGTAGAGCTTTGAGTTTTGAGTTTTGAGTTTTGAGTTTTGAGTTTTGCGCGTGCAGTGATAATGTATTTTATTAGCAGAAAAGATAAGATTTGTCATTCTGAGCGCAGCGAAGAATCCGCTGGGGCACGTACCTGCTAGCCCACGGGGGCGATCAGGAGCCACGCCCGGGCGATGTGGTCGGGAGGCGGGGGCGCTGGGCCAGCCGCCCGCCGGCTCCGCCCCGATCCGTAGGGCAGCGGATTCTTCGCTGCGCTCAGAATGACATATTCTTTAGTATCTTTGCTAATACTTATTCCCTCACACTATTTACTATTGTGGCAGCATGGCGGTCGCCGAGCAGAGCATGCATTAATGCGAGAACATGATTAACTCAAAACTCAAAACTCAAAACTCAAAACTCCGTATCCTCCATGCCCCGACCAACATCGCTGGCATTGCCGGGCTGCTGGCGCGGGCGCAGCGGGACCTGGGGGTTGACGCAACCGCGATCGAATACATCTCGCGGCCGCGGGCTTTCGGCACCGACGCCAGCCTGCACCTGGAGGCCCGCCGCGGCCGCCTGGCCCAGGGCGCCGCCGTCGGACGCTATGCCCTGCACGCCATCCGGCAGTTCGACGTCTTTCATTTCTATTTCGGCAACACCCTCTTTCCCTGGCCCTTTCCCGACCTGCCGCTGTTGCGGGCGCTCGGCAAGCATATCATTTTCCACTTCTGTGGCTGTGATGTGCGCAGCCGCCGCAGCAACTTGGCCAAGTACGCGATCAGCGGCTGTCACGAATGTGTGTCGCTGGTCTGCTGGGGCAAGCGGCGGCCGCCCCTCCGCTTCGCCGACGCCGTGTTCGTCTCAACCCCCGACTTGCTGGAAGACGTGCCCGGCGCCATGCTGCTGCCGGGCCCCATCGATCTCCGCCGCTGGCGGCCGGGGCCGCCGCGCACGACGCCGCCCAGCGCGGCCGCGCCGTTGCGCATCCTGCACGCGCCCACCGACCGCGAAATCAAAGGCACCCGCTACGTGTTGGACGCCGTGGAGCGGCTGAAGGCGGCCGGCTACCCGGTGGCCCTGCAGGTGCTGGAAGGCATCCCGGCCGCCGACGTGCCCGCCTTCGTCGCCGGCGCCGACATCGTCGTCGACCAGATCATGATCGGCGCGTACGGCACGTTCGCCGTAGAGGCCATGGCCAGCGGCCGGCCGGTCGTCTGCCGCATCCGCGACGACCTGCGGCGCCACTACCCGGACTCCCTGCCGATCGTCAGCGCCGAGCCGGCCACGATCTACGCCGTGTTGGAGCGCCTGGTGCAGGACCCGGCCGCGCGGGCCGCGCACGGCCAGGTCGGCCCAGCCTACGCCGCCGCCGTGCATGAGATGCACCACGTCGCCGCGCTGGTTTTGCCCTACTACCAGCCGGACCCAAGATAGCCCAAATGGCCTATTGCCGCGGGCCTCCAAGGGTGCTACAATAGCCGGGGGGGCAAGTGCGCGATGTCTTGCCCCCTTTTAGTGCGGGGCGCCAGGCACGGAACATCATGCGACAAGAGGAGTACCAGCCAGATGAGTAAACGCGGCAGTATTACGACCTTCACCATCCTCCTGCTGGCCCTGGCCTGCGTGGCGATCGGAACCAGTGCCTCGGCGCGCGCCACATCGCGCAGTGCGGCGGGCCCGTCAGGGTTATCCGGGCCGGGCGCGCCCCACCCCCCGGCTAGTTGTACTCCAGGTTGGGCGATCATCCCCAGCGCCAATGTCCCGGCCACCAATAATTATCTCAATGCGGTGGCAGTCGTGGCCACGAATGACGTCTGGGTCGCCGGGAACGCCGGGAATGCCACGCTGACCGAGCACTGGGATGGCACCGCCTGGAGTACCGTGCCCAGCCCCAGTGTGGGGACGGGCGCGAATATGTTGAGTGGCCTGGCCGCCCTGGCCAGCAATAACGTTTGGGCGGTCGGGAGGGCGCAGAACAGCACCACCCAGACGCTGATCGAACATTGGGACGGGACCGCCTGGAGTATCGTACCCAGCCCCAACGCCGGCACCGGCAACAATCTCCTGGGGGGCGTCGCCGCGATCGCCCCGAACGACATCTGGGCCGTGGGCGCGTCTCAGGATGGAGTCCAAGGGGGGCGGACGCTCACCGAACACTGGGACGGCACCGCCTGGAGTGTTGTGGCCAGCCCGGACCCGGGCCCTGACCCGGATGGAGTGATCGCCGTCAGCGCGGTGACGAGCACCAATGTCTGGGCCGTCGGCGCCTATTATGTGGGCAGTAATCAGTATACGCTGGTCGAGCACTGGAACGGCACCAGTTGGGCGATTGTGCCCAACCCGAATCCGGCGCCCGGCACGGGGGGGAATGTGCTCTTCGCGCTGACGGCGCTCAGCGCGAGCAACATCTGGGCCGTCGGGACGTATAACCCGGGGAGTCCTATCGATACGACCCTCGTCGAGCACTGGGACGGCAGCGCCTGGTCGATTGTGCCGAGCCCCAATGATCCCGATCCCACGCACCCCTTCAATGTGCTCGACGGCGTCGCCGCCTTCGCACCGAACGACATCTGGGCGACCGGTTTCAGTGCCCCCAACGGCCAGGAGCAGAACCGCCGGCCCCTGGCCCTGCACTGGGATGGCACGACCTGGCAAGCAGTCACTACCCCCAGTGTGCCCGGCGCGACGGACGGGCGGCTCAACGGCCTGGTGGCCAGCGCGCCCAATCAGCTCTGGGCGGTCGGCTTTGCCGGCGCCAGCGGCACCTCCCAGACGCTAGTCGAGCGCTATACGGGCGCCTGCTCCACAGACACGCCGACGGCAACCACGGGCCTGCCGCCCGCGACGGCGACGAGCACCCCGCTCCCGCCAACCGCCACCAATACCCCCGCCAGCTGTGGGCTCGGCTGGTCGATCGTGGCCAGCCCCAATGTGCCCACGGGCGCCAACTATCTCAATGCCTTTGCGGCGGTTGCCGGCGACGATGCCTGGGCGGCTGGCAGCGCGGGCAACGCGACGCTGCTGGAGCACTGGAACGGCAACCAGTGGAGCATCGTGCCGAGCCCCAATTTCGGCACGGGCGCCAACGTGATCAATGGCCTGGTCGCACACGCCGCTAACGATATCTGGGCCGTCGGCAATTATAATGATGGCAGTGCCACCCAGCCGCTGATCGAGCACTGGAACGGCACGGCCTGGGCGATCGTCGCCAGTCCCTACCCGGGCAGTGGTAACAACACGCTCACTAGCGTTGCGGCCTTAGCGGCCGACGACGTTTGGGCCGTCGGCTGGGCGCAGGGTACGTCGGCGAACAGCCATACCCTGGTCGAGCACTGGAACGGCGCGGCCTGGGCGATCGTCGCCAGCCCCAGCCAGGGGACGCTGGACGATTTGGCGGGAGTCGCCGTACTCAGTAGCACTAACGCCTGGGCGGTGGGCGCCTACTATGTCGGATACAACCAGTTCACCTTAACCGAGCACTGGGACGGCACCGCGTGGTCGATTGTCCCCAGCCCGAATCCCTCGCCTTCGATCGGCGGCAATGCCCTGAATGGGATGGCCGCCACCAGCGCCACCGATATCTGGGCGGTAGGCTCGTACAACAACGGCCCCTACCTGGACCGCACCTTGATCGAACACTGGGACGGCACAGCCTGGGCGATCGTCGCCAGCCCGAATGATCCGAATCCCAATCATGCCTTCAACGCCCTCGGCAAAATCGCGACCTTGGGCGCGAACAATGCCTGGACCGTCGGGTATAGCGCCCCGGATGGGCAGCCGGCGAATCGGCAACCCCTCGTGGAGCATTGGGATGGCGCATCCTGGCAGGTCGTCGTGGTCCCGCAGGCGGCCGGCGCGACCGATTCCTGGTTTGGCAGTGTCGGCTTCGCCGGCAGCGACCAACTCTGGACCGTGGGGTACGACAGCGCGAACAGCCCCGCCCAGACCCTGACCGAGCGCGATATTACGGCGTGCTCCATCAGCACGCCGACCAGCACGCCGGTGCCGCCGACGGCGACGGTGCCGCCCTGCGGGCCGGGCTGGCAACTCGTGGCCAGCCCCAATGCCGGCACCGGCACCAATATCCTGGATGGCGTGGCCGTCGCTGGCCCCAACGACGCCTGGGCCGTGGGCTATGCCGCCAATGCCAATAACGTCGAGCAGACGCTGATCGAGCACTGGAATGGGAGCACCTGGGATCTGGTCCCCAGCCCGAATGTGGGCACCAATCGCAACTTCCTCCACGCCGCCGCAGTGGCGGGGCCCAACGATATCTGGGCGGTCGGGTTCTACTGGGATGCGAGTAATGTGCAACGCACGCTGACCGAGCACTGGGATGGCAGCGCCTGGAGCGTGGTCGCCAGCCCCAATGCCGGCAGCCATGAGCAATATCTGCAAAGCGTCACCGCCCTGGCCCCGAACGATGTCTGGGCCGTCGGGCTCTATAGCCCCGACACCTATATGTATCAGACCCTGACTCTGCACTGGAACGGGAGCCAATGGAGTGTCGTGGCCAGCCCCAACGTGGGCAGCCTGGAGAATTACCTGAACGGTGTGACGGCCACCGCCGGCGGCGACGTCTGGGCGGTGGGCTATTATAGCAATTACGGGGCCGCGCGCCAGACCTTGATCGAGCACTGGACCGGCAACGCCTGGCAGCTCGTCGCCAGCCCCAACGCCGGCACGGGCAATAATGTGCTGAACGCCGCCAGCGCGACGGGCAGCGCGGATGTCTGGGCCGTGGGCACCGCCGGCACGGGCAGCGCCGCGCAGCCGCTAACCGAGCACTGGAACGGCACCAGCTGGACGGTCGTCGCCAGCGCCAGTGGCGGGGGCAGCGCCGAGCTGCGGGGGGTGGTGGCGCTAGCCCCCGGCGAGGCCTGGGCCGTGGGCCGCCAAACTGATGCGACCGGCACAATCATGGGGACGTTGACGGAGCACTGGAACGGCAGCAGCTGGGCGGTGGTTACCAGTCCCAACCCGGACCCGAGCGCCAACATCCTGAAGGGGATCGCGGCGGGGAGTGCGGGAGACCTCTGGGCGGTCGGCACGGCCGCCAACCCCGGACGCACGTTGGTCGAACATTATATCGCCCTGTGCCTGCCGACGGCGACCACGACCCCGGGCCCGCCCGTAGCCACCGGCACGCCGGAGCAGGGCTGCCAGTTTGCCATCCTGAGCTACCACCCGTGCATCAACCCGCAGGGCTGTGTGGACTATGCCATCCCGCTCCAGAACGAGAGCGACAGCGCCATGACCGTCGACGGCACGGTGATCTTCCAGCGGCGCGGCGGCATCGAGATCGGGAGCGCAACGATCCCGTCGACCACCCTGCCGCCCCGGAGTATCACCATGGTGACGGGCACCGTGTGTGGGATCGTCCAACCCAAGCAGGGCCCCTTCCAGCTGCTCGTCACGGTGCAGGATATCCCGCGCGTGTGCGAGGCGAAAACCAAGCGCCAACCCGTGACCTTCTGCGCGCCCCCGAGCACGGCGCCGGACTTTAGCGACGTGCCGCCGGCGCAGCCCTTCGCCCCCTTCATCGCCGGGCTGGCCGGCGCCAGCGCCCTGAGCGGCTACGCCTGCGGCGGCCCCAACGAGCCCTGCAACGCCAACAACGCCCCCTATTTCCGCCCGGCGGCGATCGTCACCCGCGGACAGCTGCTCAAGTTGGTGGTCAACGCCGCCGGCTGGCCCGTCGTCACGCCTGCGGTGGCGACCTTCGCCGATGTCACGCCCCGGAATCCCTTCTACGACTACATCGAAACGGGGGCGGCCTACGGCGTGATCAGCGGCTATCCCTGCGGCCGGCCCGGCGAGCCGTGCAACGCCACCCACCAACCCTACTTCCGCCCGACCCAAGCCGTCACCCGCGGCCAGCTGGTCAAGATCGCCGCTCTGGCCGAAGGGTTTGGGGCACCGGCGACCCAGACGTTCCAGGACGCGCCGCCGGGCAGCGCCTTCTATAGCGCGGTCGAGGCCGGCACGGCCTGGGGCATCGTCGGGGGCTACGGCTGCGGCGCCGGCCCGGCCGGGCCGTGTGTCGCCCCGGGGAATCGCGCCTACTTCCTGCCCAATCAGCCCGTCACCCGCGGCCAGGCCGCCAAAATCCTGGCCATTACCTTCTTGCCGGACGGCCAGATCGCCCAGCCCTAAGGGCCGCGGATAGCGGCTACTAAGCAGGAAACCCAGCCGGCCTGGTCGCGTGTAGGGCGACCAGGCCGGTCCCGCGCCCCCACTCCCCGTCGCAAGCCGCGAAGCCATTGTCGCGCAGGTTGTTAGGCCCGGCCGCTTCCCACACCAAGCTATCCCAGGAAATATGCTATACTATAGAATTACTGCGCCAGGGAGGATATGCAATGCCAGGGTTAGAAAACACCAGAATTCTCGTCATCGGCGGCGCCGGGTTCGTGGGCTCCCATATCGTGGACCAGTTGACGCAGGAGCCGGTACGCGAGATCGTCGTCCTGGACAACTTCGTGCGCGGCACGCGGCACAATTTGCGTCTGGCGAGCCAGGACCCCCGCGTCCAGATCGTCGCCGGCAGTGTGACCGACCGCGCCCTGCTGGGCCAACTGCTGCAAGGCACGGACTACGTGTTCCACCTCGCGGCCCTCTGGCTGGGCGAGTGCGTGCAGGATCCCCGCTCCGCCCTCGAAGTCAATGTGGTGGGCACCTACAACGTGATCGAGGCCGCTCAGCAGGCGGGAGTAAAAAAAGTGGTCTATTCCTCCTCCGCCTCGGTCTACGGCGACGCAGTCGTCACCCCGATGACGGAGGAGCACCCGTTCAACAACCGCACGATGTACGGCGCGACTAAGATCGCCGGCGAGCAGTTCTTCCGGGCGCGGTACGAACAGCACAAGCTGGATTACGTCGGGCTGCGCTATATGAACATCTACGGCCCGCGCATGGACTATAAAGGCACCTATGTCAGTGTAATCATGAAAGTGCTGGACCGCATTGACCAGGGGCGGCCCCCGATCATCTTCGGCGACGGCGCGCAGGCCTACGACTTTATCCATGTCGAAGACGTGGCCCGCGCGAATATCTTGGCCTTAAAGAGTGCCGCGACCGACGAGTTTTTCAATATCGGCCGCGGCGTGAAGACCACGATCAATGAACTCGTCCAGTTGCTGCTGGCGATCACCGGGTCGGACCTGCACCCGGAGTACCGGCCCCAGGAGCAGATGTTTGTGACCCACCGCGTCGGCAGCACGGAGAAAGCGGCCCGCCTGATCGACTTCCAGGCGCGCGTGCCGCTGGAGGAAGGCTTACACTCCGTGGTGGAGTGGCGGCGGCACGACCAGCAGCGCGCGCGCGGTTAGAAAGCGGCCTAGCCGGTGATATATGTGCTGGTAACCGGCGCTTCCGGCTACATCGGGCAGCACCTGGTCCGGTCGTTGATCGCGGACGGAATCCGGGTGCGCGGCTTCGGATCGCGCCCACCGCCGGACGGCTGGCCTGGGAGCGACTGGCAGCAGGGCGATATCTGCTGCGCGGGGCACGTTAACCAGGCGGTCCATGGCTGTGATACGGTAATCCACCTGGCGTGCCATCCCCTGGGCCAGAGCATGCAGGACCCGGTCAGCGCATTTCGGGTGAACGCTTTAGGCACGCTGCACATCCTGCACGCAGCCCACGCGGCCGGCGTACGCCAGGTCGTGTACAGTTCAACGGCCCAGGTATACGGCACCGCGCCGCATTTACCTCAGCGCGAGGAGGACCCCCCCCAACCGGCGTCACCCTATGCCGCCAGCAAATGGAGGGGCGAAATTCTCTGCACGACCTTTGCCCGTTGCTATGGCCTGGGCACGACGATTCTCCGACTCTTCAACGTCTACGGCCCAGCACTGGATGGAAGGGACCGCACTACCGCCGAAGCGCAATTCATACGGCGTGCTCTACGGGGTTTACCACCCGCTATCCAGGGAGATCCGAGCGCGGGCCGCGATTTCATCCATATGCGCGATGTCGTGCAGGCGATCAAGCAGGCAGCACAACGGCACGGGATGGGGAGATCATCGATATCGGCACGGGCCAGATGACTACGTTGCTGGACCTCGCCACGATGGTGGGGGTGCTGGCCAGAAGCCCGACTAGGCCGCTCATCGAGCCCAGTGACCTGCCGGTCTTGCGTATGCAAGCGGATGTAGCGCGCGCCCGGCAAATATTGAATTTTGCAACCGAAGTTTCGCTAGGCACCGGGTTGGGGGAATTGTGGGCGTGGGAACAGTCGCGGGCGCAGCGATCGTGAACAAATGGTTGGTCAAACCTGCCGTATTGGGTATAATAGGGGGAACCGCTACGGCAACAAAGCACACGTCGGCAAAGGATGAGACTGGATGACGATTCCCATAACCAAAGTATTCTTCGGCCCGGAAGAATTTGCGGCCGTCCAGCGGCCCCTGGAAAGCGGCTGGGTCGTACAAGGGCCGTTTGTGCAGCAGTTCGAGACCGCCTTTGCGGCCTTTACCTCGATTCCCCATGCGGCCGCGGCTAGTTCGTGTACCACC
>Ga0070730_10001178_pt1 | contig 25670 bp, 20 predicted proteins | sample Coa_R1_3_FD_66447 | JGI IMG/M metagenome (GOLD analysis project Ga0070730, IMG submission 66447) | Surface soil microbial communities from Centralia Pennsylvania, which are recovering from an underground coalmine fire - Coalmine... | ecosystem: Environmental > Terrestrial > Soil > Unclassified ... | reverse complement strand
GGCATCGGGCCTTCGGCCGCGTCGACCAGCACGACGACGCCGTCGACCATGCTGAGGATGCGCTCGACCTCGCCGCCGAAGTCGGCATGGCCCGGGGTGTCGATGATGTTGATTCGGGTCTCGCCCGCCGCCCCGTGCCAGAGCACCGAGGTGGCCTTGGCCAGGATGGTGATTCCCCGCTCGCGCTCCTGGTCGTTGGAGTCCATGGCCCGCTCGACGTGGGCCTCGTTGGCGCGGAAGATCCCGGACTGCGACAGCATCTGGTCGACCAGGGTGGTCTTGCCATGGTCGACGTGGGCGATGATCGCGATGTTGCGCAGGGACATGGGGCTGAGGGACTTCTGGTGACGCGGAGGGGTGGCTCATAGCCGTTGTGCGCTTGCGAAACCATCCCTCGCGGGGCGGGCAAGGCCGATAGCCGGCGTGACGGAGACCGTAGATGGGCATTCGCACATTGCGGCGCAACATCGGGGGCCGCCTGCGGCAGTTTGTCAATTCATTGAATCAGAAGGGGAAAATAGCAATTTTGGAAAAAAGTGAGCCTCCCGTCGCATTTTTCGCTTGATCTGTTGTGCGCCGCACCCTATTTTCTCCTCATGAGGCGTCGCTGACGTATCTGCCCTTCCTGGGCGTTTCCTCCCTAATTAACTGGCCGCGCCGCTGCAAAGCTGCGCGGCCATTTTTTTGGGCCGCGGGGGACAAATGGCGCTGAACGAGCCGGATTCCAGGGGCCGGCGCCGATTTTCGCGCCGCCCGCCATCTTCAAACGCCTAGATGGCGGCCCAATCCACGGTGGCGAGCGTGGCGAACACGGTCTCCAGATCCGCCTTCAGGGCGCCGTAGCCCGCCGTGGGCGCCAGGGTGCGCTCGTCCATGTAGAGGGCGCGGTTGATCTCCACCTGCAGCGCATGGACCTTGCGAACCGGCCGGCCGTAGTGCTCGGTGGTGTAGCCCCCGGCATAGGGCGCGTTGCGCGCCACGCTGTAGCCGAGGTCGCGGAAGCACTGCTCGGCGAGGCGGGCGACGGCCGGGGCGCAGGCGCCGCCGAAGCGGTCGCCGAGCACCACGTCGCATCCCGCCCCATCCCCATGTGCTTTGGCCTCCTGCGTCTTGGCCCGCCGCGCGTCGGCGCCGTGGCGCGCCGCCGCCGAGGGCATCGAGTGCCAGTCGATCAGCACCGCCGCGCCGCGCGCCTGGCGCGCCGCGGCCACCAGGTCGGCCAGGGCGGCGTGGTAGGGCCGGTGCACCGCCTCCACCCGCGCCAGGGCCTCGGCGAAAGTCAGCTTGCGGTGGTAGATCTCCTGGCCGTCGCTGACGATGCGGGCGATCGAGCCCAGGCCCGCCGCCACGCGGGCGGTGCGGCCCTTGGCGTAGGACGGCAGCTCGTCCTCGAACATCGCCGGGTCCAGCTCCCAGGGCTCGCGGTTGACGTCGATCCAGGCGCGGGCGAGGCGCGCGGCGATCACCGTCACGCCATGCGCGGGGGCCGCGGCGATCAGGTCGTCGACGTGGGCGTCCTCGGACTGGCGTATCGACTCGGCGTCCAGGCAGCTGGCCGCCATCAGGCCCGGCGGATAGATGCGCCCCGAGTGGGGCGAGGCGAACACCAGGGCGCTCGCCGGCGTGTCGGCGGGCGGCCTCGCGACCTGGAACGCCGCCGTCTCGTCCCCCCGCACGGTGGTGATGGGCTCCCAAGCGTTCATGCGCCCATATTGGGGATCGCGCGGCGGCGGTCAAACGGGGTTGTCGGCGCCGCCGTCGGAGGAGGCCTGGGACCCGTATTTCTCCCGCCACTGTTCCGGGTTGAACTTTCGGAGCCACTCTTCGGGCGTCATCGGCGGCCGCGGCGGCGGTTGCACCTCGGGCAGCATCTTTTTCAGCCGCGCCGCCTCGACGATCAGCCCGCGAACGGCGACGAAGGCGGCGCCCGTCTTCAGTGTGCTCGCCTGCCGAGCCGCAGCCATCAGCTCGTCGATCAGGGGGCCCAGGTCCCGCGATCCGCCCCAGTCGCGACGGCGTCGGAGTTCCTCGACCCGTGCGACGACCTCCTTCCGCTGCGCTCTCTCGCAGGACTGCGTCTTGTTACCCTTGAATCCGGCTTCCTTCGCCGCCGCGACAGGGTCGAGGTCTCGCGACAGCGCCTGGGCGAAGGGCTCGTATCGATGTTTCGTCAGCGCGGGCATGGTGGCTCCTCAAGAAACCAGAATTGTGCGCCGGTATTTGCAATTTGTCAAGTACCCAGACGCCGCCTTCCAGCCTGCTTGCACGCACGCCGCCGCCCCGCTATAGCCGTTCGCTTCCCGAGGCCGCCTGCGGCCTGAAAGGCGGACGCGTAGCTCAGCGGGAGAGCACTACGTTGACATCGTAGGGGTCGCTGGTTCGATCCCAGCCGCGTCCACCATTTTTCTCCAGTTAATTCAAAGAATTACGCTTTGGCAATGGAGACAAGCCGGTGCGCGACTGGAATTGCCGGTACCGAATAGGTACCAACGCAATCGTTGGCGGACATCACCGCCACGCTCAGCACCGACAAGCAGGGCACCAGCGGCTTGGGCCTCGAAGCTCAGCGCGAGGCGGTCATGCGTTATCTGAGCGCCGGGGGATGGCCCCCTCTGGCTGAGTTCACCGAAAACGAGACTGGTAAGGGGGCGGACGCCCTCGCTAGGCGCCCCCAACTCCGCGCGGCGTTGGACTGCGCCCGGAAGCTAAAGGCGACGCTCGTCATCGCAAAGCTCGACCGGCTATCGCGGAACATGGCGTTCATTTCGGCTCTGATGGTCAGCAAGGTCGGGTTCGTGGCCGTGGACAACCCGCACGCCACCCGCCTCACACTTCATGTCCTCGCGGCCGTCGCCGAGCACGAGGCTCGCATGATCTCCGAACGGACAAAGGCTGCCTTGGCCTCTGCGAAGGTCCGCGGGACCGTCTTAGGCGCGCAAGGGAAGGTTCTAGCTGCTCAAAACAAGGCGGCCGCGATGGCCCGCCTGGAGCCAATCGCAGCCGATCTGCGGGCGCTCCGGGCGGAGGGGCTTTCTGTGCGTCGGATCGTCGCCGCCTTAAATGAGCGGGCCGTTCCTTCACCGGGCGGGGGTCGTTGGCATCCTGCCAGCGTCCAGGCCGCACTGATGAGATTGCGGGTCTATGAAAAAGCCTAAGTCTGGATACGTACAGACCTGGCGATTGAGTGAGTTCTCTAGTATGTCGCCTGGTCTTTTACCAACGTAGATTAAAGAATCTATTGTCCGGTCGCGGCGACGCGGCGCTTCGGAGGCGGGCGGTTTGAGATTTCCAGCATCATAAAAGAAGTCATCTGCGCCGGTGCGGTAAAAACCATACAATAGGAGCTGTCTTATTCGGGAAATTGTATCACAGTCCTCTGGAATTGGGTACTTGTCTGACTCTAATCCGGTGTACGCGACAAACGCCGGTGTATATGTGCCAATGTCTTCGTTTATTATAGCTTTTCTTTTCAATATTTTGCCGTCGTTTAAAATTAAATGGAGAGACGAAATCTTTACAGTATCAAGTTCTTCTATGCTATCAATTATACTCGACAATGAGATATTTTTAAATTCAGGCCGAGTCGTGTGGTAGGGAGGCGATCCATAAATGGCCGAAAAGGCGATAGGCCTCAACGCTGCAAGCGTTTTCTTATTGTCATCATAGATTTTTTTCTCACCTGCCACGTTGATTACAGCTGGAGACGGGAGTGTTGATATACCGCCGGCAATGCGGCTCCGAACCTCATATGTGTCGATCGGGTTTAAGCACAGAGAAGTAAAATTGTCGATTGCGTGATCTATAGTTGTTTCGTAGTCCTCTCCATTTTTTATGCTTTTGGTATCATTCTCCACTGTGTCATCTTTGAATATATGTATAAGATAAGTCATATATCTGCTTAGTATCTGAGTTCTATTGTAATACTCCACTATAAGTTGCCGTTCCCTTACATGATCGGCACGAATTTCTTTTTCTCTAGCTTGCTCGTGTAATAAAAAACGTCCAATTCCTCCTATGACAAGCGTAGACATAATCATTATGATCAGAGGGGAATTAACATATTTCCATGATATCTCTAGCCTCCCGCGTGGTGTCTGTCCAGTATTGAATAAATTTCCGTGTCGGACTTTGCTTAGCTGGGCGCGACGACGCTGACTCTGTTTGCTCATCGGCACCATCGCGACGGATAATAGGGTCGGGACGCTCATGTTGAGAGACTGCGAGCATGGTAGCAAATGGGCGGTCCAGAGTCAGCACCCCGCGTAAGGGAGCTGTAACAACCACAGGGGTTTACTCTTGCTGACCCCGCCTCCCTGAGCAGCAGGAACGGCGATGCTCGGCGGACCGTGGTGTCGGTCCGGTCGTGGGTCAAACCCGGGACGGTGGGGCCGCGCCGTCAAGCGGCCTGCGCAAAGGGTGTACGCCGCTCATAGCGCCCGACATGCGGGTCAGCTCTAGTGGCGGGCGGATATCTGAATGACGCTTCCCTCGCTGACTTCCATGAGGTCGCCACCCGTGATCTTCTTGCCGATGAGGTTGACCGTGTCCTGAAGCGGATCACCTGAAAGATGGGCATACCGCTACTCAGTTGTCCGTGAACTGGCGTGGCCCAGGAGTTTCCCGATGAGGAAGAGGCTCGCGCCGTCGGCGACGGCGAAGCTGGCGAACGAGTGCCGCGGGTCATGAATGGGAAGCGCCCTTTGCCCGGCTTCTTCACACCCTCTGGAACGCGCGGCGGAGTCCTATCGCGTGGCCTTCGCCACGTGCGGCCGGGAGGACATAGGGCGATGGCTGGCGGGGTCTGCGGGGTCTACTGTCATCCACCGTCTCCCAGCGTCCCGCCTCGACCGCGTCGCGGCGTTTAGCCAGGACCGCCAGGGCGGGCGGTGAGAGGAAGATTCTCCGCTCACCTGTCTTGCCACCGGCCTTCGTCCGCTCGGGCGGGAGAACGAGGCGATCGCGGTCGAAGTCCACCTCCGACCATCTCAATCCGAGGACCTCGGTCTTCCGGGCGCCGGTCAGCAGCAGTAGGCGCAGCGCGTCACAGAAGGCCGGTGACACCGATCCGGCCATCTCCAGAGTGTTGAGCGCGTCCAGGAAACGACCAGCTTCCTCACGGCTCAGAAACCGTTCACGGACCGGCGGCGCGGATAGTCTAACCGCCGCGAAGGGGTTAGCGTCCATCTTGATCTGTCCGACCTGGCGCGGCAGACGGGCGTGGGCCGCGGGAGCGTGTCGACTTATTTGAACGGAAAGACCCTTCCGACGCCGCGGTCGCTGAAACTGATCGCCGAAGCCCTCGGCATCACACCCGGAGAGTTGCTACCCGATGGCCTCGTAGCCACCTGGGAAGACGAGCACCGTGGCGGCGGACCATCCCGGCACGCGTGCCTTTGGGTCAAACGTATCGCGTCGTTCACCGCCGCTGCGAGGATCATCGCCATCATAGACGACGAGGACAGCCGGACTCGCAACGCACCAACTGTGCCTGCTTTCAATCCAAGTATCTCAAAAGGTCATCCAGGACCTCGTCCACGCCCTTAGCCTGCCGAAGAGCAATTTGCCGCAAGTCGCACAAGAGTTCGAAGTAGCTTCTATATCGACCGCCCTCAACACTAGGCTGATCCGGAAGATCTTCGTCTGTAAATTGATCTATAGGAAAACCTTCCTTGGAGATAATAACTGTCACTAGCGGTTCTTCGTTTCGATTGGAGTCAAACTTCAGTTCAACACGTATCTCTCCAAAAGACGTGAAGGGGACATCCGAGAACCCATCGAAGTCCCATTTGATAGTCCCGTCTTTAGTCTTGTCCAACAGCCTATCGCAGAGAGCTCGCTGTCGGTCGGCGGTGGAATCCATTAGATCGACTCCCTTCTGATGGCCAGCGCGATGCTTTGGATATGCGCGGTGTGGCTCCGCATAACTGCCTTCGTCTTCGCTAGGGCGTTGGGGCTGGGATTGTCAAACTCGCCTTTATCAACGCGCTCGCACAAACGATCAGAATATTTCGCAATCTGATCAATTAACGATCTTGCCTCTGTGGTAAGATCAGGAACATTGGATTTTATAGAGAGAAGCGAATTTCGTGTTTGTTCGTAACTCTGAGCTCCCTCGCGCCACGCATCGTTTTCAACGAATCTCCGCGCTGTCTCAAGTGCAACTGAAGCCCGTGCGATTTCCTGCGCGGCATCATATTTGGCTAGGGCTCGGTGGATTCGGTCGGCTTCGTCTTTGGCTGCCTGCGCAACGGTTCGCGTCCGCGCAACCTGCACCCAGGTTATGATGAAACCGCCGGCCGTGAGGCACAGCGCCAGGATGTTGAGCCAAAAGCCCCATCCTCCGACGCTTGCTGAATTCTCCTGCAGGAATGGCCACTTCCAGAAGCCCAGCGACTTGCACTCCTTTCGACGGGGAATTCATGGGCACATGGAACGACTGACTAAGTCAATCCCCTGGGGAAATGGGGTATCGGCCGAACGGGTCCTCGACCTGTCGAGCTCGGGTGCACGACCGGCGAGGCCCGGCGAGGTTAAGCGGATCGTGCGCGATGGCGGGGTGCACGCAAGCTAGGGAGGTGTGACGGGGGCGCATTGCGGGAGCCCCGGTCCCCTCCTTCACGCAAGCTCTTAGTAAGTAAAATAGTGAAATCGTCCGGCGTTACGCAGGAAATACCAATAATTTTGTCGGCCAAAACGACCGACGCGCCTTTAAAGTCGTATGAAATCAGTGTAGATTGTTGGTGTATAGCCAACACACCCCAACCTTGACATCGTAGGGGTCGCTGGTTCGATCCCAGCCGCGTCCACCATTCTTTCAAGCAAGACATTCACCGCGCGAGACGCACGAACTCCCGTCCGTTCGGTCCGATCAGCACGCCTTCAACCCGGTCCAGGTCGACGATCACGGCGACGCCCTTGCGCTCCGGATCCGCCGCCTGCTCTCGCTCGGGCGCCATGTCGAACACCCGCGAGCGTTCCTGCTCGCTCTCGGCGACCCTCGCCCGACCGTGGAACTGCAGCACCGGCGTCGTCGCCGACCGATAGACCAGAACGACGTTGGGGTTGGCGCGGATCGCGTCCAGGGTGCCGCCCTGGCCGTTGCGGGCCCAGAGCCCGAGCTGGTCGTCGCTGTAGGTCTGTACCGATCCGCGGAAGGATAGCACCGGTTTGCCATCGGGGCTGACGGCGGCCAGGAGCAGAGGAGCGCCCTGCGCCAAGGCGTTGTTGACCAGCGCCTTGAGCTCGTCGGTCAACGCGAGAGAAGGGTTCGAAGGAGGGGGCATGGCGGAACTCCTGTGGCGGCTGAGGTAAAAGCCAGGGTCAGGCGAGCGCCTTGTTCACCACTTCCGCGGCTTCCCGGGACAGTCCGGGCGTGGCGGCAATCTGCTCCAGCGCCGCACGCATCAGCGCCCGCCGTCCCGGCTCGTAGCGCTTGTAGCGCTCGAAGTTGCGCACCATGCGAGAGGCCACCTGCGGGTTGATCGCGTCCAGCGCCAGCGCCTGTTCCGTCATGAACCGATATCCGGAGCCGTCGGCCGCGTGGAAGTTCGCCTGGTTCACGGCGAAGCTCCCAAGAAGCGCATAGACCTTGTTCGGGTTGTTCAGGGTGAAGGCGGGATGGGTGCTGAGCTGACGTACACGCTCGACCGTGCCGGGCAGCCGCGACAGCGCTTCGGCGCTCAGCCACTTGTCGACCACCAGCGCCTCGTCCTGCCAACGGGCGTAGAAGGCGTCGAGCGCTGGCCGCCTTTCAGGACAGTCGCAGTTCGCCAGCGCGGTCAGCGCCGCCAAGGCGTCGGTCATGTTGCCCGCGGCCTCCAGCTGCCGCCGGCAGCGGCTTCGCGCAGCCTCGTCGCCCAGATCCATCAGGAACGCGAGGCAGAGGTTGCGCAGGGCGCGGCGGCCGCTGGGAGCCGCCTCGGCGCTGTACGGTCCCGGCGTCGCGAAACTTTCGTAGCCATGCAGGAACTGCGCGTGCAGCCGCTGCGCCAGGAACGTACGCATCGCGAAGCGGACGCGATGCACGGCCAGCGGATCGATCTCCTCCAGCCGCTCCGCGATCACGATTTCAGGCGGCAGGGACAGGACCTCCGCGGCGAAGGCCGGGTCCTCCGCCGCATCGGCCAGAACCCGGGCGAAGGCCTCGGCGAGATAGTCGGGGAACTCAACGGCCTGGCCGGGGCGGTAGGCCGCCACCCCCTTCAGCAGCAGTTGCATCACGAGCCGCTGGCCCGCCTCCCAGCGGTTGAAGGGATCGCTGTCGTAGCTGAGGAGTTGCTGGAGCGCGGCTTCGTCGTACGGATAGTCGATCACGACGGGCGCCGAGAAGTTGCGCCCGAGGGATGGCGCCGGCCGGGTCGGCACGTTGATGAAGCGGAACACTTCGGTCTCGCGCCGCAGCGAGAGCAGGCTGGCGCCGCGACCGGTGGTCCCATCTTCGAGTTGAAGCGGCAGGTCCTCCCCCTCCGGGGTGATCAGTCCCACGGCGAGCGGGATGTGCATGGGCTGCTTGGCGGACTGGCCGGGCGTCGGCGGGCAGCTTTGGCTGACGGTGAGTGCGTAGGTGTGGGTGGTCTCGTCGTAGCGGTCACGCACCGTCAGCTTCGGCGTGCCGGCCTGTTCGTACCAGAGGCGGAACTGGCGCAGATCCAGGCCGCTCGCCTGCTCCATCGCCTGAACCAACGCTTCGGTGGTCACCGCGTGACCGTCGTGCTGCTGGAAGTAGAGGTCAATTCCCCTGCGGAAGGTCTCTGCGCCCACAAGGGTGTGCATCATGCGCACCACCTCCGCGCCCTTCTGGTAGATGGTGGAGGTGTAGAAGTTGCTCACCTGCTGGTAGGATGCAGGCCGAACCGGGTGAGCCATCGGCCCGGCGTCCTCGGGGAACTGGCCACTGCGCAGGTTGCGCACGGCCTGGATCCGGACGACCGCCGGTGATTGGCGGTCGCTGGCGTACTGTTGCTCCCGGAACACCGTGAGCCCTTCCTTCAGCGAGAGCTGGAACCAGTCGCGGCAGGTCACGCGATTGCCGGTCCAGTTGTGGAAGTACTCGTGGGCGACGGTGCGATCGATGAAGTGGAAATCCCCATCAGTGGAGATGTCCTGCCGGGCCAGAATCAGCTTGGTGTTGAAGATGTTCAGGCCCTTGTTCTCCATCGCGCCCGCGTTGAAGTCGCCGACGGCCACGATGTTGTACTCGTCGAGGTCCATCTCCAGCCCGTAGGTGTCCTCGTCCCATTTCATCGCGTGCTTGAGCGACTCCATGGCGAACACGCCCTGGTCCAGCTTGCCGGGCTCTACGAAGAACTGCAGCTTCACCTTGCGCCCGGACCTCGTGACGAAGCTGTCCTCGCTGCGATCCAGCCGGGCCGCCACGACCGCGAACAGGTAGGAGGGCTTGGGGAACGGGTCGACCCATCTTGCCCAGCGCCGCCCGCCGCCCTCCTCGCCCTGGGCGACGAGGTTGCCGTTGGCCAGCAGCACCGGAAAGCGCTCGCTGTCGGCGTGCAGCGTCACCTCATAGCGCGCCATGACATCGGGACGGTCGAGGAAGGGCGTGATCCGGCGGAAGCCCTCCGCCTCGCAGAGGCTGAAGAAGCCGGTGCTGGAGGTGTAGATTCCCATGAGCTTGGTGTTCTGGCGGGGATGGATGCGGCTCACCGTGGTGAGCTGGCAGGATTCCGGCAGGTCGCGGATGGTCAGGTGGCGATCGTCCGCCTCCCAGCGCCCGGCGTCCAAAAGCTCGCCGTCGACGGCGACGGATTCCACCGTCACGTCGTCGAGGTCCAGAACCAGAGTGGAGCTCGACGGGGCGTCGGGGTTGCGGCGCACGGCGAGCTTCGCCTCAACGCGAGCGTCGTCCTCGGTCTGCAGGTCGATGTCCAGTTCGACCTCGGGAATGAGCATGGGCGCGGGACGATAGTCCCTCAGGTACACAGTGGCTGGGTGAGCGTTCATGGCTTTCCTCGTTCTGCCCGATCAGAGGTCCGGCGCGGTGCTCGCAGATCAGCCGATCCCAGGAGTAGTGACCGATCTCGTGGCGAAAGTCGAAACACGGAGCTGATGAACGGGTTTCGGGGCAGGCGCGGCGAGCTTCGCGCTCAACCCCCGTGCGCGATCGCGCACGCGTGGTCCTGCAACTCCTCGCCCGAGGCGAAGTCGCCGTGCGCCGGGTCGGCGCGGCCGGCGAGCAGGACGAACCCAGGCTTGCCGTCCTCGAACGTCGCGCCGGCGAGGACAAGCGTCCAGGCGCTCATCTCCTTGGCCGCTCCAGGCATGCCGTCGGCCAGGACGCGGAACGGGTCCGCTGCGGGCGTGTCGCCATCCAAGCGAGCCGCGTAGTAGGGATGGCCCTCGAAGGTGAGCGGCGCGCTGGACCAGCGCGGGCCGATGCGCGGGAGGTCAGCGGTCAGCGCCGCGACGCTGCGCGGCGTGAGGCAGTCGACGTGCAGGTGGAGCAGGTCCTGCGAGCGACCGTACGGCGAGTTGACGGAGACGGCCATGTCCTGGCGCGGCATGGTCTTGCCGATCAGCGCGTCCACATAGGTCTGCGCCCGCCAGGCGTCGGCGAAATAGTTCGGCGCGCCGGGCTCGAGGAGGCGCGCGTCCTCGATGCCGGTGATCTCGACGGTTGGCATCACCAGGTACTGCTCGGCGCCGTGCTTGTCCCGCAGCACGGCGTATCCACGCTCGACGCCGCCGTCGCTCAGGGAAACCTCGATGCACGGCGCGGGTTTGCCGTTCTGCTGCTGGCTCGGTGTGCACTGGTCATGGACGATGTGCCAGAGCACCTGGCCATTGGGGTGCGGCGGCGGGGGCGGCAGGCCGGTGTCGGCCGGCGCCGTGCAGGCCGCGGTGAACCAGAGGAGGAGCACGGCGGCGGCCGATGCGGGGAGAACGAAGCTTCTGGTCATGTCGATACTCTCCCTATCGCGCCTTCGCTGCTTCCGGAACGGCCTCGGCGGTCGCGCTCTCCCAGGGCCACTCCCTGGCCCGCCGCGCCCGCCACAGATACGCCGCCACGCCCGCCGCGAGCGCCGCGGCGGCGACGGCCAGGTAGAACCAGCCGTTGGCCGCGACGATGTAGGTCCAGCCCGCCAGGGCGACGAGGCTGGGCAGGGGATAGAGCCACATCCGGAACGGCAGGCGGGCGCCGCGGCGGCGCAGCAGGGTGGGGGCGAACACCGCCGGGATGGCGGCGACGAGGGCGGTGATCACCGTGGTCGCCTTGATGGCCTGCTCCAGGTCCAGCAGGCAGCAGGCGGCCGAGGCGAGGCCGACGTAGGCCACGGCGAAGGTCGGGAACTCGCCCGTGGGATGCAGGCGGGCGAAGGCGCGGAAGAAACGTCCGTCCCGGGCCGCGGCGAAGGGGATGCGCGAGAGGCCGAGCATGCCGCCGAACACCGAGGCGAAGGCGCTGATCAGCACCAGCACGGTCATCGCCTCCCCCGCGCGCCGGCCCTGGAAGCGGGCGATGAAGTCGCTGCCGATGAAGCTCGAGCGCGCCGCCTCGCGCCAGGGCATGGCGGTCACCACCGAGAGGCTCATCGCCACGTAGAGGGCGGCCACGGCGCCGATGGCGATCAGGATCGCGGCCGGGATGGTGCGTTCCGGCCGCTTCACCTCGCCGCCGACCTGGCAGACGGTGGCGTAGCCGCCGTAGTCGTAGAGCGCGTAGAGCGTCGCCGCCCCCAGCCCCGCCCAGACCACGGGCGCGCCGGCCCGGGCGGCGCTCGCCGGGGCCGCGCCGGCGACGTGGCCATGGAGCAGTCCCTCCAGGATCATCCACAGGCAGGCGGCCAGCACCGCCGCGGCCAGGATGAGCCCGAGCCGGCCGATCCTGTCGATGCGCCGCCAGATCAGGGCCGTGCAGGCGAGGCAGACCGCCGCCGCCATGGCCTTGCCCAGCCAGGGCGTCATCGCCGGCCACAGGTAGGCCGCATACTGCGAGAACCCCAGGGCTCCGCTGGCGAACAGCATCGGCCCGCCCACCACCATGGCCCACAGGTAGAGGAAGCTCGCCAGGCGGCCGGGCCCCCGCGGTCCGTAGGCTTCGAGCAGATAGCGGTAGCCGCCGCCCGCGTGGGGCAGGGCCGCGCCCAGCTCGGCCCACACCAGGCCGTCGGCGATGGAGATCACCGCTCCCAGCACCCAGCCCCACATGGCCTGCGGTCCACGCATCGCGGAGAGCAGCAGGGGAATCGTGAGGAAAGGCCCGACCCCGATCATCACCAGCATGTTGGTGACGCCGGCCCCCGCCAGCCCCAGGCGCCTGTGCAGGGCGGGCTCTTCCATCGTCAGCCAGCGGAGCCTGATTCAGACTTTGGATCTGTTCCGTCCAAAGTCATCAGGCTCTAGCAGCCACCGGCAATCTCGCAGGGCTTTTGCCCGGTTGGCTCTCGGGTTACTCCCGCTGGACAATCACCGGGATCGCGGCAGGTGGTCGAAGCGACGGCAGGGGCGTCCTCCGGTGTCAATCCATACTCCCTGGCGGCCTCGGCGGCGACCTCGGGGTCAAGCTTGGCTGGGGTGTCGGTCGAGGCGTTTCCAGAGTCGATAGAAGCGGCCGGCGTCGTCGGCGGCCTGGGTTGAGCGGCGCGTCCGCCGTCTCCGCACCCCATCAATGCGACCGCCACGATTCCGAGCAGGCCCGCCACGCTGTTCAAGACTGAAACGTCCCCCGTCCCAATAGCGCCTAGTGTTGCGCCAACCCCGGCCGATCATCAAGGCCAAGGCGCGAAACTGGCGTCAGGAAAAGGACCCCGCGTAGTGGATGAAGCGGCCCTCCTGCGCTACCTGCGGGATGAGGTCGAACTGGTTTCTGTTTTCAGTAAGGACCGGAAGCCCGGCCTTGGCGGCTGCCAGATAGATGAGGGCGTCGTTGAGGCATTCCTTCTGCGCTTCACCCAATAATCTCTGCGCGCGCGCCAGCGCGCCAGCGATGAGACCGGCCTCGGCCCAAGCGTCCTCATCGGGCGTGAGGACGCGAGTGCCCGGAATCCGATCGAAGAGGGCGACGAAGTGGTCACGTCCACTTGCCCAGTTCGGGCTTGATACATCGCGGTGAGCCAGACGCGAGTTCGGCGAGACAGACGCTGCAGTGGAGCATGAGCGCGCTCTCCACCAGGATTCTGGCGGGGGCCGGCAAGCGCTCGGCGGCCTGATGGACATAGACCGTGGTGTCCGGCACGAGTATCGGCCGTCCCCGCTGAGCGAATGCGTCGGCGCTGACAAGCAGACCGGGATCGCGAGGCGCCAGTCGGGCCGTCCTCCGCTCCGGCTTTCGGCGGCGCACGAGCGCCGCGAGATCAATAGTCAAGATCGAAATCCGGGCCGAGGGCGCCGAAGCTCTCCTTGAAAAACGCCGCGACAGGATCCGGCTGAGCGATCATGGCGAGCGCGGCCACGCCAAGCTCCGTGGGAGATGTCACGCCGGCTTCGCGCATCGCTGCATCCACGAGCGCCTGGGGGGCTGGAAGCTGACATGCTGGGTCCGATCGCCCTCGAGCCAACCCGCTTGGCGCGCCTCTTCGACGGCCACTGCGGCCGGTGAGCCGGACTTGAGGTGCAGGGCCCCCCGAGGTGTTCGCTTCCGGCGCGACTTCGTGGTCGCGCAGCGCTTGGTCTGGGGCTCGGCCACGGCTCTCATCGACTGTGTGTAAATTACGCCCTACGGTCACACACAGTCGAGATCGAACGCGCGGAAAGCGCAGAATAGGGGACGTGACCGGGTCTCTTCCACCGCAAGAGCGGTGTAGAGACGGCCGCTGCTTCGATCCCGGCTGCGCCCGCGTGCCTGCACAGCGCCTCACCTTGTGCTATTCCTCCGAGATCAAGGGGCGGCCGTGGACCTTAAGGATAAGATTGAGATCGCGATCGCGGCCGCCCAGCTGGTAGCGGCGCTTGCCAGTTTGTTGGCTGCGTGGTGGATCGCTGACAGCCAGACGAAGCGCGCCGATCAGTTGGAACTCCAGAGACAGATCGGCTACTTCGACACGGTGCTAGGTCTATTCACCGCAGCGATAGTAGCATCCGAACAGACGATCTCAGCAGTCAAGCGCTACGAACCGCAGGCGGACGTACCGACGGAAGCGCTTACATCGTGGGCGGCGACGATTGATGGATTCATCTCAGCCTTGCGTGGACAGTGGCCAAACGCGCCACCCGCCCCAGCCCTCGTCAGGATCGTGGCCCAACTTCTCTCGCATATGGACCACGAGACACGGTGGGGGGAATGGCAGGCGGCTACTGTGCCGGACATGTTGGCGAAATGGTGCGAGCCGCTTCGAACAGGCATGGCTGCTATTGAACGTGAGCGTCGCTTTTGGTCGTATCGCACAGAGTTCGGAAAGGAAGGGCTATGGGACCGTCTGCGATTCTTGCGGTCGAAACGAGGCGGCCGGAGCCAGCGCAGCAAGAAACCGCCGAAGATTTCAGACTGAGACGAAATGGACGTGATGGCAGATTCGCGGTTATAGATCGGAAATATGAATATATACAGATTTCTTAGTGTTTTTGTCTGTGCGGCGGTGACGATTTTTTGTGCACCATCCGTCGCAACGGCGTTACCTATTGCTGTGTGCAACGGCGTCTCAATTCTTCCTTCCGCCACCCCAGGACAGACGGCACAATTTATATTGCATATCTCGGAAAACGGGACTGCCACGAATGACGCGTTGGCCCTTGGTCCTAACAACGATATTGACTGCGTTATTTATGACTCTAGCAATAGCTCTACGTTTACAGGTGGTGATCTATCGTTAGCACCGGGTAGTCCTGACGATGGAATAGTCAGTGCCGGATCAATAACAATAGGCAGTGGAAGCATAGCTGTTCATTTTAGCGGCAACAACGTTGGAACGAGTGTTGTAACGGTATATATTGATGTAACATACAAGTAATTTGTCAAGGGCAAATAGTCGTATTGGGCGCTTGAGCGGGTCTCGTAGCGAGAGTATTGGGGCTGGCCTCGATAGGACTCTCTGCTAAGGGGTTCCCAGCTGCACAAAATATTCGGGCAGCTGGGGTGGAGAGGGTCGGCCTATTTCTTCGTCGACGACGCCGGCCCGCCTCACCCCAGTATGCCCGGCAGATCCAGCCCCCGCTCGATCGCGCACGCCAGCGCCTCCGGGTATCCCGCGTCGGCGTGGCGCATGACGCCGGTGGCGGGGTCGTTCCACAGGACGCGCTCCAGGCGGCGGGCGGCGGCGGGGGTTCCGTCGGCGACGATGACCATGCCGGCGTGCTGCGAGAAGCCCATGCCGACGCCGCCGCCGTGGTGCAGCGAGACCCAGGTGGCGCCCGACGCGGTGTTGAGGAGGGCGTTCAGCAGCGGCCAGTCGGAGACGGCGTCGGAGCCGTCGCGCATGGCCTCGGTCTCGCGGTTGGGGGAGGCGACCGAGCCGGAATCCAGGTGGTCGCGGCCGATGACGATGGGGGCCCTGAGCTCGCCGCTCGCGACCATGTCATTGAAGGCGAGGCCGAGGCGGTGGCGATCGCCCAGGCCCACCCAGCAGATCCGCGCCGGCAGGCCCTGGAACCTGATCCGTTCGGCCGCCATGTCGAGCCAGTTGTGCAGGTGCGGGTTATCGGGAATCAGCGCCTTCACCTTGGCGTCGGTGCGGGCGATATCCTCGGGGTCACCGCTGAGCGCCGCCCAGCGGAAGGGGCCGATCCCCCGGCAAAAGAGGGGGCGGATGTAGGCGGGCACGAATCCCGGGAAGGCGAAGGCGTCCTCCACCCCGCCCTCCTTTGCCATCTGCCGGATGTTGTTGCCGTAGTCGACGGTCGGCACGCCGGCCTTCTGGAAATCGAGCATGGCGCGCACGTGGACCGCCATCGAGGCCTTGGCGGCCGCCTCCACCGACTTGGGGTCCTGGTCGCGGGCGCCGAGCCAGCGCTCCAGGCTCCAGCCGGCCGGCAGGTAGCCGTTGACCGGATCGTGGGCCGAGGTCTGGTCGGTGAGGAGGTCCGGGCGCACGCCGCGGCGATAGAGCTCGGGGAGCAGCTCGGCGGCGTTGCCGAGCAGGCCCACCGAGACGGGCGCCTTGTCGGCGCAGGACTGGGCGATGATGGCGAGAGCCTCGTCGACGCTCTCGGTGGAGCGGTCGAGGTAGCCCGTGCGCAGGCGCATCTCGATGCGGCTCGCCCGGCACTCGATGGCCAGGCACGAGGCCCCGGCCATCACCGCGGCCAGCGGCTGGGCGCCGCCCATGCCGCCGAGCCCCGCGGTCAGCAACCAGCGGCCGGAAAGGTCGCCGCCGTAGTGCTGGCGGCCCATCTCGACGAAGGTTTCGTACGTACCCTGAACGATACCCTGGGCGCCGATGTAGATCCACGAGCCGGCGGTCATCTGACCGTACATCATCAGGCCCGCGCGATCGAGCTCGTTGAAGTGGTCCCAGGTCGCCCAGCGCGGCACGAGGTTGGAGTTGGCGAGCAGGACCCGCGGCGCGTCCGTATGGGTGCGGAACACCCCGACCGGCTTGCCCGACTGGACGAGCAGCGTCTCATCGTCCTCCAGGCGGCGCAGGGTCTCGACGATGCGGTCGAAGCTCTCCCAGTCGCGCGCCGCGCGGCCGATGCCGCCATAGACCACCAGCTCGGCCGGACGCTCGGCGACGTCCGGGTCGAGGTTGTTCATCAGCATACGGAGCGCTGCCTCGGTGAGCCAGCTCTTGCAGGTCAGATCCGCGCCCCGCGCGGCGCGGATCACGCGGGTGTCGTCGCGGCGGGTCGTCACGAGGCCTCCAAAGCAAAGGCGATGCAGGTTTCGAGGACCTTGGCGAGCACGGCGCGGGCGGGGGTGGCGCGGTCGGGGTCGTAGGGGGGCGGCCAGTTGGTCGCGGTCAGCGGCCCCTCCGGCTCGTCCATGTAGGCGCGGCAGGCCATCTCCATCTGGATCGCGTGGACCCCCTCGGCGGGCCGGCCATGGCGGCGGGTGGTCCAGCCGCCCTGGAAGCGGCCGTTGGTGACCTGGGTGAAGCCGGGGACGGCGCAGGCGGCCTCAATGCTTGCGGTGAGGACCGGATCGCAGCTCGCCCCACCATAGGTGCCGATGTTGAAATGCGGCAGCTCGCCCTCGAAGAGGCGGGTAATGATGGAGCGGATCGAGTGGGCGTCGTAGAGGACGACGCGGCCGTGGCGCGACCTGAGCCGGGCGATCTGGTCGGCGAGGGCGGCGTGATAGGGCTCGAACCAGAGCCGCCGCCGCTCGTCGACATGAGCCGGATCGGGGGCGCGGCCGGTGCGATAGAGAGGCTCGCCGTCGAAGGTGGTGGTGGGGCAAAGCTCGGTGGTCGCCTGCCCGGGGTAGAGCGAGGCCCCGCTGGGGTCGCGGTTGACGTCGATCACCGTCCGGCTGATCGACGTGCGGACCGTGGTCGCCCCCAGACTGGCGGCGAAATCGTAGAGCCGGTCCAGCCACCAGTCGGCGTCCTGGCGGGCCAGCGGGGACGAGGCCAGGTCGCGGTCGATGTCGGCCGGGATGTCGGTTCCGGTATGGGGGAAGGCGACGATCAGGGGGGCGTCGCGCTCGTTCACCGCCAGCCAGTCGTTCGGATCGGATGTCATGCCGTCGTCTCCACGCCCGGAAGGGCCACGCCGGCCGCGGCCGCGATGACCGCGCCGCCGTTCACCAACTCAATGGCTGACTGGATATCCGGATGCAGATGACGGTCGTCTTCCAGGTGGGGGACGTCTTCGCGCAGCCGCCGCCGCACCGCTTCCAGCGTGGCGCTGGAGGGCAGCGGGCGGTGAAAATCGCATCCCTGCGCCGCCGCCAGGAGCTCGATGGCGACCACCGCGGCGAGGTTGCCGGCCATGCCCATCAGGCGGCGCGCGCCATGCGCGGCCATGGAGACGTGATCTTCCTGGTTGGCCGAAGTGGGGATGGAATCGACGCTGGCCGGGTAGGCCCTCTGCTTGTTCTCCGAGACCAGCGCCGCGGCGGTGACCTGGGGGATCATGAAGCCGGAGTTGAGGCCCGGGCGAGGGGTGAGGAAAGCCGGCAGGCCGGAGAGGGCGGGGTCGACCAGCATCGCAACGCGGCGCTCGGCGAGGGAGCCGATCTCGCACAGGGCGATGGCGATCATGTCGGCCGCGAAGGCCACCGGCTCGGCGTGGAAGTTGCCGCCGGAGAGGGCCTCGGCCTCCTCGCCATCCGCAAAGATCAAGGGGTTGTCGGTGACGCCGTTGGCTTCGGCGCCGAGCGTGTCGGCGGCCTGGCGCAGGATGGTGAGACAGGCGCCCATCACCTGGGGCTGGCAGCGCAGGCAGTAGGGGTCCTGCACGCGCGTATCGCCGACCCGGTGCGAGGCGCGGATCGCCGAGCCGGCCATCAGCTCGCGCAGGGCGTCGGCCGTCTCGATCTGCGCCGGGTGCCGGCGCAGGGCGTGGATGCGATGATCGAACGGGGTGTCGGAGCCCTTGGCCGCCTCGGTGGCCAGGGCCCCGGTGATCAGGGCCGTCTGCAGCAGGCGCTCGGCTTCGAAGAGGGCGCCCAGGGCGTAGGCGGTGGAGAACTGGGCGCCGTTGAGGAGGGCCAGGCCCTCCTTGGGTCCCAACGTCAGGGGCGAGAGGCCGGCGCGGGCCAGGGCGGCGTCGGCCGGCGCCCGCTCGCCGTCGAAGGTCGCCTCGCCGACGCCGATCATGACGGCGGCCATGTGGGCGAGAGGGGCGAGATCGCCGGAGGCGCCCACCGAGCCCTGGGCCGGGATCACCGGGGTCAGGCCGCGCGCCAGCATCGCCTCCAGCAGGGCGACGGTGGCGGGGGAGACGCCCGAGGCGCCCTGGGCGAGGCTGGCCAGCTTCAGGGCCAGCATCAGCCGGGCGAGGGGGACCGGCATGGGCTCTCCCACCCCGGCGGCGTGGGAGAGGACGATATTGCGCTGCAGCCGGGCGAGGTCGCAGGCCTCGATGCGGACGCTGGCCAGCTTGCCGAAACCGGTGTTGACGCCATAGACCGCCTCGCCGCGGGCGAGGATCCGCTCCACCGCCGCGGCGCCGGCGGCGATGCGCGGGGCGGCGCCAGGGTCCAGGCGGACGGGAGCGCCGCGGTAGATCGCGCGCCACTGGGCGAGGCCGACCTCGCCGGGAACGAGGACAACGGGGCTCATCTTCCGCCCCAGATCCGGGCGTGGAGCGGGTTGTAGCCGATGCGATAGACCAGCTCGGCCGGCCGCTCGATGTCCCAGATCGCCAGGTCGCAGCGCTTGCCCGCCTCCAGGGTTCCGATCTCGGCCAGGCGTCCCAGCGCGCGCGCCGCCGCGCGGGTGACGCCCGCCAGGCACTCGGGGACGGTCAGGCGGAACAGGGTCGCGGCCATGTTCATCACCAGCAGGGGCGAGGTGAGGGGCGAGGTGCCGGGGTTGCAGTCGCTGGCCAGCGCCATCGGCACGCCGGCGGCGCGCAGGGCCGCGACCGGCGGGGCTTTCGTCTCGCGGGTGAAGTAGAAGGCGCCCGGCAGCAGGACGGCGACGGTCCCCGCCCGCGCCATGGCGGCGACGCCCTCGTCGTCCAGGTGTTCGAGGTGGTCGGCCGAGAGGGCGCCGAAGCCGGCGGCCATGACCGCGCCGTGGAGGTTGGAGAGCTGCTCGGCGTGCAGCTTCACCGGCAGTCCCAGCGCCCGGGCCGCCTCGAACACCCGGCCAACCTGGGCGGGGGAAAAAGCGATCCCCTCGCAGAAGGCGTCGACGGCGTCGGCAAGACCGGCGTTGGCCGCGGCCGGCAGGATCACATCGCGGACGAGGTCGATGTAGCCGTCCGCATCGCCCGCATACTCCGGCGGGAGGGCGTGGGCCGACAGCAGGGTGGTGGTCACCGTGACGGACCGCGCCTCGCCCAGGGCGCGGGCGGCGCGTAGGGACTTCAGCTCGTCCTCCAGGCTGAGGCCATAGCCAGACTTGACCTCCACCGTGGTCGCGCCCTCGGCGATCAGGGCGTCGAGGCGCGGCAGGGCCTCGGCCACCAGCTCGGCCTCGCTGGCGGCCCGCACCGCCCGCATCGTCGAGAGGATGCCGCCGCCCGCGCGGGCGATGGCCTCGTAGCTGGCGCCCGCCAGCCGCTGCTCGAACTCCCCGGCGCGGCTGCCGGCGTAGACGAGGTGGGTGTGGGGATCGATGAGGCCGGGGGTGATCCAGCGCCCCGCGCAGTCGACGCTCTCGACCGCCTCGAGCGCCGGCGCGGCGTCGGCGGGACCGGCGTAGAGGATGCGGCCGTCCCGGGCCGCGACCACGCCATGGTCGACCTCGCCCAGTTCCGGCGCGTCCGGGGCCAGGGTGGCTAGGCGGGCGTTGGTCCAGACGCGATCGCAGCGCATGTCGGGACACTTGGCCAAAACGAGGATATTGTCTAGACAATATATCGCGACAATCCCCTGGAGCCGCCATGACCCGCCTGTGGTTCGAGACCGCGCTGCTGCCGACGGGCTGGGCGACAGGCGTGCGGCTGACGATCGAGACGGGCGTGATCGCCGCCGTCGAGACCGGCGCCGACCCCCACCCGGGCGACGAGCGCGGGGCCATCGCCACGCCCGGCCTCGGCAACGTGCACAGCCACGGTTTCCAGCGCGGCATGGCCGGGCTGACGGAGTATCGCGGAAGCAGCGACGACGATTTCTGGAGCTGGCGGGAGCTGATGTATCGCTTCCTCGACCGGCTGACGCCCGACGACGTGCAGGCGATCACGACCCAGGCCTATGTGGAAATGCTGGAGGGCGGCTTTACCCGGGTCGGCGAGTTCCACTACCTGCATCACGACCCGGCCGGGCGGCCGTACGCTCGGCTCGGAGAGATGGCCTGGCGGATCGCGGCGGCGGCCGAGGCGACGGGGATCGGCCTGACACTGCTGCCGGTCTACTACGCCCAGGGCGGCTTCGGCGGCGCGCCGCCGGCGCCCGGGCAACGGCGGTTCCTCAACGACCAGGACCGGTTCGCCTATCTGATGGAGGAGAGCCGCTCGGCCGTCGCCGGCCTGCCGGACGCCAGGCTGGGCGTCGCGCCGCATTCGCTGCGAGCCGTCATGCCGGAGGACCTGGCGGCGATCACGCCGCTGGCCGGCCCGGGTGGAGTCCACATCCACGCCGCCGAGCAGGTGAAGGAAGTCGATGACTGCCTTGCCTGGAGCAGCCAGCGTCCGGTGGAATGGCTGCTGAACGAGGTCGGGCTCGACGAGTCCTGGCGGCTGATCCACGCCACCCACCTGACCGACGACGAGACGCGGCGGCTGGCGCAGAGCGGGGCGGTCGCCGGGCTGTGCCCGATCACTGAGGCCAACCTCGGCGACGGGATCTTCCCGGCCGAGCGCTACCTCGCCGCCGGCGGCCGGATGGCTGTCGGCACCGATTCCAACGTGCTGGTCGACGCCGTCCAGGAGCTGCGCGCCCTGGAGTACAGCCAGCGCCTCACCCGGCGCGCCCGCAACGTGCTCGCCGCGGTCGAGCGGCCCTCCACGGGAGCGACGCTGTTTTGCCGCGCCCTGGCGGGGGGCGCCCAGGCGCTCGGCGAGCCCGTCGCGGGCCTCGCCGTGGGGGCCAGCGCTGACGTCGTCGCCCTGAACCCCGGCCACCCCGCCCTGATCGGCCGGTCGGGCGACGCCCTGCTGGACGGCTGGACCTTCGCCGGCGACGCCCGCTGCGTGAAGACGGTGTGGCGGCGCGGCGAGCGGGTGGTCGAGCACGGCCGCCACCGCGACGGCGAGGCGATCGCCGCCGCCTATGCGGCGACCCTGCAAAGGCTGCTGTCGTGAAGTCCCCCAGCCTGGCCGGCCGCATCCGGGCCGACGTCGAGGCGCGGATCCGCTCGGGCGACTGGCCGCCGGGCCATCGCCTGCCCACCGAGCACACCCTGGTCGCGCAATACGGCTGCGCGCGAATGACCGTCAGCAAGGCCATGGGGGTCCTGGCCAGCGCGGGCCTGATCGAGCGGCGCAACAAGGCGGGGTCCTTCGTCGCCCACCCGCAGGTGCACGCCGCCGTGCTGGAGATCCCCGACCTGCGCGCGGTGATCGAGGCCCGCGGCGAGACCTACGCCTGGCAGGGCTTCGGCCGGACGCGGCGCCGGCTCGATCCGGCCGACCCAGACGAGGCGGCGCTCGGCTCGCCCGGCGAGGGTCTCCCCGCCGAGGTTCTGGCGCTGGAAGGGCTGCACGTCGCCCACGGCGCCCCCTTCGCCCTGGAGCGGCGGGTGATCGCCCTGGCCGCCGTCCCCGGCGCGGCGAGCGTGGACTTCGCCGACGAGGCGCCGGGAAGCTGGCTGCTGCGGCAGGTTCCCTGGACCGACGCCGAACACCGGATCGCGGCGGTCAATCCCACGCCGGCGGAGGCGCGGCGCCTGGGCGTCGGCCGGTCCGCCGCCTGCCTGCAGGTCAAGCGCTGGACGTGGCGGCAGGGCCAGGGGATCACCTTCGTCACCCAGCTCTTCCCCGGCGGCGCCTACGACCTGGTGGCCCGGTTCGGCGCCGATCGGCGCTAGTTGGGGGTGGGTGGTTTGGTCTATCGGTTCGGCAAGCAAAGGGAGCGCGCGCGATGGCTGGGCTGTGGTTCGACGAGCTGGTGGTCGGGCAGGTGTTCAGGCACGCCATCCGGCGCACGATCACCGAGACCGACAACGTGCTGTTCACGGCGATGACGCACAATCCGGCCCAGTTGCACCTGGACGAGGAGTACTGCCGCACCGAGACCGAGTTCGGCCAGCGGCTGGTCAACAGCTGCTTCACCCTGGGCCTGATGGTGGGGATCTCGGTCGGCGACACGACGCTGGGCACGGCGGTCGCCAACCTCGGCTGGGACGAGGTGCGGTTCCCCAAGCCGCTGTTCCACGGCGATACGGTCCATGTGGAGACCGAGGTCGTCGACCTGCGCGAGAGCCGCTCCCGGCCCGACCAGGGGATCGTGACGTTCCTGCATCGCGCCTACAACCAGCGCGGCGAGCTGGTGGCGCATTGCAGGCGCTCGGGCCTGCAGCGCAAGCGGCCACCCAGTGACGTGAGCGTCCCATGACCCTCCGCTCGATGCTGTTCGTGCCCGGCGACAGCCCCAAGAAGCTCAGCAAGGGCGACGGGACCGGGGCCGACGCCCTGATCCTCGACCTGGAGGACTCCGTCGCGCCGAGCCGGAAGGCGGAGGCTCGCGAAATGGTCCCGGCCTACATGGCCGAGCGGCCGAGGGGCGCGCGGCCGTCGCAGCTGTGGGTGCGGATCAATCCGCTGGACACCGAGTATGCCCTCGCCGACCTGGCCGCCGTCGTCGCCGCCGGCCCGGACGGGATCATGCTGCCCAAGGCGGACGGGCCGGCGGAGGTCCAGCGGCTTTCCTACTACCTCGACGCGCTCGAGGCGCAGGCGAGGGTGGCGGCCGGATCGATCGGCATCCTGCCGGTGGCGACCGAGACCGCGAAGGCGCCCTTCCAACTCGGCGGCTATGCGGACGCGGGGCTCGCCCGCCTGCGTGGCCTGACCTGGGGCGCGGAAGACCTCAGCGCCGCCATCGGCGCGAGCACCAACCTCGATACAGGAGGCGGGTGGACCCTGACCTACCGCATGGCCCGCTCCCTGACCCTGCTGGCCGCCCACGCCGCCAGGGTGCAGGCCATCGAGACGCTCTACGTCGACTACGCCGACGACGCGGGCCTCAGGGCGTCCTGCCGCCGGGCGCGGGAGGAGGGTTTCTCGGGGCGCATCGCCATCCATCCAGCCCAGGTGGCGGCGATCAACGAGAGCTTCACCCCCTCGCAGGGCGAGATCGACCACGCCCGCCGGGTGGTCGAGGCGTTCGAGCGGGCCGGCGGCGCCGGGACCGTCGGCCTCGATGGCAAGATGCTCGATCGCCCGCACCTCGCCCAGGCGACCGCGGTGCTGGCGGCCGCGGCCGCCTATACGGACCGTTAGAATCCCTGGACTTCCCCGGGGACACCGGACTGATAAGGTCGGCCGCTCGCGATATTCCCGTCTGAAAGGACCCCAGCCATGTCTGAAGCCTACATCATCGACGCCGTCCGCACCCCGCGCGGCGTCGGCAAGCCCGGCAAGGGCGCCCTCTCCCACCTGCACCCGCAGCACCTGGGCGCGACGGTCCTCAGGGCGCTGAAGGAGCGCAACGACATCGACACCCGCCAGGTGGACGACGTGATCTTCTCGACCAGCACCCAGAAGGGCAAGCAGGGCGGCGACCTCGGCCGCATGTCGGCGCTGGCCGCCGGCTTCGACATCACCGCCAGCGGCGTGACCCTGGACCGCTTCTGCGGCGGCGGCATCACAGCGGTGAACCTGGCGGCCGCCCAGGTGAAATCCGGCCTGGAAGACCTGGTCATCGCCGGCGGCGTCGAGATGATGTCCTACACGGCCACGATTGGCGCAGAAGAGGCTGCCGCGGGTTTGAAGCCGCTGGGCATGGGCGCCGGCAACATGGCGCTGCACAAGCTGCATCCGCAGTCGCATCAGGGGGTGTGCGGCGACGCCATCGCCGCCATGGAGCAGATCACCCGCCAGGCGGTCGACGACCTCGGCCTCGAGAGCCAGAAGCGCGCCGACGTGGCGATCCGCGAGGGGCGCTTCGCCAAGAGCCTGATCACCGTCTACAACGAGGACGGCTCGGTGGCCCTCGACCACGAGGAATTCCCCCGCCCGCAGACCACGGCCGAGGGGCTGGCCGGCCTGAAGCCGTCGTTCGACGCCATCGCCGACATGCCGTTCCTCCCCGACGGCACGACCTTCCGCCAGTCGATCAACCTGAAGTACCCGGACCTGAAGTGGTCGGGCGTGCACCACGCCGGCAACTCCTCCGGCGTCGTCGACGGCGCCGCGGCCCTGCTGGTCGCCTCCAAGGCCTACGCCGACAAGAACGGGCTGAAGCCGCGGGCCCGGGTGGTGGCCATGGCCAATGTCGGCGACTGCCCGACCCTGATGCTCAACGCCCCGGCGCCGGCGGCGCGCAAGGCGCTGGCCAGGGCCGGCCTCACCGTCGACGACATCGACCTCTGGGAGATCAACGAGGCCTTCGCCGTGGTCGCCGAGAAGTTCATCCGGGACATGCGGCTCGACCGCAGCAAGGTGAACGTGAACGGCGGCGCCTGCGCCCTCGGTCACCCGATCGGCGCCACCGGCTCGATGCTGATCGGCACGCTGCTCGACGAACTGGAGCGCCGCGACCTCAAGCGCGGCCTGGTCACCATGTGCGCCGCCGGCGGCATGGCCCCGGCCATCATCATCGAACGGGTCTAAAACACCTCTCCCAGAGGGAGAGGGAGGGGCCCATGGCGAAGCCATGGGAGGGTGAGGGGTTATAACCTCTCAGCATTCTTACCCCTCATCTTCCCACGCCCCACCCAGGCGTGCTTGTGGCGCGGGCCCCTTCTTCTCCTCTGGGAGAAGAGTTCTCAGAGCCGTTGACGCGCCCCCGCGCCTGGACTAGCTGGGCGGCGCTCTTTGGGGAGTAGCCGCCCTCGCGTCACAGAGGGATGCGCGCCAACATGCTCGGCTTTCGCCGTGGCGCGCGTGGTCCGTTGGACCTGGCGAGACCATCGGGATCGGCGCTCCTCCGCGGGTCGGGGCGGGACGCCGAGCCTGTCGTCTCGCCAGACCCCGGAAGCGTCCATTGCAGTCCCTGCCCGTCATCGCCGCCCTGGTGGCGTCCGCCGCTCTGATCTACGTCGCCTGCGAGTACTTCGTGAACGGCG
>Ga0070730_10001177_pt1 | contig 25688 bp, 21 predicted proteins | sample Coa_R1_3_FD_66447 | JGI IMG/M metagenome (GOLD analysis project Ga0070730, IMG submission 66447) | Surface soil microbial communities from Centralia Pennsylvania, which are recovering from an underground coalmine fire - Coalmine... | ecosystem: Environmental > Terrestrial > Soil > Unclassified ... | reverse complement strand
AGGGCGTGAAGTTCATTACGCGCCTTTCGGTTACGGACGATCTGAAGGCATTCGGCAAGGGTTTGGGTTCGGCGTCTCCTGAAGGGGGATACTCGTGGTTTGCGGGGATCTGACGCAAAGGCGGTGTTGTCGATTCGAAGCGTTAAAAACTGTGGGGCGGGGAAGGATTTCGGAGTAGGTGAGTCCGATTAAGACCATGCGGACCGCACTTGTGCGGCCCGCATGGTCGGGGATCGATGGCGAGTCAATCAGCGATCGCACGCGTCGGAGCCCTGATCGCGATCGGACAGTTCCCCGACGTCCCTGACCTTCCACACCTCGCCGGTGAGGGTGACGATGTAGGCCGTGTCGCAGACAAAATTGAGTGAAGTGGGCCGGTCCAGTGTGTCGGCCAGGATGGTGAAGGTGCCGTCGTAGTTCACCCGCAGCAGTCTTCCGGTATTCGGCGACGCCTGCTCTCCGGGCTGAATCCCGGCCGGTGCGATCCCCTGCGAGAGCGCGTAGAGTCTTCCGTGGGGGCCGAACGCCGCACCGACAATCATGCTGATCCCGGAGGCAACGTCGTGAGCGGGGGAGAGCGGGTTCTTGTCGAGCAATCCGAAGGAAACGACCTTGCCTGTGTCTGGCGTCTCCGGGACGGGGCCGAGTTCCGCGAGATATACCGTGCCGCCGGATTTCGTGAGGCCGGTTGGTACGACATCGTTGAATTGCTTCAGGACGGTAATTTCACTGCCGTCCTTCGACACGCGCAGTATGCGATTGAGGTGCCCATCAGAAACGAGAAACCCGCCGCCGATGGGTTGCAATGCGAACTGGAGGCCGTCGGGCAAAAAGTAGCTGAAAGGCACCGCGGGTGTCGGCGGATTGTTGAACGACCACGTGCCGAGGTCTGCGATGAGCGTGGAGTTGTTCTTGCCATCGACCCGATAAATGCCATCTTTCTGGTTGCCACCGACAGTGCTATCGACGAGGGCGATCAATACGTACGCCGTGGTACCGACAAAGGCGACGTCAATCGGGCCACCGATACCTACGCCCGGGACCGCCGCAGGCAACCCCGTGGCGAACGTGGTCGCCTTGCCGCTGGATCGATCAATTCGAGTGATCCTACCCAGAGCGCCTTCCGCGACGTAGAGCGCCCCATCAGGCCCGATGGTGCTGCCGATCGTGCCCATCAACCCGGAAGCCAGCAGCGTGCGTTCGACCGGTTGCGGTCCCGGAGGTTGATGGTCGGCGGCCGAGACCGCAAACGCGGGCATCATCAGTACCATAAGCGCACCCATCAGCGCTGCTGTGTTGAATCGGATTTGCATGGCATGTCTCCTCAATATTTTTGCACCAATTCGGATGGCGATGCGATTTGCTCTGTTCATGGTGTAGTCTCCGATTGCCCGGCTATTAGCGCCGAAACGCCGAGTCGTAAACTCTGCGATCCGTCGTTAGAAACTGCGACCTTCTGTTCTTCGCGCTGTAGACAGCGAACAACGCGGGGTGGTCGACCTTAGTCACCGCGTCCGCGATCGCCTTATGGATGCAGGTATCCTTAAGTTCCTTGGAGGCGAGGGCGCGACGGTCGAAAGAGCGGCACACCTGTTCGGCCGCCGCTCGTATGCGGGTATAGAGCGCGGCCGCCCCCTGCGGACTCGCTAGGTTGAGATCCCCGTATTTCACTATCGCCTGGGGCGTGTCGGTGCCGCCGGCAGCGGTGCAATCTGCGGCTCCGCCCGAGGCCAGCGCGCTGAAGATCGCGGTAGCAATCACGCGACGAAGGTTGGTAGTTGTGGTTGTCGTGTTCATGGTCGTCTCCTGGATTGTCAGCCAAGGCTCATTGAGGATTACCAGATCGCTCGTTCGGTTGAGACAGCCTGGGGCGGCTGCCTAAGTTGCTATGCCGTCCAATTTCGCTGTCTCACCCAAACAGACACGATCCGAGGGCCAAACCCGACATCCGCCTTGGTGATTCTTGACGTCGAGGCTAAAACCCGCCGGGAGGGTATGACCGGATGCGGCGGGGGCAGGGTTCCCGTGGCACAGGTCATGCGGAAGCGCTATCTTGGCACTATCGAACCGGCGCAGGATGCCAAGGCACTCGATGAATCGGCTCACGGGGCTACTCGGACGGATGCAGGCGGGCGACAAGGCAGCGCGCGATGCGCTGTTCGCAGCCGCTTATACCGAGCTGCACCGGCTGGCACGAGCCCGGCTGCGCGACGGTGGACGCAACACCGTGCTGGACACGACCGGCTTGGTGCACGAGTCGTACCTGCGATTTGTGCATGCCGGGGAACTTCGTGCCGAGGATCGACGGGCTTTCTTCGCGTACGCCTCGCAAGTGATGCGTTCAGTCATCGTCAATAGCGTGCGCGAGCGGATCGCGCAGAAGCGGGGTGGCGATTGGCGGCCGTTGACGTTGTCAACCAGCCTGGCGGCCGGTGTCGCGGACAGCGAGGACGCAGCTCTCAAAGTGCATGAGGCACTGGAGGACTTGGAGAAAGCAGACCCTCGATTAGCCCAGGTGGCGCAGATGCGCTACTTTGGTGGTTACAGCGAGCAGGAGATTGCTGAAACGCTGGAGATTACCGAACGCACGGTGCAACGGGACTGGGAGAAGGCGCGGCTGATTCTCGCGGCGGCACTGCGGTAAGCCATCGCGGCTGACCGCTCGCGTGCCATCAGTCTCTCGTCGCAGAGTTCTATGGGACTATCGGTTCGTCAGATGGCGTTGATGAGCCGCCTGCTCGATGAGGCGCTGCCGCTGGATGCGGCCGCTCGCCGCGTCTGGCTTGGGAGGCTATCCTCCGAGTACCTGGATCTAGCCCAATGCTTGCGCGAAGCGCTGCTGCCGGGAGATTCTCAGGCTGCGGATTTTAAATCACTGTCGACGCTACCCAAGTTCGCATCCGCAGACGACGGGACCGCGGCCGCGAGCGGCCTGCAACCGGGGGCACGCGTAGGCCCGTACGAGTTGTGTCGATCCCTCGGCGCCGGGGGCATGGCAGAGGTGTGGCTGGCCCGGCGTGCCGACGGCGCCTTCAAACGCGAGGTGGCACTCAAGCTACCGAAGCTGACGCACCTGCGAGCCGATCTCGAGCAGCGCTTTGCCCGAGAGCGCGACATCTTGGCGAGCCTCGAGCATCCGCATATTGCGCGTCTCTACGATGCGGGGATTTCTCCCGAAGGGTTGCCGTACTTGTCGATGGAGTACGTCCAGGGGCTACCACTGACCAGTTGGTGCGATGCACGTCGTCCGGGGATCTCAACGCGCCTGGAGTTGTTCCTGCAGGTGCTCGATGCGGTGCAATATGCGCACGAGAAACACGTCATCCACCGAGACCTCAAGCCCTCCAACATCCTGGTGACCGAGTCCGGCCAGGTGCAGTTGCTGGACTTCGGCGTCGCCAAGCTCCTGGACGCTGACGAGGCGCAGCTGACGCAGCTCACGAATGTCTACGGCCGCGCGCTGACACCGGAGTACGCCAGCCCTGAGCTGCTGCGCGGCGACTCCATCGATGCCCGCAGCGACATCTATTCCCTGGGTGTGTTGCTCTACGAGATGCTGACCGGCGTTCGCCCCTACCGACTCAAGAGTGCGGCGTCGATCGGAATGCTCGAACTGGCCGTCGCCACCGTCGACATCAAAAAACCTAGCGCGCAGCGTGAGCACGAGGGGATCGCGGCCCACGGCACCACACCGGAAAAGTGGACGCGGCAACTGCGCGGCGATTTGGATGCCATTGCGCTCAAAGCGCTCGCGAAGGAACCGGCCGAGCGCTACCCGAGTGCCGCCACGTTCGCGCAAGATTTGCGACGCTACCTGGACGGAAAACCCATCGAAGCGCTACCGTCCCGATTCACCGATCGTTTGCGCAAGTTCATGCGGCGCAATAAAACGGTGGTGGGGGTCACCGCAACGGCAGTCGCAGCAATTCTTGCCACGATTGGATACACGCTCCACCGCGAAACCGTAACCCAGGCGAAGATCGCGGCGAACGCGGTCACGGTCTTGGCACCGACGCAAGCGAGCGCACCGGCGACGGCGCATTCAGTTGCCGTCCTGCCGTTTGTCGATATGAGCGAAAAGAAGGACCAAGAGTATTTCTCTGACGGCCTGTCGGAGGAGCTGATCGAGCTGCTCGGGAAGACGCCGGGCCTGCGGGTCATCGCGCGGACTTCGTCCTTCTACTTCAAGGGAAGGGCCGAAACGCTCGAGGCGATTGCTGCGGAGCTGAGCGTCGCGAACGTACTCGAAGGCAGTGTCCGCAAATCCGGCAACAAACTGCGAGTCACTGCACAGCTCATTCGCGCGGATACCAGCGAGCACCTTTGGTCCGAGACGTTCGATCGCGAACTCACCGATATCTTCAAAGTGCAGGATGAGATCGCAGGTGCCGTTGTAACGGCGCTGAGAGTTCACTTGTTGCCGACGCAGAAGGCAGCGGGACAGGAAGAGCTACGCACAGAGAATCTTGAGGCGTATAACCTCTACCTGCAGGGCAAGCAAAGCTACAACGAAGGCAGCGGCGGCGGCTATCAACGTGCAGTAACCGCTTTCCGGGCGGCGACTGCGCTGGATCCTCGCTACGCCGCGGCGTACGCGGACCTGGCGCTGGCCCAATTCTGGCTGACGACTGAGGAGACGGTTAGCGCTAACACAGGCGTCGCCGGCTTTGATAGTGCGCTTGCGGCCGCAGAGAAGGCCGTCGCGCTCGCTCCAGGACTGGCCGCGGGCTATTCCGCTCGCGGCTTCCTGCGTGCCGTCTATCGGTTCGACTTTGCCGGCGGGCAGGCGGACCTGGATAAGGCCGTGGCGCTGAGCCCAGGCGACGCAAGTGTTCTGCACCGATCTGCCGTCCTGCTCGCCGTACTTGGCGATCTGCCGGCGGCTATTGCTCGAGAGGAGAAGGCCCTCGCACTGGATCCGCTGTCGGCGGAGATAAGCATGCGCCTTGGCTTCTTCTTGGTCTCAAATCAGCAGTTGGCTCAGGCTCGGCCATTGTATGAGAAGGCACTTGCGATAGCTCCGAACTCTGTTCGTGCACGTGCTCACCTGGCGGAGCTGGACCTGTTGGAAAATCAGCCAGAGCAGGCACTGGCCGCCTTTCGTCAAACTGGGAATTTGATTGGTCAAGCCATGGCTCAATTCTCTCTGGGGCACGTCGATGTGTCACGGCGAGTTCTCGAGCAGTTGATCGCCAAAAAGGAGTCCCCCTATCAGATCGCCGGTGTATACGCATGGCGCGGTGAGAAGGAGCAAGCGTTCGAATGGCTTGAGCGCGCCTATGTGGAGCGAGATTTGGGTCTCACGTGGCTCAAGATTGATAGCGGTTTCCGCCCGTGGCGGGAAGATCCGCGCTTCCAGGCTCTGCTGCGCAAGATGAATCTGCCGGTGCGAGACGATGTCGCTGATTGAGTTGTTCCCACGGCAACGGAGGGAACCCACCCCTATCGCGGGATGAATCTAGGAGCCTGAATAAAGAGCGGCTCCGACAATGTAACGAAGCGTCGCGAGGCGCGGGGTATCAATCGCAAGAGCCACTGCGGGCCCTTCGATGGGCAGCCCGCGCTGCTACAAATCGTATCCTGTCAGGAAATGCCGGTGGTCCATGCGGAGCCTATTGAGGCGGCGCTCCCAGCACCTGCACCTCGTTGATCTGAATGGGCGGCTGGCCTGGCGAGGGCAAAAAGACGATGCGGAGTCGGCGCATGGTTGAACCCTCGGGAAGATCTTCTACGAATGCCGAGGACCAGTTGTAGCTATTCTGACGATTGATAATTGTGGTCCAGTTGCCGGAGGCATCCTGACCATCAATTCGATAGCGATACGTGGAAGCTCGGGTGAGCGAAAAGCGCACCACAGCGACCGTGCATCGACTCTCGAAATCGATCTGCCACCATGGCTCGACGGCATCCGTGGCGCCGGGTTGCCAGAAGGTCTCCGCGCTGCCGTCGTTGGCCATATGGCTGGCGTGTCCGCTGGCATTGGAGCTGGCTGATGTTGGGCGCTGGAGAGAGATGTCGATGGGTCGCATGGGCTTCTGTGATCGGTCGCGATACAGAACATAAGGCCGTTCGGCGGCAACGGGCGTAACTCCAGCTTCAAAGTCAGGCCCGCCTTCCGCCTGAATGGTGAGTTCCGCAGCAACGAGTCCGGGCGAGGTGGCGCGCAGACCGATGGGTCCGCTCTGATACGAGCGCATCTCGATGGCGGCCTCGCCGTCGCGAATGGCAATGTCCGAGTTCGGCTCGAAGAGGATCGCGTGCCCTGTGGGAAATTCGCCGGGGCCATAGACGATCTCGAGGCGAACCGGCGGAGTGTTCGAGATGCGCTTTCCGGCTGCGTCGAGCACGGAGACAATCATCTGCTTGTCGTCGGTTCCATCGGCGCGGATGGGGCCGGGGAGATCTGTACGCAAACCGAGCGCGACTGCTATTCCGGGTCTGGCGGGCTCAGGCGGAGCTATGCCGGTGTAGGCTTTGCGATACCAGTACCATTGGCGCTTTGGCAGGCGGAAGTAGTCGATCATGCCCATGCCCCCCATGCCGGAGAAGATGCTTCCGTGATCGAAGGCGCACCACAGCGCCTGACCGCTGCGCCAGGGAAATTCGGGCTGGCCGGTGAGATCTCCCCAGCCGGGATCGAAGGCGCCTGGCCGCACGGCTTCGGTCGAGCCGTACTCCGTGACGGCGCTGGGAACGCCAGGATTGAGGAAGAGCGTGGCGCCGTCGCCATTGTAACCGGCGATGTCTGCAATATGGTCAAGTTCGCCGCGCTGTACGCCGCCGGCTCCTGCAGGTCGCGTCGGATCGAGCTTGTGCGATTCCCTGACTAAATCAGCGAGAAATGCCCTTACCTTCGGCATCAGGTCGCCATTGGAAAAGAAGACCTCGTTGGTCATGCTCCAGGCAACAATCGAAGGATGATTGCGGTGAATGCGAATCATCTCGGCAAGGCTGCGTTTGACGCTTTCCTCGAAGGGTTCCTGGTCCTGCGGGTTGGGCGGATATGCGCTTGAACTCCAGAATCCTTCGACCTTCTCGCCGCCGGTTCCCCAGAAGGAGTTCTCTTCCCATAGCAGGATGCCCTGGCGGTCGCACTCGTCTGAGAAGACCGGCGAATGCGGATAATGCGAGCCGCGAATGAAATCCATGCCGGCCTGCTTGACGAGGCGGACATCGCGAGCGATACCGGCGTTGGTGACTGCGTCGCCCCAGCCTGCGTGGTCCTGGTGAACATCGGCGCCGTGGAAGTAGTAGTGCTCGCCGTTGAGGAAGAGGCCCTTATCGGCGGTCCACTGAATCCAGCGGAATCCGAAGGAAGTCATGTATTCGTCGAGCAGCCGGGAACCCGCATAGATGCGAGTGCGCACGGAGTACAAAATCGGATGCGTTGGACTCCACAAGGCCGGTTTGGAAATGAACAGCGTCGTCTGCTCGAATGTCTTCGTGATGTCGGCCGCAATAGATTCCTCGGAATGCGCGCTGGCTACGGTGTGGCCTGCCGCATCGAGAACATCGGAGACCAGCGCGAAGCGAACCTCGCGGTTGCTCTCGTTTTTGACATCGGTTGCTACGCGGACCGGGCTTCCATCCTTGCTCAGACCGGGCGTGGTGACGAAGGTGCCGTACCAATCCACGTGCAACACGGAGGTGGAAACAAGATAGACGTTGCGATAAATGCCGCCGTTAAAGTTATGCTCGCCAGCGCGTGGATTCAACTGCGCGTTCCAGAGATTGTTGAGGCGGACGGCGACCAGGTTGTCGCCGGTGTGCAGCGCCCCGGTGATGTCGAACGAGAAACCTGTATAGCCCCCCAGATGTTCGCCGACGCGCCTGCCGTTGACGAATATCTCGGCATCCTGAAAAGCAGCCTCGAACTCAATTGCATAGCGGCGTCCCGGCGCTATTGGCCCGATTGCCAGATGGCGACGATACCAGCCATAACCGACATAGAACTTCGAGTCGCCGAAGTAGGGAATGCCGAAGGAGTGCGGAAGTCCGATGGGTTGCCAGTCAGCATCGTCGAAGCGAACATCCTCGGCGCCTCGAACATCGCCCAGATGGAAGCGCCAGTCCGAATCGATGAGCTTACGCTCTCGCGGTGCTTCCGCGTTCGCAAGGCTTGCCGCAACACTACCGAACAAAAGCAGGATGACGAGTGTCAGGGGGAGCTTCGAGGGCATTTGTTTCATGGAGATTCTCTCGGACCCGCGTGTGGCAAAACCACGACCGTGATCCGATGGTGAGGGGGCCCGGTTCATTAGGGATTTGCACGTGCCGTGATCGCCTGGCCCTTGTAGAGCACTTCCGCGTCCGCCTTTTCTGTCGACTCAACTCCGTTGCCGTGTCCCGGTCGAACACGCACGATCCGGAAGGTGCGTTCTGCGATTAGCCCCGGAAACGTCCCTTGCCGCGCGCCGACGCGGAGCGTGGATGTGGCATCGTCCCAGTGCAGACTGATGGTTGCGAATGCCCCGCGTTCGTAGTCGTAGGAGCCGCCTGCGTCCTCGTACAGCGTAAAGTCGCCGTTTGCGCCCGGATACACGCGCAGTTCGATGAGTGCGTTGGGCTTATCATCGGAATAATCCACCGTAGGGCCGTACGGCACAATCGCGCCGGCGCGAACGTAGATGGGCATTTTTGCAACGGGTGCATCTGCGGTAATCGTTTCTCCTCCGGCATAGCTCTTGCCGGTCCAGAAATCGATCCATCCCGTGTTCGCAGGCAGATATACAGCGCGCGATGTCGCGCCAGGCTGAGTCACTGCCGGCGGATTCGCGGCCTTGGAAGGTCGATGGGTGATGCGCACCAGGTCGTCGCGCCAGAACTCGACGCGGGTCAGCATGCTTCGACTGGTAATCGTGATCCCGTGTTCATCGCGCTGAGCAGATTGGGCAGCCGCGAGAGCAGATGCAGCAACAGCGATAAGCAGGCACAAAAGGCAGGAACTTCTGGCAGACATGGCAAGTCCTTGCAAGGGACCTGTAGTCGCCAAGCCATCATCGGTCAAGGCAATGCGGCGCACGCCGTTGAAGAATAGATAACGTTTGCCGTCCTCACCCACAGCGTGACCCGGGTCGATACAACCGGATACCTTCAAGTCGATCGGAGCGCTCCACGGGCCTCGAATGTCGTCCGCGTAGATGACAAAAATCGACTGCTCCCCTCGGGGGATGGCCGGAATGAAGATATAGAAGCGGCCATCGTGCTTCACGAAATCCATCGCCCAAATCGAACCAAGGGGTTTGGTGACGGCCGGACCGACCGGAGTCCAATTCACCAGATCGCGGGAATGCCAAATAATGGGTCCGGGATAAGAGAAGAACGACGAGAACGTCATGTAATAGTCTTCTCCATCCTTCAGGACGGTGGGGTCCGGATGGTCGCCCGCGACGATGGGGTTGAGAAATGTGACGTCGCCCAGATCGGCCTTTCGCTGACCTTCAAATCCTTTGGCCCAGGCAACGCGACGACCTTTAATACCGTGGTCGAGCTGCGCCTCTGCCGGTGATTGCCGTCGTCGGGCGGCGGCCTGGACAGGTTCGACCATCCCTGGGTCGAGGCCGCCCCAACGAGGATCGCCTTCAGGGCATCACGGCGCGTGCGTTTCATGGGACCCGCAACAGGTGCGCTTTTGCCGCCTCCACTTTCGCCGCGCCGCTTCTACTCGACCATGCCGCCAAACTCGACCTGCAGCAGCATCTTCTGCCGCTGTTCGACGGCGAGCGGATCGAGGATGTCCGGCTGCTCGAACAGGCGCGCCGCGGCGAGGTATTGCTCCTTTCCAGTAATCTGGTAGAGGTCGGCCAAGCGGTTTGCAAGAATGCGCGGCGAGATAGAGGACTCAGCATTTGATCTCGGGGGCCGGTCAGGACAGGGGAAACAGTAAGGCAGAAATACCCGCGCGACCAATTCAATTTACGGGCCGAGGGATATGCTTTTTTCGACGACGAGGCATTGATACGTTTGGTTGCGCAGGTGAAGCAGACCACGCACGAGGCGACCGCAGCGCTGGATGCGGCGCTCAAGTCATGCGCTGACTTCAATAGACGGATTGCAGATAAGTGCACCACCAAAATCGGGCGACACCACAAGTTCGCGAAACACTTGGCCTTCGGCGAACACGGCCTCTTGCGATCGAACGATCCATCGGATCAAGAGAAGGCCATCGTCTACAACGAACTGGTGGCAAATGCCGTCGTGTTACAGAACGTCGTCGATCAAACTCAAGCGCTTCATGCGCTCAAATCCGAAGGAACCCGGTTCAGCAACGCGGACCTCGCGCATTTAAGTCCCTATGGCACCAGCAATCTGAAACGCTTTGGCAATTTTCCGACGGACTTGATTCCGGACCCGGTGTCGGTGGAAAGGGGTCTGCCGTCATGATTGACGGCACGATGACCGTGTCTGACCACGGAGGAAAATCGATCCTGGAGGAGGCAGTGAACACGATGAAGATCAACGTTAGATTGCCTCCATTGCGCTGGATCCATTCTTGATATAACCTATGAACAGTTATGTCTGGAGCGGAGAGATCGGAGATGAATTTCAACATCTATCTCGATAGCGAGATCGGGGCTGCGCTCAAGCGCTTGGCGAAGCGCCGAAAATTGACCCGCAATGCCCTCATCCGCAAGGCGGTGGAGGAGCTGCTTGAGAAAGAAACTCACTCTCAAAAATGGTCCGAGGCGGTGTTGCAGTGGCAAGGCGATCCCAAATTTGCGCCCTTCGAGTCGCATCGCGCGAAGCTCGCTGAGCCCGCACAGGACCCGTTCGGGTGAGGTATTTGCTCGATACCACCGTGGTGAGTGATTTTACCCGCGGCGTTCCCGCCGTTCTCACGCGCTTGAAAGCCACGAGCAAGGACGATACGGCGATCTGTACGGTCACCGCGATGGAAATTGAGTACGGGTTGATACTCAATCCCGCCCGGGCACGCAAGATCGAGCCGATGATTCGTTCCTTGCTACGGGACCTGCACGTATTTTCCTATGAGCCGGAAGATGCGACCGCGACGGCCGCCGTTCGTGCCGCGCTGGCCAAACGCGGCACACCCATCGGCCCCTACGATGTCATGATCGCCGGAACCGCGCTGCGCCGCGGCCTCGTCATGGTCACGTCCAACGGAGGTGAATTTGCGCGGATTGATGGGTTGATTCTGGAAGATTGGCGGGTGAGATGAGCGTCCTTGTTGTGCCCAAATGCTCAAATGGGCAAGTCAACGATTCCTCGGGAGCAGAATCATCCAACAAGTTATGGGCGCTATGAGCACTTTTTACACGAATGTTCCCGACGAACGTGCTAGAGCAACAAACGCACTCGCCGCGCTCGGCGTTGCGCGAAACTGCCCCCTGATGGCCGGAACAAGAATCTTCTGGGCTCGCTCGCGAAACGCCGGTGGAGCATCGCGCCCAAACTGGGTCACAGATTTCATGCTGATGGACCTGCGTTGAACACTACGGACCTGGTTCAACGCCCTTGTCCGACACCGTGAATGTATTCCCAGGCTGCGTATTGCAACGGTTCGCGAATTTTACTATCGCCGAAGCAACTTCCTGTAGAGTCTGTCGCGATCTCATCCCTTGGATGAATTCCGTGGCCGACATATCAAGATAACGCGAATAACCATTCACCGCGGCCTTTCCTACGTCGGTGTCCGGCATGATACATGCCGGCGCAATGGCAACGAAACGCAAGCCAAGTGCCAAGCGATCCGACTCCTTCTGGCAGTAGTTCGCCAAGAACATCTGCATCCGCTTGGCACCGGCATAGCCACCGGAGATAGGCGAGCCGCCGATGGCGGCGCCGCTTGAGATTAGAATGACCATGGCGCCGGGTCGGAGGGGCACGCCAAGCGCGGCCTTGCAGAACTGGAAGGACGCCTTCACATCGGTCTCCCAGTTGATCGAGAACTCGGTCCAGGTCTGCTCGTGGAGCGGCTTTGTCGGCGGAATCGCGCCGGCGCACACGATCAGGACATCGGGATTGAGTGCGTCGAATACCTTGGCCCACGCTCGTTCATCGGTCGCGTCAACCGCAAGCGTTGCGGAGCCTTCCAGATTACGGGCTACGTCCGCAAGCGATTTCTGGCCTCTCCCCACAGCAAGCACGCGCGCGCCTTCGGCGTGTACGGCCTCGAGAATCACACGGCCCAGACCGCGGCTGCCGCCGATGACGACTACATTTTTGCCGCTGAGACTCGCCGGCGGGGACATCCCCTCTGCCTTGGCGTTCGTTACAAATTGCATGTCACCTCCGAGATTCAGATTACCGGCCGCCCGCCGCCTCGGACATAGTCACGCCGCTGCAGACATCATCAATCGACGGTTCACGTACGACTTGGCGAGTGGTTGAAAACACGTCGTTCCTGCTGCTTAGGACCAATCGGGACGACGAAACTCATCGGTGGCGGTCATCGTTATAGAGAGCCCCGGTTGGGCCGATTTATGGGCGACGCCAACGGTCCACCCCGACACCGATGAATTTTGACTCCTTCTCGGGTCTTAACTCATGAGCGAACACTCAACTCTGCTCAGCCTGACAGGGAAACGAAGGAGGTTAGTCATGACGACGTGGATAAACCTGATGATCCGTTACCGCTACTGGGTCATGGGCGCGGTACTGGCAGTCACGGCCGGTCTAATGAGCCAGATAGGACACCTCCAGATCATCGTGAGTTCGGACAATATGGTGCCGCAGTCGAACCATTACGTTCGCACCGGAAATGAGATCGAACGCGTCTTCGGACACAAGTACACGGTTGCAATTGCCGTCACGGCTACGCACGGCACGATCTATCAGACGCCGATTCTCGAGAAGATTAAACGCATCACGGCGCGTATCACGAATGACCCGATGGTGATCAAGTCGAGCGTCACCGGGCTCGCCGCCCGGAAAGTGAGGGGGATTGAGGGCAACGCCGAGGGACTGATCGTCAACTCGTTGATGGACAAGGTTCCTCAAGACCAATCGGGTATCGATGAATTGAAAAAGGCGGTCGCGTCAAATCCCGTCTACGACGACCTCCTCGTGTCCAAGGACCAGAGGACGACGTTGATTGTCGCTGATGTCAAGGATACCGGTAAGGGAATGTCTGTTATCGACGAGGCCGTTCGCGGGGTCGTTGATCCGGAGCGTGACGGGAGCGTAGAAATCGCGCTCGGCGGCCAGTCAATCGTTCTTACACAGTTGGAGAAGTTTTCCGCGCGAATGGCCTTCTTCCTGCCCCTCGCTCTTCTCATTATCGGCCTGATCCACTACGAAGCGTTTCGGACGTTTCAGGCGCTATTGCTACCGTTGGTTACCGCCATCATCGCGGTGATCTGGTCGCTCTCCTCCCTCGCGGTCCTCAAGCAGCCGATGGACGTGTTCAACGCGACGACGCCGATTCTGATTCTCGCTATCGCCGCGGGTCACGCGGTGCAGGTTTTGAAGCGATACTATGAGGAGTACGGGAAGCTCAAAGATGCCTCGCCTGGCAAAGATCCCAAGGAGCTCAGTCGGCTTGCCATCGTCGCCACAATGTCCAGGATCGGTCCTGTGATGGCCGTGGCATGCACCGTCGCCGCGCTCGGCTTCTTCTCGCTCTACATCTTCGAGATCAAGTCCGTCCAGACCTTCGGAATCCTCACCGGTATCGGCGTGCTGAGCGCAATGGTGCTTGAGTTCACCTTCATTCCCGCAATGCGCTCGGCGCTGAAACCACCCGGCGACAAGGAGCGTCGCCGTGAGCAGGAGAGGACCCTATGGGACCGCCTGCTCGAGGGCATCTACCACTTGGTGCTCCAGCGTCGGAGCGCCATCACTCTGATCACGGTGGCCTTCCTCGTATGCGTGTCTTTCGGCGGGTATCTCCTCAAATCAGAGAGCTCAACGAAGCAGCTCTTTTACGGCTCGCAGCAAATCATCATCGATGACAACAATATCAACGCGCGCATGGCCGGATCAAACACGATTTACCTGATGGTCGACACCGGTGTCGATGATGGGATCAAGAACCCGGCAGTTCTGCAAGCGATGGAGAAGGTGCAAGATCACCTGGCGCAGGACCCGCTGGTCGGCAAGACAGTTTCCCTCGCGGCCTTTCTCAAGCGCATGAATCAGGCGATGAACGCCGATAGCCCATCGTCGTATCGTATCCCGACAAGCTCCGATCTGGTCGCCCAATACCTGCTGCTTTACTCAAATTCGGGAGACCCGGGGGATTTCGACTCCTACGTGGACTACGGCTACCGCAAGGCGGTAATCCAGATCTTCTACAAGTCGGATCTAACCACCGATCTCGTGGTGATGGCCAAACAGACGCAGGAGTACGCCGCGAGCGTATTTCCACAGGGCGTCCAGACCAGCATCGGCGGTGGCGTGATTCCCGGCGTCGCACTGCATGAGGAGATGGTGCGAAGCAAAGTTCTTAACATTCTGCAGATCTTGGGATGTGTGTTCCTGCTCACCTCACTGGTGTTCAGATCGCCGCTGGCAGGTCTGTTGATTCTCACACCGCTCGTCGCCACGGTGTTTGCGAACTTCGGCTTCATGGGGCTCGTTGGCATTCCCCTCAATATCCCAACCGCGCTGGTGTCGGCGATGGCAGTCGGTATCGCGGCGGATTACGCGATCTACCTTGCTTACCGGCTGCGGGAAGAGCTGCGATCCGACCTCCCCGAAAAGGAAGCCATCCGCCGGGCATTCATGTCGGCCGGAAAGGCCACGATCTTCGTGAGCACGGCGGTCGCGGGCGGTTTCGGCTTGCTGGTCACCTCGTGGGGATTCAGCGTCCACCTCTGGATGGGCCTGCTCATCTCACTCGCCATGGTCGTGAGCGCTTTCTCGACCCTAACGGTATTCGCCTCCCTCATCTTGACGCTCAGGCCGAATTTCATCTTTAACGGAAAATCACGAGACCCCTCATGGAAACCAGACTTATCCCAGGCCTGATTCTGATACTCCTCGGCTGCGCGACTCTGGCCGGGCAGACGCTCGCAGAGCCCTCGCCGGACGAGATCATGCAAAGGAGCCTGCTTTCGATCAAGGTTGTGGATTCGACCACCCGCTCGACGTTTCGGCTCATCAATGCCGCTGGCCAGCAGCGCGTTCGCGAGACCGATGGACAGACCAAGCTCGTCGCCGGTACGACCGACAACCGGCGGTTGGTCAACTTCTTAAGTCCCGCGGACGTGCGCGGAACGAAGACGCTGCTCATCGAGCACTCGGCCGCCGACGATGACATCTGGATATACCTGCCGGCGATGAAGAAGGTCCGCAGGCTCGTGGCCAGCAACAAGAAGGATTCCTTCGTCGGAACAGATTTCTCCTACGGAGATGTGATCGGCCACAAGGTCGAGGATTGGAACCACAAAGTGGTGCGGCAGGAGAAGGTCGACGGCAGGGATTGCTACGTCGTCGAATCGACCCCGAAGCGTCCCGAGGTTGCTGACAATACGGGCTACTCGAAGCGAGTCAGTTGGATCGACAAGGAAAGCTATGTCGCCCTCCGCAGCGAGATCTACGACCAGCGCGGCGAGCTGCTGAAACGAACGAGTGCCGAGGACGTCCAGCGGGTAGATACCAAGAACGACCGTTATCAACCGATGAAGCTGACGGCTGAAAACGTGCAGACCGGTCACAAGACAATTATCGAGTTCGCGAACTTCAAAGCCAATGTCGGGGTCGGCGATGAGGTCTTCGCGGCTCGCTCTCTGGAAAATTAGTTTGGCCTGCGGGTTGGCTTTGTCTGTCGTGCAAGCTCGTGGCGAGGCGGATGATACGGGTGTCCTCGATTCCGGTCGTTCGCTACAAGATATCCTGGGGTTGTCGGGGTCAGTGCGCGCGGCCGACTATTCTAAAGACAAGTCCTTTAGAGATCAGACGGGCTACGCAGCGGCGTCGGTATGGGCCACGGCCGCTCCGCAGGAGTTCTGGGGCATTAAAACGTACTTTGACGGGCGCGCCCAGGCACAGGACCTGACGCGGACCTCGGGCACCTCGTGGGAGGTCAGAGAAGGGTACGCGCAGATGACTCTAGGGAAGCTCGATCTTCGGGTCGGCCGTCAGATTACCGTGTGGGGGCGGGCTGACAAAGTCAATCCGACCGACTCGTGGAGCACTCGCGATTTCAGTCTGCTGGCCCCCGAAGATGATGATCAGCGCCTCGGGATCGCCTCGCTGCAAGGCACGTGGAACGCGGGGGCTTACCGTGCGATTGCCCTATGGCAACCTGAGTGGCGCGAGCCGGTAGCGCCGATACCCCCCCTTCCGCCGGGCATATCCGTTCAGAACATTGCTCCGTCGGATCCGGCGCGACAATGGGGGATCAAGCTCGATCACTCCGGTCAGGGGGTGGACTGGTCGGTATCACTTTCCCGGAGCATCGATCGAACGCCCGATCTCAGCATTCTACCCGGCCGGGCCCAGGGGTTGCCGCTTGGCCTCATTTACCAGCCCGTGACTGTCGTAGGCGCCGACGCAGCTGCCCCGATCGGACAGTACGGCCTGCGTGCTGAAGTGGCTTATACGCGAACTCACGACCGCGACGGCAGCGATCCGCTGACCAAGAATCGAAACGTGTTCGCCGTTATCGGCGTCGAGCGCACCTTCGACGGTGTCCTCAACATTAACGCCCAATACCTGTACAGAATGACGTTCGATTTCGTCCCGCCGTCTCCCATCACCAACCCGAATACCCGCCTGCTCGCCGAGCAAGTCGATCTCCTGAGCAACCAGCTCGGGCCGGAAATGTACGGGGCGTCGCTGCGGATCAACTACAAGGCTTGGAATGAGACCTTGGAGAGCGAGGTCGCCGCCGCGGTCTGGTTCAAGAACGGGGATTCGGCGATTAGCCCGAAAGTCACTTATGCATTTACCGACCGTTTGAAGGGCATTGTCGGGGGCGAGATCTATCACGGCCCGTCGCAGAGCTTCTTCGGCCGGTTGAATCGCACCTCGACCGCCTATGCGGAGTTTCAAGTTGGTTTCTAGTCCTCGGCCGGTTCGCCGCCGAGTGCTATGCTCACTACCTGGAGCATTTCTGCCGCGGAATTCATCAAAGGAATGAGCGCACGACAGACGCTGGAGGATGTTGCGAATGCGATTGCCGACTAACAAGCTGGAACGCACGGCATTCGAGCGAGAGGCCGAACCCTTCCGGCGCGAGTTGCGGCTACACTGCTATCGGATGATGGGCTCGCCGCACGAGGCGGAGGACATGGTCCAAGAAACTTACTTGCGCGCGTGGCGCAGCCTCGACAGCTTCGAGGGCCGGGGCTCTCTTCGAGCGTGGCTCTACCAGATCGCTACCAACGTCTGCCTGAACGCTTTGGCCAGCCGTAAAGATCAACACCGGCTGCTTCCCGATCAGCGCTCACTTCCCACCCAACAGATGCCCTCCGGGGCCCCTCCCACGGACATCACATGGCTGGCCCCTTATCCGGACTCGCATTGGGTGGGGATTGCCGACGACGCGCCGGGTCCCGCCGCGCGCTATGAAACTCATGAGAGCGTGCAACTAGCCTTCCTCGCGCTGATCCAGCAGTTGCCGCCTCGGCAGCGGGCGGTCGTCTTGCTGTGCGACGTCCTAGGCTGGTCGGCCCAGGAAGTTACCTCCTTGCTGGGAGGGTCATCTGCATCAATCAACAGCGCGCTGCAACGAGCGCGAGCCACCCTCTCAAAGCGTTACCCCGACGATAGGGCGCGAGGTGCGTCGATACCGGATCAGGCTCAGCGCGCACTGATCGAACGCTATGTACGCGCCTGGGAAGGCGCCGATCTGGACGGTTTCGTGTCGCTATTGAAAGAAGACGCCACCTATGCGATGCCCCCGTGGGAGTTCTGGTACCGGGGCCGGGATTCAATCCGAGCCTTCCTTGCCCACGTTTGGCGCGGCCGTAGTGGCTTTCGCCTCGTGGCCACCGGCGCGAACGGACAGCCGGCGTTCGCCCTCTACAACTGCAAACCCGGAGACCCCACTTACCGCGCTCATTCCATCGAGGTCCTCGAGATTGAAGGAGAGGCCATTTCCGCGCTGACGAAGTACATGAAGCCGCTCGCACCCGAACTGTTCGCTGAATTTGGGCTTCCGATCACCCTTGCGGATGCTCAACAATCGACCCATTAAGTCACCACCACTCAATTGACTTTCATTATGCGAACACCGCCCCCTTAGAGCGCACCAAGAAGCACCACATGAAACGTTTGCTGACTCTCTGCCCTGCTAACCTGACGACCGTGACCGCCAAGCCTGCCAAGGCAGGTGGGCCACATTTTAGTTCAGCGTAGGATCCCGGGGATGTGCCCGGGCAACGGCTTGCAAGGAGGAAAAGAGATGACGCCGCGCAAGGCATTGGAGGACAGCGGCATGCTGACCCCGCATGTGCTCGCTCACCTGGCCACGATGGCGCTTCTCATCCAGCAGAACCGCTACGATCGGCTGACCCCGGACGTGGAACGGGTTTCCCAAACGCCACCGCTCGGCGTTGCGGAGTTCGTCCGGCAGCACGCCCGGGCATATCGCGCGGAAACCTGGGGCGCCGGGCGGGATACGGTCATTGAAAGGAAAAGCTGATGCAACACGCTGCTGATACTGGAGCGCAGATCTCCGCAGGTGAAAAGCCGAATGGCGCCCGGGCAAAACGGGCCCTGATCACGGGCGCCTCAAGCGGCCTCGGGCTCGAATTTGCCGAACTGCTGGCGGCGCAGAAGGTCAATCTGGTGCTCGCCGCCCGGCGGCGGGAGCCGATGGAAAAGCTCGCCGCTGACCTTCGCCGCAAACATGGCGTCGATGTCGTTGTCGAGCCGATCGACCTTGCCGCGCCTGGAGCCGCTGCCCGGTTGAAAGGCAGCCTGGACGAGCGAGCGCTACAGATCGACATTCTGGTCAACAATGCGGGGTACGGGTTGCACGGCGAATTTCTGGAAACGCCGATCGGGCGCACCACAGATATGATTCAGCTCAACATCACGGCGCTCACCGAGCTGAGCTATGTCTTCGGGCGGGACATGGCATCCCGAATTGGTATCTTCGGGCCGCAATGGTGCAGTCGCAGCGGTACAGTGCACCGCAAAGTATTGGATCCTCGATCGCCGCCTCATCCACGGAGCACTCCCGTCGATTCATCGCGAAAGAGTCGCATGTTCTAAATCAGGCAATTGTGGCAACAATCTACTCCGAAATCTAGTTTGCAATCGCGAATGGCATAAAAGTTGCCTGCCTCCACGTACCGCCACCAGGCCTCTTGCGATCACCAGCACGTGACTGTCATCGATGCCGAGCCGTATCCGTTCGCGTGGGTTCCCGAACAATGTGCATTGTTGATCATCGATATGCAACGCGACTTCCTGGAACCAGGCGGTTTCGGTGAAATGCTCGGTAACGATGTGTCGGCATTGCGAGTGACGATTGAACCCAATCGGTGTCTGCTCGGAGCCTGGCGCAAGGCTGGACTGTTCGTCTTGCACACCCGGGAAGGACACCGGCCGGATCTCGCCGATCTGCCGCCGTCGAAATGGCGGCGGGGCAATGGCGATAAACGCATCGGCGATGCGGGCCCGCTCGGGCGCATTTTGACGCGCGGGGAGAGCGGCCACGAAATCATCCCCGAGCTCTATCCGATCGACGGGGAACCCGTCATAGACAAACCGGGCAAGGGCGCATTCTGGTCCACCGATCTCCATGCGATCTTGCAGCATCGGAACATTGCTCAGCTCGTAGTCACTGGCGTGACGACGGAAGTGTGCGTGCACACGACGGTGCGCGAGGCCAACGATCGCGGCTACGAATGCCTGGTGGCCGCCGACTGTGTCGGGTCCTATTTCCCGGAGTTTCACGCAGTGGGCCTCCAAATGATCACGGCGCAGCGCGGGATCTTCGGCTGGGTTTCGGATTCGACCAGGCTCATCGATGCACTCACAGGAGAACGATCATGAAAGCAACAGGGAACAAAACTGCACTTTGGGTGCCGGGCGACTGGAACGCATTTTTCGGTTTCGGCACGAATATTCTCGTCAACATGCTTACCCTGACGGCGCTGCTGCGCTATGTGTTGAAGTTACCGGACAGCGTCGTCTTCGGACGCATCGTGCCCGCCGCCGGCCTCATGATGTTTCTCTCGACGATGTACTACGCGTGGCTCGCCTACCGGCTGGCTCGCTCGACCGGACGCAACGATGTCTGTGCGCTCCCCTCCGGTATCAGTGTGCCGCATATGTTTGTCGTGGTGTTTGTCATCATGCTTCCCATCGCAGGCAAGACCGGCGATCCGATCAGGGGATGGGAAGCCGGACTCACCTGGGTCTTCGTGCAAAGCTTCGTACTGATGGCGGGCGGGTTCATCGCGCCGATCGTACGCAGGATCACTCCGCGCGCGGCGCTGCTCGGAGCGCTGGCCGCCGTATCAATTGCGTTCATTTCGCTGCGACCGGCCTTGGATATGTACATGACACCCGTCATCGGCATCGTCTGCTTCGCAATACTCATCGCGAGTTGGTTCGGCGGTGCGCGCTACAAGGGAATCCCGGCAGGATTGGTCGCGATCGCCGCCGGATCCGCGATTGCGTGGACATCCACCGCGTTCGGCCTCAACTTCGGGGGCTTGAGTGCCCGCGGCGTCGGCGATGCTTTCGCTACGTTTGGCTTCTCCTTTCCCGTTCCTGCGCTGAATCACGTTTTCTCCGGCTTCCAGTTTCTCGGTATCATTTTGGTGACTGCGATTCCGTTCGGTATCTACGACCTCGTGGAGGCGATGAACAATGTCGAAAGCGCGGCGGTCGGCGGAGACAGCTTCCCCACGACCCGCGTTCTGACCGCGGACGGTGTGGTAAGCTTAATCGGTTGTTGTCTGGGCAATCCGTTCATCAACGCCGTCTACATCGGTCATCCGGGTTGGAAAGCGATCGGTGGAAGGATCGGGTACTCGGCGTTGACCGGCTTGATGGTATTGATACTGTCCTGGTTCGGCATACTCGCGTTGATCATGGCGCTGATTCCCGTCGTGGCGATTTCCCCCATTCTGCTCTACATCGGCATGTTGATCGGCGCACAGGCGTTTCAGGAAACTCCGCGCAGCCACGCGCCTGCCGTGATACTCGCGCTCATCCCCCAGGTTGCGGGTTGGGGAAAACAGCAAATCGACAGCGCGCTGGGGGCTGCGGGCACGAACGCCGCGACCGTAGGGTTCGACAAACTGGGCGGCGGGGGTGTGCTGTACCATGGCCTGGAAATTCTCGGCAGCGGTGCGGTCCTGGTGAGCGTCATGCTCGCCTCGATCACCGCTTGCATGATCGACCGCAGCTATGCCAAGGCCTCGGGCTTCGCGCTCGCCGGTGCAGTGCTCACGTTCTTCGGGCTGATGCACAGCGAAGCCATTGGCTTGAATAAAACCCCCCTGGTCGCGGTAAGCTACCTCGGCGTCGCCGCCGTGCTGTTTGCCTGCTCGCGATTTGCAGCGACCGAGAAGAGTCCCCAAGCGGGTATCGAGGGTGAACTCGTCGACTCTGCCGCTTGAATGACCTGGAGAGTGCATGCGCTTCAAGACAGTGAAGGCGGATCCCTATGCGTGGCCCTATGACGGGTCGTTCTCGCCGGCGGATACCACGATTATCGTCATCGACATGCAGACCGATTTCTGCGGAGTGGGCGGCTATGTCGACAAAATGGGGTACGATATCTCGCTGACGCGAGCACCCATCGAGCCGACAAAGCGTGTCTTGGGCCACCTTCGCCACCTGGGCTTCCACATCATTCATACCCGCGAAGGACATCGCGTCGATTTGTCGGACTTGCCGGCCAACAAGCGCTGGCGCTCACGGCAAATTGGCGCCGGCATCGGCGACGCCGGTCCCTGCGGACGCATCCTGATTCGTGGCGAACGCGGATGGGATATAATCCCGGAACTGTACCCGATGCCCGGGGAAGTCGTCATCGACAAACCCGGTAAAGGTTCATTCTGTGCGACGGATTTGGAGCTGATTCTACGAACTCGCGGCATTCGCAATATCTTACTGGCCGGCATTACCACCGATGTCTGCGTTCACACCACGATGCGAGAGGCAAACGACCGAGGCTTCGAATGCCTGCTGCTGGAGGACTGCTGTGGGGCCACTGATTACGGCAATCACCTTGCCGCGTTGAAGATGGTGAAGATGCAAGGGGGCGTGTTCGGCGCCGTCGCAAACTCGGAAGACCTGCTGGCCGCGCTCGGGTAGTCTCGCTGCGCGCACTCCTCGATCTGTTTGAAGTTCGCCGCGGCCTCCAGGTCCGCGTGGCAACTTCGAGGTCCGCGGTCGACCCGAATGATGCCACATTGATGCCATGGCGATGAAAGCCGATCAAATCAACCGGCCGGCCGTCGTCGCCGAGATTGGCAGGGTGTTCGAGGCTTATGAAGCCGCACTAAAGCGCAATGATGCAGCGGCGCTCAACGAATTCTTCTGGGACGACCCCCGCGCGCTGCGGTATGGGATATCCGAGCATAACCTCGGCATCGACGAGATTCGCCGGTGGCGGAACGCGGCGCCCGCGGTCCCTGCGACTCGGCGATTACGCGGAACTCAGATCGTGACATTCGGCGCAGATGCGGCCAGTGTCAGCACCGAGTTCACAACGAATCACACGTCGGGCCTCGGTCGACAGACACAAATTTGGATGAGATTCGATTGTGGATGGAGAATCGTCGCTGCGCATGTAAGCGTGATCGACGGCGTGAATACCACGCTCTGATGCCTGCCATCGCAGGTCGACGCTCATCGCGTGAGGGCTCGCACGGCAGCACCGGCGGCCGCGGTGCGGTTTTCCACACCAAGCTTTACGAAAACCTGCTCTAGATGTTTGTTCACCGTGCGCGGGCTGATGTTGAGAATCTCGCCGATATCGCGGTTCTGTTTGCCGCGGCTCACCCATAGCAGCACTTCAGCCTCGCGCGATGTCAGAGCGAACGTGTGCTGGAGTATCGACGGCTCCGCCTCACTGCCCGTCGCATCGGCCAGCCGAAACAACAATTCGTCAGCGCCCAAGGTGCTGACAAAGGAACACTCGAGGCGCCGGCCCGCAACGCTGACGAGGCATCGAGCCGCCGTCGTGTGGTCGCCGCGTCGTAAGCGCAGAAGCTGCTCAATTGCTTCCCATGGCAGCATCGCCTCGGCGTCGCGCGTCGCGCAGGCGCCGCTCAGCAATTTCCGGGCCTTCGGCGTGCACCACAAGATACGCCCAGCCCGGTCGGTTGCAAACAGAAAATGCCCGCTCGCGTCCAAGGCAGCGTGCGTCTCGTAGGCTTGTCGCGCATTGCCGAGATGCACGCGGATTCGCGCTAGCAACTCGTCGAGCACGATGGGCTTCGTTACGTAATCGACGCCGCCGCAGGCGAGTCCTTCGAGAACGTGTTCCGTTTGGGAAAGACCAGTCATGAAAATGACGGGGAGGTGCGACAATAACTTGTCCCGCTTAAGTCGTTTACAGGTTTCAAAACCGTCGAGGCCGGGCATCACCGCGTCCATCAGGACCAAATCGGGCGTGATTTGTTCGAGCAAGTTGAGCGCCGCTTCGCCATCGGTGGCTATCAGCACCGTGAATCCCGCGCGATCCAGCATGTTCGTCAGCAAGCTGAGCGTATCCGGTGTGTCATCGACGACGAGTACCGTGTCGCGACGGGTAGAGAGGGCGTCAGGCGTCGGCACGCATGGCCTCCAGTACGCTCATGTAGCGTTTCATGTCGAAACTCGACACGAGCAGGCGCAACTGCGCCGTCAACGCGTCATTGGCCGGGTCCTCGAGTTCCAGCTCGCGCAGCTTGGCTTCGATACCGCGCACGTGACCGATCGTGCCGAGCCGGTACAGATCATCGAGATGGTGACGAGAGCGGCCGACTGGAACACCGGCAACCACATCCGTCTTCGTAGTGTCTTCCTTGGGTGGCGAATTGTGAATCCATTTGAGGTTGAGCAGCGTGCCGATCTGTTCGAGCAGGCGCTGCAGATGGATCGGTTTCATGACGAATGCATCGTACCCATCGTCGTGACTTGGCGAATACTCATGGGCATTGGCCGATACGATCATGATCCTCATCGACTCCGGTCGAACGCTGCCGCGCAATTCCCGCACGACCGTCCAGCCGGAAACGTCGGGCAAGCTCAAGTCGATCATCGCAAGGTTGGGTCGACATTGCGTAGCGAGCTCCATTCCGGTTTTGCCGTCGCGCGCGACGAATAGGGTAAACCCGACGGGTCGCAGGAGATTTTGAACCATTTCGAGGTGCAGCGGATCGTCATCCACCAGCAAGATTCTTTGCCGCGGCCCGAGATAGTCGCATATGCCCGGCAGTAAGGGCGGCCGCGCAACTTCGTGGCGCACGTCCGACAGCAACAGACGCAACGTAAAGATGCTCCCGCCGGAGGGATTGGGGGCGACTCGAACCTCTCCGCCCATGATGTGCGTCAATAACTTGGTGATGGTAAGTCCAAGGCCGGTGCCCGGAATCGAGAGCACGCCGCGATCGCTGCCGCGTTCGAAGGGTTCAAAGATCCTTTCGACCTCACCGCCGGGAATCCCGGGCCCGCTGTCGGCAATTTCGAATTCCGCGATTTGCGCGCGGTAGCGGATGGTCAAGCTCACCGAACCACGTTGCGTGTACTTGATCGCGTTGGACAGCAAATTGATGAGTATCTGCCCCAACCGTTTCCGGTCCGCGTGCACATGCGACGGCAGAGTCGGCGCGCGCGAGTAGCGAAAGTCCAGACCCTTGGCCAGCGCCTGCAAGCGAAACATGTCCACCAGCTCGTCGAGAAACTCCCGCAACTGTACGACGTCGCGACTCAGCCGCAGCATGCCGTTCTCGATCTTCGAGACGTCGAGCAAACCATCGATCAGGTTCGAAAGATGCTCGGTACTGCGCCGGATCACCCGTACGGCATTGTCCGGTGAATAGGCGCTGCCGCGCTCGAGAAGCTGCGCGTAGCCATAAATGGAATTGAGCGGTGCGCGAATTTCATGGCTGATGCCGACGATATAGCGCGTCTTGGCGAGGTTCGCCGCTTCGGCAACTTCTTTGGCGCTCTGCAGCGCGGCATCGGTCCGTCGATGGGCTTCGATCTCCTCCATCAGCATGGTAGTTTGGCGTACCGACTCCGCCTCGGCGGCACGCCGGCTTTCGTGCGCAAGGACGATCAACCAGGCTCCGATCCCCGACAACAGGAGCAAGCTCAGAAAAACGATCCACAGCGTCGTCTCGACGTTCTCCCGCGCCGCGGGTGCAATGCCACTCGATTGCTGATAGATGAACGAGAGCAGCAAGCCTGTGACCATATTGCACAGAATCACGATTCCGGCGACATGACCCCAGCGGGTATTCAGTGCCGTTGCGAGCCGCTCTGGGAGCACCTTCAGTGAAATTGCGGTGAGCTGATTTGCCACCCGTCCGTGCGGCTTGCAGAGGTCGTGGCAGCGTGACTCGAGGGTACAACAGAGCGAACAAATCGGACCGGAATAGGCAGGACACAGCGCCATGTCGGCATTTTCGAACAGGTTCTCGCAGATCGTACAACGCAGTTTGTCCGGACTTGGCGGCAGGCCGTCGACGGCCCGCGCCAGGTAGTAACGGCCGCCGGTCATCCAGGCGATGAGCGGCGCGGCCACGAACGCGGTTACCAGGGCCACGAATGGGGATAGGATCTGCGGCATGGCCCCGAATACTCCGAGATACGCGAGGCTC
>Ga0070730_10001176_pt1 | contig 25695 bp, 27 predicted proteins | sample Coa_R1_3_FD_66447 | JGI IMG/M metagenome (GOLD analysis project Ga0070730, IMG submission 66447) | Surface soil microbial communities from Centralia Pennsylvania, which are recovering from an underground coalmine fire - Coalmine... | ecosystem: Environmental > Terrestrial > Soil > Unclassified ... | reverse complement strand
ACCCGTCTCAGCCAACACCTTCGTGATCGCAGCCGTCAGAGACGTCTTGCCATGGTCAACGTGACCGATCGTCCCGATGTTGCAATGCGGCTTGTTCCGCTCAAACTTCGCCTTCGCCATTTCGTTGACGCCTCACATGCCCGATCAGAGGAAAATGAACAAACTAATATCACCGGCCGACGGCTGGAGCGGGTGGAGGGAATCGAACCCTCGTAGCCAGCTTGGAAGGCTGGTGCTCTACCATTGAGCTACACCCGCCGAGCCGTCCGCCCAGCCGCGCCGATGGTCGTATGGTGGAGGGGGTTGGATTTGAACCAACGTAGACATACGTCGGCAGATTTACAGTCTGCTGCCATTGACCGCTCGGCCACCCCTCCCCGCGCTACGACCATCGCCCGGCGCAGCGGAGGAGCGCACTATGTAAATTTCCGGCGCATTGTCAACTGGCGAAAGCGGATCATGCATGGCCCAATGGATGCCAACCCCCTATGCAGCTCAAGGATTTACGCCTAAGAGCGTGGCCCAATAGCCGTTCTGGAAACCCTGTCATGCGCAAGCGCCCTCATTCTTCCCCCTCTTCCCACGCGTCGGCGGCCGGTGGCGCCGCGCGCGGCCCGGCCGACCGGGGCAAGGCCCCTGCCCGGACGGCCCGGCCCGCGGACGCGAAACCGGCGATCCGTGCGACCGAGCGCGCGCGCCTGGACGAGGCCGAGGGTGGCCGGCCGCGTCCGGCGCCGCGCCCCGACGCCGGCGCCGGCGCCGGGGCCCCGTGGCTCTGGGGCCACCATGCCGTGGCCGCCGCGCTCAAGAACCCGAACCGCAAGATCATGCGCCTGGTCGCGACCGAGGAGGCCGCAGGCGAACTCGCCGAGCTGCTGGGCGGCGAGGCACCGGTCGAGCCGCAGATCCTCGCCCGCGACTCGATCGCGAAGCTGCTGCCGCCCGGCGCCGTGCACCAGGGCGTCGCCCTGCTGGCCAAGACGTTGAAGCCCTGGCAGCTCGAGGACATTATCGCGCATCTGGGCACGGCCGAGCGCGCGGTCGTCGTGGCACTCGATCAGGTGACCGACCCGCACAACATCGGCGCCATCCTGCGTTCGGCAGCGGCCTTCGGTGCGGTCGCGGTCGTGCTGCCCGACCGCAATGCGCCGGAGATCTCGGGCACGCTCGCGAAATCCGCGTCGGGCGCGGTCGAGCACGTACCATTGGTCCGGGTCGTCAACCTCACCCGCGCGCTCGAACAGTTGAAGAAGGCCGGGTTCTGGAGCGTCGGCCTCGCCGGCGAGGCCGAGCAGACGCTCGCCAGCCACAAGCTCACCGGCCGCGTCTGTCTGGTGCTGGGGTCCGAGGGCGACGGGCTGCGACGACTCACGCGCGAATCGTGCGATCTCATGGCACGATTGCCGACACAGGGACCGGTCGCGAGCCTCAATGTTTCCAATGCTGCCGCAATCGCCCTCTATGAACTGGTGCGCGCCGGCTGAACGCCGGCCCGAAGCGGAGGCTCGGGCATGAGGACATGGCTGATCGGACTTTTGCTGCTGGCGGTTTCGGCGCACGCCGCCGCCGCTCCCGCAGACGAGGCGGTCGACACGGCGCTGGTGCTGGCGGTCGACGTCAGCCTGAGCGTCGACGCGGGACGCTATGCCTTGCAGCGCGACGGCACCGCAGCGGCGATCGCCAGCCCGGACTTCGCCCAGGCCGTCGCCAGCGGCCCCCACGGCGCCGTCGCGGTCACGGTCATGGAGTTTTCCGATCCGGACCGGCAGATCTCGGTCATGCCCTGGACGCGAATCGCCTCTGCCGCCGACGCCCAGGCCTTTGCCGCCAAGCTCCGCCAGGTCCATCGCAGCTCGAGCGGCCTCACCGGCATCGCCAACGCGCTGCTGGTCGCCGACGAGCTGTTCGGCGAATCGCCCTGGCCGACCACGCGCCGCGTCGTCGATGTCTCGGGCGACGGCATGAGCAACATCGGGCCGCCGGTCGACGAAGTGCGCGACCGGCTGGTCGCCGACGGCATCACCATCAACGGCCTGCCGATCCTGACCGAGGAGCCGTGGCTCGAGACCTATTACACGCTCTATCTGATCGGCGGTCCCGGCGCCTTCGTGGTCGTGGCCCAGGACCTGGACAGCTTCGCCGAAGCCATGCGCCGCAAGCTGGTGACGGAAATCACAGTGGCGCAGCTACGGACCCGGCCGCCGGGCTGAGACCGAAACGAAACGGGCAGACCCCTTGAAGGTCCGCCCGGTCGTTCGCTCAGCCGTGGTTGAGCAGCCTCAGCCGCGGGTCAGCGGCTTGTACTGGAAGCGGTGCGGCTCGTCGGCCGCGACGCCCAGGCGCTGCTTCCGGTCGGCCTCGTACATCTGATAATTGCCCTCGAACCACACGACCTTGGCGTCGCCTTCGAAGGCCAGGATGTGGGTCGCCAGACGGTCGAGGAACCAGCGGTCATGGGTGATGACCACGGCGCAGCCGGCATATTCCTCAAGCGCGTCTTCCAGTGCTCGCAACGTGTCGACGTCGAGGTCGTTGGTCGGTTCGTCGAGCAGCAGGACGTTGGCGCCGGTCTTCAGCATGCGGGCGATATGGACGCGGTTGCGCTCACCGCCCGACAATTGCCCGACCTTCTTCTGCTGGTCCGGGCCCTTGAAGTTGAACAGCGCCACATAGGACCGGCTGTTCATCTTGCGCCGGCCGAGATCGATCTCGTCGAGCCCGTCCGAGACCACCTGCCAGACGTTCTTGTTCGGGTCGAGCGCGTCGCGCGACTGGTCGACATAGCCGAGCTTGACCGTCTCGCCGACGCGGAAATCGCCGGAATCCGGCTTATCCTGGCCGGTGATCATGCGGAACATTGTCGTCTTGCCGGCGCCGTTCGGGCCGATCACGCCGACGATACCGCCCGGCGGCAGCCGGAACGACAGATCCTCGATCAGCATGCGGTCGCCGAAGCTCTTGTTGATGTGGCCGGCCTCGATCACCAGGTCGCCCAGGCGCGGGCCTGGCGGCAGCACGATCTGCGCGCTGTCCGGCGCCTTCTCCTTGGAATGCGCCACCAATTCATCGAACGCCTGGATACGCGCCTTGGACTTGGCCTGGCGGGCGCGCGGACTGGCCCGTACCCACTCGAGCTCGCGGGCGATGGTGCGCTGGCGCGCCACCTCGGTCTTGTTCTCGATCTCCAGCCGCTTCTGCTTCTCTTCCAGCCACGAGGTATAGTTGCCCTCGTGCGGGAAGGTGCGGCCGCGGTCGACTTCGAGGATCCAGGTCGCGACATCGTCAAGGAAATAGCGGTCATGGGTCACGGTGACGACCGTGCCCGCGAAATCCTTCAGGTAGCGCTGCAGCCAGGCGACCGAGGCCGCATCCAGATGGTTGGTCGGCTCGTCGAGCAGCAGCATGTCCGGCTTCTCGAGCAGCAGGCGGCACAGCGCCACCCGGCGCTTCTCGCCGCCCGACAGCTTGTCGACCTTGGCATCGCCCGGCGGGCAGTTGAGCGCGTCCATGGCGATCTCGACCGTGCGGTCGAGCTCCCAGCCGTTGACCGCGTCGATCTTCTCCTGCAGCTCGCCCTGCTCCATGATGAGATCGTTCATCTCGTCATCGGTGAGTTCCTCGGCGAAGCGCGCGCTCACCGCCTCGAACCGCTCGAGCAGCTCCTTGGTGCCCTTGAGGCCGAGCATCACATTGCCCTGGACGTCGAGCGTCGGGTCGAGCTGCGGCTCCTGGGCGAGATAGCCGACCCGGACGCCGTCGGCGGCCCAGGCCTCGCCGTTAAACTCCTTGTCGACGCCGGCCATGATCTTGAGCAGGGTCGACTTGCCGGCGCCGTTCGGGCCCAGCACGCCGATCTTCGCGCCCGGCAGGAACGACAGCCAGACGTCCTTCAGGATCTCCTTGCCGCCCGGATAGGACTTGTTCAGGCCCTTCATCACATAGACGTACTGATAGCCGGCCATCGACCTCTCCAACTCAACCAACGGGCGTCATTTGACGGGATTTCGGGCGACGGCAGCGCAAGGGCCGATCGCATCGGGCCGTTTCTAACGCATCCGCCGCGCCCGGCGCAACCGACCGGGGCGCGGGTCATCCATTCCGGCCGGGCCTTGCCCGCTCAGGCCGGCAGCCAGGCATCCTCGGGCAGGCGCCAATAGACGCCGTGATCCCGGGCCATCATCCGATAGCCGATCATCTCACGCCTGAGGGTGGCGCTGTCCCAGTGATGGCGCTTCAGGATCTCGTTCAACTCACCTTCCGGGTAGCGCCGATCCGCCTCGAACTGCTCGACCAGGAAGCGCAGGATCACCCAGCGCTTCTTGCGGCTGGCCGGGATTTCCTTCAGCCGGCCGTCCGCGAGCAGGAAATTGTCGCGCACGCGCCGGTCCCAGGCGTCGGTCTCGATACCGTCGGCGAGCGTCGCGATCTCGTCGCGGGTCGCGATCCGGCGGTTGAGCGCCGCCAGCGCGTCCAGATCGAGCGACCACCAGCGGGAATTGCCGTCGAGCCGTTGGCGGACCAGGCCCTGCTCCTTCAGCACCGCCAGGTGATGGGACACCGTCGGCTCCTTCAGCCCGAGCAGCGCCGCCAGCTCCTGGCCGCTCGATTCCCGGCTGGCGAGCACGCCGATGATCTTGAGCCGGCTCTCGTCGGCGAGCGCCTTGAAGAAGGAGAGCAGGGCCGGCAGCACGGCGGAGGGCATGGTATTCTCTTTCGATGACCATCTAATTTGACAAATATCAAATGAATTTGTTTGGAATTCAACCCTTCCCTCTTCTCGCCGAAGGCGCGATCCGGCATGGTGGCGATCTCGCGCAACCTAACTGGGCCCGTCGATGTCCGAAGCAGATTCCGTCCTGCGCCATCTCGAACAGGATTTCGAGCAGGCTGTCGCTCGTTATCTCGAGTTCCTGCGCATCCCCAGCATCTCGACCGATCCGGCCTATGCCGGCGAGACCCGGCGCGCCGGCCAATGGCTGGCCGATCAACTGACCGGTCTCGGCTTCGAGGCGGCACTGCACGACACGCCGGGCCATCCGGTCCTGGTTGCCCACCACCCCGGCCCGGGCGGCAACGTTCCCCATCTGCTCTACTACGGCCATTACGACGTGCAGCCGGCCGATCCGCTGGAATTGTGGGACCATCCGCCGTTCGAGCCGACCATCGTCGAGGCCGAACACGGCCCGCGCGTCGTCGCGCGCGGTGCGGTCGACGACAAGGGGCAGGTCATGACCTTCCTCGAGGCGTTCCGCGGCTGGCACAAGATCCACGGCACCCTGCCGGTCCGGATCACGGTGCTGATCGAGGGCGAGGAAGAGACCGGCAGCCCGTCGCTGCCCGATTTCCTGAAGGCTCACCATGCCGAGCTGGCGGCGGCCGACGTTGCGGTCGTCACGGACACGAACAGCTGGGACATAGACACGCCGGCGATCACGACGATGCTACGCGGCCTGGTCTATGCCGAGGTCACGCTCAAGGGGCCGACTCGCGACCTGCATTCCGGTCTCTACGGCGGTGCCGCGATCAATCCGCTGAACGCGCTGACCCGTGTCCTGGGCCAGTTGCACGATGATCGCGGCCAGGTCCAGATCCCGGGATTCTACGACGACGTGGTGGAAACGACGAAGGACAAGCTCGCGAGCTGGAAGGCGCTGGGCTTCGACGAACGGCGTTTCCTGGGCGAGATCGGGCTCAAGACGTCGAGCGGCGAAGGCGGCCGGCATATCCTGGAGCGGCTGTGGTCGCGCCCGACCTGCGACATTAACGGCATCTGGGGTGGCTATACCGGCGCCGGCGCCAAGACCGTGATCCCGTCCGAGGCTTCCGCCAAGCTCAGCTGCCGCCTGGTCGCGGCCCAGGACCCGGAACGGATCGTCGCCGGCATCAAGTCCTTTTTCGAGGCGCGCACGCCGCCCGACTGCCGATGGACCATCAAGCTGTTCGGGCAGTCGCCGGGCATCAGCGTGGCGTCCGATTCGCCGCACATGGGCGCCGCCAAGGCCGGGCTCAACGAGATCTATGGCCGCGATCCCGTGCTCATGGGCATGGGCGGCTCGATCCCCGTGGTCGGCTGGATGCAGGATATCCTGGGGCTGGAATCGATCCTGCTCGGCTTCGGGCTGGAGGACGACCGCATCCATTCGCCGAACGAGAAATTCGAGCTGCGCTGCCTGAAGAACGGGATTCTGTCGCACGCGGCGATCCTCGCCCGGATGGCGGCGCTCACCGCGGGGTAGCCCGGCAGAGCGCGGCCGCACTGCAGCATTGACGCCACAATCCCCGGACAACATTGAAAGAATCGGTCCGTGATACCGCATTCAGCACTGGCGAACCGGGAAACGCTCGTCTAATTTCACGCTGAACGACAGGGCTGCGCTCTACCGGCATCGCTACGCCTGTCGACCAGTCGCACTTTTCAGGCCAGGAGTTTCGAATGCGCACCAAGATCATTACCGCCCTCGTCGTTGGCGCCATGCTCGTGACGTCGACCGGCATCGCCATTGCCCAGACCGCACCGGCGGTCCCGGCTGGGGCGGGCACGGGCACGGGCGCCGCCGCTGCCCCGGCCGCCGCCGGTGCTGCCGGCGCCGCCGGTGCTGCTGGCGTCGCAGGGCTGTCGGTCGGCACGATCGCCGCCATCGGCGCCGGCGTCATTGCCGTCGCCGCCACCGCCGCCGCCGTTGCGTCGAGCAGCAGCAACAACGGCAACGCCTCGAACGCTGGTTCCTCGACCTCGACCTCGACCTCGACCCACTAAGCGGTCCGGTCCAGAGAGAAGGGGCGTCCCTCGCGGGGCGCCCCTTTTTTGTCGCCTGCGGTTCGGGCCCGCAGCTGTTCGGCGATCAGGACGCCTTCGCCTTGCTCGGATAGTCGAAGGTCCAGTCGACCGAGAAGGGCCGCCACCATCCCGGCACGCCGGTCGCCTTGTCGATGTGCCGCCGGAAGCCGTTCCCCGACGGCGGCTCAAACAGATAGATCAGGTGGTATTGCCCGGGACCGTCCATCTGGATGTTCTGGGCATAGTGCGGGCCGTCCCCCGCGGTCATCGGCACCAGCTTGCCGGCTGCCTTGAAGGACGAGCCGACTTTCTCGACCGTATAGCTGATGGTCAGATAGGGCATCCACGCATCCTCGCCGAAGCCATGGGCCTCGTCCTTGGTCGCGTGCGCATCGCATTCGAGATGGATCGTGTCCGGCCCCATCGCCATGCCCTTGGGCATCTTGTCCATCTCGATCCCGACCAGATAGTTCGGCACCAGCTGCATGCCATTCTTCACGATCGGCTCGCCGATATAGAATTCCTCCGCCCGGGCCTGGCCTGCGAGTCCGATTGCCGCCGCGACCAGCGCCAGGCAAGCCGAGTTTCGAACAAGCATCTTACACTCCTGTTGTGACGGCTTAAGTGCCGATATGCAAATGCGAATGATTTGCATTGCTATCACAGAAAGGCAACAGCGCTCAAGCCGACCGCCTGCGACGGAACGTCCAACGCGACCGGCACGCCGTCGCGCCGGTCGGTTTTCTCCAACATCTTGATCAAAACGACAATTTCCTGCTTTATGGCCGCTCGGATCCGCGATCGCTTCCAGGTCGCGACCGCGAGCGACAGGGCCTCCCATGCTGAACCGACTTCGCGCAGCAGCCGTCACCCTTCTCCTGCTCGCCGCGGCAGTCCCGGCGGCCCAACCGGCGGCGGCGGAGACGGGCGAGATTCGCATCGCCCAACAGTTCGGCATCTCCTACCTGCCACTCATCGTCATGAAGGAGCGGCAGCTGCTGGAGCAGGCGGTGGTCGAAGCCGGCCTGCCGCGCCCGACGGTGAGCTGGGCACAATTCAGCGGCGCCGCGGCGATGAATGATGCGCTGATTTCCGGCAACCTGGACATCGCGACCGCGGGGGTCGGCCCGATGATCATCGTCTGGGCACGGACCCGGGCATCGCTGAAGATCACCGGCGTCGCGGCCCTGGGGGCGATGCCGAACCTGCTCACCACCTCCAATCCGAACATCCGCACGCTCGCCGACTTCACCGAGAAGGACCGGATCGCGTTGCCCGCGGTCAAGATCGGCGCCCAGGCGGTCATGCTGCAGATGGCGGCGGAACAGACGTTCGGCGAAGGGCAGCAGAACCGGCTGGATGACATCACCGTCAGCATGGCGCATCCGGACGCCGCCGCCGCCCTGCTCGGCGGCGCCAGCGAGATCGACGCGCATTTCACCAGCCCGCCCTTCTCGAACCAGGAACTGGCCAATCCCAAGATCCACAAGGTGCTGAGCAATTACGACCAGATGGGCGGCCCGGCGACCTTCAACGTGCTCTACGCGCCGGAGCGGTTCCACGCCGCCAATCCCAAGACCTATCGCGCGCTGCTGACGGCGCTCGATCAGGCCATGGCGGCGATCAGGGCCGACCCGGCCGCGGCCGCCGCACTCTATATCAAGGCCGAGAATTCGAAGCTCACGCCGGCCTTCGTCGAAGAGATCATCCGCGACCCTGCGAACGAGTTCACCGCGACCCCGCTGCAGACCTTCAAGACCGCGCAGTTCCTCTACAAGACCGGTGCGATCAAGGTCGCGGCCACCGGCTGGCAGGATCTGTTCTTTCCGGAAATCCGCGACCGAGCGGGTAGCTGATGACGCTTCCGGATCAGCCGCCCGCCCCGGTTCCATTGCTGTCGGTCGATGCGGTCACCTTGCAGTACCGGGTGCCGGGTCGTCTGGTCACCGCGGTGCATGACGTCAGCTTCACGGTGCTGACCGGCGACCGCTTCGTCATTCTGGGACCGTCGGGCTGCGGCAAGTCGAGCCTGCTGAAAGCCATCGCCGGTTTCGCCCGCCCGAGCGCCGGCGCGATCCGCCTCGACGGTGTGCCCGTGCGCCAGCCGGGACCGGACCGCATGATGGTGTTCCAGGACCTGGACCAGATGCTGCCCTGGCAGACCGTCGCCGGCAACGTGGTCCAGGCACTCCGCCGCGCCGCCGGGGTGCCGCGCGCCGAGGCCGAGGCGCGGGCGGCCGAGATGATCGGCCGGGTCGGGCTCGCCAAATTCGCCGATGCCTATCCGCACACGCTGTCCGGCGGCATGAAGCAGCGCGCTGCCCTCGCCCGTGCGCTGGCGCTGCGACCGGCGATGCTGCTGATGGACGAGCCGTTCGCGGCCCTCGACGCGCTCACCCGCGCCACGATGCAGCGAGAACTGCTCGGCCTCAGCCTCGACATGGATCTGACCGTGCTGTTCGTGACCCATTCGGTCGAGGAGGCCCTGCTGCTCGGCACCCGGATCCTGGTGCTGAGCGCCCATCCCGGCCAGGTCCGCGCCGAGTTCCAGGGCCTTGCCCCCGGTGCCCCGCCTGCCGCCAAGGAGCGGCTGAGACAGCGCATCGAGACCCTGATCATGGCCCCGGACCTGGCGGGCGCAGAGGTTTCCCATGCCGGATGATCGGCCGGAGCGCGAGATCCCGTCCATGCTCCTGCCGGAAGTGGCCGATCTCGCGACGCCGCTCGGTCCGATCGGGCGGCTCCGGACCAGTCTCGGCTTCTGGCGGCTGATCGTCCTGGTCGTCCTGGCGCTCGCCTGGGAAGGCTACGGCCGCTGGATCGGCAATGACCTGCTGTTTCCGACCCTGGGCCAGACCCTGTCGGCGCTCTGGGATGCGACCGCGAGCGGCGTGCTGCCGTCGCGGGTGTTCGCCAGCCTGCGCATTCTGGTCGCGGGTTATGCGATCGGCCTGGCCCTGGCGGCACTCTTCACCACGCTCGCCATGTCGAGCCTGATCGGGCGGGCGGCACTATCGACGCTGACCGCGATGTTCAACCCGCTGCCGGCCGTGGCCCTGCTGCCCCTCGCCCTGCTCTGGTTCGGTCTCGGCGCCCCGAGCCTGATCTTCGTCATCGTCCATTCGGTGCTGTGGTCGGTCAGCCTCAACGCCTATGCCGGCTTCGGCGCGGTCAACCAGACCCTGCGCATGGTCGGCTGGAACCTCGGCATCCGCGGCTGGCGGCACGTCGCACTCATCCTGGTCCCCGCCGCCTTTCCGGCGATCCTGTCCGGCCTCAAGATCGGCTGGGCCTTTGCCTGGCGCACGCTCATCGCCGCCGAGCTGGTGTTCGGCGTCTCGTCGCGCTCCGGCGGCATCGGCTGGTTCATCTACGAGAACCGCAATCAACTCGACATTGCCAGCGTTTTCGCGGGACTATTGGTCGTCATTGCAATCGGCTTGCTGATCGAAGGCCTGGTGTTCCGGCTGATCGAGCGGGCGACCATCCAGCGCTGGGGCGTCGGCGCCTGACCCGTCGCCAAATGCAAGCCCGCCCCGCATCAATAGGGTGTGAATAGTTAGGATAGAAACGATATAAGCCGCCCGTTCGGCAACAAATCTGGCCCAGAATGGAGCGTTCTGTGACGGAGCCTTCCCCAAAATGGCAATTCGGCATGCAGTTGATCCGGCTGGGACGGGGCTGGCGTCGCGTGCTTGACGAAGAGCTCGCCGGCTACGGGCTGACCGATGCGACCTGGCGGCCGCTGTTTCATCTGGGCCGGCTCGGCGACGGCATCCGTCAGACCGAGCTGGCCGAGGCGTTGGGCATCCAGGGCCCTTCGCTGGTGCGCCTGCTGGACAATCTGGAGCGGGACGGCCTGATCACCCGGCGCGAGGATCGGGATGATCGGCGGGCGAAGATCCTGGCCATGACCGAGGCCGGCCGCCGGATCTATCAACAGGTGGAGGTCGTGACCGAACGGGTTGCAGCGCGTCTGCTCGACGGCGCCGATGAGCGGGATATGGCCGCGGTGGCCCGGCTATTCACCCGTCTTGGCACCGCCATCCAGCAGTCGGAGCGGTCCGATGAGCGCTGAGGCGACGGCGGCCCGGGTCCTGCCGCGGCTGCTGCCAAGCTTCGGCCCCAAGGCCTGGTTTCATGCGCTCAGCACGTTCGCGGCCGCGATGCTGGCGCTCTATGTCGCCTTCGCGCTCGAGCTCGACAGCCCCGGATCGGCCGTGGTGACCGTGCTCATCGTGTCGAGCCCCCTGCCGGGCATGGTCCTCTCGAAGGGCCTGTGGCGCATGGTCGGCACGCTGGTCGGCCTGCTCATCTCGATCGCGCTCATCGCCCGTTTCGCCCAGAGCCCCCTCGCCTTCATCGGCGCGCTGTCGATCTGGCTCGGCCTCTGCACCTATGTCTCATCGCTGCTGCGCCACTTCCGCGCCTACGCCGCCGTGCTCGCCGGCTACACGATCAGCCTGGTCGCCTTGCCGGCGCTCGATGATCCGAACCGCATCTTCGACATTGCCACCGCGCGGATCGCGGTCGTGGCCGTTGGCATTCTCTCTACCGCCCTCGTCAAGAGCATGCTCGTGCTGGAAGTCGGCGAGCGCCGCCTCAAGCCCGCGATCGAAGGCGCTCTTGCCGCGACCACGGGTTTCGCCGTCCAGGCGCTCGACCTGGTGCCTGGCCTGCCCGACCGGCGCCGGGCCGTCGCCGACCGGCTGGTGGCGCTCGATCCGTTGATCCTCGCCGCTGCCAACGAATCCGCCGCGACGGCCCAGAAGGCGCCCGCCGTCCGCCTGCTCGTCTCGATCCTGATCCATACCGTGACGCTCGCGTCGAGCGTGCGCGACGCACTCGCCTCGCTGCCGGTCGATGGCGTCGTCGCCGCTGCGATCACGCCGCTGCGCGACCAGGTTCGCGACCTGCTATCATCGCTCACGAACACCGCGGCGCTGCTATCGCCCGCCACGGCCGAGGCACTCGAGGCCGCCCACCGAACTGCGATCGACCTTCCGACCGACATGGCGGTCGCCATCGCGCCGGAAACGCTCGACATCCTGGCGCTGACCGCCAGGCTCGAGGACATCGTCGAGCAGCTGCAGCTCGCGCGCGACCTTCTGCGCAGCATCGAGGAGGGCCGGACCGGCCGGAGCGTGACGCCGGTTTCCTATCATCGCGACCAGCGCGCCGCAGTGATCAACGGGATGCGTGCCGCGCTCGCGACGCTGCTCGCCGGCTGCTTCTGGATCGCAACCGCCTGGCCGTCGGGCACGCAGATGCTCGCGGCGTTGGCCCCCGTCACCACGCTGCTCGGCGCCTCGGAGTATCCGGAAAAGGCCAGCCTCTCCTTCTCGCGCGGCATGACGCTCGCCGGCATCTGCGCCGTCATCTGCGACTTCGGCCTGCTTGCCCATGTCGACGGCTTCCCGCTGCTCGCCCTCATGATCGCCCCGTTCCTCGTCGCCTGCTCGCTCTATGGGACGATCCCCAAGCATGCCAGTTCGTCGACCGCGTTCTTGGTCTTCTTCCCGACCTTCCTCAACCTGCAAAATCCCATGCGCTACGATATCTCCGTGACGCTCAACACGGTATTCGCCTTCATCCTGGGCTCGTTCTTCGGTGCGCTCGCCTTCCGGACGCTGTGGCCGTCCAATCCCGTCGAGGCGGCCCGGCGGCTGATCCGCCAGATGTGCCGGGATCTGCGCGACTTGGCCGCCAAGCACGTGGAGATTTCGCAGGCGACGTGGGAGACGATCATGCTCGACCGCCTGGCGCGGCTCGGAACGCGGCTCTCGACCTCGCCCGAACGGGCGACCGTCGTCGAAGGCGGCATGGCCGCGATCCATGTCGGCCGGGAGATCATGCGCGCCCGTCGGATGTTGGCCGGCCTGACCCTGCCGGAAGAGGTCGCGCGCAGTGTCGAGGCGGCCCGGCAGGCACTCCACGCGCTGGCGACGTCGCCCGACGACGCGGCCCAGGCGACCCAGGCGGCGGCGCTGCGCCTTCTCAAAACGGCCGGCCTCGTCCCCGAGACCGAGCGGACCAACCTGCTGCGCGCCGCGGCGGCACATCATGACATGGCCCTGCTGCTGGCCCGCCACCGGGATTTCTTTCGCGGAGCCCTGCCGGCGGCAAAGGAAACGTTATGAACGTCGAAGTGGAAGTCGCCGGGATCTATCTGGCGCCGATCGTCCTATACGCGCTGATCGCGTTGCCGATTTTCCTCATCCTGCGTCTCATTCTGGCGCGGATCGGTTTCTGGCGGCTGGTCTGGCATCCGGCCTTGTTCGAAACCGCGCTCTATCTGTCGATCCTCTCGCTCCTCGTTCTGCTGTAACGGGCCCGCCCGCAAAGAAGGCTCAGACTCCATGCGTTCTCTGGTGAAAATATCCCGCGTCGCCCTGACGCTCGCCATGCTGGTGGTGGCGGCCCTGCTGGTAGCCGCCCTCTGGCAGCGCTACATGCTGGCGCCCTGGACGCGCGACGGCCGGGTGCGGGCCGAGGTCGTCGACATAGCGTCGGAGGTCTCGGGAACGATCGTCGAGGTGCCGGTCGCGGAAAATCAGCTGGTCCATCGCGGCGACGTGCTGTTCGTGATCGACCCGGTCCGCTTCAAGCTGGCCATCGCCCAGGCCCAGGCCGCGGTCGACAGCGCCAAGGAGGAACTGCAGCTGCGCATGTCGGACGCGAGACGCCGCCAGGGATTGACCGGGGTCGTCTCGGCCGAGGAACAGGAGCGGACGCGAAGCACCGCCAGTGTCGCGAACGCCCAACTCGAAGCGGCCCAGGCCTCGCTCGAGGTCGCCAAGCTCAATCTGGAGCGATCGGTCCTGCGCTCGCCGGTCAACGGCTATGTCACGAACCTGCGCCTCAGGGTCGGGGACTATGCCAATGCCGGCCAGCCCAAGGTCGCGGTCATCGATGCGGATTCCTTCTGGATCAGCGGCTATTTCGAGGAGACCAAGCTCGGCAAGATCCATGTCGGCGATCCCGCCCGCGTCACGCTGATGGGCTACAAGCCGACCCTTACCGGCCATGTCGAGACGATCGCGCGCGGCATCAATGACCGCAACAGCACGCCCGATTCGCTCGGCCTGCAGGACGTCAACCCGATCTTTACCTGGGTGCGCCTGGCACAGCGCATTCCCGTCCGCATCCATATCGACAGCGTGCCCGACGGGGTGATCCTGGCGGCCGGCACGACCTGCTCGATCTCGGTCGGCGAGGAGGCCGCGCTCGCGACGGACTCGGTCGGGCGCGCCAGGCAATGGCTCGAAGGGCTGTTGTGATGCTGCGAACGTTCCTGCGGCCCCTCGGCGCATTCCTGCTCGCCGGCTGGGCTGCCGGCTGCACCGTCGGACCGGACTACAAGCCGGACGAGATGGATCTGCCGTCGACCTGGACCGAGCCGCAACCGAGCGCACCGGACAAGGCGGCGGCGGACGCGGCGCTCAAGGAATGGTGGGCCTCGTTCAAGGATCCGCTGCTCGACCGCCTGGTGGCTCAGGCGATCGCCGGCAACGAAGACCTGAAGATCGCACGCCAGCGCCTGGTCCAGGCCCGCGCGAGCCGAGCCATCGCGGCCTCGGTCGATTATCCGCAGGTGACGGCCGGCGCATCGCGGCTCCAGTCCAATTCGAGCACGACGGTCGACTTTCCGCCGGGCATCGGCCAATACCGGACCTGGGAGCTGGGCTTCGATGCGTCCTGGGAGATCGACATTTTCGGCGGCACGAGGCGCTCCGTAGAAGCGTCCGAGGCCGAGATCGGCGCCGCCATCGAGGATCGACGCACCATTCTGGTCAGCCTTCTGGCCGAGCTCGCCGGCGACTACGCCAGCCTGCGCGGCACCCAGCTACGCCTCGACATTGCTCAGCGCAACATCGAGTCGGCCCGCAAGGCGCTGGAGCTCACCAAGCAGGAATTCCAGCGCGGTCTCGGTACGGAACTGGAACTGGCCCAGGCGCGGGCGCAATGGAACAACGTCCGTTCGGCGCCGCCGCAGCTCAGGGCCGCGATCGCGCGCCTCAGCCACGCAATCGGGGTGCTGGTCGGCGGCTTCCCCGGCGACCTGGAGGCGGAACTGACGCAACCCGCCCCGCTGATGGGTGTGCCTTCAAACCTGCCCGTGGCGCTGCCGTCGGAGACGCTGGTCAACCGGCCGGACGTCCGACGCGCCGAACGGCACTACGCGGCGGCCACTGCACGGATCGGCGTCGCCACCGCGGAGCTGTTCCCGCATTTCTCGATCCCGCTGATGCTCGACCCGACCTCTTCGACGATTGGTGGCCTGGCCCTGGCCAGGAGCCTGAATTGGTCGATCGGCCTTGCGGCCAAGGGGCTGGTCTATGACGCCGGCAAGACCGACGCGAGCATCGAAAGCGCCCGTGCCGCGGCCGAAGCGGCGCGCATCGGCTACGAAGAGACCGTGCGCGGCGCCTTCCGCGATGTCGAGGATGCGCTGGTGAACTATCAGACCGAGACCGAGCGCAACGGCACGCTCAAGGAGGCCGCAACCGACAGCGACGTGGCGCTCGATCGGGCGACCAAGCTCTATGGCGCGGGCCTGACCGATTTCCTGAAGGTGCTCGACAGCGAGCGCACCGCCTTCGCAGCCGAGGATCAGGAGGCCCAGAGCCGTATCGCCATGGTCCAGGACGTGATCGCGCTGTTCAAGGCGCTCGGCGGCGGCTGGCAGGCCGTCAGCTTCGACGACGTGGTGACGGCGCAGTAGCTACTTGCAGCGCACCAGCCAGACCCGATAGCTCGGCTGGCCGCCGGGCGGCATGGCCTCGTCGCTCTCGCGAGCGTAGCCCGCCGGACAGACCGCATCTGCCGCCCTGGCAAGCCGGACATCGGCCGACGGCTCGCCGGCGATGTCGACGGTCAGCCGGTGTAGCTGGTGCCCCAGGCTCTCCTCGCGCTCGCCGACCGTCTCGTGACAGGCGGCGAGGATGCCGCAGGCGATGATGATCGCCGCCTTGCGCCTTGGTCGCCGCACGCCGGCTCCGATCGTCATCATGGCCCCGCCCAAGCCGTGGAGGATGATGCACAACGGCCGGCGGCGGCGATGGTTGCGCCGCTACTTCTTCGGGCGGACCGGCGCGGGAGCCGCGCCGTCGGCCGGCAGCGCCATGAATTGCAGCGTGCCGCGGCGGTTGATCAGCACCAGCACGTCGTCGGACGACGCGACCAGCTGCAATTTCCGCGCAGCGTCCTGCGGGCTGCCGACCGGCACCCGGTCGATCGACAGCACCACGTCGCCGGCCAGCAGCCCGGAAGCGGCGGCCGAGCTGTCGTCGGCGATGCCGCCGATGACGACGCCGGTGACGTTGGGCGACAGGTGGTCCTGCTCGCGCACGTCGGCGCTGAGCCCGGTGAACCACAGCCCGCGCGCCGAATTGGCCTGGGTCGGCCCGTCGCTCGCGGCCTCCTCCTGCGCGGGGGCGTTCGGATCGGTGCGCGGCGCCTTGGCAATGGTCGCCTCGATCTTAAGCGGCGCGCCGTCGCGCTCGATGGCGAGCGCCAGCTTGTCTCCCACTCGCGCCGCGCCGACCAGACGCGAGACATCGTGTGCCGCCAGGGCGGGACGACCATTGGCGGTCTTGATGACGTCGCCGACCTGGAGGCCTGCCTGCGCCGCCGGACTGTCGTCCGCGACCTCGACGACGATCAGCCCCTGGGGATTCTCCGGGTCCATGTGCAGGGCGCCGGCGATCTCGGGACCGACGACCTGCACGCTAATGCCCAGGTAGCCGTGGTTCGCATGCCCCTCTTCCTGCAGATGCTTCACGACCAGCCGGGCAATGCTGGACGGGATGGCGAAGCCGATGCCGACATTGCCGCCGGACGGCGAATAGATCGCGGTGTTGACGCCGACGACCCGGCCCGAGGTGTCGAAGGTCGGGCCACCCGAGCTGCCGCGGTTGATCGGCGCATCGATCTGCAGGAAATCGTCGAACGGGCCGTGCTGGATGTCGCGACCGAGCGCCGAGACGATGCCGGTGGTAACGGTGCCGCCAAGCCCGAATGGATTGCCCACCGTCATAACCCAGTCGCCGACCTCGACCTTGTCGCTGTCGCCCCATTGCAGTGCCGACAGCTTGGCCTTGGTGGCGATCTTGAGCACCGCCAGATCGGTCTTCGTGTCCGCGCCGACCAGGGTGGCCGCATGCTTGGAATTATCCTGGAACACGACGGTGATCTTCGTCGCGGTCGTGATCACATGATAGTTGGTGACGATATAGCCGGCGGAATCGATGACGAAGCCCGAGCCGAGCGAGATGCCCTTCTCGCCCGCCGGCGGCTTGGCCGGCCCGCCCGGCAGCCCGTGCTGCTCGAAATAGCGGCGCATGAAATCATCGAACGGCGTCTGGCCCTGGCCGCCGGCACTGCCCGCGGCATCGCCCTCTGCGCTCACCGCCTCGGCCGGGATCTCCGCAAGGATATTGACGACCGAGGGCATCACCCGCTTCACCAGCGGCGACAGCGTCGGCAGCGCGATCGGGCTCGCGAGCGGCGGCTTCTTCGCCGCGTCGATGGCGGTCTCGGTCTTGGCGGTCTCGGCCCCGGCGGGCGCCGCCGCCAGCAACAGCGACGCCGTCGCCATGAGCAGACCGAGATGTTTGGATTCAGGCAGGAAGCACAACGGCATCGGGCACCGGCAGGTCAGAGGCGCGAGAGTTGCATCTTCGACTAAGCGCACGCTGCACGCAACGAGACGACTGATCACGTTGCCGAGGGCAGCCATCGATCGGTCAATGCCGGAACGTCACCACCAGCACGTCGCGATAAGCCGGCAGCGACGGATCGAGCGGCTCGACCGGCGTCACGCCGTGGAACACGCGGCCGTCGTCGACCAGCGCCGAATCGAGTGGCCGGGTGAGCGTGAAGCTGCCGAGCGGCGCCCGGGCCATGTCGTGGATGGTCGTCATGCCGCTGGCGATATTCTCGCGCGCGACCAGCAGCACCAGCACCCAGTCGACGCCGTCCCGGTGCAGGCCCTCGGGCGTCGGCCGCCCTTCCTCGCCCGGTCGGGCCTCGATGCGGAACTGATGGACCTCGACATGCCAGGCGGTGGGCCGAGTCTCGCGCGGCGTCAGGCCGTCGAACAATGCGAAGCAGCTATTCAGGATCGACCGCATGGCGGGGTGAGCGGCGACATCCTCGCGGATCGGCTCGAACCAGCGCGCGAGGCCACCATTGAGCGGGTTGTAATCGCGGCTCTGGTAGTGCGGCTGATGGGGCTTGCGCGTAATGCCTGCCGCCGAAAGCGCGAAGGCCGCATGCCGGCGCCGGCGATAGCGGCCGCCGTCGGCCATGTAGGCATCGAGCCCGAGGTCGTTCCAGCTGTCGGCGAAGCTGGCCCAGTCGCCGAACCCCGCCTGGCGCAGGATGGCCGCCATCGCGTCGGCCTCGACGAAGGCAAAGCCTTGCTCCTTCAGCGCAACGCCGACCGGTTGAAGAAGCCCGCCCATGCCGCCTCCTTGAATTCCGCATGCCCTGGACATGAGCGTGCGCCGCGCCCGGACGAACCGCCCGAGAGTTTTTCGCCACCCAGGGCCGCGTGTCGGGCGTATGATGGGGTCGACGGAGCGTTAAACGACCGGGGGAAGAGACGAAAATGGTGGATGCGCTAGGCAGCGCCGCGACGAACGCGCTGGCCGGACTCGAGGCGGCACAGGGCCGGATCGCGACCGCCGCGACCAATATCGCCCAAGGCGGAGATACCGTGCCGGAGCCCGCGAGCGCGCCGCCGCTCGGCGGCGGACAGATCGGGCCGGCCGCGGGTCTGGTCCAGCAGGCGTTGCAAGGCGTCGGCGGCGATCTCGCGACGAATCTCATCTCCGTCGCCGCCGCCAAGATCAGTTACGAGGCGAACGCCAAAGTGCTGGGCACGGTGAAGAAGCTCGACAAGGACACGCTCGACATCGTCACCTGACGAGGCCGAGCGTGTCTGCTGACCCTACCGGGCCATCGTTTCGATCTTCTTCGCCACCAGTTCCCACTGGTGGGCGGCGGACATACTGCCGCCGAGGCTGCTGTTCTCGGCTCGCTTGCGCGCTTGGTCGGCGGCTTTCTTGCCGAACTGTTCGATGAGGGAGCGCGCGGCCTTCAACAATTCAATGTCTTCGCTCATGCAGGCTGAACCGTCTCGAAGTCAAAAACAGGGGCGAACCGTGTCGGCCGACCCAGCGGCAAGATTCCTGCCGCTGCGGACCGGCCGTCCCGGATATAAGCCTTATGGCCGAATAATCCGACGGTTTTTGTATTCTACCACAACGGCGCGTGCTTTTTTTGGCGCAGGCGCGGCCAAATTACCATCGTAGGCCTCGGCGACGTAGGGGCGCGGCGCCACGACCGGGGCCGGAGCGGCGGGTTCGGACGGTACCGGGACCGGCCGTGCGGCGGCGGTGGCCGGCTTGGCTGCGCCCTTCTGCTTCGGCGCCGGCGGCTTCGCCCGGCCGACCTTGATCTTGCGCTGACCGATCATCGACTTGTCGACCGCGCTGATCGCCTTCTCGACCGCGCCGTCGGGCGCTAGCGCCACGACTCCGATCGTCGCCGGCCCGGCATTGGCCGGGATCTGCCGGATCTCCGCCCCGATCACGATGCCATACTCCTCGAACAGGTCCGCGAGTCTCGGCGCGGTCATGTCGTCGGGCAGGTTGGTGACGATGAGGTTGCCTTTAAAGGGTACCGGGCGCATTTGCCGTCTTTCGAGAAGATGATTCGTCGTAGTTTATGCTGCAACGCAATAGAGCGAAAGCCCAAGTTGCGAGGGCAGACCCGCGTCTTGAGCTAAGTCCAGGCTAATCCGCGGACACAAGACCTATTCCACGCAACGCCGGCTTGCGTCCCAGCGTCTCCGCGCCTCCTCCGCCGTCGGAGGCGATCGCCGGTTGCCGCCATCAAACCTGTTAGATCTCCCCGACCCACATTGCTCGATGCCTCTTGACATCGCATACGATCGAATTTTATACAATGCACACGGATACGATCTATATCGCTACCTGCCAAACCAATGAGGAAACTTTCATGACCAAGATCGAAAATGTCCTGCTCACCGGTAAGACGCACACGACGGTAAGCGGCAAGGACGGCCGCCTCGACATCAAGCTCTCGTCGCCGGGCAAGGAGGCGACTCCGGACCATCTGTTTACGGCCATCCAGCCGCATCCGACCGCAGAGCAGCTGTTCGCCGGCGCATGGTCGGCCTGCTTCATCGCCGCGATCGGGCTCGTGGCCCAGGAGAAGAAGGTGCAGCTTCCGTCGGATCTGTCGGTCGAGATCGAGGTGGATCTGGGCAAGACCGGCGATGCCTATCTCATCCAGGCCCGGTTCAACGTCCGTGTGCCGGGCGTGCCGCGCGACGTCGCCGAGGCGATCGTTCACGCCGCGCACGAAATCTGCCCGTACTCCAAGGCCACGCGCGGCAACATCGACGTGACCCTGAACGTCATCGCCGCGTGATGTAGCGCGCGGCTGGTTCGCTTTCTCCCACGAGGGGCGAACCAGCCGCCGGCCTTGCCCAGAACGGTGTCGCAGGCGTCCGCGATACCCGTAAACCGGCTCGCATATTCTTTCTAACAACCACATTGAAAACGGGCATATGCCGCTTATATCCATTCGGCAATAGACGATGGATGCAGGGACGGACATGGCCCACCGGGAAAGCGCCTGCAGCGCCACGACGATGCGCAAGGCGTCGCGCCGATTGACCCAGTTGTTCGACGATGCGCTGACCCAGTCGGGCCTGCGCTCGACGCAGTTTGCCATCCTGGCCGAGCTCGATCGCCGCGCGGCCGCGCCGCCGACGATGGCTGAACTGGCCCAAGCCCTGGTCATGGACCGATCCGCCCTCGGCCATAACCTGCGCCCGCTGGAACGGGATGGGCTGATCGCGCTACAGGAGGGCACCGAAGATCGGCGCCGGCGCCATGTCGTGACCACCGCTCTGGGCAGGATCAAGTTCAGCGAAGCCAAGCCGCTCTGGCAGAGGGCGCAGGACCGGTTCAACGAAGTATTCGGCGAAGCCGAAGCCGTGACCCTGCGCAAGACCCTGCTGGGCATCGCCTATAACGAGCGGCTGGCGTCGCTTCACGACTGAGGAAAGCCTCTTATCCGCAGATACGACCACGCCGTTCATCGCAAGAAAATATGGGCACATGCCCTCTTAAAGGGGAGCGCCATGCGCAGAATCTATCTGGCACTTCTGTCCCTGGGCGCCGCCTTCGTTCAGGCGGGACCAGCCTTGTCGGCGCCGATCGAGGCCGCCACCCTGGACGAGCTCAAGTCACTCTACAAACGCCTGATCGACGCCGAAAACCGGCACGATCTCGCCGCCGTCCGACCGTTCGTCTGGGACTCGCCCTCAACCCTGTTCGTCGCCAAGACCGCGACCGCCGCCGAGGGTAATTGGGCCGGCTTCTGGGGCACGGAGGTCGTCATGCAGCACTTCGCCGACCTCTACAGCGGCCCGTTCCATATCGACCCGGACTATGACGCGGAAAAGGTCGTCGTCCTCACGGCCGGCGTCGCCGAGACCTATGTGCCGGTCAAGATCGCCGTCGCCTATGCCGGCCAGACGCCGGTGCCGAAGCCGTTCCTGATGATCCTCGACTGGATCCGCACGAAGGACGGCTGGCGCATGGCGACCGATATCGCCCTGCCGATCCCGCCCGCGCCCAAGGCCGACTGAGCCGGAAACGGTGCTTTCTCATCCCATGATCGAAAGGAGTTCCGATGCATCCGCTTCGCAGAGTTCGGGAATTGCCTGCGCCTTCGTTCGAACAGGTGGCGGCGGTCCTCGCCGAAAACGTCGTGTTCAACAGCCCGCTCCTGGTCCGTCCGATCGTGGGCCGCGATGCCGTCGCGCGGACGATCGTGCAATCCTCGCGCAACCGCGGCGACGGGGATTACGTGATCGAGACGAAGCTCGATGACCGAACAACTTTCCTGCGCTGGACGGGCAAGATCGACGGCCGCAAGCTCGAGAGCTTCGAAATCCTGGTCGACGGTCCGGACGGGCTGCTGATCGAACGCACGATCGCCTATCGCCCCTACCCTGCGCTCAAGCTGTTCCGCGAGAAGATGTACGCCGCCCTCGGCGATCAGCTGCCCGCCGACATGTGGGACTACGTCGACTGACAGCACGCCCCTGGGGCGCTGAGGGGATTGGTAGGCCCGGCCGGACTCGAACCGACGACAACACCGTTATGAGCGGCGCGTTCTAACCAACTGAACTACGGGCCCCCGCCTTTCGGGCGGCGGAGTTTGCGCGAGCCGCGGGGCAAAAGGCAAGCCCCCGGCTCGGGCGTGATGCGCATGACCGGCCCTCGCCGATCGAGTGCGGCAAGAAAACAGGCCGGCGGCCGATTGGAGCTACTTCAGTTCCTCCAGAAGCGCATGGTGGAAGGCCGCGGGGTCCTGCACCTGCGGCGCATGGCCGAGCATCGAGAACTCGACCAGGACCGCCTGCGGGATGAGCCCGGCCGCGCGCTTGCCCAGCTCCGGATAATTGCCGAGCTTCGCCCGGATCTCCGGCGGGGCGGCGTCCTTGCCGATCGCCGTCGTGTCCTTGTCGCCGATGAACAGCACCGTCGGCACCGTCAGCCGCCCGAGCTCGTAGAACACCGGCTGGGTATAGATCATGTCGTAGAGCAGGGCCGAGTTCCAGGCGACGAGCTTCTTGCCCGCCCCCTGGTTCAGGCCGGCGAGCATGTCGACCCAGATCTGGTAGGCTGGCTGCCACTGGCCGGCGTAATAGGTCGCCTGCTCGTAGCGGCGGATGCTCTCGGCGCTGGTCTTCAGCTCCCGCTCGTACCATTGGTCGATGCTCAAGGGCGGCACGCCCTCGGCCTTCCAATCCTCGAGCCCGATCGGATCGACCAGCATGAGCTGGGTCACCTGGGCCGGGTACATCAGCGCATAGCGGATCGCTAGCATGCCGCCGGTCGAATGGCCGACGAGCGTCGCCTTGCCGACGCCGAGCGACGCCAGCAGGGCATTGGTGTTCCGCGCGAGCTCCTGGAAGCTGTACTGGTAGTGGGCCGGCTTGGTCGATTTGCAGAAGCCGATCTGGTCGGGCGCGATTACGCGATAGCCGGCATTGCTCAGCACCTGGATCGTCTCCGTCCAGGTCGCCGCACAGAAATTCTTGCCATGCAGCAGCACGGCCGTGCCGCGCATCGTCCCCGTCGCCGGGATGTCCATATAGGCCATCTGCAGCTTTTCGTTCTGGGAACTGAAGCCGAAATGCTTGACCGGATAGGGATAGTCGAAGCCCTCGAGCTCCGCGCCATAGCTCGGCCCCGCCAGCGCCGAAGCGGAAGACGACAGCAGGCAAATCAGGGTCGCAAGGCACAGGCGCGGAAGCATGGCGGCCTCTTGGTCGGGGAGCGACGCCCCAGACTATGCCATGCTGGCGCGGAACATCCTGAGGTAATTGCCGCCGAGGGTGCTGCGACCGACGGGGCCATCCCCCAGAAAGCGAAAGGGCCGATCTTTCGACCGGCCCTTGCTTGGCTCTCTAGGTATCGAGGAAGCTTCTGAGCTTCCGCGACCGGCTCGGGTGCTTCAGCTTGCGCAGCGCCTTCGCCTCGATCTGGCGGATACGCTCGCGGGTAACCGAGAACTGCTGGCCGACCTCTTCGAGCGTGTGGTCGGTGTTCATGCCGATGCCGAAGCGCATCCGGAGCACGCGCTCCTCGCGGGCGGTCAGGCTGGCCAGCACGCGGGTCGTGGTCTCGCGCAGGTTGGCCTGGATCGCGGCATCGAGCGGCAGCACCGCGTTCTTGTCCTCGATGAAGTCGCCCAGGTGGCTGTCTTCCTCGTCGCCGATCGGCGTCTCGAGGCTGATCGGCTCCTTGGCGATCTTCAGGACCTTGCGGACCTTCTCGAGCGGCATCATCAGCTTCTCGGCCAGCTCTTCCGGGGTCGGCTCGCGGCCGATCTCGTGCAGCATCTGGCGCGAGGTGCGGACGAGCTTGTTGATCGTCTCGATCATGTGCACCGGGATGCGGATCGTGCGTGCCTGGTCGGCGATCGAGCGGGTGATCGCCTGCCGGATCCACCAGGTGGCGTAGGTCGAGAACTTGTAGCCGCGCCGATACTCGAACTTGTCGACCGCCTTCATCAGGCCGATGTTGCCCTCCTGGATCAGGTCCAGGAACTGCAGGCCGCGGTTCGTGTATTTCTTGGCGATCGAGATCACCAGGCGCAGGTTCGCCTCGACCATCTCCTTCTTGGCCCGGCTCGCCTCGCGCTCGCCGCGCTGCACGGTCGAGACGACGCGGCGGAACTCGCCGATCGGCAGGCCGGTCTCGGCCGCGACCTCGCCGATCGTCTTGCGGATGTTCTCCGCCTCGTTCGTGTGCTTGGTGATGAAGTTCTGCCAGCCCTTGCCCGAGAAGCCCTTGATCTTCTCGAACCAGTTCGGGTTGAGCTCGCTGCCGAAATAGTGGTTGAGGAAGTCCTGGCGCTTGACGCCGTCCGACTCCGCCAGGCGCAAGAGCTTGCCTTCGAGCGCGATCAGCTGGCGATTGAGGTCGTAGAGCTGCTGGACCAGCGCCTCGATCCGGCCATTGTTGAGGCGGATGCCTTGCATCGCCTCGACCATCTCTTCCTTGTGCTTCAGGTAACGCTTTTCCGTCGCCTTCGGCAGCTCCTCGCCGGCCTGGGCGGCGTCGACCCGCTCCTGATGCAGCTTGGCGAGCTTCTTGTAGATGTCGGCGATCTTGTCGAAGGCGGCGATGACCGTCGGCTTCAGCTCGGCTTCCATGGCGGAAAGCGAGATCGAGGCCTCTTCGCCCTCGCCTTCGCCCTCACCCTCGGGGCCTTCGACCTCGGCCTCCGGCTCCTCGCCCTCGGGGACGACCGGCTCCTCGCCCTCTTCGCCCTCGCCTTCCGCTTCGTTCGGGAAGGCGTTGCCGTAGGTCGCATCGAGATCGATGATGTCGCGCAGCAGGATCTTGCTGTCGTTGAGCGCGTCGCGCCAGCCGATCACGGCGCGCATGGTCAGCGGGCTCTCGCAGATGCCGCCGATCATCATCTCGCGGCCGGCCTCGATGCGCTTGGCGATGGCGATTTCGCCCTCGCGCGACAGGAGCTCGACCGAGCCCATCTCGCGCAGGTACATGCGCACGGGATCGTCGGTCCGGCCGATATCCTCGTCGTCGAGGTTGCCGTTGACCCGCGACTCGCCGTCGCCCGACTCCTCGTCGACGGGGGCGGTCGGCTCTTCGGCCTCTTCCGCCTCGACGACATTGACGCCCGCTTCGGACAGCATGGCCATCGTGTCTTCGATCTGCTCGGACGAGACCTGGTCCTGCGGCAGGGCGGCGTTCAGCTCGTCATAGGTGACGTAGCCACGCTCCTTGCCCTTAGCGACCATCTTCCTGACGGCCTGCGCCATGGTATCGACGATCAGGCTCTCAGCGGCCTCATCGCGGTTCTCATTGACCTCTGCCGTACTCGCCGCTTTTGTCGCCATCTTCACCCAGTCCTAACTTATACCCAGGGGACCGTCGATCCGGCCGCCCCGCCCCCGGGAACCGCCGCATCGGCTCGTCGTTCATCTGCGGGCCCGATCGCCGTCCGGTACGGCTGGACCCGCTCAGCTCCTGCAATCACTGCAAGGTCGCAAACTCAATGCCGACCGGGCGACACCCATCCAGCTGTCGCCCCGTCGAATTCGGCCTGTTCCGTGCGTTCGATTTCCGCCTGCTCCTGCAAGGCCCTGATGCGTGCCCAACTGGCCTCGGTCGGCTCCACCTCGAACCGGCGCACCGCCGCTTCGAGCTCCTGTGCCCGATCCAGATGGCTGTGCCAGAGGCTAAGCGCCTGAAGCCAGCCGAGCCTTGTCGTCTCCCGATCCGCCGGCTCCGCGAATTGCGCGTGTGCCAGAACCTGCTGACCGAGCAAAC
>Ga0070730_10001174_pt1 | contig 25753 bp, 19 predicted proteins | sample Coa_R1_3_FD_66447 | JGI IMG/M metagenome (GOLD analysis project Ga0070730, IMG submission 66447) | Surface soil microbial communities from Centralia Pennsylvania, which are recovering from an underground coalmine fire - Coalmine... | ecosystem: Environmental > Terrestrial > Soil > Unclassified ... | reverse complement strand
CAGGCCTGCATACACGATTTGCAGCCAATACAGCGATTGGCGTCAAAATCAACGATGCCATCCTCCCGCTTATACAGAGCGCTGGTAGGGCAGATCTTGACGCAGGGAGCGTCATCACAATGATTGCAGCGGTTGACCAGGAAATAGCGGCGCGAGTTGGGGAATTCTCCGCGCTCGATATACTTCACCCAGGTGCGATAGACACCGATAGGTACATCGTGTTCGGCTTTACAGGCAACTGTACAGGCGTGACAGCCAATGCACTTGCGCTGGTCAATCACAAAAGCATACTTCGTCATGTGCGCTTCCCTCCATTGAGCAATGCGCATCCTCTACAGTGAGGGTGCGCCTGGGAAATCTTTCTCTTACTTTAAAGTGTACCTGAGAGGAAGCACTCTGTCTAATTTATCTTTCTGATGCATTGCATAAAGATCTATTTATGCTCATAGGGATAGTTGCGCACATACTCTATGAAGTTGCGGGCCAGCGGTCCAAAGTACTTTCCCTGTCGATGGAACATCACAAATGGACGCGTCAGATCCAGGTCGGCGATAGGCATGGCTCGCAGCACACCGGCCTCCACCTCACGCACCACCGCAGCGCTGGACACAATAGCTATCCCCAGGTTAGACTCTACGGCTTTTTTGACCGGTTCAGTGCCCTGAAAATGCATCGCGATTTTGAGCGTATAGCCTCGCTCGCGCACGCGCTGTTCGATGAACTGGCGTGTCCGTGAAATACTTTCGGGCACGATGAATGGCTGCTCAACCATCTGTTCCAGCGACAACGAGGACCGTGAGGCCAGCGGGTGGCGTGGGGAGAGGATCAACGTGAGGGTATCGATCGCGAGCGTCTCGACAGTCAATTCGGGCTGGCTAATCGCGCCGCAGGCAAAGCCCAGATCAATAATACCCTGCCGCGCCCGCTCGATGAGCCGATCGGTGGCATCGATCTGCAAGAGGAGCTCGCTGGCTGGATGCTGCTCTTTGTACATTGCGAGCAAGGGAGGAACAATATACATGCCGCCCGTTGTATTGGCCGCGACGACGAGGCGACCGCGCGCGGAGTCCTTCAATTCCGCCAGGACCCGCTCGGCTTCAGCCTCGGCATTGAGCATAGGGAGGGCGCACTGGTAGAGCGCCTGCCCGGCCTCGGTCACGATAAACTGCTGATTGAACCGCTCAAAGAGCTTGACCTGTAAGCTCCTCTCCAGCGCCTGGATTTGCAGGCTGACGGCTGGCTGGGTCATAAACAGGGCTTCCGCAGCCCTGGTATAACTCTGATGCTCGACGACGCTACAAAAGATATGTAGTTGATGGAGATTCATGACCCCTCGTTGAGTTGCTTCTCTACGCATAACGGCCTCACGGCCGGGCGCGATTTCTGGTACTCTGCTTTCCTGCCACGTTCTCCATTATACCAAAGAGTATGAAACCTCATGCACAGCTATCAGCTCATTCGGGGCCATTTAAGTCAACGCCCATATTTTCGCGTCGCTATACTCTACATTAGTGGGCTGATTGTTCTCAGAGGCGACCAGGCCCACATAGCCATCTGTAAAGCGCGAGTCGTGTGCTTGTGTGAGCTGCTGGCCGTTGATATACAAGGTAATGGTGTTGCCCTGTGCAAGCACGTCCAGGACGTTGGTGACGTTCAAGACCCCCTTTATATTAAAGTTACTAGGTATGGTTCCCATTGCTAGTGTCACGTCATAGGAGTTCTTGCTGTACCTCTCGAGCGTGTAAGTACTATCTGTGCATACTTCAAAGAGGTAATAACCATCGTTACTGCTGCGAAATTCCACACCGCCGCAGTCGCCTTGTCGGATAGTCATGTGCACTTCAAAAGCAAAATCACTGTAGGTATCTGACGATCCACAATAGGCGAACATAGTAGGGAGTGTTTCATGAACGTGATAGTTGTTGTTTTCGACCCCACAGGAATAACCTGTCCCGTTATCCGCATGCGTGCCCCAGAGGGTATTCGCTTGTAGAGGGTCAACGTAGATAAGCAGGCCCTTCCCCGGCAGATAGGTGGGGTAGGGATTAGCGACCGCTGTCGGAGCGATGGCGGTGGCTGTTTGCTGATTGGCTGAGGTGTGCACTGTTGCTAAAAACTGGGCAATGCTGGTTGCTGTGGCGTTGGCCTGCTGAGTCGCAGTGTTGGCTTGCTGAGTCGCAGCGTTAGCCTGCCTGGTAGCCCTGGTAGCTGCAAGGCTCAACTGTTGGCTAGAATACTGGTAGGCGGTGATTCCCCAGGTGCTGGCCAGAATAAGCAAGAGGGCGCCAGTGACCGCTAGAAGCAGCGTCAGCGGTCTGGTGCGCCAGGTGGCGATTGGTCTGAGAGCCGGTAAAAACCAGGGATGACCAGGCCTCCCTGCAGTGTTGCTGCGCGCGTTGTCCTGGACCTTGGGTGTGAGGGGTTCGAGAGTGGAGGAAACACAGGGGTTTTCTGCTCACTCCTATCTGGGGCGGGAGGTGAAGTGACGAGCTGTGTCGCGTATGTTGTCCCCGAAGTCGTTGTGTTGTGAGGGCCTGCAGCAGGTGGCGCGGCTCCCGCGATTTGACCGCTGGCCGCAGAAAGGGCCTGGGAGAAGACGGTAACGGTAAGGAAACGCTCCTGTGGCTTCTTTGCCAGTGCGCGTCGAAACAGGCCATCGATCAGTGGCGAAAGGTCAGGATTGAAGGCACTTGGAGGAGGCACTGGCTCCATAAGATGTTTGTACATCACCTGGCTTTCTGAGCCCCGGAAGGGAGGGTGCCCAACCAGCATTTGGTAGGCCATGATCGCCAGGGCGTACTGATCAGAGGCGGGCACGGGATGCCCCTGCCATTGTTCGGGCGCCATGTAGAAGGGGGTTCCCCGAATGGACTGGCTCATGCTGGCGCTGGCGTTGCTCAGGTAGGCGATGCCGAAGTCAGCCAGCTGCAACTCCGGCACGCTTCCTCTCTGCCCGCGGATCAGAAAATTGGCTGGCTTGACATCCTGGTGGATAATGCCCTGATCATGGGCGTGTTGCAGCGCCGAGGCGGCCTGCTGCACGAGCAGGCTGATCTCCTGGGGCATCAGTTGACGTCCGGCCTGGCGCTGCCCGGTCCACCACTTCGAGAGGGAACCTTCGGGCCGATAGGGCATTACGAGGTAGAGGATCTGGCTTGCGCCCACCTGCATCTCTCCAAAATCATAGAGCGGTAGGATATGGGGATGATCGAGCTGGGCGATGGCTCTGGCTTCACGCTCGAAGAGACGCCTGGCCTGTTCAGCGGCGGCAGCGCTCAGATGCTCATCGACTTGCAGCACTTTAAGTGCTATCTGACGCTTGATACGGATGTCCTGCGCCAGGTAGACCTCGCCCATCCCTCCCTGGCCGAGGAGGCGCTCGATCCTATACTGGTTCAGATGCTGGCCTTCTAGAAGCATAGGGATCCCTCCTTGCGGTCGGCCAATGCTGCGAAGCTTGCCCTTCGCTTACGACGACCAAACCGGTCTCGACCAGCCTATTGGTTTCGTCATCAAAACGCTCTAAATGTCTATGGCGCATCTATGCTGACCGTATTTTACAACCCATCTGATCAACTGTCCATTTGTATACAGCGATAAGCTCAAGCTCCGCTCCTCTGTCATGGAAGCGGTGTAGCAAGAAAGGAGTACTTGCTAGAATGAACAGGCTGGCAAGTTGTTTCGTAACTCGGTTGTTGGTGTGCTATACTGACAGATGTTGGGAGATGAGGGAGAACATCCCCACTGGTCAAGGAAGGAAACGATGCCCAAACCACCACTGCATGCGCTCATCTGGTCCCACGAGCACCAGCGTTACGAACTTCATAGCCATGGGCAACCCGTCTCCTGTTTCCGTCGAGGAGATGAGCCAGCATTCTCTCGCTGGCTGGCCCAACACAGCGCGTTTGCCTTTGTGGGGAAATCAGGGCGACTCTCGGTCCTCAAAGAGGCTCGGTCCCGCGGGGCCAGCTATTGGTATGCCTATAGCACGCGCGCTCGACCCACCCGCAAACGCTATCTCGGATGCTCGGACAACGTGACGTTGGCACGCTTAGAGCAGGAGGCAAAGGAACTTGCAGGCTCCTCCGAACCTGCCTCTCTTGCATCCAGGCCGACACTGCAAGAGACCATGGCTCCCTCTTCTCCCCGAGAAGAGGCGCAGCCGGAAGAGTCCGGGCCCCCTGACATGCCTCAGCAGGAGCCGTGGGCCGCGTTCCTCTCGACCAAGCTTTCTGCTCCTCGCCTTCCCCACACGCTGCTGGAGCGTTCTCGCTTGCTCACCGACCTGCAGGCTTTTCGCTCTCACCCCTTGACGCTTGTCTCGGCCTCTGCTGGCAGCGGGAAGACCACGCTCCTCTCGGCGTGGGTGGCGGCATCCAAGCTGGTGTCGACAAATGAGGTGATGGGGGATGGAGCTATCCCGGTGTTTGCCTGGCTCTCCCTGGACGCGTTGGACAATGACCCAATCCCTTTTTGGTCCTCGGTCATTGCCGCCCTGCGCACCTGCCTGCCTTCCATTGGGCAGACAGCTCTCACCCTGCTCCACGCGCAGCAAGCGCTTCCCCTCTCGGGGATGCTGACGACCCTGCTGCAGGAGATTGGGCAGGCCAGCAGAGAACTCGTGCTGATACTGGACGACTACCATGTGATCTCTGACCCTGCGCTGCAGCAGTCCATGCTTTTCTTGCTCGAACACCTGCCTGCTTGCCTACATCTGGTGCTCGCCACGCGCACGGATCCCGCGTTTCCCCTGGCCCGCTGGCGCGCTCGGGGACAGCTGCTTGAGATCCGCGATCACGAACTGCGCTTTAGCCGAGCAGAAACGACCAGTTTTCTGCTCCAATGTATGCGCTTGCCTCTCACAGACGAGGACGTGGTGATCCTGCAGAGGCGCACTCAGGGCTGGATTGCCGGACTACACCTGGCCGCCCTCGCCCTGCGCACCTGCGAGGACCGTTCCGCCTTCGTGAAGGACTTTGCTGGGACCCACCGCTTTGTGCTGGATTATGTGCAGCAGGACCTGCTCGCCCAATTGCCTGGCACGCTCCAGGACTTTCTGCTGCAGACCGCGATCCTCACGAGTATGAATGCCGCCGTATGCCAGGCAGTCACTGCCCTGCCCACCCCACAGGCGAGCCAACAGATGCTGGAGGCGCTGGATCAGGCCAACCTCTTTGTCGTCCCACTGGATTCCGGGCGGCAGTGGTATCGCTATCATGACCTCTTTCGTGAGGCTCTCTGCGCTCGTTTGCAGGCCAGCCAGCCCGAACGACTGCCGCTGCTGCATAGCCGAGCCGCCCGCTGGTATGAGGCCGTCGGGGAACTACGGGAGGCCATTACCCACGCGCTGGCTGCGCCTGACTTCCCGTATGCCGCCTCCTTGATAGAACAGGCGGCTCTTCCGTTCTGGCTCCGAGGGGAGGCGCACCTGGTCCACGACTGGGTGCAAGCCCTGCCAGATGCGGTCTTGTGGCAACACGTCTCCCTGGCTTTGGATGCCAGTTTGCGTTTGCTGATCTCGGTCCATGAAAGCACGCAGGAGGTGTATGCCAGAACCCAGGCCCAGCTGCAGCGAGCCCTCGCACGTATCGAGGGAGGACTGCACGGCCCGCAGAATCTCATGCTCTCCGACGCCGAACACGCGTTGGTGCAGCGGCGCCTACGCCTGCTACGCGCCTTGCTTGAGGGGAGAAGCATCCTCAGGCGTGGGAATACCGCGCGCCTGCGGCAACTCGCGCAGGAGACCGAGGACCTACCACAGGATGAGGAGGTGATTTGGAAGATGATCCCGCTTTCGTTCACCTTCTGGCTGACCAAGACGTTCCTGGATGGGGAAGTTCCTCTGCTGCCGCGTCTGCGGGAGATGAAGCAGCAGGCACTGCACGCAGGAGACGATCTGGCGATGATGCGGGTGAGGCTCTGGCTGGCTATGGCCTACGTGCTCGACGGACAATTGCACCAGGCGCACCAGGAATGTCAGGAAGCGGTTGCCTGGATCGAGCAAACCCATGGGCGTATGGCTATGGCGGGATATATCTATATGTCCCTCTTTGATGTGTACTACGCCTGGAATCGGTTGGAAGAGGCAGAGAACGCACTGAGTCGCTTGATGCACATCGGACAGGAATGGCACCAGGCTGATCTGCTCGCCGTAGCGGAAGCCGATTCCGTGTGGCTCGCGCTGGCACGAGGGGACCTCTCGGCCGCACAAGAGGCTTTGCACCGATATGAAGCTCTGGTGGAGCGAGAGGGGTTGAGCCACCAGGCTGCCTGGGTGAGCCGGTTGCGTGTGCAATGCTGGCTAGCGCAGGGGAAACTGGCTCAGGCATCGCAGTGGGCGGCGCACACCACGTTTTCTCGGCAGACGTGGCACCAGTTGTACGCACGGGACGTCTTGATGCAGGTGCGGGTCACGCTCGCCCAGCAGCACTACGCTCAGGCCGCCCAGATGCTGCATCAGTGGAGCCAGTGCTTTGAGCGGCCAGAGCAGGGCTCGCTCACGATGGAGTTCCTGATCCTGCAGTTGATCGCGTTGCACCATGCCGGCCAGCGGGAGCAGGCGCTGGCCGTCGCGGCTCGCCTGTTCTCGATCACGGAGCCAGAAGGGTTTGTCCGCCTGTATGTGGATGCAGGCGAACCCATGAAACAGGTTCTGCAGGCCTTGCTGCAGACGCCTCAAGAGGAGCGCCTTGATGCTGCAGCAGAGACCATTTCCCGCTCCTACGTCTCCCACTTGCTCGCGCTCTTCGAGCGCGAAGAAGGGCGCAATCTCCACGCAGTAGAGGCCGAGTCTGGCCCATCCCCTGCGTCCCGGTCTCCCTTCCCCCAGAAAGACGGTTCCTCCATGCTCCTCGAACCCCTCTCTGTCCAGGAACTCAAGGTCTTGCAGGGGCTGTGTGCCGGGCAAACCTATGCGGAGATAGCGGAGGGGTTGATCGTCTCTCCCAACACCATTAAGACCCAGGTCAGCAGTATCTATCGCAAGCTGGGCGTGAGCCGGCGCGCCGAAGCCATCGCGGTGACGGCGCGGTTGCACCTCCTCTCGTAGCTCGATCTGCCAAAGCACTTCCTCTGCATTCATTCTCCACGCCCACCGCCAGGGGAGGTTGCATCTCCTCTCGTCGCCCAATCGGCAGAAGAGCCTCTCTGTGATGTTGGGGAGATCCGGTAGGGACATGATGCCCCCAATATCACCTGCTCAGCAATCACCCGTCTAATCAGGAACAGAGGTGATGCCAGTTCGCCTCCCTCCCAGTTATACTTCTCTCAACACCGATGAGAGAGCATGCCACAGAAGCGTGATCAGGAGGCGAGCTATGCAGATTGCGATCCGCATCCAAGGACACCTGGATCAGAGCTGGCAGGAGTGGCTGGAAGGACTGCAGATTGTGCATGAGCCCGATGGGACATCCAGGCTTTCCGGCACGCTTCCCGATCAAGCCGCCCTCTATGGAGTGCTCAACAAAATCGATGGTTTGAGTTTGACGCTGCTCTCCCTCGACCGGAGCGAACCGACGCCAAACGAAGACTGATGGGATCCGGGGAGAGTGCTCTGGAGCCGGAATACTAGAGTAATGTCACTTGCAGATTGCAAGTATTGAAAAACAAAGAAGGAGAACCCCAATGAGAAATACTATGAGCGTTCAACTGAACAACGAAAATAGTCGCCCATCCAAACAGCGCAAGCTGATCACGAGTATCTCCCTGTGGACCCTTCAGGTGGTCCTTGCCCTGATGTTTCTCTTCGTCGGTGGCATGAAGCTGCTCCTGCCGATCGCGCTGTTGCGGGCTTCGATGCCGTTGCCGCTGCCAGATCTGTTCGTTCGCTTCATTGCTACCGCCGAGGTCGCGGGTGCGTTCGGTCTGATCCTGCCAGGGCTGCTGCGCATTCGACCGATGCTGACGCTGCTGGCCGCCCTTGGGCTGGTGCTCGACATGATCGGGGCGACGGCCTACAACCTGATCACCGGTCAGATTGGGGCTGCAGTGACCACCGTGGTGCTGGGACTCATCTGCCTGGCTATCGCTTACGGTCGTCGCTCCTGGGCTGCTCGCTAGTAGTCAGACCTCTTTCCATGCCCCCATTAGCCTCCTATGTCAATCACGCAAGGAAATGGGGAAGCAGGCTCTCTCAAATCTCTCGTCCACCAGTTAAGGGAGTCCTATCCTACTGCCGGGAGGTCGAGAGTATCTTGATTAACTCGCTACGTTGCACACAGTGCTTGAACTGGAAGGACTGCATCAACGTATCGATGTCCTGCTCGCTCATACCCTTGAAGAGCGCCCCGAACTCCGCGAGCAGTGGTTCGGCGAGCAGGATATGGCGCACCAGTCGATTGATCATCCATTGAACCCCGAAGGGGAAGGGGTTGTAGTCGGGGAACTCTTTGGCAAAGGTTGCTTCGATTGGTTGCATGACATGACGAATCTGTGTATCTACGGTACCCCATGTATCTACGCCCAGACGTGCCTTTTTCCCAAGCACTGGCTGCAACAGCCTGTTCCAGGGCGAATCGGAAGATGAAGAGACAATCCCTTGCAAGCCGATATCCTTATAGGTCCAGATGGCCCAGTTGGCTTGATTTCGGTTATAGATCTCCAACTGGTCGCGTAAGACCTGGTAGCGCATGGCATCAGCAGCAGCCTCTCCCACATAAACTGGCCCGAACTCGCCTACCCAGATTGGCGTTCCGGTCTGCCGCATATATGCTGTGCGCTGCAAAAAGGTCTCCTCCAGGACTGCCCTATCGACATACTCTCCGCGCGAGATGCCAGGATAGGGTCCCCCATCGATAAAGCCAGGGAGAGCATAGTCATGCACGGTATAAATGGTATCAGGCCATACTTCCGTAAACATGTGGAATTCGGTCGAGTAGCGATTGCCTTCAAGAAAGAGAATATGGTCAGGGTCAATGGCGCGGATAGCCTGGTAGAGCCGCTGGTAGAAGGGGACGATCGTCTCTTCCTCGACATCACCCGGCTCGTTGATGGGATTGTAGCCCGCCACCCAGGGATGGCCCTTGTAACGATCAGCGATGACCTCCCAGAGGTGGACTACGCGGTCCTGGAAGTGCTTATGCTTCCAGAAGAGGGCTTTGTGGGTCGAGTTGTCGCTATGCCAGTCCTGATTCTGGTAGCCAGGCAAGGCGTGCAGATCGATGATGGTATAGATCTGCTGCTGGGCACACAGCTCAATCACGCGATCCAGATGCCTGAAGCCTTCTTCCTTGATGACAAATGGCTCCATATCGGACTCGAAATGGCGATAGTTGACGGGAAGGCGCAGGAGGTTGAAGCTCAGTGACGCAAGGAATTGGGCGTCGTCGCGTCCGAAGAAATATTCCAGGAAGCGGTCAAAGAAGAACTCGTATTTGTCATCACCCAGTACGCGGTGGACAGCCTGCCTCTGGGCTTCTTCATTGGCGGGATAGCCGGTAATGAAGTTCTCCATGTTCATCCAGCCGCCCAGGCCACAGCCACGCAAGGTAACAGCCTGACCCTCTGCGTCGATAATTTGTGCACCACGTATGCTCAGTACGTTTTTAGACATAAGAACCCTTTCACTCGGCTATTTACTAAACCCTGCGGTCAGACCACCCAGTAACTGGCGTCGGCCAAAGATATAGAGCAGGATGATTGGTGTGGCGGAAAGAAATACCGCCGCCAGAATCGCCGGGACGTTGGTCGTATATTGTCCCTGATAGCTCCACAGGGCCAGCGGAAGCACACGCACATTTGAGCTTTGCGTCAGCACCAATGGGAACAGAAAGCTATTCCAGACCTGGATCGTCTCATAAATGACTACCGTGATTAATGCTGGTCGCGACAAGGGAAGTACCAGGCTGCGTAAAATGCGAAAATGTCCAGCGCCATCAAGCAACATCGACTCGTGCAATTCTTTTGGGATATCTCTGATGTAGGTCACCAGAACAAGGATTGAGAGGGGAATGCCGAAGGCAACACCCGGCAGGATCAGAGCAAACAGCGTATCATAGAGATGCAGATCCGTAATCATGGCATAGATCGGGATGATTGTTGCCTGCAGCGGAATTGCCAACCCCACGAGAAACAGATTAAACACCGTCTGAGTGTAGCGATTCCGGATTTTCGAAATGGCATAGGCGGCAAAAATCGAAACCACCACGATCAGCAGCACACTGAGCACGGTCACGAAAACGGTATTCGCAAAGTACAGTCCAAAATCTCTCGAGAGGATATCCACATAGTTTGCCAGTGTTGGATGCGAGGGAGGCAGCCAGGGGATATCTGTGAAAAAGTCAGTGAGCGGGCGCAGACTGGTCATAAACATATAGAGCACGGGAGAGATTGTTATCAGCAGCCAGATCACACCAAAAACAGCCGGAATGATCTCCCACCACACATTCCTGCGCTGAAGCGTTGGCTTTCTGTCTTGCTGCTGTCTATCAGCGGCTTTTTCTTGTAATGTACTTACACCCACGGTAAAATACCTTCCCTTCCGTTATGCCTTCCTGTTTTTATAACCCTTCGCGCTGACTCGCCATCCTGGTAAAGCCAGTGAAGCGCAGCAAGACGATCGAAAGCACAATGCCGAAGAACGCCAGAAGTACCGCCAGCGCACTGCCATAACCGATCTGTTCATTTTGAAAGGCCGTTATGTACATGTGGAGGGGCAAGACGCGTGTGGCATAGCCAGGTCCTCCCTGAGTCGTGACCCAGAAGAGATCAAAGTAGGTGAGAGAACCGGTGAACATCAGCGTCGTTGATGTGACAATCGTATATTTGAGTTGTGGTATCGTAATCAAGAAAAGATTTTGCACAGGCCCGGCGCCGTCGATTCTCGCTGCCTCGTACAATTCTCTGGGGATCTGACGCGCGCCCCCCAGATAGAGCAGGGCGTGAAAGGGGATAAACTCCCAGCAAATGATAGCCATGACAACAAAGAACGCCAGGTTCGGATCACCAAGCCAGCCCTTTGCCAGGCTAGCAAGGCCAATCGTCTTGAGCAAGGTATCCAACAGGCCAAAGTTGGGATCGAGGATGGAGACCCAGGTGAGTCCAATGGCCACTGCTGAGAAGAGCAGGGGGACAAAGTAGAAGACGCTTAGCACTGAGCGGTAGCGTTGTTGTCCGGCCATGAAGACTCCTATCAGCAGGCTCAGAGGCGTTTGCACAATCCAGCTGATAATCATCACCCCAATCGTGAGAAGCAGAGCATGACCGGTGACGGAGTCGGAAAAGAGCGCAATCCAGTTTTTTAATCCGATCCAGGTTGCATCTGAAAGGCCATTCCAGTTCGTAAAGCTCAGATAGACCGCGATGAACAAAGGGATGATCGCGAAAAGGATGTAGAAGGCGAGTGCTGGTAGTGTCCAGAGTATTGCTACCTGATTTGCTCGTTCTGATACGTTCGCCAACCGTGGCGCTTGTGGGGCCTGTATTGCTGTACTCATAGGTGTTCTCCTATTTGCAAATGGGTGGAATTGCGGTGGCAATGCGGCTGTGCGCAGCCGCATTGCCACCGCAGGTGGCGTTTCAAATCAGGATTGACAGAGTACTGCTCTACGACGCACCCAGCGTCTTGTTCATGTTGTCAGAGAACTGCTGGGGAGTGATCTGCTTCAAGAACAATTGATCCAGGTTGGTGAGCGTGGCCTGGGCGGGTTGCGGCGCCAAAATCTGGTCCCAGGACAGCTGGAAATGAGGAGCGGTCTGAACCAGCTTGTAGTTATATTGTAACCAATCGCCGTTTTTTGCACTCGCGAGCTGAGCTTCGATCCCTTGCACCGGTGGCACATCGCCGACGGCAATAAATTGTTTGACCTCTTCGTCAGCCAAAACGGCATCCTTGAGATAGGTAACGCAATTCTGCGGAGATTTGGCTGTCTTGGAAATGGAGTAGTAATTGCATGGGTTGCCATACAGATTGCCTGGGTCGCCTTTGCCACCTTCAACGGCGGGGAATGGGAACCAGCCGAGCTTGCCACTTTGAATAAATTCAGGGCTGTTGGTCGCAATGACCGGGAAATTCCAGCTTCCCTGTAACATCATCGCGGCTTTTCCTGTATAGAGCAGGGCTGCATCCTGGTTGGTATCGGCGATGACCGAGGCAAACGATGAACCAAATGCCCCCATCGTCACTAATTGCTGAATCATGGTGTTTGCCTTGATAAAGGCATCCTGCGACCAGGCATTTGGTTGACTGGTAAGCACGGCATTAAAAGCATCTGGACCACCTACGCGATCGGTGAGGAACTCCGCGTACATCAGGTAGGGCCATTTGCTGCCACCGGCCAGGGCAATCGGGATAATATTATGTTGTTTCAATGCATTCACGACGCTCAGAAATTCGTTCCAGGTCTGCGGAGGATTCAAGTTGTACTGCTTGAAGATATCCTTGTTGTAGAAAAATACCTCCGGCTGCACGCCGCTTGTCGGAACGCCATAAAGCTTGCCGCCGAAGGTTGCACCTGCTAGAATCGATGGGATAAACCTGTTTTTCCAGCTGGTGTCAGCGTTGAAATCGGGGGTCAGATCATACACGTCGTTGGCATCAATATAGGATTTGAGGATGCCTCCGCCCCAGCCGAAGAAGATATCCGGTGGGTTATGCGCGCCCATGGCAACCTGCAATTTCTGCTTATAGGGATCGTTCTGGAAGAAGTTGAGAGCTGCGTGGATATTGGCGTGACTGGTGTTAAAATCGTTCGTGATGGTCTGTACAACTTGCTGCTCACTACCGGTACGAATATCCCAGATAGTGACCGTTGAGCTACTGTTTCCCCCACCCCCCGATGTCGTGCTCTGACTCCCGCCAACGCCGAAGCAACCTGCGAGGGTTGTCGTCAATGCTGCTCCACCAGCAACCTCCAGGAAAGTGCGTCGTGACACTTTGGCTTGTGCTTGCATCGTTTTGTCTCCCTGGCATCTTTGCCCTGCCAGCCTTTTTTTCCGTCAAGTCTGGCATAGTCTAACTATGATTGCTAACGAATGAAGAGTTTATACGATGTTTTTGAGATAATTCACGTGTGAACCGCATACGTTGCAGCTCACTTGAAAATTATTGAAACGCGCTTCTACCTCCTTTCAATCAGGATCATGATGGGTGAGATGCAAAGGTCTACACGAGTCACGAACAACTAGATTGGTCGTCAACTCAACACGTATACCATCGAGGGGCTCACCCGCAATGAGTCGTAATAACATCGTTGTTCCTACCCGTCCCATCTCAACGAGCGGTTGACGCACTGTTGTCAGTGCCGGGGTAACGACTGATGCAAAAGCAACATCATCGAAGCCAACCACGCTCATAGCATCAGGCACACTGAGGCCCCGTGCTCGCAATGCGCTATACACTCCCATTGCCTGCATATCGTTTCCCGCGAATATCGCGGTGGGTGGCTCCGGTAAGTCTAACAATGCACAGGTTTGCTCATAGCCTGCCTGCTGATGGAAATCACCAGTGCGGATGAGTTCTGGATCAACGGGTATTTCTGCATCCTCCAGAGCTACGCGATAGCCAGCAATACGATCTCGACTGGGACGCATCGTTGCTTTCCCGCCGATAACCGCGATACGTCGATGACCGAGTGAAAGAAGATACTCAGTCGCTGTCCGCCCACCGAACCAGTTTGTTGCTCCTACGGAAGGAATATCAGGACCGAGATCACCACGCTGATCAATCACGACAAACGGAATCTTATGGCGATGCAACGTATCGAAGTAATGTTGCTGCCCATGTGCTAATACCAGGATAGCGCCATCGGTCGCTGCTCCATTGAGGACTTTGGCAAGCCAGCGTTGCTCAAGTTGGAAGGAATCATGCGTGACTGAAATCGCTAATCGTAACTCCGTCCGCTCCAGTACTTCTTCAACACCACGCACAATATCAACCGCGTACAAAGTCTCCAGACCTGGTACGAGCAGGTCAACGATGCCGGTACTCTTTTTCCCTAAAGAAGCTTTGACGCGACTGGGTACAAAGCCGTATTCCTCGATCACATGCTCCACCCGTCTGCGCGTCTCAGATGCCACGTCTGGTCGATTATTCAAGACGCGCGAGACCGTGGGGATAGAAACCCCGGCTTTCGCTGCAATCTCCGCAATGGTTCTGCGTTTAGGAGAAAGTTGATGCATTTTTCTGAAAATACCATCCTCTATTATCGGGATCTGTAATAGTATTCCCGAATTTTTTCTGTTTGTCAAGAGATAGAAGCTGAGATTCACTCAGCTATCAGCGTGCAGGGAAAGAAGTACCGTACACGTTGATAGCTGAGTGAATCTCAGGCACACATACACTGCGTATTCCATCCAATTTATTCCCGATAATTTTATCGGGAATAAATTGGATGGAATACGCGCCTTACAAAGTTCTTAGCATCGGCAAGAAGACGGTGGGGTTGTGGATGAGAGCAGAGAGTATTAATTTCTGCTGAGAATATCCGCGAACAGGTTGAGTAACCTTGCAGGGATGAGTAGAGATATCTATAATGAAACTTAGAAAATTGTCATGACATACCCATATGTTGAAGCTGTTCTATCCATGCCACCTGGCAGATCCTGAGAGGGGTGTTTTATGCAGCAAGGGGCAACTTTCCCAGCCAACAATCAGGAGAAACAGCCTCCTTTAAAGATCCTGGTCATTGATGACGAGGCTAATATTATCGAGTTTATTCGCCTGGGGCTACGCTATGAAGGGTTTCAGGTAGAGTCAGCCGCCAACGGCGAACTAGGAGTTACGGCCGCCCAGCGCCTTAATCCTGATCTCATCATTCTGGATGTGATGATGCCCGGAATTGATGGCCTGGAAGTATGTCGGCGCCTCCGTAGCAATCCGACAACCCAGGATGTTCCCATTTTGATGCTGACTGCGAAGGACGAGGTAAGTGATCGCATCGTCGGCCTGCAAACGGGCGCAGACGATTATCTGACAAAACCTTTCGATTTTTATGAACTATTGGAACGCATTAAAGCTATTTTGCGTCGTCAGAAACGTGCGAAAGAAGCCTTAATGGACGGTGAGGCCGGGGGGCAGGTGCTCCAGTTTGGCGATTTGCGCCTCAATACAGCGACCCGGGAAGTGACACGTGGCGATCGCCTGATTGAATTGACGGCTACAGAGTATAATCTCTTACATCTCTTTATGAGCCATCCCAGGCAGGTGTTGGACCGCCAGACTATTCTCAATCGGGTCTGGGGCTATGATTTCCTTGGTGAAACGAATATTATCGAGGTGTACGTGCGGTATCTGCGTGAGAAGATCGAAGATTCACCGAGTACGCCACGGTTAATCCAGACTGTACGTAGCGTTGGCTATGTTTTAAAAGGCTAAGATTCTGTTCAGAATGGTAATGCTATGTCCGAGCGCTCTTACAGAGTAGATGCAGAGGTGGGTGGAACTTCCCGCCCGCTTTTTGAAGAAAATAGAGGGGTCAGCAATAATGCCCCGCCCTGGTTGCGCCCGTTTTTTAGTTTACGCGCGCAGCTTCTGTTCGCCTATAGCATGCTCTTAACATTGGTGGTGGTGATTCTCTGTACTCTGATCTCCCGGGCGCTTTCTCCTTTCTCTATTCTGATCATAGCGATTGGCATGGTTGTGCTGGGCTCCCTCCTGGCGTTTGTATTCACTAGCTGGTTGCTACGGCCGCTCTGGCGCGTTACTGATGCCGCACAGGCCATTGCTATTGGGGATCTGGAGCAGCGTGAGCGCCTTCCCCTGCGTTTGCCTCCACAGGATGAGGTCGACCGCCTGGCTGGTAGTATTAACGAAATGGTCTTACGACTTGAACTCGCGGAGGAGGCCCAACATGTCTCTGAGCAGCGTTTTAAACGTTTTTTTTCTGACGCCTCGCATCAATTGCGTACTCCGCTGACATCAATTCGCGGCTTTACGGAGATTCTGATGCGTGGGGCCATTGATGACCCGGAGACCCGTCAGCGTGTGCTCACACGCATGAAAAGTGAAGCTGAGCGTATGACCAACCTGATCAATGATATTTTGACGCTGGCACGTCTTGATAATGGGCAGCCTCCTAAATTGCAATATGTTGATCTAATAGAGCTGGCAACTGAAGGGGTGAAACGGGCCAGAGGGCAGGCCAGTGAGGGGTGCAAGGTCATCTTTTCCCTGAACACGAAGGAGCGCCTGGGCGTGCAGGCTGATCGAGAGCGCCTCAAGCAATTGCTCTTTATCCTGCTGGATAATGCTATTAAGCACGGTTGCTCCACTCCTGAGGGGACCATCACATTGCAACTCGACAAGCTGGATAAACAGGCCATCATACACGTGATCGATAATGGAGAAGGGATTGCTAGAGAAGATCTGGAGCACATTTTTGACTCGTTCTACCGGGCTCATCACCGTTCATCTACTCATCCTGAGAGAATATCGAGCAGCGGTGCTGGTCTGGGTCTTGCTATTGCCGATACGATTGTGCGGGCACATCATGGCGCCATCTCCGTCAAGAGTGAACCTGGTAAGGGGGCCGAATTTATTGTCTCCCTTCCCTGTATCTAGCCTGCTTTTCCCTCCTGGTTCGCGTAGCAGGACGGCTTTTTTTCCTACCTGCATTGACCAACATGAGTCTAGATGATACACTCCAGATAATACAAGCGAGCAAGTGGTGCGCCATAAGTGGGGTGATTCTGCTGCTCTTGTGATCTCCTGCGAAAAGGTAAGATAGAGATATGTGGACCTCAACTCTGGACCTCGACCCCAGACGGGTCATATTAACGCGGTTGCTCTGGCGTATCTGGCCTGGCGTCTGCTTTTCCTCAGTGGCGCCATTGCGTGTGCTGGATGCGCCACGACAGACCCTGCCTGCCTCCAATTGGGTCCGTGTGCGTAATCGCCTCGCAGGCATCTGCGGCAGTGATCTCCATTTCATCTGCGGCGATGGCGACTTTCGGGTCGCCCCGGCTGCTTTGCCTGGCCATCGTCACATGTATCTGGGCCATGAGGTGCTGGGCGAGGTGATTGAGGTCGGTGAAGATGTCAAGCGCCTGCATGTTGGAGATCGGGTGGTCTTGCAGTATGGCCCCAATTGCCTCTCCTCTGGGGTACAATCTCCCTGTCGTTCCTGTCAGATTGGCAACTATAATCTCTGTCAATATGGCATCCTCCCTGATCCACAGCCCATCGGGGGAGGCTGGAGCGAGGAGATGCTTCTGCCTGAACAGCAACTCTTCCCGGTAGCGCCACTGCTCAGTGATGAGCAAGCTGTGATGCTGGAACCGACGGCTGTGGCTGTCCATGCTGTTCTGCGTTATTTGCCATCACCGGGCGCGCGCGTGCTGATCATTGGGGCGGGTACGATCGGTCTGCTCACGCTGCAGGTGGTGCGAGCCCTGGTGCCGGAAGCTGAGATTAGCGTGATGGCTCGCCATGCCTTCCAGGTAGAGCAGGCGACGCGGATGGGGGCCGAGCATATCATCTATCCACAGGATAGCTATGCCGATGTTCAGCATGCAACCGAAGGACGCCTGTACCGTGGCATGTTGGGGAATCAGATGCTGCTTGGCGGCTATGATGTGGTCTATGATACAGTCGGTCGTAGCAGCACGGTGCATCATGCCTTACGCTGGGCGCGCGCTCAGGCTACTGTGGTCCTGGTCGGTGTCAATCTGCATATGATGCATCTCGATCTCTCTCCTGTCTGGTACCAGGAGGTGAATCTGCTTGGTACGATGGGTCAGGGGATGGAAACATGGCCTCCTGGTTCAAGCGGGGAATGTTCGACTTTTCGGGTGGCGGTGGAATTAATCGAACGTGGTCTCATCCACCCTGAACAGCTAATTACTCATCACTTCGCCTTAGGTGATTACCGTAATGCGTTGCGGTCTGCTCTCGGCAAGTCGCGGAGCCGGGCTATCAAGGTGGTGTTCGATTACTCTCTGCAGCCTCCCAGCGTTGTTCCAACTGTCCGGGCGTCAGCACGCAAGCCAGCCAACGAACCTCTGATTGCCAGTACCAGCGCCAGACAATCGCTGCAAGAAGATATTTCCGAATTCATAGACTCAGTAAGTGTACCAGCAGCCCCTATCGTCTCTGGCCACTTAGATGAAGGAAATGCCATCACCGCTATCATGCCTATCCAATCGCCTGCTGATGATCAATTGCCTGAAGAGGCGCTTCAACAGCCCCCAACAACGCAGCCACAAGATCCTGTTGAGAAATCAGACAACGCTGTCTTATCGGGTGATACTGACCATATAGCACGTATCACAACTGCAGAACTGGCTAACATCCCTCCTCAGACATCCCAAGAAGCCAGTATAGCGGCGACATATGCAGAGGAAATAAGCGCCAATGTGATTGTATCAACAACTGAGGAGCAAGAAGGGTCCCCACATCCTACCGCAGATATAGTTGCCAAAGAGTCTGAGCAGGACCAATCTCCAACAGAAACGCTACCAGAAGGGGAAGTGCCAGAAGAAGCCTCTCCTGAGGATGGCCTGCTGGATGATGGATCGACTGGGGGGGGAGAAGAAACGTCTTCTGAAGAGGATGTGCAAGAGGAAGCTCATATTGAAGTTGCGCTTGCTGACGAAGGCGGGAGTGAGGAGGAGGCGGATCTGGAAATCGGCGACCAGGCAATCGATGGTACGAATGGCGCTGCGCGAAATGGGAAGCATATCCCGGCTGGGAAAAGACGTAAAAAGAGCAGCCCCAGGCTGTAAGGATCAAGACCGCAACAAAATCCTTCTTTCATACGTTAAATAGGTGGAATGGCACATTCCTTCGTGCCTATATGCCATAATTTTTAGTTTTAATGCTACTAATAATCCGATTAATGGAGAATATGTATCACCATGGGCAAACAGCAGCCTGCTCCTGATGCGCAAGAAGATACTATACGCGATCAATCTCCTCTTTCTACCCATGAAACGCCTGACGAAGATAATGATGAGCCCACGGAGAAGCGCGAGGTCGTGTCCACCTCTCCGTCCAATATGGCTTCTGAGGATGACAATGGATCTACCCAGAAGCTTGAGCCTGTGTCTTTCGCTCAAAAGATCTCGCCTCCTGCACAGGAGCAGCTATCGGAGGAAGAGGTTTGGATGCAGGAGGCGACCAGCGGACCGGCGGACACAACTGCTACACAGCCTTTGCCGCGTGTCCCTTCGCAACGACTGGAGCCGACGTCGGCGGTGCCCACGACCCCTCCACTACCAGAGCAGTCTTTACGCCCTACAAAATGGCAGGAGGCGGTGGCGCTGGCCCTCCTGATTCTGGTGGTAGCCGGCAGCCTGATCGGGTTGCGCTTTATCCCTCAGACGGCAGTAACTCCGCAGAATGCTACAGATGTTACCGGCCCTTTTGTACAGCAACCCCTCAACTCAGCACAGATTGATGCGCTCAGGCATCTGGCCGGTCGGATGCAAGCTAAACAACTTGCCAGTCTCTATGTCTCGCGTATGACCCTCGATGAGGAAATTGGGCAGTTGATCATGGTTGAGTATAGCGACACATCCTACTCAAATGATCTCGATACCATGATCAATCAGTTGCATGCCGGCGGCGTCATTATGTACGAGTTCCAGATACTGACCGCCGATCAAACTAAACATGATATTGCGCAGATGCAGCAACGCGCTACTCTGCCTCTTTTGATCTCGACGGACGAGGAAGGCGGGCCCTGGGTTCACAGGTTGAAGAATATTTATGGTTTGCGCAAATCGGCCCTGGATATTTATAATTCCGGCGATGTCGCTGTGGCGACGCAGGAGGGCCACAAAGTCGCGCAAGACCTGCTCTCTCTGGGCATCAATGAAAACCTGGCGCCCGATGTGGATGTCGCGCTGGTGAATGGGATCGACCAGGTCACACGCACATTTGGTTTTACCGCTGACTCGGTTATTAAATACGCTGGCCCTTATATGAAGGCTATGCAAAGTGATGGCGTGGTTGCCTGCATTAAACATTTTCCCGGGTTGGGAGATGCCACCGTTGATGCCCATACGCAGCTGCCGATTGTGAATCGCACAAAACAACAGCTCTATGATGTTGAACTGGCGCCCTTCAAATATTTTGTGCAATCACCCGATCAATTGGAGCGGCCTGGTATGGTTATGCCAACCGATGTGTTGATGCCCGCTATTGATCCTGTTATGCCGGCCGAACTTTCTCATACCTTTATGACCGATATCCTGCGCAACGAGTTTGGCTACGATGGTGTGGTACTGACCGACGCACTCTATATGGGGGGGGTTGAAGTGAATGGTGCTCCCATCACTATGACGCAGGCTGCGGTGATGGCGCTCAATGCGGGCGATGATATGATCCTGGGCCCTGATGGGGCCGATCAGACGCTGGCGGTCATTAATGCGATCAAGGCGGCCTTGCAGAATGGCACGCTGAGCAAAGCGCGCATTGATGAGGCGGCCACCCGCATTATTGCTCTGAAGATGCAAGACCACCTGATGCCAGCGGTTCCCCCACAGGTGTAATCCTCCGATCACAGAGGCGGCTTGCAGGGCGACCGCAAGGGATCGCCCTACGACGACGAAGAGCCGCGTTGCAAGCGCTCAATAATCTCTTTGAGCCTGCGCATCTCATTGGCATGTTGATCGCGCAGTGCGAGCATCTCTTGTTCCAACTCATCCTGCATCTGCTCCATGCGATCCTTCATGTGCAGAATGGCCTCAACTCCTGCCAGGTTGACCCCAAGGTCGCGCATCAGGCCGCGAATCTGTACCACACGCTCAATATCATGATCGGAGTAGAGGCGCGGGCTATGTGGGCTACTCCCTTTGCGTGCAGGCGAAATCAGCCCTAAGCGTTCGTAATGACGCAAGGTTTGCTCATGCACGTCAGCTTTCTGCGCGGCAACGCTGATAATATACCATGCGCCATCACTCTTCTCACGCATGCCCCTGCTCTCCTTTCGCCATAATTGACACGCTCAATCGGTTCCTGATCGGTTTCATATCAACACAGTCAATCGGCCTTTAGCTGGTTTCTCATTAACTCGACCAGGACTCCTGATCGAGTTCAAAAGCAACGCGGCCAGGTGGCCATCTTAAGAGGCTACTCCCGCGCCCCGACTGCGTCCGAGCTTCTCAAACAGCTCTCGCTCTTCTGAAGAGAGCTGCATCGGCAACACCACCTTGACGCGGGCGTAGAGATTGCCGTGACTCTCTTTGCGCAGGTGGGGCATGCCCTTGCCGGCCAGACGGAAGGTGCGGCCATTCTGCGTTTCAGCAGGAATGGTCAGCATCAGTTTGCGCCCGTCGGGTGTAGGAACCTCAACCGAACCGCCAAGCATTGCGGTCACCAGGTCTACATCGATATCGACATAGAGATCATCGCCCTTACGCTCAAAGGTGGGGTCTGGCTTGACGCTAATGACCAGGAAGAGGTCGCCGCGTGGTCCGCCGCCGATACCAGGCTGTCCTTTGCCCGCCACGCGAATCTTGGAACCATTGTCGACGCCCGCCGGAATTTTCACCTGGATGCTCTCATTGCGTGGCACCATCCCCTGCCCCTGACAGGTGGGGCAGACTCTGTTCCCAGATTCTCCCGTGCCCCGGCAGGTGGGGCAGACCTCGGTCGATTGGATATTGTATGTGCGTGATCCACCACTATAGGCTTCTTGTAGCGTTACCTCGACAGGCTGCTCGATATTGTCTCCCGCGCGCCGCCGGATGTCCTCCCGCGTCCCTCGCATGCCTGTCGTCCCCGTAGCGCCGGGTCCGCCAGTGCGCCCGAAGATAGCCTCAAAAAAGTCAGAGAAGTTGCTATTACCGCTTGGATCGAATTCAAAGGGCGTGCCACGACCACTACCGGCCCCACCATAGCTATAGGTGCGTCTGCTTCCACCAGCGGGCGGACCAAATTGTTCCTGCCAGTTTGGGCCCAGCGTATCATATTTACGACGTTTCTCGCTGTCCGAGAGCACCTCGTATGCTTCATTAATCTCTTTGAATTTGTCTTCTGCTTTTTTGTCGCCGGGATTGACATCAGGATGATATTTACGAGCTAACTTGCGAAAGGCCTTCTTGACCTCTTCTGTGCTAGCTCCCCGCGCAACGCCGAGAATTTTATAATAGTCTTTATATTCCATAGATCCCAGCTCTTTCTGCTTGTACGGACCGATTTATCGTGTCCGGGCTCGTAGGGACCGATTTATCGTGTCCACATCAGGGAGAATCGAGCGCTCACAAGGCCTGGTGATTCTGTCCGCCGCTGTCTACTTGTTTCCCATGCTGACTTTTACACGGGCCGGGCGGAGCGTCTCATCGCCAAGTGTATAGCCCTTGAGCACCTCTTCGACGATGGTTCCCTCCGGCTGATCGCTGTTCTCGACTGCCTCGATTGCTTCATGTACGTAAGGGTTGAATGGCTCTCCCACTGTTGCCACCGGGCTGAGCCCTTCGCCGCGCATTACTTCGTTCATCTGCCAGTGCATCATGCGCAGCGTTTGCTGTAAATCCTGTGGGCTCAAGGTGTCCTGGTAAGCCAGCGCTCGCTCCACATTATCCAGCACACCAAGAAAATTCTTGATCAGCACCTTCTTCTGATTCTGAACACGATCCGCTACCACCCGCTCCTGGCGCTTGCGAAAATTATCCCAATCCGCCCGCACACTAAGGTATTTATTCCAGTTCTCTGTGGCCTCCTGGCGGGCCTGGGCAAGCTGCCCCTCCAACTCTGATTGCCGGGCCTGGAGAGCCGTGACTGTGTTCGCTAACTGCTCTATATTATTACTTGCGGACTGTTCTGTTAGTTTCTCTTGGGACTCTTCCATCGCTGTACTGCTTCTCCTTAATTTATTTCATCTCAATATGAGAATGGGCTTTATACAGGATCAGTATATCCTGGCGCATAACCCTCCTAGACTGGGAAGGCCATCTATCCGCCATCACACTGAGATTTAAATACAAAGTTTAATGCTTCTACAGTATAAACTTTGAGTCACCTTCTGTCAAGTTTTATGTGGTCCCCAGAAGACCCATCCTTTTTGGTTCTCGTTGGGATCTTCACGTGGGTGCTTCCTACTGGACAACGCCTATTGTCCCCTGATACCATAACGTATATCACCATATAATCGAAAGGATAGAACAAAGTGACGCAACTAGAAGCATATATTACGGAGCATGAGGGCCGTTTTCTTGAAGACCTGAATGGTTGGCTCCGTATTCCCAGTATCAGCACGCTACCGGAACATGCTGGCGATGTTCGTCGCGCGGCCGAGTATGCTGCCGATCAATTGAAAGCGATTGGTTTCGCGAATGTCGGGCTGATTCAGACGCAGGGGCATCCCCTTGTCTATGGCGAGTGGCTTAAAGCTGCCGGCAAACCAACCTTGCTGATCTATGGGCACTATGATGTGCAGCCGGTCGATCCGGTGGAACTCTGGGAGTCGCCGCCTTTTGAGCCAACCGTCCGCAATGGCAACCTTTACTGCCGGGGCGCCTGCGATGACAAAGGCCAGACCATGCTGGTCTTCAAAGCGCTTGAATCGCTGATGACGGTCAATGGCGAACTACCAGTCAATGTCAAAGTGCTGATTGAGGGCGAAGAGGAGGCCGGTGGCGAGTCGATTGAGCACTACGTCAAGACCTATCCCGAGCGTCTGAAGTGCGATGCCGCCTTTATTTGTGATACTGGGATGGCCGCGAAAGACATCCCGTCCATTGATATTGGCTTACGCGGCATTATCTATACCGAAGTGGAAGTACGGGGCGCCAGGCGTGACCTGCACTCAGGCGTCTATGGCGGTATGGCCCCCAATCCCTTGCACGCGCTGGCCCTTATCATCAGCCGCCTCAAAGATGCGGATGGCCATATTAATGTGCCGGGGCTCTATGATAAGCTCCTTCCGCCGTTGCCCGCAGAAAAAACCTTCTGGCAGGAAGATCCGTTGCACATCGCTGATATGCTGCGGGAAGAGATGGGAGTTGCCCAGTTTTCAGGCGAACCGGAGTATCCGCCCCTGGAACGCATCACGGCCCGTCCCACTCTAGAGGTGCATGGCATCATCGGCGGGTTTGTGGGCGAAGGGGCGAAGACGGTCATTCCAGCGGTGGCAAAGGCTAAAATCAGTCTGCGCCTGCCGCCCAATCTGAAATCAGCTGAGGTCTTTACGCTATTCGAGCGCGCAGTGCAGGAAGTGGCGCCACCGGATGTCACGGTCAAGGTGCATGATCTGCATGGCGGTGAGGGGCTCTTCGTTTCGCCGGATTCTCCACCGATGGTTGCAGCTACCGAGGCCCTGAAAGAAGTGTATGGGAAAACTCCCCTTTTCACGCGCTCAGGCGGCTCTATTCCGATTGCGGCCCTCTTTCACGAAGTCCTTGGCATGCCTGTCGTGCTGATGGGTTTTGGTTTGCCCGATGATAATCTGCACGCGCCCAACGAGAAGTACTCGCTTGACCAGTTCTATAAAGGCATTCGCGTGGTTGCCAGCTTCCTTCTTAAAATGGGATAATACGCGGCTCAGATAAGGCACGGGAAATCAGGAGCGATTTCCTGTGCCCAGATGCTATCGTTAGAGAAAGGCCCGTTTATGACTAACACTCCCGATCTTCCAACCGTGTATCTTGCGCAATATCATGGAGAAGCCCAGGGCCTGCTTGAACAGCTCTGCCGGCAACCCAGTGTGGCCGCGCAGAACCTGGGCATCGAGGACATGGCGGCTATGGTGGAAACGCTGCTGATAGGCGCCGGCTTTAGTACGCAGCATCTCTATGCCGAAGGTGCACCACCGGCTATTTATGGCGAACTGCGTGGTCGCAGCTCTTATACCTTGCTGCTCTATAACCACTATGATGTGCAGCCTGCCGAGCCGCTCAACCTCTGGCACTCGCCTCCCTATGAGCCAACCATACGCGACGGCAAATTCTATGCGCGTGGCGCCGCCGACAACAAAGGGGAGATCGCTTCCCGTCTCGCGGCCATTCGCGCCCTCCGAGCAACCTATGGCGAGCTACCCATCACTCTGCGCTGGATTATTGAGGGTGAGGAGGAGATAGGCAGCCCACACTTCGAGGCCATTGCCTCTAAATATGCGGATCTCTTGCGAGCGGACGGGTGCCTGTGGGAAGGGGCAAACTTTGATGAAAGTGGCCGTCCCAGCCTGACTCTGGGCACGAAAGGCCTGCTGTATGTGCAATTGGATGTACAGGGGACGGGCGTTGATGCGCATTCCGGCTCGGCTCCCATCCTGCCCAGCGCGGCCTGGCGACTGATTCAGGCGCTGGCAACCTTGCGTACCCCAGAGGGGCATGTGCGTATCCCCGGTTTCTACGACGCTGTACGTCCTCCCACAAAGGAGCAGTTGGCGGCGCTGGCGGACCAGACCAACATGGAAGCGCAATTGCTGGCAAACTATCAGATCCAGCAGTTTGTTGATGCCCTGACGGGTGTAGCGCTGCGTGAACGGGCCGCCTTCAGCCCGACCTGCAATATCGCCGGGCTGCTCAGCGGCTATACTGGTGAAGGGACGAAAACTGTCCTGCCGTCAAAGGCGATGGCGAAGATTGATTTTCGCCTGGTGCCTGATCAGGACCCACACGATATCCTGCACAAACTGCAGGCGCATCTCAGGAAGCAGGGCTACGACGACATCCACGTCACCGTCTTCGGTGCGGCGGAGCCTGTTGTGACGCCCATTGATGATCCTTTTGTGAGACGTATTGCCTCGATCGCGGAGGCGTTTGCGGGTAAGCCTGCCTCTATCTCGCCCTTGATCGGTGGCACGCTGCCGCTGCTGGGGCCGTTGCGCCGCCACGTGGGCCTGCCAGGACTGAGCGCGCCCGGCAACGTCTCCTA
>Ga0070730_10001173_pt1 | contig 25780 bp, 11 predicted proteins | sample Coa_R1_3_FD_66447 | JGI IMG/M metagenome (GOLD analysis project Ga0070730, IMG submission 66447) | Surface soil microbial communities from Centralia Pennsylvania, which are recovering from an underground coalmine fire - Coalmine... | ecosystem: Environmental > Terrestrial > Soil > Unclassified ... | reverse complement strand
GGGCTCGTCGCCGTCCTGGTGCTGGGCATCAGCGCCTTGACCGCATCCGGCGGGCAGTCCGGACCGCCGCCCGGGACCCCCACGGCCACCATCGCGGGGCCGACGGCGGCACCTCCCACCGTCCCGCCGCCGACGACCACGCCGCCGGCCCCGCCGCCGCCGGATGCGAGTACCGCGACACCGCTGGCGGGCGCGGCCACTTTCACGCCCGAGCCGCGCCAGGTGATCCACGGGCCGCATGTGCTCGGCATCACCGCCGGGGTCGGGATGCGGGCGGGCGATATCGCCGGGCTCGCCCCGATCGCCGTGACCTTCTCCGAGGCCATGGACCATCCCTCCGCCCAGACGGCGTTTGTGCTCCAGCCGGCGGCGCCCGGCGATTTCACCTGGCAGACCAACACCCTCGTCTTCACCCCACACGCGCCCCTCGCCCCCAGCACGACCTATAGCGTCACCGTCGGCAGCGGCGCGAAAACGCAGGGCGGGCAAGGCCTGGCCGCGCCCCTGGCCGTGCAGTTCAAGACGGCCGCGCCGCCGGCGATCCTGCGCACCCTGCCGAGTGCCGGCGCCGCCGAGGTTCCAACCGACACGATTATCACGATCAGCTTCAACCGGCCGATGATCCCGCTGACGGCCCTCGATCATCAGCCGGACGCCGGCCAGTGGGTGTCGATCCAGCCGGCCGTGGCCGGGCGCTGGGTCTGGCTCGGCACAGCCGCGGCCGGCTTCCACGCCGCGACGGGCTTCCTGCCGGCCACCGAGTATGCCGTGACCGCCAACGCCGGCTGGCCCGACGCGACCGGCATCGGGCTCCGCCAGGGGACCACGTTCCGCTTCACGACGATCAAGCCGGCCATCTTGAGCGTCGAGCCGGATAATGGCACCAGCCTGGTCCCGCTCGACACGGCGATCGTCGTGCGCTTCAATCAGCCGATGGACCACGATTCCGTCCAGCAGGCCTTCACATCCCACGTCCACGACCGCAGTGCCGCCTTACCCGGCAACTATGCCTGGTCGCCCGACAGCACGGTGCTGACCTTTACCCCGGGCAGCCTGCTCGAATTCAGCCAGACCTACGATGTCCTCGTGGCGGGCACGGTCAAGCCGGCCACCGGCAACGCTGTGCAGCTGGCGGCCCACGATAACTCCTGGACGTTCACGACCACCACGCCCACCCAGGTCCAAGCCCATAGCCCCGAGAACTCGGGCGATCAGCCGGTCCCGCCCAGCACCAGCTTTGGCTTTTCATTCAACAACCCCCTGGCCTCAGGCCAGGATATCGCCCAGTACTTCACCGTCGACCCGGCGCCGCAAGGCTACCATAACCAACTGACCTTCTCCGGGACCAGCGCCTATACGGAGGCCGTGCAGCTGCTGCCCAACACGACCTACAATTTTGCGCTCCAGGCGGGCCTGCGCGACAAGTGGGGCTTCCCGGTGGCCCCGGCCACCTGGCAGGTCAAGATCGGCCCGCTGCCGCCCAGTCTGGACCTCAAGGGGGGCAGCTTCCAGCCGGTCTACGCCGATCGCCCGTCCCGCGTGCAGCTGGAGACGGCGAATCTCAGCACGTTGACCCTCCATCTCTATCAGATCGACGAGGGCGAGCTGCGGGGCATCCTCCAGAACAATCAGCTCTACTTTCCCCAGTCCAACCCGACCCCCAGCTACCCGGGCCAGCTAAAACGGGAGTGGGATGTGCCGGTGCCGGCGAGCAGCCAGGGGCCGGCGACGCTCTATCCGACGCTGGGCCTCAACGGCGCGGCCGATCGCCTCCCCCCCGGCTACTACTTCGTGCGCGCCACCGCCCAGACGCCGTACAGCCCCGAGCCCCTCGAAGGATGGGCTATCTTGCTCGTGGGCCGCACCGGGTTGGTCAGCAAAACCGAGGGCAGCGACCTGCTGATCTGGGCCGCCGACCTGGGCAGCGGGCACCCGGTACCGAACTACCCGTTGCGCGTCGAGCTCTGGAACAACGGGGGCCTGGCAAGCAGCCAGCATGGGCACACCGGCGACGACGGGGTGCTGCGCCTGAAGCTGGACCGCACCAGCTATGACCGCCTCGCCATCTGGGGCGAGCAACAGGACGATACCAGCCTGGTGCTCACCGGCTGGAATGCGAATATCGAGCCCGCCGGGATGGGCGGCGCCCAGACCAATGGCGCGCTCTACACCGACCGCCCGATCTACCGGCCCGGCCAGGTCGTCTACTACCGCGGCGCCTCCCGGCTCGACGACGACGCCCACTATACCCTGCCGGCCGCGGGCGGCACGGTCAATCTCTCCGCTTACACCTATGGGCGCGAAGGGCAGACCCGCATCTACACCGGCACCGCCACGCTCTCGGCGGTCGGCACCTATAACGGCCAGTTCACCTTGCCCGACAACGCCGCCACCGGGAGCTATACCCTCGAAGGCAGCAGCGCGTCGGCCAGCTTCCAGGTCGAGGAATATCGTAAGCCGGACTTCCAGGTCAACGTCACGGCCGGCCAGGGCAGTGTCGTCCATGGCGACCCGGTCACGGCCACGATCGCCACGAGCTACTACTTCGGCGGGCCGCTGGCCAATGTCACGACCACCGTCACCTTGGAGAGCAGCCCGTACTACTTCGGCTGGAGCGACCCCGACACCGGGGAGTCCTATACCTTCGGGGAGGGCGGCTATCCCTGGCTCGTGGACGACGTGGCTGAAAGGATGAGCCCGTTTCGGCCGCCGCAGCCGGCCCCCGTCCAATCGTTCCAGGCGCGGACGGGCAAAGATGGCATGCTCACCGTGGACGTCAGCCGTTATGTGACCACCACGGTCGGCAGCAAATCGCTGCAGATCGAGGGCCAGGTCCAGGACCTGAGCAACCAGGCGGTCGCGGCCAGCACCGGCGTGGTCGTCCACCAGGGGCTCTACTACGTCGGCCTCCACCTGGGCGACTACATCGCCACGGCCAAGCAGCCGACGACGATCACCGTGCGCACCGTGGCGGCCGATGCGACCCATCTGCAGCCCAATGCGGTGGTGCAGTTGCGCTTCGTGCGCAGCGAGTGGGCGCCCCCGCCCGCCGGCAGCGGCAACTGGCAGTTGAACGAGGTGGCCGTCGACCAGGCGACGGTGACGACCGATGCCCAGGGCCGCGCGACGTATCTCTTCACCGCGCCATCCGGCGGCGAATACCGGGTGATCGGCGAAAGCACCGATGCGCGCGGCAACCTCATCCACAGCAGCACTGAGCTCTGGGTGGCCAGCAGCGACCCGGGCACCGTGCCCTGGCGCTACCAGAACGAGCAGCAGGTCAAGCTGGTCGCCGATAAGCCGAAATACAAGATCGGCGAAACCGCCCACATCCTGGTGACCTCGCCCTTCCCGCAGGCCACCGCGCTGCTGACGGTCGAGCGCGGCCACCTGAAACGCTACCGCGTGCTGACGCTCCAGGGCGGCGCGCCGACGATCGACGTGCCCCTGGAGGCCGGCGACCTGCCCAATATCTACGTCGGCCTCACCCTGCTGGGGCCTCAGACCTCGGTGCCGGGGGCGCCCGTCGACTGGACCAACCAGGTCACGCTACGGCAGGGTTATGTCAACCTGCCGGTCGACACCTCCGGGGAGCAGCTGCACGTGACGCTGGAGCCCGTCGGCCCCGGGCCGTTCGCGCCGGGCAGCACGGCGACGATGACCCTGCACACGCGGGACAGCGCGGGCAACCCGGCGCCGGGCGAACTCTCCCTGGCCGTCGTCGACGAGGCCATCTTCGCCCTGGCCGGCGACAACAGTGCCGACCTGTTCGGCACCTTCTGGAGCGAGCGCGGCCTGGGCGTCGCCACCTCAACCAGCTTCAGCTCCGGGCAGCAGGAAGGCCGCCCGGCGGGGTACGCGGGGGGCGGCATGGTGGAGCCGGGCGCGATACCCGCCCCCACGGCCGATAAAGCCGCCAGCGCGAGCCTGGCGGCGCCCGCCGCGCCCGCGGCGCCCAAGAAAGTCCGCACGGACTTCCGCGACACCGCTTTCTGGCAGGCGACCATCACCACCGGGCCGGATGGCAGCGCCACCGTGCCCGTGCCCCTGCCCGACAACCTGACCACCTGGCGGCTGACCGCCCAGGGCATCACCGCCGATACCCGGGCCGGGATGGCGACCCTGCCCCTCACGGTCACCCAGCCGTTGCTGCTGCGCCCGGTCCAGCCCCGCTTCCTGACCACGGGCGACAACCCGCACCCGCAGGCCATCATCCACAATAACACAGCGGGCCCGCTGCAGGTGGTCGCCAGCCTCGAAGTCAGCGGGGCGCTGACCCTCGACGCGCAGCCGCCGGCGGCCCAATCGATCACCGTCGGCGCCGGCGAGCAGGCCGTCGTGACCTGGAGCGTCCAGGTCGGCAAGGGTGACGTGGCCAACCTGCGCTACTGGGTGCATACCCTGGACGTCAACAACGGCTATCTGGAAGACGCTGTCGCCGCCCACCTGCCCGTGCAGCCGTTCGCGGCCCCGGAGGCGGTCGCCACCAGCGGCGAAGTGAGCGGCACGCGGGCCGACGAGTCGGTCTTCCTGCCCTACAGTCTGAACCCGCTGCTTGGCGAACTGGTCGTCCAGGTCTCGCCGTCGCTCGCCGCGGCGACGGTCGACAGCATCGTCTATGTGAAAGAATATCCCTACGAAAGCACGGATGAGACGGTCAGCCGCTTCTTACCGCTGGTCGTGCTGGAGCAAGTCTACGAGGAGCAAGGCCTCAAAACCCCGTACGCCGCCGAGCTCCCGGGCCTGGTCGATCGCGCGGTCACGCGGCTGACCGCGCTCCAGCAGGCCGATGGCGGCTGGGCCTGGTGGGAGCGCGGGCCATCCAACTGGTGGGAAACGGCCTATACCGTGCAGGGCCTGACCGCGGCCCGCGATGCCGGCTATGCCGTGCCGCCCGACCTGCTGTCGCGCGGCCTGGATCGGCTGAAAGCCTTTCAGCAGGAAAACGCGACGCCGGGCATCGACGAGACTTACCACCTGAATATGCGCGCCTACAGCTACTATGTGTTGCTCGGCGCGACCGGCGGCAATGATACGGACGGCCAGCTGCAAACCGAGGCCCATGATCTGATCGCGCAGGTGGCGCGCCTCAGCACCCATGCCCGCGCCTGGCTCGCGCTGGGCCTGGCCAAAGCCGGCCAGCAGAGCGACAGCAAAACGGTCCTCGACAGCCTGGCCGCCGCGGCCCGCCAGAGCAGCACGACCGCCCATTGGGAGGAAAGCCAGCCCGACTACTGGAGCATGGGCACGGACACCCGCGCCACCGCCCTGGCCCTCGACGCGCTGGTCACCCTGGCCCCCAGCGATCCCCTGGTGCCCAAAACGGTGCGCTGGCTGATGACCGCCGAAAAGGAAGGCCATTGGCTCAGCACCCAGGAGACGGCCATTAGCCTGATCAGCCTGGCCCACTACATCCGCCAGAGCAAAGAGCTGGGGGCCGACTACACCTGGCAGGTGAGCGCCTTCGATAAGCTGCTCGGGGAGGGCGTGGCCAACCGCGCCACCCTGACCGGCACGACCACCCTGCGGCTGCCGGTGGCCGGCATGCCCCAGAACACGCTGGGCGACCTGGCCCTGGCCCGCGACGGCACCAAGGGCAAGATGTACTACCAGGTCAGCCTGCGCTACTATGTGCCCGGGGAGGGCATCAAGGCGCGCAGCGAAGGCCTGTCGATCACCCGCACCTATTACCGGATGACCGGCGGCAGCAGCGGGACGGCGAGCGCCGAACCGATCAAGGAGACGGCGGCCGGCGACCTGATCAAGGTCCGCCTGACGATCGTGGCCCCCGAGACCTCGTACTATGTGCTGGTCACCGATCCGCTGCCTGCCGGCCTGGAGGGGATCAACGGCTCGCTCAACACCACCTCGTTCACCGAGCGGCCGACCAACCCGTCCGGCTTCCAGCAGGGCGACGCCGAGGGTAATCACTACGGCATCTACGACGAGTGGTATTATCGTTGGGGACCGTTCGATAACGTCGAGATGCGCGACGACCGCACGGTGCTCTTTGCCACCTATATGAGCCCCGGCACCTACGTCTACGAGTACTATGCGCGGGCAACCACGCCGGGCGTCTACCTGGCGCTGCCCGCCCATGCCGAGCTCCTCTACTACCCGGACGTCTTCGGCCACAGCGACGGCGGCGCCTTCACCGTGAAGTAGCCGGCGCGGCGCCCCGTAACCCCGACCCGCGCAAATACACAACTGCGCGGGTCGGGGCGCGCAGCAGACCCGGGACACTTCTGCTATAATAGGGCGGGCGCGGTCCCTGCAGGAGCCGGCCGCCGCCCCATCCTTGCCCCAGGAGAGATCGCGCCGTGAAACTAACGCAATTGCATGACTATTTGGCCCACCATGGCCCCGTGTCGCCGGATTACGCCATCCCGCCGCGGTGGGCCGCCGGCTATGTCGGCCCCCGGGCGGAGCAGCGCGGCATTATCCAGGTCGATCCCTACGCCTATTATGCGCAGGCGCTCGCCGGCATTCTCGCCCGCGCCGAGGCCCGCACCGACTACGGCCGCTCGCTGGCGACGCTGCGCGGCGAGAACGATGCCGAGTGGCTGAGCAAAGCGGTGGTCTATGGCGCCTTCGTCCGCTCGGCGACCGCCTACGACCATGACCTGGATGGCCAGATCGCCCCGGCCGGGAGCGGGGGCGCCTATACGGAAACCGGGACTTTCCTCAAGCTCATTGCCTACCTGCCCCAGATCCAATCGTTCGGGGTGGACACGCTCTACCTGCTGCCGGTGACCAAATACAGTAATGTCTACCGCAAAGGCGAGGTCGGCAGCCCCTACAGCGTCAAGAGCTTCACCGACGTCGAGCCCAGCTACCACGACAGCCTGCTGGGCACGGCGGCGACCGCGGGCGACGAGTTCGCGGCCCTGGTCGAAGCCTGCCACATCCTGGGCCTGCGCGTGATGCTCGACTTTATCCCGCGCACCGCGTCGCGGGACAACGACCTGCTCTTGCAGCACCCGGACTGGTTCTACTGGATCAAGGCCGCGGAGCTGCCAAGCTTCGGCCCGCCGCCGGTGGCCGGGCTCGGCTTCGAGCAGCCGCGCAGCGCGACGCTGGGCCAGATCTACGCGCAGCCTGCCGTGCAGGCCCATCTCGCCCGCTTCGCGCCCGACCCGCAGACCACGCATCCGGCGGCCTGGCCCCCATTCGTCGCCGCCCACGGCCAGGACCCCGATGTGCTGGAGCAGATCGCCCGGCAGTTCGGGGTCATCACGCCGCCCGCGTTCAGCGACTGGATCAACGACACCCAACCGCCCTGGGACGACGTGACCTTCCTCCGCCTCTATATGGACCACCCGGCGGAGTCGCAGGCATATCTGCCCGCCGCGGCCGCCCAAGCCCCCTACATGCTGTTCGACGTGGCCAAGTCGAGCGTCTTCCCCGGGACGCAACCGAACGCCGGCCTCTGGGAGTTTATCCTGAACATCATCCCCCACTGGCAGCGCACCTACGGCATCGACGGCGCCCGCCTGGATATGGGACACGCCTTGCCGAAGGGCCTGGAGCGCCGGATCATCGCCACGGCGACGGCCACCGACCCCGCGTTTGCCTTCCTGGCCGAGGAGCTGGCGATGGCCAACGACCGCAAGAGCAAGGCGGCGGGCTATCATGCCTTCCTGGGCAACAGCTGGCAGACCGAGCACCAGGTCCAGCAGGGGCTCTTCTGGGGGTTGGTGGAGTGGGACGCGCCACGCCTGGTGCTGCCGATCCTGGCCGCCGCGGAGATCGCCGATTCGCCCCGCGCCGTCATGCGGCCGGGCGGATCACAACTGGCCCGGGCCTATAGCATCATGAACTATTTCCTGGTCAATACCCTGCCCTACATCAACGCCGGCCAGGAGATCTACGAGCGCCAGCCGATGAACCTCGGCCTCGATCACCCGGAAGGCTCGCGCTACGCGCTCGATCCGGGCGACCCCTTCTACGGCAAGCTCGCCTTTTTCGACATCTGCGGCCTGCACTGGAACGGACGGGACGACCTGGTGCCCGTGCTCCAGGCAGCGGGCGCCCTGCGGCGGACCTACGCGGATCTGCTGAGCCCCCAATTCTTCCACTTCTACTCGCTGAAACACCACGAGGCGTTTGCCTACTTCTACTGGACGGGCACGCGCGGCCTGCTGCTGGTGGTCAATGCCAACGCCGCCGAGCCGCTGACCGCCAGCGTCAACATCGGCCCGGTCACCTGGCGCGCTACTCATCGGGTCACCCAGCACTTCGACAACAACCTGCCGGCCCTGAGCACCTTCGCGGCCACCGACGGCCAGGTCGTCGTCACCCTCAACGGCGGCGAGGCCACCGTGTTCACCATCGAATAACGCGCACGGCCTGGAGTCTCCCCTATGATGCGTCCTCATTACCTCCACCAAGGGGCACTGCTCACTCTCTTCCTGCTGCTGAGCCTCGGACCAGCGTTCGCCGGCCCGGCACGCGCGGCGCTCCCCGCGCCCGGCACGGGTGCCCAGCTCAATGCCGCCGTGATAATCACGGCCACGGCCACCAGGACGCCCGGGTCGGCCACCAACACAGCCACCAGCATACCGACCGCCACCCCCACCGCGATCCCGCCCTGTGGTTTGGCCTGGCGGGTAGTCGCCAGCCCTAACGCTGGCGGGGCCGGCAACTACCTCAATGGTGCGGCAGTGGTGGCCGTCGACGATATTTGGGCTGTCGGATACTACTATAATGGCAATGGAGACCAGACGCTGGTGGAGCATTGGGACGGCGCGCAATGGCGCGTCGTGCCCAGCCCCCATCTCGGTATCCTCACGGGAGTGGCGGCCAAAAGTGCCGATGATATCTGGGCCGTTGGTTACTACGATATCGGTAACTTTGTGTTCCGCACATTAGCCGAGCACTGGGACGGGACGAGTTGGACGGTTGTTTCCAGCCCCAATCCAGGAACAAACAGCAACGCTCTCTATGGAGTGGCTGCAGTGGCAACTACTGACATTTGGGCCGTGGGCTATTACGAAAATGGCAACTTGGCGCCCCAAACGTTGGTGGAACACTGGGATGGTACGAGTTGGACAGTGGTGCCCAGTCCTAACGTTGGCGCAGGAAATAACTTTCTCTACGGAGTTGCAGCAGTAACGGCTACTGATGTTTGGGCTGTTGGGGGCGCCGGGGGTACGCTAACCTTACACTGGAACGGTATGAGCTGGGCCGTGGTGCCCAGCCCTAGCATCAATATCGGCAACGATGGGTTGAACAGCGTGGCGGTAGTGGCGACCGACGACGTCTGGGCCGTCGGAGACAACGGCAACTTCGGTAACCAAAGCCAGGCGCTGACCAAGCACTGGAACGGCACGAGTTGGGCCGTGGTGTCCAGCCCTAATCCAGGAATTGGCAATCGCTTCTATAGTGTGGGGCCGGTAACAACCAATGACGTTTGGGCTCTGGGTTACTCCTATGTTGGTAATTTAGTATTCCAAACACTGAGCGAGCACTGGGATGGTAGCAGTTGGACGGTTGTGCCCAGTCCCAACCTGGGGAACTTTAGTGCTTTCCGGGGAGTGGCGGTGGTAACTGCTAACAATATCTGGGGCGTCGGCGACTACAGCGCCGGCGGCTACTCCCAAACGCTAGTAGCACATTATGCCGATCCCTGCGGCACGCCCAGCCCGACCTCCACAAATACGCCAACAGCCACGAATACACCAACCAACACTAACACGCCAACGCCTACGCCAACGGATACGCCAACAAACACGAATACATCAACCAACACGGCGACGACTACGCCCGTGCCGTCGACCAACACGGCGACGACTACGCCCGTGCCGCCGATCAGCGCCACGCGCACCACCGCGCCGACCAACACGGCCGGGCCGAGCCCTACACCCTGCCCGCTGAGCTTCGTCGATGTGCAGGCCACGGACTATTTCTATGGGCCGGTGCTGTATCTGGCCTGTCATGGGGTAATCAGTGGCTACCGCAATGGCGACGGCACTTTCAGCTTCCGCCCCTACAACAACACCACGCGCGCCCAGATGGTCAAGATCGTCGTGCTCGGCTTCCAGAAAGTTGTCAGCACGCCGGTCGGCGGGGGCTACACCTTCGCCGACGTGCCGCCGACCTTCCCGTTCTTCAGCGTGATCGAGACCGCAGTTGCCGCCAATATCGTCTCGGGCTACACCTGCGGGGAGCCAAACGAGCCCTGCGATAGCCGCAACCGGCCCTACTTCCGCCCGTACACCCAGGTGACGCGCGGCCAGCTGAGCAAGATCGCTGTGGGGGCCGCGGGCTGGAGAGTCGTCAACCCGCCGCTCGGCAGCTTCGCCGACGTCGTGCCGAACACGGCCTTCTACCCCTTCGTGGAGACGGCCTACTACCACGGCATCATCTCGGGCTATAGCTGTGGGGGGATCGGCGAGCCCTGCGACAGCCACAGCCGCCCCTACTTCCGCCCGTACAACAACGCCACCCGCGGCCAGATCGCCAAGATCGGCTATCTCTCGATGTGCTGCGCCCCACCGCCCGAATCTGAGGGTGGATTGCATAACCGTTAAGCTTAGGAAATCAAAAGGGGCGCCCCTGGCGCCCCGTCCGATCTCCCGTCGTGCCTATTCCGCACTCCGCACTCCGCACTCCGCACTGGCGCTCAGCGGTACCAGGCCTCCAGCCAGTTCGTGCCGGTCGGCGTCCGGCTGCCGGCCGACGGCTCGTCAGTGATGCGCACGCCGGCCATGGCCCCGGGGTCGGACGGCGTGTCGACCATCGTCATGACGGTGCCGTCGCCGTCGACATAGAGCAGGCCGGCCGGCACCGGCTGCTGGTTGCCATGCTGGAGCATCCAGAGCTGGTAGGTCCGGCCATTCGCGGGCGGGGGCAGATGTACGGCCATCACGGCCACCTGGCGATGCCCGGGCGCCATGATCACCTGGCCGCCGGCCGGAATCGTGGACGCGGTCGGCTTGAGCGCCGCCATTTCCGCGCCCGGCTGGTGTAACAGGTCCCGCACCGCCTGCTGCTGGGCCACTCCCCGCTCCATCATGGTCATCCGTTCCGAGAGGACCCCGATCCAGATCCCCGCGCCGATCAGTAAGAGGAGGCAGGCGGCCAGCGTGGCCGGGGCGAATTGCTGGTAGAGTGTGGCGAGGGGGCGCTGGGGGCGATCCGGGCGGGCCCGTCCAGCGGGGCGGGCCCCATTCAGCGGCATCAGGGACGGCACCTGGGCGGGGGCCGGCTGCGCGGTCGTCGTGACCACTTGCAGGATCTTGACGCGTAGGGCGGCGGGCGGCGGGACCTGGGGGACAGCATACGCCAGTTGCTCCACGGTCTGCTGGAAGTCGTGGTAATGCTTCACACAGGGCGGACAGATCGCCAGGTGAGCGCGAATCGCCTGGGCTTCGTCCTCATCCAGGGCCCCGGCGGCGGTCGCCGGGATCAAGGGTTCAACGTCTTGGCAGTTAACCTGTTTCATGATCCTTCTGGCCCGCCCGCGTTGCATTGGGCGGCTGCATAGCTGTCATGATCGCGCCCTGATTGCGCAAGAAACACTCAGCGGCCGCCACGCCGGGGTGGTAGGGCCATCATCTACCTTTAATACGCAAGGCTCTAAGATTTGGACCTACATTTCGCTGGCCTGCATCTCGGCCGCCAGTAAATTGCGTAGCTTCTGCAAGCCGAGCCGCAGCCGGGTCTTGACGGTGCCGAGCGGCTCCTGCAGCCGCTCGGCGATCTCGCGGTGGGTAAAGCCGCCATAATAGGCCAGGGTAATCACCCGGCTTTGCTCCGGCGGGAGGAGCTTGAGCGCTTCCAGCACCCGCGCCCGCCGCAGGCCGCCGAGCGCCGCCTCCTGCGGGTCGAGCGCATCCTCGGCCGTCGTGCCGCCCATGCTGGAGCGAAAGGCCTGCTCAAGCTCGCTGGGGGTGGCCAGGTCGTACGAGGTCGTCACCTTGGCGCCCCGCGCGCGCCGGCTGCGGAGCTCGTCGATCGCCCGGTTGTGGGCAATGGCCAGCAGCCATGAGGAGACCCGGCCGCGCCCGACCTGGAACTTGGCGGCGGCTTCCCAGGCGCGCAAAAACACATCCTGCGTGACTTCCTCGGCCGAGGCCGCGTCGTTGAGGATGTGGAAAACGAAGGAGAAGACCAGCCGATCATATTGATCGTAGAGTGCCGCCAGCGCCGTCGGGTCGCGCGCCGCCATGCGGGCAATCAAGTCCTCGTCCTCGATATTTCGCTGCTGTTGATCCAAAAAACTTCCCTCTACCCGCCGCGCCGCCGGTATCCTCGCTGCAAGCGGATTATAGCATCTCTCTGCCTGTTGAACAAGCGCCCGGCATGCATTATACTATCCCGCACGGCCCGGAGATTCCGGCGGCCCGGCACCCCGCCGCCCTATAGCCAGCCTTAGTCATGATATGGAGGCCCCTGTGAGCACCCTCAAAGCCAGTGAACTCAAAGGCCGGGCGGTCGTCAGCCTGGCCCAGGCCGAAAAGATCGGTACCGTCGATAGCGTGATCTTCGACCCCGCCACCAGCCGGGTGCTCGGCTTGAAAGTGAAGACGGGTCTGCTGGGGGGCGCCAAGTGGTTGCGCGCCAGCGATATCCGCAGCATTGGCGCCGACGCGGTGACGATCAACGACCGCAGCCTCCTGCATGATCGCGCCGACGAAGTCCCGGAGATCCAGGAGATGCCGACCCTCGACGACCTGGTCGATATGAAAGTAGTGAGCCATGGCGGCGTCTTGCTCGGCACCCTCGGCGATATCGAGATGGATGCCGAACAGTACCAGATTATCCGCTACCAGATGAGCGGTAGCTTCTGGGACCAGCTGACTCACGCCCAGAAGACCTTTGGCGCGGCGGCCGGGCTGCGCTTCGGCAAGGACCTGCTGATCGTGCCCGACGAGGTCGCCGCCGAGCTGAACAGCCGAGGCGCCAGGCTGACGCCCGCTCCCGCGGAAGGTCCCGGGCCGGATGCGGATACCGCGCCGGCGACTACGGACCACCCGGGCGCCCTCCCGGCGGTCACCCCGCCGCCGCCCCACGCCGCCCGCGTCATAGTCCGGCCGCCCGAAGGCACCCCGCCGGCCGGCGAGCCCTGAGAATCGCCGCCGGGCGCCCCACGCCGCCCGGCGCGCCAGGGGGGCCGGTTCCTGGATGTTGAGCAAGCTGCGTGCCGGGGCGATCCCGCCGTCAAGCACTTGAGTGCGTCGTCTGCCGGTCTCAAACTCGCGCTTTCCCCGGCCCCTTGCGCTACAATCGAATCCAGATCTAGGAAACCCAGCGGCTGAAGCCGCAGCTACGCAAACGAAGCCCGCCTGCGCGGGCTGACGGAATAGCTCGGCCTCATATTAGCGAATCCCGATATCCGCACAAAGAAGGATAGATTGCCGCATGCGCAATATTCTTGCCTCTCCGCTTGGCCAGATCGTGCTCCACTGGCTGCCAGGCCTTGTGCTGGTGACGATGGTGGCCGGCCTGGTCTATGGCACGGCTCAACATAGCTTACGGGCGGGGGCCGACGACCCGCAGATTCAGCTCGCCGAAGATACGGCCGCCGCCCTGGCCGGCGGGCAAACGCCACAGGCGGTGATCCCAGCCACCAAGGTCAATATGGCGGCGAGTCTGGCCCCCTACTTGATGATCTTCGACGCCCAGGGCCGGCTGATTGCGTCCTCGGTGCAGCTCAACGGCGGGCCGCCGATCCTGCCCAGTGGTGTCTTCGCGGATGCCCGGCAGCGGGGCGAGCTCCGGTTTACCTGGTCGCCGGACCCGCAGGCGGGGGTGCGCAGCGCCGTCGTGGTCGCCCCCGTGACCGGGCCGGCGCCGGGCTTTGTGCTCGCCGGCCGGTCGCTCCGGGAAGTGGAAAAGCGCGAGGACGACCTGCTGTGGCTGACCACTGTGGCCTGGCTGGCCGGCCTGGGGCTCACCGGGGTGGCCAGCGGGCTGCTGGTCTGGAGCCGGACCGGCGCCGGGCCGCTGGGGCGCCCGCCGGCCGCGGCGGCGCCGCGGGACGATCGCGCTTGACAGGCGGGGGGCGAACTGCTATAATAATAACGCTCCAAACCCCACCGGGCCTAACCGGGTGGCTTGGAGCAGCGTTTGACTCGCTAGCTCAATTGGCAGAGCAACTGACTCTTAATCAGTGGGTTCCGGGTTCGAGTCCCGGGCGGGTCACCAATCCCTATTTTAGGCTTATGTCAGGCCTATTTTGACGGAAAAGTAGCGATCTTTTCACCCCACCGAGAACCCACTGATTAAGAGTCAGTTGCTCTGCCTGATCGTAAGATATTTGACAACCACCCCGCCGCCCCCAGGAAGGATGCGCAGCATCGTTTGGCAGTTGTAGGGGCACGGCGTGCCGTGCCGGGGTGGGGAGCGCGGCGACCTCCGGGCAGCGCGGTCCTGGGGCGGACGCCTGGCGGCTAAAGCCGCGGCAACACCGGGCGAAGCCCGCCTCCGCGGGCTGACGATCATCACTCCGGGGCAGGAGCGGACCGATCGTGTGTGCAACGGGGCGTCGGTGATGGGCACTACCCGCGCCTGACGCGGCTGTGGGAGAGGGCTCGGCCCTCGACGCTCTGGCCGCGTGGGTGGGCCCCGATCCTACGCCGGGTCATGAGGCGAGTATTTCGAGGGCCGAGCCCTCTCCCACAGTCCGAATAACGGCGCATCCCCTTCTGCGCCGCGTGCTCGGCACGATCGGTCCGCTCTTGAACCCCGGGACCGCCGAGTTGCGACCGAGGGCCAAACCTGCTACAATGCACAAAGCGTCGCCGGTCGGGACAACCGCGACGCACGCCCGGGCCTCCTGCAAATTCCTCCTACGCTAAAGGAAAGGGTGCTTCGCCATGGCCGAGCTGAAGGACTTGCACAAAGATGCGCAGGTCGCCGGCATCGTCCCCAATACCTCCGTGACGGTGGTCGACGTGGAGTGGTTCAATCACGCCACCGTCAAGCTGACCTATCGCGTGGAGAGCACCGGGCAGGTGGGCCAGCAGCTGCTCTACGATTGGCAGGCGCCCGGCCTCGCCATCGTGCAGGCCGGCACCCCCTGGGCTTTCGACGCCGACGGCGATCGCTTCCAGCTCGCGCTAGAGGCCTTCCGCATCCGCCTGGCCTTCCTCTTTGACCCCTTCCTCGGCGTCACCGTCTCCCGCGTCGAGCCGCTGCCGCATCAGATCGACGCCGTCTACGGCGCCATGCTCAAGCGCCAGCCCCTGCGCTTCCTGCTCGCCGACGACCCCGGCGCCGGCAAGACGATTATGGCCGGCCTGCTGATCAAGGAACTGATGCTGCGCGGCGAATTGGAGCGCTGCCTCATCGTCGCGCCGGCCAGCCTCGCCGAGCAATGGCAGGACGAGCTCGCCCAGAAGTTCGACCTCGAGTTCCGCATCGTCGGCCGGGGCGAGATCGAGCAGGCGCTGGGCAACCCCTTCGAGGAGCACCCGCTCGTCATCAGCCGCATCGACCTGCTCAAGCAGGACGAGAATATCGAGCGCCTGCGGCAGAGCGATTGGGACCTCGTCGTCGTCGACGAAGCGCATAAGATGAGCGCCAGCTACGACACCGCCGGCGACCGCCGCGAGACCGCGCGTTACCGGCTGGGCCAGGCGCTGACCGAGCGGACGCGCAATTACCTGCTCATGACGGCCACCCCGCACCACGGCAAAGAGGCCGATTTCCAGCTCTTCATGGCCCTGCTCGACCCCGACCGCTTCGAGGGCAAGTACCGCCCTGGCATCCACCAGGCCGACGTGGCCGACCTCATGCTCCGCCGCCTCAAAGAGGACCTGGTCGACTTCAGCGGCCACCGCCTCTTCCCGGAGCGCCGCGCCTACACGGTCAACTACGCCCTCAGCACGGCGCCCGAGGGCCAGCCCAGCGAGCAGGACCTCTATGAGCGCGTCACCGCCTATGTCCGCGAGCAGATGGGCCGCGCCGACGGCGCTGTGCAGGCCGCCGACGCCCAGGCCCAGGGGGCGCCGCCCGACGCCAAGAAGCGCCGCGCCGTCGTCGGCTTTGCCCTCACCGTGCTGCAACGCCGCCTGGCCTCCTCGCCCAACGCCATCTACCAGTCCCTGGCCCGCCGGCGCAAGCGCCTCGAAGCGACCTACGACGACAAACGCCAGCAGAAGCCCGGCGCCGCCGACCGGCTGGACCTCGCCGGCGGCCTGGCGGTCGGCAGTCTCAAGCCGGAGGACCTGGACGACGACCTGGAGGAGCGGCCCGAGGCCGAAGTCGAGCAGATCGTGGACGCCGCCAGCGCGGCCACCACCCTGCTGGAGCTGCGCGCCGAAATCGACGTGCTCAAGGGGCTGGAGGCACGGGCCAAGGACCTGCTCGACAGCCATGTCGACACCAAGTGGCGGGAGCTGAAAGCCCTACTGCAAAACCGCGCCGAGATGTTCGACCAGCAGGGCCGCCGTCTCAAGCTGGTCATCTTCACCGAGCACAAGGACACCCTCGACTACCTGGTGGAGGAGATCGCCCGGCTGCTGCACGCCCGCGAGGCCATCGCCCACATCCACGGCGGCCTGGCGCGCGACGAGCGCCGCCGCCAGCAGGAGGAGTTTGTCAACAACCCCGACGTGCTGATCCTGGTCGCCACCGACGCCGCCGGCGAGGGCATCAACCTCCAGAACGCGCACCTGATGGTCAACTACGACCTGCCCTGGAACCCCAACCGCCTGGAGCAGCGCTTCGGCCGCATCCACCGCTTCGGCCAGACCGAGATGTGCTTCGTCTGGAACCTGGTGGCCTACCAGACGCGCGAGGGCCGCGTCTTCGACACGCTCTTCGCCAAGCTCGAAGAGATGCGCCAAACCCTCGGCGGCCGCGTCTTCGACGTCCTCGGCCGGCTGTTCGAGGGTGATGACCTGCGCAAGCTGATCCTCGACTCGATCCTCGAAGGCGAGAGTCCCCAGGCCCGCGCCTACATGCAACAGCGCATGGACGCCGCGGTTAGCCCGGAGCATATCCTGCAGGTGCTCGCCCAGGACGCCCTCAACGTCAGCGCCTTCGGCATGGGCGTCGTCGCCGACCTGCGCGAGCAGATGCAGCGCGCCGAGCTTCAGCGCCTGGTGCCCTACTACATCGCCGCCTTCTTCCGCGCCGCCTTCGACCACGTCGGCGGCACCATCCTGGAGCGCGAGGTGGTGCGCGAGATGAACGGCACTCCGCTGGATCGCAAGGTGCCGCGCTTCGAGATCACCCACGTGCCGGTGGAGCTGCGCCGCCGCGCCGACGCCGCGCACCGCCCCCTGGCCCGCCGCTACGAGCGCATCTGCTTCGACAAGGCGGCTATCCGCCTGGACCGCCGCCCCGCCGCCCTCTTTGTCGCCCCCGGGCACCCGCTGCTCGACCGCACGCTCGACCTGATCCTGGAGCGCTACGGCGCCCTGCTGCAGCGCGGCGCGATCCTGGTCGACGAGCGCGAGGACGCGCCCGCCGCCCCGCGCGCCCTGTTCTGCATCCGCCAGGACATCACCGACGGCCGGCCCCTGCCCAGCGGCGCCGCGCACGTCGTCTCCAGCGAGCTCCATTTCATCGAGATCGCCGCCGACGGCACCATCACGCCCAGCGCCGATGGCCCCTATCTGGGCTACCGCGCCCTGCACGAGCGCGAGACCGCCGCGGCCGCCGCCCTGCGCCCCGCCTGGGTCGACCGCGATCTGGAACAGCAGGCCGTCGGCTACGCGATCGGCCACCTGGTCGAGCCGCACTTCAAGCGCGTCCAGCAGACGCGCTTCGCCCTGCTCGCCCGGACGGCCGCCGCCGTCGACGACCGCCTGACCAAGGAGATCCTCTACTGGGACGCCGAGACCGTGCGCCTCAAAGACCTGGAGCTGGCCGGCAAGCAGCCGCGCATGAACGCCGCCCGCGCCGCCGAGCGCCGCGACAGCCTCACCGACCGCCGCACGGCCCGCCTGGCCGCCCTGGAGGCCGAGAAGATGCTCGCCGCCCAGGCGCCCATCCTCGTCGCCAGCGCCCTGGTCGTCCCGGCCCGCCTCTTGCCGCCCGCGCCCACCGCCGGCCCCACGCCGCGGCCGGGCGTCGACGTGGAGGCCCGCCGGCGCATCGAGGCCCTGGCCATGGCCGCCGTGATGGACGAAGAGGAGCGCCGCGGCCGCGGCCCCCGCGACGTCTCGCGCGACAACCTCGGCTACGACATCGAGGCCCGCGACCCCGCCACCGGCCGCCTGCGCTTCATCGAGGTCAAGGGCCGCGCCGCCGACGCCGACTCGGTCACCGTCAGCCGCAACGAGTGCTACCGCGGCCTCAACGCCACCCACGACTACATCCTGGCCGTCGCCCGCGTCCGCGACGACGCCGTCGTCAGCCTCGACTACATCGCCAACCCGTTCGCGCGCACCCTCTCCGCCGACCCGGCCTGGGGGCTCATTTCGGTCGACCTTGACCTCCAGAAGCTGCTCGCCCTGCCGGGCACGGAGAAGATCCGATGACCGCGCCGCGCAGGAAGCTGATCGAAGTCGCCCTGCCCCTGGAGGCCATCAACGCCGCCTCGGCCCGGGAAAAGACGATACGTCATGGGCATCCTGCTACGCTCCATCCATGGTGGGCGCGCCGCCCGCTCGCAACTTGTAGAGCGGTCCTCTTTGCGTCACTAGTGGATGATCCCTCTAGCCACCCTGATGAGTTTCCTGATGAGGAGACTCAAAACGCAGAACGCCTTCGCCTCTTTCGCCTCATCGAATCGCTGGTAAAGTGGGAAAACATCAACGACTCACAAGTCCTTCGACAGGCACGGATCGAGATAGACAGATGTACAAACGGAAACCCCCCGCCGATGCTCGATCCTTTCGCCGGGAGCGGTGCGATTCCTCTGGAAGCTTTGCGCCTCGGCCTAGAGGTTTATGCAAGTGATCTCAATCCTGTATCAGTTCTGATTACAAAGGCCATCGTTGAAATCCCGCTGCGATTCGGAGGGTCTGCTCCAGTTAATCCGAAAACCCACAGGGGCGGTGCGCGTGTAAGTACATGGGCCGGGGCTTCTGGGCTAATCGAGGATCTGTCGTACTACGGACAATGGATTCGTGACCAGGCGGAAGAACGGCTTGGGCATCTCTATCCCATGGTGAAATTGCCCAAAGAGTACGGGATTACTAAAGCCCCAATCATCGCTTGGTTATGGGCGCGAACGGTCAAATGCCCTAACCCGGCATGTGGGGCGCAGATGCCACTCATCCGTTCGTTTGTGTTGTCTGCTAAGCCGGGAACGAAGGTATGGGCCGAGCCTAATGTGGACCATTCTCAGCGACCTGCTGTCGTAACCTTCAGCATCAAGTCCGGCAGTGATGCATCGCCAGATCCCACGAAAGTCGGACGCGGCTCGATATTCCGCTGTTTAGCCTGCGGGACGATTGCGCCCGAGCAGCACATCAAGGATGAAGGCGTTTCAGGCCGGATGGCCATGCAATTAATGGCGATTGCGGCCCATAGCCAGAATGGACGAATCTATCTGCCGCCTGATAGTGACCAGATCAAGATCGCCGGGGAGGCCCAACCTTATTGGAAGCCTGAACAGCAACTTGCTGGTGATAGAAGAGCAATCTGGTGCCCACTATATGGACTGAGTACAGTCGGTGACCTTTTTACTAATCGACAGTTAGTCGGACTCGCGACTTTTAGTGATCTCATAAGCGAAGCCCGAGAGAAGATACGGATCGACGCTGTTGCTGCAGGGTTGACAGAGGACGGGAAGAGTCTCGACGACGGAGGCAGCGGTGCTCTTGCTTATGCTGATGCTATCTCCACATATTTGGCATTTGCGTTAGACAAATTAGCGGACCTCAATAATAGTCTCTCGCCCTGGGAGCCAGTTGCACAATGTCCTCGGAATCTGTTCGCCCGGCAAGCGATTCCTATGCAGTGGAATTTTGCAGAGGCGAATCCAACTGGAAAGAGCTCGGGCTCATGGGCGGTCATAATCGAAAACCTCGCACGGAATCTGAGTGCGAGCTTGCCTAAAGTCGCAAATGACCAGCGTGTTCATGTCATGAATCTAGATGCTAGGAACATAAGTGGCAATGGTATGATCATTTCTACTGATCCGCCTTATTACGATAATATTGGTTATGCTGATTTGTCTGACTTTTTCTATGTATGGCTTCGCCGTACTCTTAGTAAAATTTACCCAAGTTTGTTTAGTACGTTACTAGCTCCTAAGACACAAGAACTCGTAGCAATGCCGTATCGTTTTGCGGGAAGTAGTGAAGCCGCCAAGGAGTACTTCGAGAAAGGCCTGGCGACAGTGTTTGAGCGCATGTATTCTGTGGCAAACCCCAACTACCCGCTAACTATCTATTATGCCTTTAAGCAGGCCGAGGCCGGTGATGAGGATGAAAGTGGAAATAAAGCACCCGCAGCTATTTCGACGGGCTGGGAGACCATGCTTGAAGCACTACTCAAAGCGGGCTTCCAGATCACTGGCACCTGGCCAATGCGGACCGAGATGCTTACAGCACTGAAGAAGGGGTTCAATAATCTTGCCTCTTCTATCGTGCTTGTCTGCCGACCGCGCCCGTCAGAGGCACCGCTCGGTACCCGCCGCGAGTTCCAGCGCGCCCTCAAGAGCAGTCTGCCCGCCGCACTCACCGTGCTCACCAGTGGCCGCGTCGCCCCTGTCGACCTCGACCAGGCGGCCATCGGGCCCGGCATGGCCGTCTTCTCTGCTTATGCTAAAGTGCTGGAGCCGGATGGCCGGCCCATGACCTTGCGCGCTGCGCTGGTCGCGATCAACGAAGTCATCCAGACCTACTTCGCCGAGCAGGAAGGCGATCTGGACCCGGCCACGCAGTTCTGCCTCCGCTGGTACAAGGTCTACGGCACGAAACCCGGGCGCTATGGCGAAGCCGAGAGCATGAGCAAGGGCGCGAATATCTCGTTGACCCGGCTGGCCCGCGAGGGCCTGTTGCAGCAGGGCGGGGGCTTTGTGCAGCTCTACCCGGCCGGCGCGGCCGCTTACCAGGATGCCTGGGACCCGCGCGACGAGCCCGCGCTCACCATCTGGAGCGCCACGCACCACCTGGTCGCCGCGCACCGCCAGGGCGGCAACGCCGCGGCGGCCGCGGTGGCCGCGGCCCTCGGCGGCGTCGCCGAGCAGGCCCGCACCCTCGCCTACGCGCTCTACCAGGTCGCGAGCGCGCCCGGCCACGGCTGGACGGAGGACGCGCTGGGCTACAACAACCTCGTCGCCGACTGGCCCGAGATCCAGCGGCTTGCCGCCGCGGTGCCGGGGCGGCCGACGCAGCTGGGGTTCGGGGTGTAGGGGGAGGCGGACGTCACATGGGATTACCCCAGAATAGCCAATGGTCTGCAGATCAACCTCTGACCGATCCTAAAAAGGACCGCCTTGGCTATGCCCCCTACGCACAGAAGCTGGCACAGAGTATCACGAAGCAGACGCCCCCACATGGCCTCGTCATAGCGATCTATGGTTCTTGGGGCGCGGGTAAGTCAACGCTATTGGAGTTTGTAGAACAGTACCTGCAGCAAGAGACGGACGAGAATCAGCCAGTAATCGTTCGATTCAATCCGTGGTGGTTCTCGGGACAAGAAGACCTAACGAGGAGTTTTTTCAGTCAACTCAAATCAACTCTCGCACGCAAATGGAAAAGTGTAGGGAAGGAGTTTCTCGATAGGCTCGGGCAGTTCGCTGATGTTGTATCGGATGCGCCTCTACCGGAATCAGTAGCTTGGTTCCCAAAGCTAGTAGCGCGTTTGTCGAAGCGCGAACGAGGCGATGTATCTGCTCTCAAAGAGCAGATCTCTGCAACTCTTAGGCTTAGTAACAAGCGAATACTTGTAATTATCGATGATATTGATCGATTAACATCTGATGAAATTCGTCAGTTATTTCGCTTAGTCAAAGCCGTTGCAAATTTCCCCAATGTGGTCTACCTGTTAGCGTTCGACCGCGACGTTGTAACCGAGGCACTCGGTGGACTGCAAGGAGCGCGTGGAGCTGACTATCTGGATAAGATTATTCAGGTGCCTATCCAACTACCCAGCCTGGGTCAGGAGCAGCTTGGTCGCCTGTGTGCAGAGCATTTGACGGAATTATTAGGGGACATTTCCCCTGATCTCCTCGATCAAGGGCGCTGGAATCTAACGTTCCCGCCCATCACTAAGTTCTTGAAGACTCCCAGGGACGTGGCGCGTCTCATGAACGCCTTAGCTTTCACCTATCCAGTCGTCCATGCGGAAGTCAACCCCATAGACTTTGTCGCAATTGAGAGTCTGCGTCTCTTTTGCCCCACTGTCTACGATGCAATTCGGCAGCATCCTGATATGTTTGCTGGCACTGCTCCCAACTCCTACTCAGGCAGTCGCAGTACGCCTGACCTCTCTACTCAGCGCGAATTCTATGACACCCTGATTAGTGAGGCACAGGTGGCGGACCCGAAGGCGCTGCAACGCCTGTTGCGGAACCTTTTCCCGAAACTTGATGCTGTCTGGACAAACACACACTACGGATCAGAATGGGAACACCGATGGAGGCGAGAACTACGTGTCGCCAGCCGGAGCAAATTTGAGATCTATTTTCGTATGGCGGTTCCGAGCGATAGCATTTCAAACATGGAAATGCGCGCCATACTGGCATTGGCCAACAACACAGATCAGTTGAGTGCAAAACTCCTGGAACTCGGCAAGCAGCAGGGGGTCGACGGTACGACTCGCCTTCGCATCTTCTTGTCTTACGTTGGGGATTACGTCGAGCAGCACATCCCACATGAGAACACCGCAATAATTGTCACGGCGTTGCTACAGGTCGGTGACCAACTCCTCCTATCTGATAAGGGGGCGGGGGTGCGTAGTTTGTCGCTTAATACCATACTGTACAGGGTGGTGACTGGCCTCCTGGATAGGCTTCCGCTACCAAGCCGGGTCACAGTGTTAAACGGCGCCATGGAGCAAAGCCCGGCCATCGCGACAATAGTGCAACTCGCGGAGGCACTCGGTGCGGAGCATGGTAAATACGGTGGCACCGTAGCACCAGAACCACTCATTACCCTCGCGGAGTGGGAAGAGTTAGACAGGCTTGTTGTAGCGAGAATCCAGGATGCCGCGCAGGGTGGGTATCTGCTGGAGTCTCCCAATTTGGGACGAACGCTCCGGTTTTGGCGGGAGCACGTTGGCGAACAACCAGTTCGACACTGGGTCCAATCGAGTACTGAAGATGTTCATAGGCTCCTGGCCTTCTTGGACTGTTTCGTGGACACACGAAGATTACTCTCACTAACCGACGCGACAACTCACGTGCGCCAGAGTATGGATCTTGAATCCTTGACCCCTTTTCTGGACGCTGATGCGCTCCACGCTCGCCTGCAGCAAATCACAAGTGATGGAACACTTGATGAGAATGAGGTGGAGGTCATTCGGCAGTTTGAGATCGGGTATGCTAAAAGACAGCAGGGAATCGATCCGCATGAACCTTTCGAGCCCGGAGCCTCTGAGCAGGGGACAGAAAGGATCGCCAGTGACTCCTAACACACCGGCCGTCGGCCCGCCCCGCTCGTGCCCATGCGCAAGCCAGCGACGAACAGTTTCACCCTCGCAGGCCCGCATCCTCGCCTACGCGCTCTACCAGGTCGCGAGCGCGCCCGGCCACGGCTGGACCGAGGACGCGCTGGGCTACAACAATCTCGTCGCCGACTGGCCCGAGATCCAACGGCTGGCGGCGGCGGTGGGGTCGCGGGCAATACAAGGCCAGTTAGAGCTGTAGCCGGCGCGGTGCGATAGCAAATCTACGAGCAAATCGTCATAAAGGGAATGCGGATGCCAGTTTTCCTGCAGCGATACCTTTCAATACCTCAAGAGCGCGAATACGAAGCCTGGACTGTTCAGCAAATTGAGGATTATTTTAGCAGAATTGGGATGAGGTCATTGATTTGGGCAGTTTCACCAAGGGATGAGGTTACTTGGCCAGCCGACGAGCATTTATATATGGATGGCAAAATAATTGGCTTGCAGTTCAAGCAGACGAAGGTAAGATCAACGCAAACTAACACATCATTAGATTATTCAAGAATTAGATGGGATTTTGCAAATCCTAAGGGGCAATTTTCGCTTTTACAACGCCGAAAGGAAATATTCTATTGCTTGCCAACATTTCTTAACAGGAAAATATCACGATCCGCTCTAGAACATTGTATCTTCTGGCGTCCTGGTTGTCACAATGACACAAACGCTTGGTATAATAATCCAAGAGCCAAGACTCCATATAAGTGCTTAGCAGCAGAAAGTCGGTGGGGGCATTTTATTGAACGAGTCGTGTCATGTGAAGTAGGTGAGAGAATTCAAAGTCGGCAACAAATCAACAGTTATTTAGCTGATCTGCAAAGTCTTTTTCAAGAATACTATGGCCAGAATACCGACCCTGATAACTCTAGAACCAGCGCTTTCGGTCTCTATTTGATCTATTTACAGCTATAAGTCATCTAAACCAAGTGAGCACTACTATGCCCATCCTGACCCCCTGGCGCCACATCGTCGCGCCGCACCCCGACGTCCAGAGCGGCCGCTACCTACAGGCCGAGTTCGCCGCCAACCTGGCCGACGTGCGCCGGGGTAAAGAGAAGGACGAGTATCGCGACCCCGGCGAGTTCTTCCGCCGCACCTACCTTACCGCCGGCATGCGCCGCCTGCTGATCGCCGCCCTCACCCGCATGCGCGGCCAGGGCGAGGCGCCCGTGGTCCAGCTCAAGACCGCTTTCGGCGGCGGCAAGACGCACACCATGATTGCCCTCTACCACCTGCTCCGCGCCCCGGCCGAGGCGCAGGCCGTGCCCGCGGTGCGCGAGCTGGTGGAGGAAGCGGGGGGCATGCCGCCCCAGGTCGGGGTGGCGGTCATCGTCGGCACCGACCTGAGTGCCACGGACCCCTCACCGATCCTGACCCCACTGGGTGTCGAGGTCCATACCCTCTGGGGCGAGATCGCCGCGCAGCTCGGCAACCTGCGCGGCTACCAGATAGTCGAGGATGCCGACCAGGCGGGCGTGGCGCCCGGCGCCGACCAGCTCCGCCGTTTGCTCGACCAGGTGGGGCCCTGTGTGATCCTGATGGACGAGCTGGTCGCCTTCCTCCGTAACCTGGAAGCGCCCGTCAAGAAGCTGCGCGCCGGCAGCCTCAGCGCCAACCTTACCTTCCTCCAAGCCCTGACCGAGGCCGTGCGCTCGACGCCCACGGCGATGCTCATCGCCTCCATCCCCGAGTCGGACGACGAGCTCGGCGGCGCGGCGGGCCGCACCGTGCTGACCAAGGTCGAGAAGGTTTTCGGCCGCATGGAAGAGGTCTGGCAGCCGGTCGAGGTTCACGAGTCCTTCGAGGTCGTCCGCCGCCGGCTCTTCGGCCCGATCACCGACGAGGCCGCCCGCGACGCCACGGTCGCGGCCTTCGGCAGCCTCTACCGCCAGAACCCCACCGACTTCCCGCAAGAGTGCCGCGAGGCCGCCTACGAGCGCCGTATGATCGCCAGCTACCCGCTGCACCCGGAGGTCTTCGACCGCCTCTACGAGGACTGGGCCAGCCTGGAGCGCTTCCAGCGCACCCGGGGCGTCCTCCGCCTGATGGCCAAGGCCATCCACGAGATCTGGCGCACCGACGACGACAGCGCGCTGATCATGCCCGGCAGCCTGCCGCTCGAGGCGGCCGCGGTCCGCAACGAGCTCACCCGCTACCTGGGCGACCAGTGGAACAGCGTGGTCGACGCCGATGTGCGCGACACCAGTGCCGAGATCGACCAGCAGGTGCCGCGCATGGGCGCCGTGCGCGCGGCCCGCCGCCT
>Ga0070730_10001171_pt1 | contig 25801 bp, 34 predicted proteins | sample Coa_R1_3_FD_66447 | JGI IMG/M metagenome (GOLD analysis project Ga0070730, IMG submission 66447) | Surface soil microbial communities from Centralia Pennsylvania, which are recovering from an underground coalmine fire - Coalmine... | ecosystem: Environmental > Terrestrial > Soil > Unclassified ... | reverse complement strand
TTGAAGTAATAATGGCCGGTGACTTCCCCACCAAATACCGCATCTTCATCGCTCATGCGTTTTTTGATATATGCATGGCCGACACGGTTATAAAGCGCTTTGCCGCCAAGTTTGTTGATCAAGTCCGGTACGGCATGCGAGGCGCGGATATCATAGACGATTGTGGCGCCGGGACTTTTCTGCAGAAAATACTGTGACAAAATTGCGGTCAGAAAATCGCCAGAAACAAAACGGCCCTTTTTATCAATACAGAAAAAACGGTCGCCATCGGGATCAAACGCAAAACCCAAGTCGGCGCCTTCTTTTGGAACACGTTCTTGCAGCTCGCGGCGATTGGCTTCTTCTAACGGATCACCACCATGGTTGGGGAAAGTTCCGTCGGGATCAAAATACATTGCTGTGAGTTGGACTTGTGGAATTTTTTTGAAAATTTCCACTAGTGATGGTCCCACCATGCCGTTTGCAGTATCTGCGATCACCTTCATGGGTTTGATTTTTGTGACATCAACGAGCGATAAAATCTTCTCTACAAAACCTTGCATGATATTCCAGTTTTCCACCGTTCCTGGTTGGGTTGCCGCAGCCGGAAATGTGTCTGCTTCAATGATTTTACGGATATCTTGGATGCCCTCATCTCCCGACAACAAATAAGGAATTTGTTTCACCATTTTAAAGCCGTTATATTCTTTGGGATTATGGCTGGCGGTGATCATGATGCCCGGCAATTTTTTCATCGCACATGCATAGTAGTACATATCTGTCGAAACCATCCCTATATCTATGACGTTTGTGCCCACGCTCGTTAAGCCTTTGAGCAAATTATCGTGTAGTGCTTGCCCTGAAACACGACCGTCGCGACCGACGATCACTTGTTTTGCTCCGAGGACTTTAACAAATGCTTTTCCAACTGCCTCCGCCACATTGTCAAAGAGGTTTTGGCCATAGATACCTCGTATGTCATATGATTTAAAAATGGATGGATCGACTTGCATAGCTTCCTTTCGGTATGTCGCGACGAAACGACCTCTAATCTACAACGTCACGACCAAAAGTTCAAGTTTTTGGGCCAAACTCATGTTTGAAGCAGAAGTTTTTTCTTCAATATCCATCTGGAGAAGTTGGTGGTGGATTTTAAGCAACTGTTCTAATGAAAATGATGCCGCTTGTTTTTTTGTTTTGCCAATCATGAAAGGTGGCATGCCTTCCAAATGATTCTCTTTTGCCGAAATGAGCAAGCGGGTTTGGCGAATAAGCATGCTCAGGCACATAAAGTCACCATCTTTTTCTAAAGCTTGGTGCAGCAGTGATAGTGATTGAATATTCTGTTTTGTGTTTCCACTCAGCGAATCCAACCATTTAAACAAAGCGTTTGTCACTTTAAATTGTTCTTGTTTTGCCCCCGGAAATTTTTTCAGCATTGTGGGAGTGAGGTCACGCTTTTCCCACAATATGAGTGAGTGAGCGTTTGCTGAGCCCAAGAATTTTATTAGCTCATCTTTACGTTTTGAGGTAGGTAGCGAGTGAAGCTCTTCGACCACGATGACTTTTTCTTCGCCAAATAAACTTTCCCCACCCAAGGCAATTTCCAACGTTGGTAGATCGAGTTGTTTTGCTTCGAGCCGCACTACACGCTGGTGTTTAGCGTTCGCATCAGCGATAAGTTGAAACAATGTGTTTCGAGATAAGACTGTATTTTCGCCGTGAAGGATAATCATTTAGTGATATAGTATAAATCATTCGCTCAGTATGACTAGCAAATTAACCAAACTCCTCCAAAAATACTACGAAAAGCTGACTGTGTTACGCGCGTTTGAAAGCGCTCAATCGATTTTGTCATGGGATCGCGAAACGTATATTCCCAAAGGTGCAGCTGTTGATCGGGGCGAAACGATGTCAGTTTTGGCTGGTTTTACCCATGAATTGTTTACGGATAAAAAGTTTGTTCAAGTTGTCGATGGACTCTTGGAGCACCGCGACGAACTCTCACCACTGGAAAAAAGGTCGTTGCATTTAGTGAAGCGCGACTTAGATAAATCGACAAAACTTCCCAAAGAGTTCGTCGAAGAAACCCAAACAGTTATGAATGCGGGTCACACTGCGTGGTTGGAGGCGAAAGCAAAAGATGACTTTGAAATCTTTCGTCCACTGCTCGCAAAAGTTGTGGAAAATAGGCGCCAGTACGCAGAATATTTGCAACCAAACAAAAATCCATACGATGTCAATTTAGATGATTACGAAGAAGGTCTAACGAGCGCGAAACTCGAGCCGCTCTTTAGTCAATTGAAGTATGGGATTGGTGAAATTTTACCGGAAATTCTGCAACTTCAATTGAAGAAAGCGGCGGTAAAAAATCCTTTGGACACCTTTCAAGCCGATCCGCACGCTCTGCAAAAGTTCATTCACGAAATGCTGGAACAAATCGGCTTTGATTGGTCGCGCGGAGCGATGGGTAGTGTTGAACATCCATTTGAAATTTCTATTTCAGCCAACGATATTCGTTTGAACACGCATTATGAAACAACGCATCATTCTTATACATTGACTGGGATGATTCACGAATTAGGCCACGGTTTATATGAGCAAAACATTGACCCTCAATATGTAAAACCTGGTTTAGGTCACGGTGTAACTTTAGGTATCCATGAATCCCAATCGCGTTTGTTGGAAAACATGATTGGCCGATCAACCTCTTTCTGGAAATACTTTTTTCCGAAGCTGCAAAACCACTTTCCTCAATTGAAGTCTGCTCAAGTTGAGGATGTTGTGACCGCATTGAACAGAGTTTCGCAATCGTTGATTCGTACCGAAGCTGATGAGGTGACATACAATCTTCACATTATTTTACGCTTTGAGTTAGAAAAAGAACTTATACACGGCCGTTTGGCTGTGAAGGATTTGCCGGAAGTTTGGCGCGCAAAAATGAAAGAACTATTGGGTGTTGAACCAAAAACAAATCGTGAAGGAGTTCTCCAAGATGTCCATTGGTCTTGGGGAAATTTTGGCTATTTTCCAACCTACACGTTGGGCAACTTAAATGCGGCGCAACTTTGGCACACTTTTGTTGAAACTCATCCAAAATGGTCGGAATCAATTGAGAATGGTGACTTCCACCCATACTTTAAATGGTTTAAAGAACATGTGTGGCAATATGGTGCTTTCTACGAACCAGATGTTTTAATACAAAAAGCGACCGCTAAGACAACATCGGCGGATTACCTCTTGCGTTACTTGAAAGAAAAGTACCTACCCTAAATTCATTCCCTGTCTTTTCAACCAACCTCGGTGTTTGAGATATTCTGGATCGAATCGTTGAACGATTTCCCAAAAGTGACTAGAATGATTCATTTGTTGTCGATGCGCGAGTTCATGAACAATTACGTAATCAATGACTTCCGGCGGACAATGGACGAGCTTCCAGTTAAAATTTAAGTTACCATACGAGCTACAACTGCCCCATCGAGTTTTTTGGTTTCGTAATGTGATCGCATGAAATGAAATTTTCATTTTCTCAGCCAACTGATGTGTGCGCGGCACGATGTATTTTTCGGCGGTAGTTTTCAAAAATTGTTGCAAAGATCTTTCTGTAGAAGAATTTGAATCTGTAACAGGATTAATAATGATCTCTGCGTTGACGATGGAAACACCAATTGATTGTTTGTTGGAGAAGGAAACCTTTTTCGTATACGTTTTGCCGAAGATTTGTAGTTCGTTCGAGTTGTGAGGGGAAATCGGTTTTTTTGTTTTTAGCTTTGCGCGCGTTTTTTCAATCCAGTCGCGATTTTCATTGACAAATTGGTCTAGGTTTTTCAAAATCCAACCATATTTTGGTTTTACAACTACTACTTCACCGTTACCCAAAACTTTCAGTTTCAGGTAACGGGCGCGTGGGTGGGTTTGGACGGTATATGAGATAGATGCCATAAGGTAATGTACCACAGTTGCTCCTGATTTCTGAAAAGTATTGGGCGCCTATTTTAACATTTCCTTTCTATTACAAGTCTGTTCTTTCGGTAAAAAATGGCTTATCATTCCTCGAAGTACATTCAGTACTCCTTCGTCGTGATAAGCCATTTTTAACTCGAAATGGACAGCCTTTCATTGCGAAAGGAAATGTTAAAATAGGCGCTAGAATAAACATCTGGGAAGTGGCCGAAGTGGCGGAATTGGTATACGCGTACGGCTTAGAACCGTATTCCCTAAACAGGATTGTGGGTTCAAGTCCCACCTTCGGCACAAATTAACACACCTCGTTTTCCTACACTTTTTCCTACAGTTCCTGAATATAGTGCACAGTAAATTCTTACTATACAGAAAGGTTTTGCACTATATGAAAAAACTTTTTTTACTTCCCATTTTAAGTATCGTATTCTTTTTGGCTGCCCGCTCTCTTGCCCAAGCTGACTGGGTGGAGTGTCCAGTCACTATTGCTCAGCCAAATGGCACCGCTCTCACTGGCTCTGGTTCGAGTCGAAGCATATCAGATGCCGACCACGAATATATCGGAGTTTGGGCAAACTGTCTTCCCGATAGCAACGGATTAAAAGTGCAGTTTCAAACTTCTGCGCCCGCAAATATTTACTTCCAAAATACTGATGGTAGTTTTGTGTACCACTCCTTTTCTGGTACAACAGTAGATTCATATATATTGACCGACTCGAAACAAATCTCATCCCTTAGTCCTTCTTCAGCAGGTGGACTTGTTTTTGGTGATCCTGGTGTTGTTCCGGTCGCATATACACATTTTCAAATTTTTCATTGGTTAAATACGTCACCCTCTCCAACGCCTTCGCCAACTTCCACGCCGACTCCTATCCCCACACCGACGCTTTTACCAACCCCGTCACCCTCTTCTTCGCCGGCTTCCACTTCGCCATCAGCGACCATATCAGTGTCTTCGTCAACTTCCTCGCTGGTCGTTGGTGTGCCATTTACAGTCGACATGACCATCGATGGTGGTGGACAGGCGTTTAATGCTGCGCAAGCAACAATTAGTGTTTCTCCAAATCTCTCAGTGACTAGTTTTTATAGCCCTAATACGAATCCGTGCAACTTCCAGTACACTCAAGCTCCAAGTGCCGCCAGTCTTTCATTTGCTGGAGCAATTGCCAATTTGTCTTCGACAAACTGCAAAGTCTACACTCTTGCGTTGACGCCAACTGCAGCTGGAACCGGGACGATAAGTATCACCAATGGGTCAGTCAAATCTTTTGGAAGCTCTGGCGAAATATTTGCAAATGCCGTCAGCGGGTCATATACAATTGAGAGTCAAAGCCAAACATCAATTCCAGTAGGTCTGACAACGAAAGGCTTTTCGCTCAACGCCTATCCATTTGACACGTACAGTTCTTCTATAACCATAACAGGAACCAAAGATGCATCACTGACCCATATTTTAGGTAATGGTTCTGAAACTGGAGTAACATATCCAACCACCACAACTTGGCAAGCAATGATGCCGCTTTCTGCTTTTGGTGCAAACACATTAGTGTTTTATGGAAAAGATGATACGAGTAACCAGACCTCTTCACAAAGCATCACTGTAACAAAACATATTCTCGGAGACATCGATGGTGACGGAGTTGTTGACATCGTTGATGCTTCGCTCTTTGCAGTCGATTGGGGAAAAACAAGCAATCTCACGTATCTGCTTTCTGACATGGACGGTGATGGCAAAGTTGATTTAACTGATTTCTCTATTCTTGCCAAACACGAGACCCAACTATGAAAGAAATAATCGATAATACTTCTGCTGCCAACACCGTGCTGGCAGCATCGCCTGCCACTGGTACTTTTCAGTCGCCATTTACTGTCGACATTATCATTGATGGGCATGGAGATGTGTTTAATGCCGCGCAAGCGAAAGTTGTTGTTTCTCTAAACCTCGCTATCAAAAATCTCGCGTTAGGAGACTGCAGTTTTTCATTTTTCCGCACACCCACTGTAGGCGATCCTTCATTTGCTGGGGTTTTGCTTGGTTCAGCAGCGCAAAAATGTACGGTGTATACACTCACACTTCTGCCGCTCAAAACCGGGGCGGCGTCTTTATCATTGAGGAGTGCTACAGTGCGTCGATACGGAGATGCAGCCGATGTGCTGTCATCGATTCAAAATGGCTCATATACATTGACAGTAAAAGAAAATGCTTCACCAATAGTTCTTGCTGCATCGACTTCGGCTACTCCTGCAACGTTTTCAGCGGCAGTTACGCAAGTGACACCCATACAAAGCGATTTGAATTTGGTGCAGGTGCAACCTCAGCTGTCATTTTCTACAATTATGGTTGTCAGTGTGGCTGGTGGAATTATGACACTTCTCTTATTGATCTTCGCTACTCTCTGTTTCGCCCTCCAACAAAAAACCCCGTTCTGTATGAAACATGAACGAGGTTCTCTGGGGTCAGAACGCAATTCCCGATGAGGGGACGTAGCCTTCCGACATAACAGTACTATAGCAAATTATTATAAGTCTGTCAATATTAATCAGACTATTTCAATTTTCGGGTTAATTTTGTTATTTTTGCGTTGTTTGGGCTGAGGAGGTCGAAACGCCAGCGACAAACTCAGTCATGTCAGCATTTGTTTTTAATTCGAGGCCTTTAGCATGATCATCGTACTTCATTTCAGCAATCCATTGATTTACTGAACTCGCCCAACTCCCATCGCTGCTGGGAGTGTATTTCTCCATGATTTTTTCTGGTGTAGTGAGACCGTCGTCAATGTAGTTTTGTTTCAACGTACGAGCTGCTCGATCAAACATTGCTTCATAACTGTCAAAGCCCAGTGTTTCATACTTATCAATCCCGAATCCCAAACAGTTATATGTGCCTGCAGGAATGACTTTACACAAGTTGCTTTCTTGCATCGCAATCGCTGGTAACAACCGAAAATCAATTCGATATTTATCGGCAATAGCGACGAGTTTCTTGCCCCAGTCTTCATACGGTTGCAAGGGAGATTCGTGGCGGCGTAAAAAGTTGGTCACAATTGGAATGCGCGCGTCACCTTCAGCCAAGGTTGTTTGGATACCGTCGCTATCACTCGATTGTGCGCCACGATTATCTGATGTGGCAATTTTTGCACCCTGATACGCACTTAAAAATGTGGGATTATGAGCGTTTTCGATAAACTGTGTTGCCAGCACGGCATTGACCGAAATAGTGGCAAATAGAAGTAAAGTCCAGGCACAAACGAGATAAATTTTTTTCATTTGGAACGAAAAAACAGTATAACAGAAACTTGAAAAAAGTCCAATAAAATGTTATCCTATAATATAAAGTTCGCCATGAAAAAAGCCTGGACGGCCTGTCTCATCTCAATGTTCCTTTTTTGGACCCTGCCGACACAAGTATTTGCGCTGCAAGGGTCAGTTCTTGGGATCCATATTTTGAATCCGTCAGAAGCTCAGGAAGCGCAAAAATTGCTGCAACCAGACCCTTCAACAGACGACTTTCACTACCTCACAATTCCCCTAACTTTAGATGATTTACACAAACAGGACGAATGGCAAAGCTTTCTGGACTTTGCAAAAAAAGAAAAATTGATTCCTATTGTGCGCTTAGCCACGCGGGTGGAAAACGGAGTTTGGAAGCAACCGACGAAGAAAGACATCGTCGATGAAGTAACTTTTTTAAGTAGTCTGAATTGGCCGGTCGATGAGCATTATATTATTGTTTTTAATGAAGTGAACCACGCTGATGAGTGGGGAAACCAAATCGATCCGGAGGGATACGTAGAAGCGCTCAAGTTTACTAGTGACTGGGCAAAATCAGAAGAAAAAAATTACCAAATTTTGCCGGCGGCAATGGATTTGGCTACGCCAAATACAGGATCTAGCCGTGAGGCTTTTGCGTACTTAGATCAGATGTATCAGTATGACCCGAATATTTTTAGCTACATAGATTTCTGGAATTCGCACTCATACCCCAATCCTGGTTTCAGTGCTGCCGCCACAGACACCGGTAAAAAATCAATCAGCGGTTTTATTACTGAACTGAATTATTTGAAAGATAAAACAGGAAGAGAATACCGCACGTTTATTACCGAAACTGGGTGGGTTGATAATGCTGCCACTGATTCTTCACTAGAGTCGTATTACCAATATGCGGTCGATCATGTTTGGTCAGATCCGCGTGTGGTTGCTGTGACGCCATTTGTTTTGCAGGGTGATCCAGGACCGTTTTCCGGCTTCACTTTCATCAATCGAAGTGGACAGCCAACGCATCAATATATTGTGTACCAAAACGTGATCAGGAACTTAACGGAGCGCAAGTAGTTTCTTGAATTCTCTCCAGGCTACTTCATGGATGAAACCGTAGAGTTGGCCATAATCGTACCACGCAAAGTGCGTTTCTGGATCGATGCGTGTAGGAAGTTGGCGATAGTGGTCAATCAAATTTTGGAACTGCTCGTCTGTAAAGCGGACTACTCCATGTAAATCCGATCCCGGTAAAATTCCTCTTAGACCTAACTCTAGAAAAAAAACTGTAGTAGTAAAACTGTGTTTTTTTCCCTCACTGTCAGTTAAATGAGCAATAACTTTTACAAGTTCATGTGGTTCTTTTAATCCACAACTTACTTTTAATTCTTCCAGCAATTCTCTTTTTGCGGCTTGTAAGAAAGTTTCAAATTTCTCCACTCCACCTCCCACGAAACGTGCAATTCCGCGAGGATATGCTTTCTTGGTGCCCAATATATATTGGCCCCCTGCATCGCGTAGTAAAATTAAAACAGGGAGACCCTTTGCCGCCTTTATCGGGCTTTTTTTAACATTCAGATGAATGGTGAAAGTTTTCATGTTGGCGTTGGTCCACAAATTGAGCAAACTTCATTGTAAACAGCTTCTGGCATTTTTTCTTCAGTAAATGCTTGGTATAATCCAGTTCCACTTAGCACAGTGGAAAAAATATGGGTCGGTAGCTCAGCTGGTTAGAGCGTCTCCCTCTTAAGGAGAATGTCGTGGGTTCGATTCCCACCCGACTCACAAAATGACAAATGATGAATTTCCTACAATTAGCAGAGGAAACGGTGTGGCGAATGATAATCTTGCTACGCTCGGAGATATTATGTTGGCTACCTTGCAAAAGGTACGGGATTTAGAAAGTAGAGTTGACGAAACAAAAAATGAGATTACTGCTACAAAAGTTGAAATGAGTAGAGTTAAAGATACAATTGAAACTATAGATAAAACGAATCAGCCAACAGCAAGAAACAGTTATAAATTACTTATTCTTTCAGTATTTATTTCAGTACTGGGTCTTTTGCTAACACTCTTAACTATCAAGCATTAAAGCTTAATAATGGGGTTTGCATGATGCTTAAATAGTTAAACCTGAAATAACGGTTTCCTCGTTAAGTGCGCCCGGCGGGAATCGAACCCACACAAACCTAGTTCCGAAGACTAGTGCCCTATCCATTAGGCCACGGGCGCAATTCACTATGCTGAGAAAGCGTTTCCCTATTGTATCATTCTCGACGTCGTTCACTCCTGCGAAACTCGTTCGTTCGCTGTACAATAGTGATAGAAAGAAATCAAAAATGACCATCCAGCAACTCTACGAAAAATACGAAATAATGCCCAACTTGCAGCTGCATATGTACCGGGTGGCGGCGGTAGCAAAAATGATTTGTGACCACTTTAAAAAATCCATTAACAAGCAAGAAGTTGTCATCACGTGTTTGCTGCATGATATTGGAAACATCATTAAGTTTGATTTATTTGACTTTCCCCAATTTCTCGAACCACTGGGTTTTGAATATTGGTACAAAGTGCAAATTCACTACATCAAAAAATATGGTAATGATGAACACGTCGCCAGCCAAAAAATTGCTGAAGAACTAGGAATCGATGACCGCATTCGCGAGCTCATGGATTCGGTGAGTTTTATTGGAGCCACAGAGAATTACCAAACAAATGACTTTGCGAAAAAAATCTGTTCCTATGCAGATGTGCGGGTTACTCCTTTTGGAGTAGTGAGTTTAGAAAAACGTTTAGCTGATTTAGAACAACGATATGGCAATAAATATCCTGGTGAGGCAATGAAGAAAAAGCGTGCAGAGTTTCAGAATTACTTGCGCAAAATGGAGTCGCAGATTTTCCAGAATTGTTCACTAAAACCGGAACAGATTACCGAAACGGCCATTGCACCGATCATTCAAGAGTTGAAGAATGTGGAAGCTGTTTAGTGGTTTTTAGTTCTTTGTCGCCTTTCCCATCGCAAATCACGTTTTTTTTGAGATAATACGCGTACGAAAAAAGTTTCTCACGCCGAAGTGGCGAAATGGTAGACGCGCACGCTTCAGGAGCGTGTCCCTAACGGGATGGAGGTTCAAATCCTCTCTTCGGCACTTAATAAAGCGAGGGTTTTGTTTTATAATCGAGATTCTATGCCGAGGTGGCGAAATGGTAGACGCGCACGCTTGAGGTGCGTGTGGAGCAATCCATGGAGGTTCAAGTCCTCTCCTCGGCACTTTGGTTAAGTGCTTTGCGCTGAGAACTCGGCCGCTTAGCTCAGTTGGTTAGAGCATTCGGTTTACATCCGAAGGGTCGGGGGTTCGAGCCCCTCAGCGGCCACGAACATTAAAAAGTGAAAAAGTGCAAACAGAAAAGTATTGCCAAGTTAGCCAAGTTGGTCACGGCGCGTGTCTGAAAAACACGAAATTCAGGTTCGATTCCTGAACTTGGCACTAGATGACTTTAGTTGTTGGAGAAATTATTTGCCAATGACCATTTTGATCATGCTGGCGATGAAGTTGACAACAAACTTTATTGCGTCATAGAAAATGAGATACGTCTGCCGCAAAACGGCACGAAAAGATTGCTGGGTAGTTTTGTTTACGTCGAATTGATTGTAATGAAATTGGTCAGTCATGGTAATATATTATACCTGTAATGGCCAAGAATGAAATAAAGTGCGAAAGTAGCTCAGTTGGCTAGAGCGCCTCCTTGCCAAGGAGGAGGTCGCGGGTTCGAGTCCCGTCTTTCGCTCCACAGTAGTTAATCCGAAAATCGCAGCCGCACAATCGTCCACACGGCACTAAAGCCGTGTTTCCAGTTCATCTTTTTTCCCTCACTAAAATCACGACCGTAGTAAGAAATGGGTGTCTCAAAAATCCGGATTCCACGTTTCAAAATTTTGCAGGTGATTTCTGGTTCGATGCAAAAGTCGTCTGAAGTCAAGTTTAGTTCTTTCAATAAATTGGTGGGTAAAACCTTGTAACATGTCTCCAAGTCTGAGAGTGTGGTGTTATATAAAAGGTTTGTGGAAAAATTCAAAAACTGATTTCCCATCAAGTGCCAGAAAAGCAAGTTCACATGTGGTCCCAAAAATCGTGAGCCATAAACCACGACCGCTTTCTTTTTCTGGATTGGTTCTAAAAGTGACGGAATATCAGTGGGGTCGTACTCCAAATCTGCATCCTGAATCAGTACATAATCACCAGTGACGTGTTTCAGTCCCATTTTCACCGCCGAACCTTTGCCCCCATTTTTTTTCTTGAGTAACTTTAATTGATGAAAGTGTTTTTTGGCGAGTTTTGCAAGAATTTGTGAGGTCTTATCACTCGAACCATCGTCAACGACAATGACTTCATATACGTCACGAGAGCGAAGGAGATTCTGAATTGCTTTTTGAATTGTGCGTTCTTCATTAAAGACAGGCACAATGACAGATAACTTCATATAGAATTTTAATGGATTAAACTTTTAACAACTGCCCCACCGATATATGCAGCCACTGCGGCCAGCGCACCAATAGCCAGCATCTCCAAACCATTCCTCCACCATCTCCCTTTTGTGAGAACTGTTCGCAGGCTACCAATAAAGAATAGTGTTGCGCCGGTTGCTATCACAGACGCAGGAAATTCTTGCTGCAAAGTTATTGGTAAGCCAACTGCGCGCAGAGCGTATGGTAGCAAGGGCAAAGCGCCTGCCAACACGAACGACCAGAAAGTCGTAAAGCCAGTTTGCCACAAATGGTTTGTGGCTTCGGGTGACGAACCCATTTCTTCAATAAAACCTAACTCTGCCCAAAGTTCTGGGTAGTGGCTAATAATTGTTACCAACTGATTGAGCTCTGGTTCTTTCACTTTTCTTTTCTCAAAAAAAGCAGCGAGTTCGAGTTTTTCTTCATGGTGAATATTCGCAATTTCCCACTTCTCCACTTCATATTGGTATTTTTTTAATCCCTGTTCTGAGCGCTCGCCTAAGTAATCACCAATACCCATCGCAATACCATCAGCGATCAAGTTTGCGATGCCTAAAATAAGCACGATAGATGGGGGCAATCCAGCTCCGGCTACACCGACTACCACTGCAAACGTGGTGATAATGCCATCATTTGCGCCATAGACAGCGGCTTTCAAAATTTTAGAATCAACAATACCATGAAGTTGCACCCCTTTTCCTTCTTGATGGAGTTGGATCGCCTTCGTTTTATCTAAATGTACTGATGACATGGAAAAGATAATAACACAGATCTAGTTAGGGTCATTCTCCAGTTTGTAGATCTCGCTTTTTAAACCATCGACCATCGCCGTTAAGACCATCACTTCTGAGTGTTTAAGTTCTGAAGAAGCGCTTTCGTGGATGATGCCCCGATACGTTTTCATTTTAATCCGTAACTTTTCTTCGTACATTTTCAAATCGGTTTTCAGTTTTTGAAGTTTAGTTTTGGGATCGACTTTTTTCGCTTGTTGCATATGAGCTATTTTACCATCAACATGGCTAATGCCATGGCGGCCATTCCAAAATCTTCAATTAAAGTGACTTTTGTAAGAGGTACTTTCAAAAAAGTTCCGAGACAAGCGCACTGGAATTTTTCATGTTTTGCGATTTTTATTGCAACCCCTACTCCACTAAATGTCATTAATACAAAAGTAAAGAGGCTAAGAATTGGTGGAGAAACATGAAGGGCAAAAAAAAGTCCAAGTGCAAGTTCAATAAATGGATAGATATATCCGTACGAAAATATTTTTTGTGCCAAAAGATCGTAGGTAGAATAGCCTTCTGCAAAGCCTTTTAAGTCAAGTAATTTAAAACCACTAAACACGAGGAAAAAACCCGCCATAAAGTTCATCAGAGTGATTTTCCAAGTAAAACTGCCAGCAAGGTAATTTTGGATTGCTAAAACAAGAGTTACCAAAATGATGAGGCCGACGATTACCACCAGCGGTTTATAACTGTTTTCTGATACATTTTCCTGGTGTATTTCCTGGATCTTTTCTTTTAAAATCAGAGCCATGCCGCACTTCGGACAATGTCCTGGTTTGGGTTGTTCTATTTCTGGATGCATGGGGCAAGTGTAGATTTTCACAACTTATAGTATAGCGCTGAATTACTCTACATCAGAAATAATTTACGCTATCAGCGGTTTCTCAGTTTTTTGGAATAAAGTAAAAATTAGCTCTGCACAGAAATAATTTTTGTGTTTATACTAATTTTTATTTATGATGAAAGGATAGAGATATGAAATTCTCTCCAACAAATCTAAAGCGAGGACTTTTGGTTCTCGTCGCTGGAGCAGTGTCTACTGTAGTGCTCTCGGCATGTAATTCTGCTGGGACAGCTTCTGCAACTCCAAGCCCAACGCCAGATACGACACAAGTTTCACCAACGCCAGCTATGACTCCTAGTCCAACTGACACGCCAATGATGTCTCCAAGTATGTCACCAACTCCAGCTCCGAAAAAAGCGGGACGAGGTATGAAGAAAGCAACGGCAACTCCGACTCCAGCTCCAACTGCGACTCCAGACACAAGTAGTGCGGGTGGTCAGTAAATATAACTGAATGTTTCGAAAACATACTCCACTCAAACGCTTCCCTTTGTAGGAAGTGTTTGAGTGAGAGTTTTGTAGACTTGGGCTCAACTACACTCAAGCCAGAAACAACAATACCCCTCCAGCGAAACTCTTTTAGTGGGTTGATGGCATGTGGTATACTTCTTGTCTTAAATGACTAATCGAGGAAAATTCATGTGTCTGAAAAACCACCCATTACCGACCAAGAAGCAATTGACCGAGGGTACGATCTGAACATTGTGAAGTTTTTTATGCGGGATCCGGAATTACTTAAGGACTTGATGAGCGGCTCACTCATGTTCTCTATTTTCATCCTTACAGGTTTAGCAACCCTGGAGCATATGGAAATAGTATTAAATTTCTATAAAGGGAGGGGAGTTTCTCGCAGTAATAATGTTCGAGCCGCAGAGCTCATGAAGAATTATCTGCTTGGAACTGAATCGGTATCTGATACTACTTCCGACGAGTAGCTTCAACCAAAGATGTGAGTGTTTCGATTTAACCTTGAATATTCACTGTAACCGATTTCGCGTGTCTTGGAGTGTAGTAGTTGATGTAATCTTGTGTCCAGTCAATCCAAACTCTCGTTTTTCCACCATGGGTAAAGTGGGCTGTATTCGTGACTACTTGTATTTGGCCGGGAACTAGACTGATGTTCCACGCACAGCCGAAATTATTATTCGTGTTGCTCTCAAAACAGACATATGCAAGATTTCGTGTTCGCGTTCCTTGGTTTTGCAGTGTTGTTGTAAATGTTACGGGATCATCAACTTGTGCGCTTTTTTGGTCAGCGGTTAAAGGTGTAATTTCCACAATATCGTTTTGCGGTCCACCGGTTGTGGCATTTGATGTTGTGGTTGTAGGAGTTGTGGAAGAAGGAATGTTCCATGTTGGGTCGCTGGAAGGCAATGGTGTGGGAGAGGGAGAAAAATCGGTAGGCGTCACTGTGTCTTGAGCCACGTAGGAACTGGGAGAGGGCGCAATAGCTTTTACAGTATAACTTTCATTTAAAGCTGACCCAGAATGCTTCGCAAAATTGTACCCTATGACTCCCCCGACTATCCCAACTACGATGAGAAGAAGTAAAAACTCTTGTTTCATATCTACTATTAATAGCACTAAAACGGAAAAAAGCAAAGGTTTATAGTTTTTACTTTTTCTTCCGCAAAAATTTTCTGAGGCCAATAAAAACTAAAGCGCAACCGATTACAACGCCAACGCCAATTCCAAATACACTGTTTATATTGCTCCAAATAGAAGGCCAATTGACACTAAACTCATATCCCAAACCCAAAAAAATAATTGAAGAAACAATTTCGCCCAAAATATCAAAAATCAGAAAACGTTTCAATGGATATTTCGTAATGCCGGCCAATACACTCACTGTCGGTGCGAGTGGCGGAACGAGCCACCTCGATAGAAAAATACTAATTCCAGACCACTTTGAAAAATATTTTTGTATTTTTGTGAGCGATCTATTCACTAGTTTGGAGTGTTTGCAAATCTTTTCGATAACGACATTTCCAATACCTCTTCCTAAGAAATAATCAACGATGTCTCCCAAAACACTGCAAATCGTGACCAAGAAAAACAAAATGCCAATATTATGGTTGTCGCTAGCGGCTAAAGATCCAGCAACAAGCACTATTGCTATTCCTGGTAGTGGCACGCCCGCTGAAGTCAAAAAAACCGCAATCGCAATCACTGGGTATCCGTAAACCAGAATGAGAGTGAATATACTATTTAATATATTCATAAGATATGCTGTCAGGGAAGTCCTTTATACTGCCGAACAGTAACGCGAATGGTAGTCAGAAGTTGATTGACGTTTTTTCCCTGCATTTGTGCTATTGCGCGAATGCTTTGATGACTTGCTTGTTGCAGAGTAATACCAACAGCATCTAACAACACTTGTTCTGGAACACCGTAGCTACGTGCAATGTAGTGAATTGTCATCCAGTTTTGGATCGCAGTAACATCACGACTGCTGCGAATGGGGATATGATGCGTAGGATTATGGTAATAACGTGTCGCGTACAGCGCTGTAACAATCAATAAAAGTAAACCAGCCACCACACAAATAATTGCTATTTTTTTCGAGAGAATATTTTTGATTTTTTTTAGAGACATTCCATTAGTATAGCAGTTAGCTGTGCAACAGACTCATTTATCCATTAAACGAAAAAACAAGAGCTACTAATTTTTGCCGATCAGTCACTGATGGCTCACTACTCACGGTGACATAAGGAGAAAGTTCTTGGTTCTTCATAAAAGCATCAATAAAGGATTGTCCGCATCCTTTGGGAACTGGAATCTTTTTTGGTCCCGGAGCTTTTACAACTGTACTACCTGCACGATCATCAAAGTTTCGCCTAAGCCAGTCTTCCCAACCACAGGTGGTAAGTTTGCTCAAAAGATTACCCTTTCCATACCCCTTAGGGAGGTCGTTGTCGCTCAGGGGTGCAACTACCCCTTCAACAACAGCTTTGATATCAGCACAGATGCCCCCTATTTTTGCATCTCGATCCTGTGCATAAGTCCGATGATCCGGCGTTTGTTCAACTACACGTGTTTCTTGTTGTCCCATAGCTGCAACATCGGCAGCCGAATTCGGGATCACTACTCTGTGTGTGTCCATATTTTGAATACCAATTTTCGTATATGTTTGAGATTCTTGCTCTTGAGGCATAAAGCGGAATTATATCATGTTTTTAAAACCTACTTCGCATACAGATAAAAGAAATCTTTTTGATAGCCGTAGAGATAGCTATACCCACCGTTTTGCATCTCTTTAAGAAGAGACGTTGACTGATATGTTCCATCACCTATTGGGTGGAAGATGACAAAACGCACCCAGTAAGGATTGACATCCAACTGCATAGCGTTGATTGCTCCAGCTGCTTTGAGTGCCAGTGCCAGTGTGCTGGGTTCTAATGATGGACCAACAGCAAAAAGCAAACTCCCATCTGTGGTGATACCAATTCCTGAACGCCACGTATAAATGGAATTTGTAATCGTGCGACCCCAGTTGTCAGCACCTGATTCAGTAAATGAAGTAATTTGTCCGTTTTCAACGAGAAGTACGCCGTTTTGCCGAATGGCAGCTGTTTGTGCTGGAATTGTTTGACCATCATATGCACGAATTGTGGGTTTTCCTGAAACATCAATAAATAACGTCGCTAAATTCGGACGTAAAGGAACGTACACTTTTTGTCCAACGACCATCCCATATGCGCCATCACGATATTGAAACCCACCATCGAACGCCGCGAGTAATTTGCCATCTAGCTTAATGGCGTTCGGAACTTTGCCATCACCAGGATTTCCGATTGGGCCACCAGGTTGTCGGATTCCTGCCACTGTCCCGATGTTTACTTTATTCATATCGATTTTGACTAACGTGACATACGCATACGGTCGTTGATCGTCGACACGTATGATTGTTTGGGCCATAACTTCCTGTTTGGGAAATTGAGCAAGAAAAATCGGTTGCCATACCCCTTCATTCTGAAGCAGAGGCAAATGTGTCTGAGCTGGAATCGTATGCAGATTGAGGTTTGTCTGCAAAGAACTGGAAGACGCTGAATTATTCAATAATGTCGGAAGGGTTGCGGGTAAAATTTGATGGACTCTGTCCACGACAGTAAACACGATTGATTCAATTCTTATCGTATTTGTTTCACCAACAATTGGTCGTAAAACATAATCTGCGCCGTTTGCCATCAAAGGGGTAAGTGAACCATTTAAAGTTAACCAAAGAAAAATAACTACAAAGAGAAAGAGAAACAGAATTTTCTTTTTACCCTTAGAAAAGTTATTTTTTTTGTTTAATTGCAAGATATCATTGTAAATGATACAGCCGGGATTTGAGAATAGGCTGAAAAATATGATGCGAGCTTCATTATTTTCAAATACTCAGTTTTCCCTCATCCCTTTGGGGTACCGTTGCACGGAAATGCCATTCTAAATCAATACCTCTTTCTTGTGCTCGCCATACAAAACCGATGTCTACCCAATCTTTATTTAAACCTTCCAACTGAGCCTGTTTCTTTAACATTTCTACTTCCTCATATCCTATAGCTTGAACTGGATGGTCACTCAAATCTATTTCCGCTTCTGTTGAATGAAAATCTTCCGGATTATCAATTCTTGGAAATGTTTGATCAAAAATATAACGACCTTGATTGTATGAACTTAAAACATGGAGCCACTCTTTAAACTCATTTGGTTTCAAACTAGAGAGCACGATTTCCCAGTCAAAAGAATATGAGTCGCTTTCAGATCGATCACGAAGTTTTTTCCTGAAATCAACAATTTCTCGCAAAGCATGATATGTTGCAATGATTGAATTTTCTTTGAACATAGGAACAGGAATTATATCAAAGAAGTTCTTACGCCATTTATGTCTCAGAACTATAAAATTATATTCTGACACCCAAAAGTCTTGCAACAAATACAATAACTACAACCACTAGAACAAGGTGGATCAAATCACCACCGATGTGAAAGGCAAATCCTCCCACCCAAGATATGAGTAAAATAATAATGATAATATCTAGTAATCCCATACGTTCGCTTTCTTTGCGTGACCTTTTGCAAAAATATATTGATGAATGAAGTAATTACGTAGTTTGCGGCTCGCGTGAGAGAATTTGCATCAACTTCACAATTCCCCAAGCCAAAACAGCATAGACAATGATGGCAACAATGGTCGCTGGTTCAAGGACTGCAGTCGCATCAATTCCTTGGGTAAATCCTCTATGGAATATTCCCACAAAAGGGAAGATGAAGATTCCAGTCAAGCCGTAAATGAAAGTTGTAAATCCGCTTGAAAGGCTAGCTCCCATCAGTTTTAAAACGAGACGGAATGCGAGGAGTACGTCGACTATTCCAAAGACAAAATATATTAAATATTCAACTGTCTGAGAGTTCGTTGCCACTGCCGCTTTTGGGACTGCAGCAGTATGGGTAGTATAATTTCCCTGAGTAGTAACTGTTTCTCTGGTGATTTCTGTCATATATTCTTTCGGTAATTTCTTAAAGGATTTTGGCAGTTTTTTATATATGAGCCGCCGACTCATTGAGGCTTGTGAGGGTTGGGATGTTCCCTGATCTCAATTTTTTTGATGACTGTTTCTTTGGGTAAATACTGAACTAGAGATTTTTCAACAAGTGATGTCAAACTAATATCTTCAACGATCGCTTGTGCCTTTGCTTGTTTTGCAATAGCGGGATGGAGGAAAAGCGTGATGCGTTGGTTTTTAGTTGTATTAGTTGCCACACTTCACATACTACAACTATTTGTAGTGACTGTATATAGCAACTGAAAAACTGATTATGCTGCACCTCTTTTCTTTTCCCATGAGGCTACTATAGTGTAAAATTTTTTGGTTTCAAAGCGAAAAACCTATGAAGCCGAAGTGTCCGTAATCATATTTACTACATTATGGAATGCTTGTTCCGCTTTTAGTAATGTGTAATGTCCAGTCACCCATTGCAGCGCGTTTTTCTGCAGCGTGTGTAAAAGTTTTGTGTCTTGCATCAACTGAAATATCATTCCAGCAGCCGCTGACGTAGAGTCCGCTAAAAGACCTATTGCATAAGGTGGTGGACCGAGAACCTCTTTCGTTGCCGGACAACTTTCTCTCCCCACAGAAGTTGCTCCTCCTTCCATAGATTCAACTACAACCCTAGGTAACCCCTCCGAAGGGGAAGGTGCGAATAACATATCGTAAACATTATAGAGTTCTTCCAATTCAGGCCAGGATTTCTCACCTAAAAAATCAATTCTTATTGATTCTGCTGCGTAACAATCAACATTCTGTTTTTCAATTTCAAGTATTTTTGTTTTGATTTCATCCAAATAAGATGACGCACCTACTTCAACAGGTCCGACAATACTTATACGAATTTTTTTCTTCGGGGAGTCGGGATGTAAATGCATGCGGTTTTGTGTGAGTTGACGATAAAGATCGCAGACCCAGTCAAATCCTTTTTCCGGTGAAATACGGCTGACTATGAGTATTCCCAATTCGTTGGGGTCCAGATGATGTGATCGCACATCTTCATATGTGCTATTGAGTCTAATATGTGGTGTAAATTCACCACCAACTTGGTTAGGAACAACCGCGATATTTTCATCCCTAATACCAATTCGTGAAAGCGAGGCCGCAACCGCCTCAGAGATAGCTAAATTTTTCCCAATCGAATTCCCGACCAATCGGTTCATTCTCATCCGGACGGTTGTATGAGCTAGCTTTCGTGCATATTCTTTTAGTCGGTTTCCTTGTGGTTCTTGTGGTTTTGCGTCTACTTCCCCACGCCAAAAGGCTACTGATTTTTTTCTCATCTCTGTAGTCATTCCAAGAAGAAAAGAAACAATGTAAAAGCCTGGATGACTCAAAACAATTACTTCAGGATTAGTTGCTTCTAGGTATGCGATGACTTTTCGAACTTCTGCGGGTTTGGGAATGGATCTTTGGCCGGATGAAGCGGAAAGCAAACTTTCAGTAGTAATGTGTTCCCCCGGGAAATGACTAGGAATTGCGTTCGACGAAACCACACCCAGCCAATTTGTGTGAGGAAAACCCAACAACCTCTCAGTGCTTTTTTGCGCGCCGCCGATCGCTCCCAGATCGCTGGAGCTAATGAAAACACCATTAAGGTATCCAAGTTCTTTATTTGTATTATTCGCCACGCGTTGAAGTATATCAAAAGCATGCAACTGGAAGTAATTTTATTGAACGTGATGGCACTGGTGGACTATGTGAGAGTGTGTTTGGAAATGACTCCATCTGTAATGATTCGGGCTCTTAAACCACCTCTGTTTTCAAATGCCTGCTCAAACTCTGGTTTTCCAGAAAGTTTGGAAGGTCGACTACAGGGAGTGCAAAGCTCAACACCTTCCATGATTACATCGCCAACTTTAAATCTTTTTCCTACAAGGTTGTTTAATTGATCAGGATCTATTTCTATAACTATATTTCTGCGTGTTTCCGCCTCAGTGAAGGTTTGCTTTCCCTCTGCGATGAGTTTCGCATTAACCTCATGAATGCCCGCACGAGAAATGAGTGAGACTTGACGGTCGGTGTCTGGAATACGTTTCGTACCCGAATAAGCGCCTGTTTTCTTTGCGTATCGATCACCTTCAAGGCCAATACCTGCGAGTGCTGCGATTGAGTCAGACTCTTGCATGGGTCTACCTTTATCGGCAGCAGTGAAAATAGCGAGAGCATCGAAGGAAGGTAAGTCTGCATTAAATGTCTCAACAGGAAATACACCGGATTCCCTTTCATAATCAGGACCTTCATATCCAGGTATTTTCTTTGGTTGACTTTGATCGTCACCAACGGGTTCTGATGAAAAACGCTCTCCTCCAAACATGAGAGCGATTATAAGATAAGTATCGAAAAAAAGAAGTTCCAACGTCCGAATGGGGTTTCTCAAGTAATGCCGGTCGTGGACGCTATTCGAACCTCTACTACCCTTTATTTTTGAGTACCCATAATTCCCCATCCATTGTGTCGATATTAAGCTTTTGCATACGAACAACCATTTCTAAATCGTTGTTCCTCGAAAGGTTTCTGTCAATATATTCAGCCTCGCTCATGGAACCCCATCTGACAGAATTTAAGTTATTCGCAGTGACAACCAATAAATGAGATGTTTTACTTGCTAGGGTGCGAAGATGCTCTTCATTTTGCAACAGTGGATGAATGCTAAAAGCTAACACGATACCATGACTGCCCTGATCGGTCTCCATTTTTTCTTTTTTGAACTCTACAACTTTGCGAAACCTCTTTCTTTGTTCGTATGGTTGCTTTGTTTGAAAAGAGTCCCACTTTCTTTTTGCTCTTTTAAAAAGATTGCCTGGTTCAAGAACTGTGATCCTTCTAGGGTTCAAACTCAAAAGTAGAGCTAATATTTCTTCAGTTCTATCTGCTACTCCAACAAGCAACACATCCATATCAGAAGAAGTATGAGGAGCTACATAAGTAGTCAATACGTTCACTAAGGATTGAGTTACTTGCTCACTCATTTCCTTAGGTTTGGAAAGTACACCCTTGGCTTTTTCAGTTGAGTGAACAACAAAGTCGAGCCCTTTCAAAGAATACTGTTTTAGTTTCTCCATTATTTGAAATTATATCAAAATGCATCTTGATGCGCGGGATGGACGCTGTTCGAACCCACTTCTCAACTACGTTTGTATTGTGAAAGCTTCGGTCAAAGCTCTGCTTATTAATTTTTCTAATAATGAGAGGTCTCCATTGTCTCCAGCCTGCATTGCTTTGAGATATTTCTGTCGATCTTCTTTTTTCTCAATTTGAATTTCGACCGCAGGTAACTGTAGTTTAAGAAGTAAAAGAGTTGTTAACATTCGGCTGACACGACCATTATAGTCCTGAAAGGGATGAATAAACACAAATTGATGCTGAAACCAAGCTAAGATTTGAGTTGAGTATCTAGATCTTTGCAGAGGTTTTCGATCAGTTCAGGAACCCGAAAATACTGCGGCGCTTCTTTTCCAGAGTAGGTAACTTGAATCGTGCGGAATTTTCCAGCCCAGTCAGGAAAAATCCATCGAAATGACACTGCATGTAGTTCGCGAATAAAATGCGAGGTGATTTCAATAGTTTGACTTGCTTTCAGCAAGTCGTAGATATATTCCAAACCTCTTTTTGTTCCTTCTATTTCCAGTGGCAAAAGTTTTGTGCGTGACATGACGCCAAATGCTGTTTCTTTATACGACGTTGCGCCAGGAGGTTTAGTGTGACCTTTCATTATTTGAAGAGGGCATTTACCATTTTGCGAGTGACTGGTTCACCTTCTAATTTTGTTGTTCGCAGGATAATTTCAGGCATCATAGAACGGAACGCACTCAGTAAACTCTTTTTTGTGGTCTTTCTCTTTTGGTAGCTGGAATACGCCTTATGGAGGCGGGATTGTTTTTTCATAACAAAAGTATTATAGACTATTTGAAATGAAGTTCTGAGGGGAAGTTTGATGGCAGTAGTGGATTGTGTAAGAACGTATTTAAACAATTGCGTAGTGAAGGAAAAACAGCATTTTCTACGTACGTATGTCTGTTCGTTGTAAATGAATAGTAGTCGGGAAGGTTGGCCAATTTTTCAAAGCCTATTTTTTTATAAAAGTGTAGAGTTGATTGATTGTATTCACCTGATGAGGTTCGCAGATATACATGTTTGCCATCTTTTTCTTTAATATGTTTGAAAGCAAACTTTACCAGTTGCGTACCTATTCCTTGCTTCTGGGCATCTTTTTTAACAACAAGCCAATCAATTTCCCAATACTTTTCTACTGCTTTGTTGTCGCGATGGAACATGATTGCTCCGATGACATTTTGTGTCTCATGCGCAGTGAAAATAAAGGTATCTGGTTCTTTTTTTAGTAAAAAAGTGAGAAGGTTTTGACGCCAGTGATGGCGGTCTTCATCGCTAAAGGTTTGCGGATACTCTATAAACAATTTTTCTGTTTGAGCCAAAAAAACATCTTTAAAAGGACTGATTTGGATTTCAAGAATAGATTTGTGGTTCATCTAACGGAGCATCAATCATTTCGCTTACATGATACTGTAGCAAATTTTCCACGATTCTACCAATGTAATCAGATGAAATTAAAAGTATGTGTGAATACTTCAAGAAGTCGCGTACTGTCATATTCTCTAAACCCTCAACATTATGAATACACGATTCGCTTCCGCACTCGCAGTGAAATCCAGAGTCTTGGCCGTCTTTTCCCTGATTCTTTTCAGTGGAGGGATAAAAAAAACTTAGTTGTTCGTCTTTTTTAATTGGGCGTAAAGCTTGCACCCAAATATAAAAATTCCCACCTTCCTTTTTCCGTACGATCATCAAGCAGTTTGGATCACATGAGTGATTGAAATTATCATCTGGTCTACCTGGAATTGCCGAAACTTGAAAAAGGTCATCATCAACCTGAAGGACATGCACGAAATCTTCTTTGGTAAGCTGATTCTTTGGCAAGCAGGGTCCTTCTAGGTACATCACGATCTCACCCGTTGAAAGATCTTTGTTTGCAAAAAGTCCTTTGCCAGTGCTCTCTGTTTCTACCACAGTAAAAGGAAATTCGTCTGGTCTAACAATTCTTGGTGGGAGAACTGCAAAATGCTCAGGAGTTAAGGATGACATAACAGGCAGATATTATAGACTGTTTTTGGAATTGTCCAGACATATTCTGTCTGTTTTTTTGATGCCGGTCGTGGACGCTATTCGAACTTTTTGGATCAATGAAGGCCAACCATTCTTTATTCCAGTTCTCGGCTAAAGTTGGGTAAACAGCCACAGAGTCAGCACACGTTCACTAAGTTCACCACACTCACATACTCGACTAGATTCAGGTGAAGATGGTAAACATAGAGAACTTTGAATTAGTTACTACCAATCCAATTGCCGTCAACATCAATGTTTGGCGTCTCTTCAATTCCAAACGCGTTCCAAACCATATTAAAGCTCGGCCTTAACATCTTCCCTGAAGTTATTTGAAAATCTTCAATCAAAAAGTTGGGAAGATATAAAGAACTGACGTTCAAGGCAGGTGGGCTATGACTTGAAAGCGTGCGCGGGTTTACCAATAGTTTGTAGTCGTTAACTCGATGGAAAGAAAGATATCCAACTACCGGTGAAGAAATTCCCAATTTTTCGTAAATTCTTAAATACTTGGGCAACATTTCCAATAATTGTTTTTCAAAATATGCCAATGGGATAGTTTTGTCATCTGTCCAAAAACCCAGGGCGTCAACAGCTTCAATGATTGCATTTCTGTAAATTTGTACGTATGAAACTCTACCATCCGCTGTACCGGAATATGTAAAAGCACCCTCAAAATTTATTTGTGGGGTCCAGCCCGTTGGATGAGATATTGGTATAAAGTCATGGTCATCTTTGATTGAAAGAACATCGTACGAGCCGAGAGCTCGCCATGATTCAAGTGGGATGAGGTGTAATGAAAATCTCGGCCCGTCCTTCGGTGTCATTGGCAATTTATCTCCAGATACTCCTATGCGCATTTTTTCGATCAACTTTTCTACTTCTTTGTTTATGGTTAAAGAAAAAGTGAACATTTTTCTAAGCTCCTCCGTGTCCAATTGATATTTTCCAGCTGAGGTTCTTGCATAAAATTTATCATGTCCACCGAAAATTACGCGATGTGGAATGCTCCAACTTTGTTCAATCCGGAGAAGAAAAATATGACCTTTGCTATGGGCAACTGATCGTATTTCATGTTTAATTCGAGGTTCAACGCCACTCAAAATGATGCTATCCATTCTCCTTATTTCTGCGTCCGTATCATTACAACTAATTGGCTCGATTGCAGTCGGCCTACCACCAGTTTCCTTCAGTCCGTAAATTAAATATCCGCCTTGTGTATTTGCAAAAGATGAAACGTCACTAAGAAACTCTTTTCGTTCCCTATCGCTCGATCCTGGAAGGATTTGTTTGTACTCAATTTGTTTCCCTTCTGGTATGGCACCAGTTATCAATTCGTCAAGGTCAGCGATTGTGATCTCATGTAGGTTCTTTGAAAGCATGGCGGCATTATATCAACGTTTGCCATAAACATATGATGGTAAAATTAAGAAGATTCCTATGCAAAACCCACTTGAATTACCAGCGCCTACAATGGAACAGCCTATCCTACGGGTTAAAGAATATGCTAGAGATTTGGCATACGGCGCATTGATGGGTTACTGGAATGCCGAACTGCCCGAATCAACAAAGCAGGGTGACGCATTGTGGAATCTTCGCAGCGGTAAATGGCATGAAGGTGTTCCTGCTCAAGACCTGCTAGTCTCTTTTGGCTACTTAGTTGAACCAGGTGGTCCAGGTCATCGAAGATACATTCTTACACAGAAGGCGCATGATTTGCTCGAGAACATTCCACCAAAAACTACGGTGTTCATTTCTTACTCACGGAAGAAAAGCAGTGCTTTTGCTCTCGCAATTCAGTACAAGCTCGCGTCTCTTGG
>Ga0070730_10001169_pt1 | contig 25828 bp, 16 predicted proteins | sample Coa_R1_3_FD_66447 | JGI IMG/M metagenome (GOLD analysis project Ga0070730, IMG submission 66447) | Surface soil microbial communities from Centralia Pennsylvania, which are recovering from an underground coalmine fire - Coalmine... | ecosystem: Environmental > Terrestrial > Soil > Unclassified ... | reverse complement strand
CCTCGCCAAAGGCGCCCACCTGGGCGAGGAGGGGTTCCTGGCGCTGGCCCGGTTCCAGCGGGCTGCGGTAAACGCTCAGCTCGGCCGAGTCGCGCTCGAAAATCCACTCCGGCAGATGCCGGCCCATCCGGGTGGGCGCCGTCTCCTTCAGCCGGTTGGCCTGCCAGCCCTTGAGGCTGGGCTCATAGCTGTCGGGCAGCCAGCGGCACAGCCCGGGTTTTGTTTGGGGAGCCTTGGTGGCATCACTGACAAACGGCGCCTTTGGTACAGCCAATTGATTGCCCAGCCACTGCCGCCCGTTTTGCAGATCCAGCCAGTACAGCAAGCGCCCGCCATGAGCGGTAAAGATCGCCAGCTCCTGGCCGTTGCACAACAATTGCTCGTCCGAGCCGTCGGCGGTGGCGTCCTCCACCCATTGGCCGGCGGCCTGATCGTCGGCCAGCTCGGCCGCGCGCGCCAAGGCGAAACAGGCGCGCGCATTCTCCCAGCCCCAGTAGCCGCGCCCTCCTACCCCGATGCAGCCGAATTCATATTGATGATGGCAAAATGTCTCGATGGCCTGCCGGTAGAAAATATCGCCCGGCGTGGTGGCTGGGCGCGGAAAACCGGGGTCACTTCGAGCCGAGCCCAGGCTCTGAAGCCGCATGCGCAGCGCTCCGAAAAGCCGCCGGAAATACGCATTCTTGGGCGAGCGTTTGTCGAAATCAAACCAATCGGTAAAGCCATCCTCATGGTAAGGCGCGCCTGGCATGGACAGCGAGCGATCCATCCAGGCGGCGGCCCCATCGGGCAGCGCGCCGACGGTTTCAGCCGGCTGGATCTCGGACAGGTGGCACAGCTTGATCGCGTCGGACGCCTCAAAATCGTTGAGCAGCGCATCCAGGTTGGCCCAGGTGGCTTGCGGCAGATAGCCCTTCTCCCAACCCCACAGGCCCATGGCCTCGGCGTCTTCGGCATAGCACAAACGGAAGTTTTCAGAGTTGGGCCGCTCGGCTATCTGCTCGAGATACTTGCTCAACTGAGCCCGGCGGCCAAACCATACGGCGTAGTTGAAGCGGTCGCGCAAGATGGCATCGTCATAAATCACGGTCAGCGACTGCTCGCCCAGGTGGGTGGCAACCGGCAGGGGATCAGCCAGGCCGGCGGCATGCAAGATGTGATCTTCAATGGGGGTCACGCGATAGCCGCCCTCGACAATCAGAGGCAGCAAGCTTTGGCGCCAGCAGCGCTCGGCGATCCAAAAGGCCACCGGCTCGACGCCAAACATCTGCTGCAGCACCTGGCGGTGCAGCGCGATCTGCTGGGCGTTGTCCCAATCATCCGAGGCATAGGGCACATTCTGCGCGTAGGTGCTGCCCAGCAGCTCGAACTGCCCGGCCGCGATACCGTCGCGCACCAGCTGGAGCGTTTCCAGGTCAAACCAGGGCAGCGCGCGCAGCAACGTGCCGGAAAGATGCAGATTGAATTTTAGCTTGGGGTGCGAGCGCAAGACCGTGAGCAAACCGCGATAACAGGCCCGGTTGGCAACCTCGGCATATTCAGATGTGTGTTGATTGAAATGGAACACCAATGAGAGTGATAAAGACATGCAGCGATTATAGGCGAGGAGTTTTCAGAACGGAAGGGGAATGCAAATAGTAACAAGTTTTAGCCCTTTCGCCGGCTCCGTCGCGTCCACCAAATCAGGAAAAGTGTAATGACGACCACAATGATGATCACAGCCCAAATGATCACGATGGCCGCGGTCGCCTGGGCCGCGTCTTGGGCGGCGGCGGTGGGCACTGGTGTGGCCCCCGCCAGCGTTGGGGCGAGCGTCGCGACAACCTGGGTCAGCGGCGCGGTCGTAGTCGTGCTGATGGCGGAGGCGGTGGTGGCAAGCGCGGTCGGCGTGACGGCCGGTGCCTGGCTGAACACCACAAACACGGCCGCCGTTCGCGCCGGCACATGGAATGTGCCCGCGGCCGAAGCGTAGGTCGATGTCTTAACCGTCGGATCAGCCGAATTCTGGAGCACCGGGTGCAGCACAAACGCTGCGCCCGCAAAGTCGGGACTGGCAAAGCTCTGGCTCTGCGGCGTGGCGTTGACAAGCACTACCACCCGGTCAAACGGATCCGGCAGTCGGCCGGCGCCCGTGTTTTCCAGGCTCATCACGATCAGACCCGGGACCTGCTGCGGCCCGGTGTTATAGAATTTGAGATGCTGTATGACCTCATCCGCCGTCCGCAGCCGGAAAAGCTGCGAGCTGCGCCGGACCTGGAGCATCTCGGTAAAATGCCGGTTGGCATTTTGGATGTCGGCCGGACTGGGCTTGAGCGCGGGGTTGCCCAGCAGCGCCCTCATTGCCGGCCAGCGGTCCGTGCCATTGGGCGGCAGACCCACACCCCAATTGTCGGTTTGGTAGGTAAAGTCGAGCCGGTTAAACCAATCACCGGAGTTGTAGCTGTTGCCGTCCAGCGATTTTGAGCGCAACAGCTCATCGCCGGCCTGGAAAAATGGCACGCCCTGCGACAGCAACACCAGACTGGCGCCCAGGTTTTGCATGCGCACGCGCTCGGCCATTCCGTCGGTGATCGGCGCCTTCCACTGTATGGCGTCAAATAGACTTTCGTTGTCGTGGGCGGAGACGTAGACGATGTTCTCTTGTGGACTGAGCGTGTAGCCCGCCGGCTGGCCGTTGTAATTGATATCCGCGCCCTTGACGTTGTGCCCATTGGCATCCACCAATGGATAGTCTTTCAAATTACCGGCCAGACCCACGCGAATCCAATCCATGTATTTCAAGAGCTGGGCCTGCTGGTCCGCGACGGAGCCTTGCTGGCTGCCGTTAGGGTCACTAAACAATCCGGTGAGAAAACCCTGGTCGGTCGGCGGCGCGAACGGACTGCCGCCGCGCGCCGCGTCACGCAGACGATCGTTGAAAACGCCGATGCCGGTGCCCCCAATATTAAGCTGAGTGGCATTCTTGCCCAGGGCGTTGTCGGCCACCTCGCCAAAGTTCCAGCCTTCGCCATACATGTAAATCTGCTTGCCATCCACGCCGCCCTGCGCCGGGGTGAGACCATCCAGCGCGGCGCGGGCGTTGACCATGTTCGCCAGCATGTGATGGCCCATCAAGTCGAAGCGAAAGCCGTCCACCTTGTAGGCGGTCGCCCAGGTGAGCAGCGAATCGATCATAAGTTTTTCCATCATGGCGTGCTCGGTGGCGGTGTTCTGGCAGCAAGTGCTGGTCTGCACATTGCCATCCGCGTCCAGGCGGTAATAGTAGCCGGGCACCACCTTGTCCAGCACCGACTTGTCGTCTTGCCCGCTGGCGCTGGTGTGGTTGTAAACCACGTCCATCACCACGCGCAGGCCGGTTGCGTTTAGGGCCTGAACCATTGAGCGAAACTCTAAAATTCGTGCTGGGCCGTCCGGGTTGGTGGCATAGGCCCCATCGGGCGCATCGTAGTGATACGGGTCGTAGCCCCAGTTATAGCCGTCGTTATTCTTAATGGCGTTGACCGCCGCCTGCTGCTGGTCACTGTCGGGCGGCAGTTGGGCCAGGGCGGCCTCATCCACGCTCTGCCAGGTCGATTTATCCTCGTTCACGCTGGCGACGTCGAAAGCGGGCAGCAGATGGACATGTGTCAGCCCCGCCTTAGCCAGGCTGGCCAGATGCTGCATGCCGTTCGAGGCGGGGTGGGTAAAGGCCATGTACGTGCCGCGCTCGGCGGCCGGCACGCTCGGGTCGTAGATGCTGAAATCGCGAATGTGCAGCTCATACAGCACGATGTCGGTCGGCGCCGCCAGGGCGGGCTTGGCCAGGCTGTCCCAGCCGGCTGGCTTGAGGGTCGCATCGCCTAGGTTGACGATCTGGCTGCGGGTGCTGTTCACCGACAGGCTGATCGAGTAGGGGTCGGTGACCAGATTGTGCTCCACCTTGCCCGTGCGCGGCACATAAACTTCAACCTCGTACAGATAGTATTTGCCGGTCCAATTGGCAGCGCCGGCAGCCGTCCACACCCCGCTGGCGGTGTCAACCGTCATCGCCACCGTCTGGCTGACGGTGGTGTGCGAGTCATCAAACAGGTGCAGGCTTACCGAGCGCGCCGTTGGCGCCCACAAGCGCAGCGCCGGCACGGCGCCCGAATAGGTAACACCCAACGCACCTTTGTAGGTAAACAGGTTGTCGAGCACGCCGGGAATCTGTGGCGTCGTTGCATCGAGCAGTTTGCCACTAAGGTCCCAGGCCGTCAGGGCGATCTGCCCCTTGAGAATATCAGGTACCTTGGACACATCCGCCGGGTCGAGCCTTAAAGTGGCATCGCCGGCAAGTTGGGGAAACTTGGCCAGGATAGCGGGGCCAGCGCCGGTGGGCACGAACGTGAGTGGAATTTGCTGCCCGCCGTTGATGCCCTGGATGCCAAGCGCCATCCCGGCGGCTGGGTCATAGTGCAGGAAATACTTGTTGGTCCGCGACCCGACCCCAGGCCAAACGACGGTATCGCGCGCAACCCAGTAGGCCTGAGCTTTGCTCAAACTTCCGTGCGGAGCGCCCGCGGTGCTCACCAGCAGCCCATGAGTGGCAGGATCATAGCCAAAATAGATTTCATCGCCTTTGGCCTTGACCGTAAATGAAATTGCCGAACCGTTCTTAACGCCATTTTGCCCATAAGTCTCGGTGGCACTTTCGTTGATGGCAACCTTGGCCTCGAAGGTCCCGGCCGGCAGCGCCGTTGTCACAAAGGCATACGTCCCGGTCCCGGCGGGATCTTCGAGCCACGAGCGCAGACAGCCAGGATCGTTGTCGTGAGCGCAGCCCAGTGCTGCTTGAAAGTTGCCGGTGACGACGGCAATGACTTTGTTGACATTGTCCGTGACCCAATGCGTCTTATGGTCATAGTAGAATTTGACCGTCGTCGGCGCCGCCAGAAGCAGCGGAATATCGGCGCCGCCTGGCTGAGCATTGGCGCCGTAGTTTTCGCTCCACGAGCCGTTGAGGGCCGCCTTATAACGGGGCGGCTTATCTTGCTCCGTGGTGTTGGCCGGCAAGGCGAACGTGCCCTTCCAAACATCATCTTGCGCATCATAGGTCAGGAACGTTTTCGAGCAATCCGGCTGCCAGGCGCTGGGGCAGCCCAGCTCATCCTGAAAGGTGCCGGCAATGGTAACCGTCTTGGGCGGCGGGGTGTTGTCGGCCCAGACCGCGGATATGGAAGCGACCTGCGAAACAAGCAGCGCGAGCATGAGTGCAAAGCGTGTCAACTTCATCAGGGTCATCCTATTGCGGTCATGGACGTTCCCCCAGATTGGCGCGCTCGCGATCGGCGGCGCCACCATCGGGTTTGGCGCTATTGCATCGGCTGCAATTGAAGGATCAGAACCCCATACCCTGGGAGTGTGGCCACCGGCTGGTAGTTTTCGAAGCCGCCCTGGCCGTTGGCGGTCAGGGCCCCCGCCGGTCCCTGGCCCAAAATCGGCGCGGCCTGATAGTGGCCCTTTAGAGGTCCAGCAGCCAGGGATAGCGAAAACGCCGTCACCGGATCCGGCCCGAGATTAATGACCGACAGCACCGTTTCCGTGTGGCTCACCCGCAAACTGGCCAGGACCGTGGCCGACCCGCTCTGCGGCAGAAATAGATCGCCTACCCGCAGTGCCGCGTGTTGGTTGCGCGCCTGGATCAGGCTACGGTAAGTCGCCAGCAGCGAATTGGGGTCGGCGGTTTCAACGGCGACGTTGCGGCCTTTGGCAAAATCGGGGTTGACCAGCTCCCAGGGTGTGCCCGTGGTAAAGCCAGCATTGGCCGCCGCCGTCCATTGCATCGGCGTCCGTTTCTCCTCGTCCGCCCCCAGGCCCACCATGCCGATCTCCTCGCCATAGTAAATGAAGGGCACACCCGGCGCGGTGAGTAACATAGCCGCCGCCACCCGGGCCTTATCCACCTTGCCGGCCAATTGCGACATGACCCGGTTCTGATCGTGGTTGGAAAGGAACGTGGCGAACTGCTCCGGCTTAAAGGTCAGCACGTCGGCCGAGAGCGCCTGGGCGACGTCGCCCGCGCGTCCCGAGCGTGCACTGTCGAGAAAGGTGGTTGCCAGGGGAAAGTCGAAGCCCAGGTCAAGCTGGTCGCCCTGGGCATAAGTGGCCACCACGGATGATGGGTCGCCATTGATTTCGCCTACGGTCATCGCCTGCGGGTTCACGCCCTTATAGAAAGTGTGAAAGGCTTGATACCACTGGTGCGTGGAAGCGGAGTTTTGCTGTACCGGCCCCTCCTCAATCAGGTGCTTGGCGCCGTCCAGGCGAAAGCCGTCCACGCCCCCATCCAGCAGCCAGAAGCGCGTCACATCGTCCATCTTGGCCGTCACGTCCGGGTTGCGATAGTTCAAGTCGGGCTGGCTGGCGGTGAAGATGCCGTAATAGTAGTCGCCGCTGGCGGCCTGGTGCCAGACTTCTTCGCCCCAAGGTCCCACATAGCCCGGGTCGGTCTTGGACCAGATGTACCAATTGCGATAGGGGGAATCGGGTTTCTGCGAGCCGACAAACCAGGGGTGCTGATCAGAGGTGTGGTTGAGCACGAAGTCGATGATAAGGCGCATGCCATGTTGGTGCGCCGCCGCCACCAGCTTCTTGAAGCCAGGGAGCGTGCCGTAGGCGGGATTGACCCCGTAGTAGTCGGTGGGATCGTAGCCGTGATAGGACGGCGATGGCTGTATAGGCATCAGCCACAGACCGGTGACGCCGAGTTGCTGCAAGTAGTCCAGCTTGGCCATCAGGCCATCCAGGTCGCCAATGCCATCCCCGTTACTATCGTAAAAGCTGCGGACGAATACCTCGTAAAAAACGGTGTCGTTCCACCAGGGGTAGCCGTCCGTGCCGGCCGGCAGCCCCTGTACGGCCTGCACAGGGGCTGCCGTCAGCAGGGTTGGGCTGGGAGCGACCGTTGCTAACGCCGCTGTGGCGGCGGCGGTGGCGGGGACGGTCGCTGGCACGGCCGCCGTCCCGGTCGCCGGGATAGGACCGGGGGTCGCGGGCTGCGGCGTGGACGCCACGCAAGCGCCCAGGAGTGTGACCGAAAGCAGACCGGCTGCGAGTGATCGATGTTTCAACAATTGGGCGCGCATCAAGAACTGATCTCGAGATAACTGTGGTGATTGAAAACAGACCCTAGGGGTCTTAATGACCCCTAGGGTCTGGTCTGGCCCAACACGACTACAGCGGCCCCCAACCGAGCGGAACCTAGCCCTTGACGCCGCCGATCGTCAACCCGCCGACGATATAGCGCTGCAAGGCCAGATACACAATCGAGACTGGCAGCGAGACCAGGATGGACATGGCCGCGAACTTGGACCAGGGTGTGTTGCCGGCATACTGCCCGATCATATTGTACAGTTCCATCATCAAAGTATGGTCCTGTACGTTATTGAGGAATTGCCACGACACCGCAAACTCGGTCCAGCCACTCATGAAACCCAGGAATCCGGTGACGGCCAGGGCCGGCACAGCCAAGGGTAGCACGATCTGGATAAAGACCTGGTTGGCGTTGGCGCCATCGATAATTGCGGCTTCTTCCAGTTCCTTGGGGATCGTGTCCAAAAAACCCTTCAGGTTCCAGATAGCGAACGGCAACATGCCCGAGATCATCGCAAAGCCCACCCCCCACAGTGAGTCGCGCAAGTTGAAGATGATCTTGTGGGTCACCACGTCTACCACCTGAAAACGATTCAAGAGCACGTACAGCGCTGGCAGCGCAGCGATGGCGGGCAGCATCAGCACCGTGACTACGCCCAACATTAGCGCTTCGCGGCCACGGAAACGAAAGCGCGAGAAGGAATAGGCCGCCAATACGCCAATCAGCAGGGAACCAAAAGCCGTACCGCCAGCCAGCTTCAGGCTGTTAAGTGCCAGCCCAAGAAAACTGATCTTATTGACGGTGGGCTGCGCGATAACCGATTGAAAAGCCTGCAACGAGGCGCCGGGCGGGATCAGTTGGAGTGTGGTCGGTCGGGAAATGTTGCGCGGATCCAGCGCCAGGCTGACGACCCACAAAAGCGGAAAGAGCACAGTAAAGGCAATAACCAACAGCATGGCCTGAAGCAGCAACTGCCGGCCCAGGCTGAGTGTATGACCGGCCGAGCTGCTGCCCTGCGTGCGGCCGGTGGCGCGAGCCATGAGGTTGCCGAGGGATGTGGTTTGGCTAGACATCGTAGCTCTCCGTAGCGCGAGTCACCCGGTTGATGATCAGGGTCAACGCCAGCAAGATGAAGAAAATGTACACGCAGAACGCGGCGGCCACGCCGTAGAGTTGGTTCTCGTTCACCAGCCGATAGGCCTGGGTCAACAAGATTTCGGTCGCGTGCAGCGGCCCGCCCGCCGAAAGGAAATAAATCAGGCTAAACAGGTTGAAGGTCGTAATAATGCCGAGCACCGCGGCCGGCACCATCGCGGGCCGGAGCAACGGGAGCGTAATGTTCATGAATTGCTGAGATCCACTGGCGCCGTCGATGTCGGCCGCCTCGTAGAGGTCCTTGGGGATGCTCTGCAGGGCGCCGGTGGCCACGATCGTCATAAACGGCCAGCCCAGCCAGATGTTGGTAATCAGCAGAGCAAAATAGGACAGGGTGAGAGGGACGCCGGGGATCGGTGGGTCGATCTGGTCGATCCAGCGAATGTGAAATAATGCGGAAGACAACCCAATGAAGTGGCCGCAAAAGGCCAGCAACTGGTTGATGGCGCCGTAGTCTGGGTCGTACATGTTGAGCCAGACCGCCGCGATGATGATCTGTGGGACGACGATCGGCAGAATGAAAATGGCCCGGTAAATGCCCTTGCCCCACAGCCCATCCGTATTGAGGATCACGGCGATCAAAATGCCCAATACCAGGTGGAAGATCACGTTCGAAAACGTCCAGAACAAGTTGAAACTCAACATGTTCAAGAAGTTGAAATTCTGCAGGGGCAGATCATTCGTCAGAATCTTGATGTAGTTGTCGAGGCCCACAAAGGTGGGGGGTGGCGCGTTCAGGCGCAGGTTTGCCAGCCCATAGTTGGTGAACGACATCCACACTTGGAAACCCAAGGGGTAGAAGGTGATGATCCCCATGACGATGGCAGCCGGGAGCAGGTAGAAATATGGCGTTCCCGACTTGGTCGCACGGCTCCACAGACCGGGCCGTTCGGCATTCGCAGCGCGCTCAAGAGGAATCGTGGCCATGGTTGTCGCTCCAGTGGTGGCACATTAAGAGGGGAGCGCCGGATGGCGCTCCCCTCTTACTTCACTGTGTTACTTATTGTTCGCCTTGTTCATAGCGGCGCAAGCTGCCTTGACGCCATCGGCCGGGGTGGATTTCCCTTCGATGACCTTGGTAACCATGTCACCGAATGGACCCCACCAGTTGCCGAATTCCACGGTTTGGGGCCGGGGGGTGCCGGCCGCCGCAGCATCGGCGAAGGCCTTCACCAGCGGATCGGACACCGTCACGTCGGTGCGCGCGGGCGGGTCGCCAGCCACATCAGCGTAGACCGCCAGACCCTTGGCGCTAAAGATGTACTGCGCCAACGCGATAGCGGCGTCGGTGTTCTGGCTGTTTGGGTTCAGATAAAATCCGTCAATGCCGGCCAACGGCATCGCGGGTCCCTTGGGGCCAGCGGGTATCGGGGCGACGCCCAACTTATCGCCCAAAGCCTTCTTCATATCGCCCAGCACCCACGGGCCGTCGATGATCATGTCGACCGCGCCAGTTTGGAACAGGGTATCGGCCTTGCCGCCGTCGGTTTGGAACTGTGCGCCGGCCGCTTTCAGGTCGAGCAGGTACTGCATGGCATCCGTGTAGCCGCCCTGGTCGGCGATGCATTTGCCGGTGCTGTCGGTCAGTTGGCCGCCAAACGCCGGGAAGAAGCCATAGTTATGGTAGTTGTTCTCGTTGAGAACAATCTTCTTTCCGCTCTTGAGCAGAGCGAGCAGATCGGCGGTGGTCGCCGGGGGCGTGGCGACAGTGGACTTGTTATAGTACAGCGCTACCGCCTTGATGATGCCGGGCACGGCGTAGATCTTGCCATCCACGGTCACGCCATCAACGCCGGTCTTCGACACGCCGTCGAGCTTGCCGGCCAACTGCTTGTCGAGGGGGGCCACCAGTCCGGCGCGCACCCAGTTGCCCAGGTCATCGTTCGGGGCGGTGAACATGTCGGCTGACGCCCCGCCCGAGGCCACATCGGTCTTGAACTTGGAGAAGATCTGGGCGAAGGGAATTTCCTGCACGTTAATCGTGACGCCAGGGTTGTCCTTCTGATACTGAGCGACCAATTGGTTGATGGCTTGCTCTTCGGTCCCGCCGGCATGATAGGAATGCCACAGTGTGACCGAGCCGGTTGCCCCGGACGTGGTGGCCGCAGGCGCGGTTGTCGGCGCCACGGTCGCGGCAGCGGTGGTGGGGGCCACGGTCGCCGCGGCGGTCGTCGGCGCTTCGGTCGCAGCGGGAGCCACAGTGGCGGCGGGCGCCGTGGTCGGCTGAACGGGCACAGCGGTCGGGGCAGCGGTTGCGGCCGGGCTGCAGGCGCCCAGGGCGAAGGCGGCCACCAGGGCCACGCTTAACGCCGAAAAAATGCTCTTCTTCATAGTCAAATTCCTCCTTGTGCAACTTTTGGACACTCAAAACTGTTCAACGACGATGGGGCCGTGCGTTGGTGCTCTGGCGAGGACGTTCACCTCCCTTCTCAACCGGGCAAGCCATTGCCTGCCAGCGTTCACTCTATTGTAACCCGAAAATCCGCCCGGTCGATAGGACCGTCTAAGCATATTGCGCAAAGGTCTGTTTCAACGCCAGCGCCACGGCGCCCATGCTGACGGCGCGCGGACCCAGCCGTGACAACACCACCTGCACCGCCTCGCGCGAGGCCCGCATGGTGTGCTCGCCAATCGCCTGGCGCAGCGGATCCAGCAGGCACGGGCCGGCCTGCGCCACCCCGCCCCCGATGATCACCATGCTCGGGTTAAGCAGGTTGATCAAACTGGCCAGCGCGCTACCAATATGCCGGCCGGCATCGGCCGGCAGTTGTTGGCACACCACATCGCCGTCTTGGGCCGCCAGAGCCACATCGCGGGCGCTGAACTCTCGGTCTGGGTCCAGGTGCGCCAGTTGCGTTCGCTGGCCCGCTTTCACGGCCAGAATTGCGCGCTGGGCAATGGCCCGCCCGCCATGGCCTCCAAACAGCCATAGTTGCCGCAGGTGCAGGGTGGCCCGTCATCCGAAATCGTGACGTGCCCAATTTCACCCGCCGTGCCCAGCGCCCCCCGGTAGAGATTCCCGTCCAACAACAAGCCGCAGCCGATGCCGGTGCCGATCTTAATGTACGCCAGGTTGGCCTGCCCCTGCCCAATGCCAAAGGTCCACTCCCCCACAGCCGCCAAATCGGCGTCATTGTCGAGGCGGATGGGTTTGTGCCAGTGATCCTCCATCCGCTGGCGGATCGGGAACGCATCCCAGCCCGGCATGATGGGAGGCGCCGATACCATGCCGAGATTCGCCACGACCGGCCCAGGAACGCCTACGCTGATGGCCGTGACATGCGCCATGTCGCTAGCGGCCAACCGCAGCACCGCCTCGACCAGGCCGAAGACCCGCCGCAAGCATTCTTGTGGGCCAGACTCAATCCGCAGCGGCTCATCCAGGCCGGCCACAACGGCACTGAGGTGGCTGGCGCCGATATCAATTCCCACTACCCGCCCAACGGCGCCATTGAGTTTCAGCTCGATGGGACGGCGGCCCCCACGCGAGGCGCCCGTCCCTTGTTCCACCACCAGGCCGCAGTCGAGCAGGTTGTCGACAATGGCTGAAATCGTGGATCGGCTCAGGCCAAGCGTCTCGGCCAGCTCCGCACGCGAAATCCCGCTGGCCGATTGCCGTATTCCCTCGACGACCGCCGCTTTGTTCGTTACACGAACAAACCCGTCAGGAAGCATAACACTGGAACTCAGGAAACTTGGTTGTGTTGGTTGCTAAGGCACCAATGAAGAGCATCATGGTATGCCGGGCCGAAGTGTTTGTCAACAAACCAGACAAAGTCCGCGCGAAACGCGAGTATAATCACGGCCATGATCCCTTCCGCGCCCACACGTCCAACAACAACAACTGTTCTGGAAGGCGTCGTTGCCGCGGCTGTGACGCCGCTCGAAGCCAACGGTGCGCCCGATCTTGCTGCCCTGCCCCGCCTGATCGACTTTTTGGCCGGACGCGGCTGCCACGGGGTGCTGCTGCTGGGCACCACCGGCGAAGGCCCATCGTTTAGCGTCCAAGAGCGAATTCAGGTCGTGCGTGAGGGTCTGCGCCATCGCGCCGCAGCCTGGCCGGCCCTGCAAATTTTGGCCGGCACCGGCTGCGCCAATCTGCCCGACACCATTGAACTGACGCGAACTGCCTTCGATTTAGGTGCAGACGCGGTGGTGACGCTGCCGTCCTTCTATTACAAAGGCGTGGGCGCAGACGGCATCACGGCATACTTCGAGCAGGTGCTTCGCCAGGCCGTCCCGGCGCATGGGCGGCTGTTGGCCTATCATATCCCGCAGGTGTCAGGAGTTGCCATTCCACCGGCCAGCATCAGCGCCCTGCGCCGGCAATATCCAGAGCAGATGTGGGGCATGAAAGATTCGCAGGACGACCTGGCTCACACACTTGAAACCACCGGCCAGTTTCCGGGGTTTCACGTGTTCGCGGGCAGCGATTCCATCTTAACCGACGCGCTGGCCGGAGGCGCCTGCGGCTCGATCACCGCGCTGGCCAACGTCACCTCTTTGCTCAACCGAGCGGTTTGGGATGCCCACCAAAAGGGCAGCGCCGCGCCGGAGGCCCAGCAGGCGCTGGTCCATGCCCGGCAGGTGATCAAGGGTCTCAGCGGGCCGGCCGCCATGAAGGCCGCCCTGGCCGATCTGTTTGGCTTTCCCGATTGGCCGGTGCGCGCGCCGCTGGAGCCCCTGCCGAGTGAGACGCGCGCGCGTCTCAGCACGGCCCTGGCGGAGCTTTTGTCGACCCAATAAACACAAAAAAGGCGCCCGGGCAATGCCCGGGCGCCTTTTTTGTGGCGGAAACTGTTCGGCGAAGCGCTACTCGCGGACGCCGACCGTCACGGTCACTTCTTTAACTTCCCCGCCACGCACCACCTTGACCACGGTGGCCTGGGCCACAATGTCTGGTCCCAGCGCGGCCTGCAGGTCGTCAATATCGGCCACGGGATGCGCGCCCAAAGCCACCAATACATCGCCCTGCATCAGCCCGCCCTTGTCGGCCGGGCCGTCCTTCTCGGCGCCAATGATCATCAGGCCGGTCTGTTGGCCCAATTTCGCGGCCAGCGCTTCGGCCAACGAAACGGGCTGGGTGCTGACACCCAGGAAGCCACGCTTGACGCGGCCATCCTTGTGCAGCGCGGCAGCCACATTGCGCAGCACCGACACCGGGATGGCCATGCTGGCGCCGCGCGACAGCGCGCTGCTGTTCAGGCCGGCTACCCGGCCGCTGGCATCAATCAGCGGCCCGCCCGAGAAGCCGGGATACATCGTCACATCCGTCCATACATAAGCGGCCACGGTGTACCGGCGGCCCGGCATGGGCCCGCCTAGCCCAATCACGCTGCCCAGGGTGGCTTGCACATCGTCCGGCCGCCCGACCGCAAAGATCACATGGCCGACCTTCAAGCCTTCCACGAAATCGGGCACGGTCAACCCCTTGGCCTCCACCTTCAGCAGCGCCAGGTCGCTGGCCGGGTCCCGGCCAATCACGGTCGCGCTGTGGCTGGTGCCGTCCGGCAGGGTTACGTTAATGTTCTCGTCCCTCTGCACCACGTGATCGGCGGTCAGGATCTCGCCGTCGGCGCTCCACACGATACCCGTCGCGGGCAAACGCCCGCGCGCGTCCACCGTCACTACCGACTTCGCTGCTTTCTCCACTGCCGCTGCCAGGCTATCCGAATATTGTTGTGCTTCGCTCATGGGTCGCTCCTCGCCTAAATCGTCATCACTCGGTCACAGACACAAGATAGCACAGGCCGCCGGCGATTCCCCTCCCCCGCTCGGGGGTCGCGAGACTAGACAAATGGTTAGGACATCTGTGCCGGTGCTAAACCGAGATGAGTCCCCGCCGGATGGCGACCGCCACGGCTTCGGCCCGCGAGGCCGAGCCAAGTTTGGTCATGGCCGAACCCAGGTGAAATTTGACCGTGTGTTCGCTGATGCCCAGCTTGAGCGCGATAGACTTGTTGGTTTGCCCGGCCGCCACCTGACGCAACACTTCGGATTCGCGCGGAGTCAGGCTGGGCGCCGGCCCATCGCCTCGCAATTGCTGCAGCAGCGCCGCCGTTGTCGCCGGGTGCAGCACCGGCTCGCCCAACACCGCGCCCTGGGCGGCTTCCAACAGTTCCGCGCCAGTCGCCGTTTTGGGCAAGCAGCCCCTGGCCCCGCCCTGCAGCGCGGCCAGCAGCCGGCTATCGGAATTCGCCTCGCACAGGGCCAGGATGGCCACCTCCGGTGACTGGGTGCGCAAACGCCAAAGGCCAGCCAGGTCCTCATCAACTTCAAAAGCCAGGTCGTAGAGGACCACCTGCGGCTGAGTGGCGCGGGTCCACTGTAAGCTGGCCTCAATCGTGTCGGCTTCGCCGACCACCATGACGGGCTCGGTGGCCCGCGAGCGCTGGGCCTCCTCAAGCAAAACATGCAGACCGGCGCGCAGGGCCGGATGTGGCGATGCGATTAAGATGCGGAGCATCCCACTATTGTATCGAGATTGAATTGGCGAAGTATTAGCGCCGCCTTTGTCTTATAATATTGCCGGATGCTGCATTTATGACACTCACCGTCCAACTGGGTCTTCTCAAGGGCGCTGGCCTGATCCAGCTTGCAGCCATCCAACCCGAGCTGGAATATCGTATCCGTCACGTGCTGGTCAAGGACGCCGCCTATCACTCGCTGGTCAAGAGCGACCGGCGCGCGCTGCACCAGGCCGAGGCGAAGGGCATTCAGCGCTTGTTCTGGGAGATATCGGATGCCCAGGGCGCGCTGGCCGGCTGCCGCAGAGCGCTTGAGCCAGCGACCCAACTGCGCCACCGCGCGCGCGCTGGGCTGGGAGCCTTGCCCGCGCAATTGGCGGATCCTGTGCTGCGCGCCGGTCGGCTGGGCCGCTCAGTGGCGCGAGCCCCACTGACTGCGTCCCCAGGCCCCGGCCGCCCAGACGAATGAATCTTCTGCCACAGCTTACCCAGTTAGAGAATGCCGGCCTGGTTCGCGTCGGGGCCCTCGAGCCCGAACTGCTGTACCTGTTTCGACACGGCCTCATTCAGGACGCCGCTTACTCCACCTTGCTGCGCGGCCAACGGCGCAGTTGGCACTCAGCTACAGCCGAAGTATTGCAGAGGGCCTGCCGGTCGGAGGCGGAGGTCATCTCGGCCGCGCCCATCCTGGCCACCCATTTCTCGCTCGCCGGCGACCAGCCGCGCGCCCTGCATTTTTTGACGATTGCCGGCGATTCGGCTTTTGCTCACTACGCCAATGCTGAGGCCGCCGCCTTTTATGCGCAGGCGTTGGAGATTGCCACCGCGCCCGAGGCCGGCTGTGATGCTCAACAATTGCGGCACCTTTTTGAGCGGCACGGCCGCGCTCTGGAGTTGGCCACCCGTTTCGAGCTGGGGCTCGACAACTATCGCGCCATGGAGGCCGCGGCCCAAAAACTGGGCGACAAGTCTTTGGAGTTGGCTGCCCTCATGGGCCGCGCCACCATTCATGCCACCGCTAATATGGCCCAAGACCTGCCCCAGGCGGCCAGCCTGCTCGAACGCGCCAGCGCGCTGGCGCACGACCTGGGCGACGCCCAGGCGGAAGCCAGGATCAACTGGACCCTGATGCTCAACAACAGCATGGCGGGCGGGGACGCGGCCCAAAGCTTAGGCTACGGACAGCGCGCGTTGGAGCTGGCCCGGTCACGCAATCAGCGCGAGTTAGTCGCTTTGGTCTTGATGGATATGTGGTTTGCCCTATGCAGCTCGGCGCGCTGGGACGATGCCGAGGCGGCGCTCCAAGAGAGTTACGCGATCTCTCACGACCTGAACAACCTGGGCGTCGTCGCCGAAATCTTGTGCCGCCGGGCGATCAACAACCTGGTGGCCGGCCGGTACGATGAGTGCCTGGCCATCACGGCGGAGGCGGTTCGGGTGTCCGAGCGCCTCAACAGCGATGACGCGCGCGCCCTGACCCGCATGCCGTTCTGCATCGTCTACACCGACCGCGGCGATCTGGATCGCGCCATCGCAGAAAGTGAGGCCGCCATCCGGTTCGGCGAGATCAGCGGCAACGTCACCATCTTGATCGGCACACGTGGCGACCTGGCCCGTGCCTATGGCCTCCTGGGCGACCTCGAGCATGGTTTGGCGCTGACGCGGCACGCCGCGCAAGACGCAAATCGCTTTCCCCTCATTTCTGGCTGGGCCGCTTCCGTAGAGGTCCTGCTGCGCTTACGGGAGGGCGATCTGAGCGCGGCCACGGCCGCGCTGGCCGGGTTACCCGATTACCGCCACCTTATGCGTCGGGCCGGCTTTGTGCCCATGATGTGGAGCAGTCTGGGACTCGTCGAAGTTGAGCTGGCGCTGGCACGAAATGATTGGGTCAAGGCCCTGGCGCTGGCACGCGAGCTACTCGCCAACCTCGATCAGATGGGCGTGATTTACGCGCAGCCCGAGGCGCGTCTGCTGCAAGGGCGAGCCCACCTGGCCCTCGGACAATTGGACGAAGCAGTGGAGGCGCTCCAGATGGCTCGGGTCGGGGCCGAGCGTTTGGGGGCGCGCCGCTTGCTGTGGCCCATCCTGGCGGAATTGGCCGAAATTGCCTCGGCCCGCGGCCAGGCCGAAGCCCGGTCGCTGCGCCAGGCAGCCTGGCAGTTGGTGGATTACATCGCCTCCCGCGCCCCTACCCCGGCGCTGCGGCAAAGCTTTCTGTCCCGAGCCGACGTGCAGGGTTTGCTGCAGGCGGGCGCCTGACATGTTGGCCCGCGCGAAGTCCGCGCTGCAAGTCCGCCCGGGCGAGGGCCGCCTGGTGGCCTGGGTGGTCGTGCTCATGTTCCTGCCATCGGCCGGCGGCGCGATTGGCTCGCCCAGCGTCGAAGCCCTGTTCTATGCCCGCTTTGGGGTGCAGTATCTGCCCTACATGTATGTGGCTTTGGGGCTGGTCACTCTGGCCACCACACTCTTGCTCACTGCGCTGTTGGGCCGCGCCTCTCGCCGGCGGCTCTATCTCACGCTGCCCCTCGTTCTGGGCACCCTGCTGATTGTGGCGCGGGTGCTGGTGGGTCTGCGGCTCAATTGGTTCTATCCTGTCCTGTGGCTGGGCATGTACTTGCTGTGGACCTTGCAGAGCTCACTTACCTGGGGGCTGGCCGGCACGGTCTGCAATACCCGCCAGGCCAAGCGGCTATTCCCGCTGTTTGGCGCGGGCGGCATCCTGGGCATCGCCGTGGGCGGCCTGGCCACGCGCTGGCTGGTGGCGCTGCTGGGCACTGAAAACTTGCTCCTGGTTTGGTCCGGGGCCTTGTTGGTCAGCTTTTTGATTGTGCGGTCGCTGACCAGCAGCTTGCGCGAGCGGCGAACGCGGCGCCAAACACGGCTGATTGACGATGTGGCCCGCGGTTACCAGTTTGTCCGCCGCTCGGCGCTGATGCGTTGGGTCGCCCTCGCGGCGCTCCTGTTGTCCGTCCTGTCGTTCACCATTGCCTTTCCCTTTTCGCAAGCGGTCGCCCAGCAGTTTCCCAATGAAGATGCCTTGACCGGATTTCTAGGGGTCTTTCAAGGCCTGACCACCGCCGCTGCATTTCTGGCCGCGCTCCTGCTGGCCAACCGCCTATATGCCTGGCTGGGATTTATGAGCGCGCTGCTGGCCCTGCCGCTGCTCTATTTTGGCGGTTTCGGGTTGCTGCTGCTGGTGAGCACCTTCACGCTGTTGATCGGGTTCCGCTTCATTCAAATGGCCTGGCTGCAAGGCATCTCTGGCACGGCCTACCAGGCCATCTTCAACGTGGTGCCGCCCGAGTGGCGCGAGCAAACCCGGGCCTTTGTGGATGGCGTGCCAACTCAGTTGGGCACCGTCCTGGTAGGGATCGTACTCATCCTGGGCAGGACTAGCCTTCAGCCGTGGCACTTGTATGCCGGCGGCGCATTGGCCGCCGCCGTGGCCGCGTTCGTCCTTTGGCGCGCGCGGCGAGCCTATGGCCTAGCCTTGGCCGAAGCGCTGCGCGCCGGCCAGCCGCACGTATTTTTGACCGGCCCGCAGCCGCTTGGCGGCGTCCAGCGCGACGCGGCCGCCGTGGCCGCCATACTCGCCGGGCTCACCGACCCCGACCTGGTGCTACGCCGGGTGTCGGCCGAGATGCTGGGCGGGGTGCGCACCCCAGCCGCGGTGACCGCCGCCGTCCAGGCGCTGGGTGACACCGATGTGCAGGTGCGCGCGGCAGCGCTGCAGGCATTGGGCGACGCCCAGGCGGCCTCCGCGACGCTAGATGTGGCAGCGCTTCTAGCGGACCCCGAACCCGAGGCCCGCCGTCAGGCAGTGGAAACATTGCAACAATTGGCCGGACACAGCCGCGCTCTGGCTCTGCACCTGCGGCCGCTTTTGGCCGACCCGGACCCGGGGGTTCGCAGCCAAGCGGCCCAGGCACTGCTGGCCTCAGGGAGGCTCGCGGCAAGCTCCGACACGCAGGCCGTGGAAACACTGGTGGCGCTGACCCGTTCGGCGACCCCCTCAGAGCGAGCGCTGGGGATCAACGCCTTAGCAGGGTGGGCTGACCCGAGCGCCTATCCTATCGCGGCGGCCAACCTGGCCGACGCCAACCCCACGGTGCGCTGCGCCGCCGTGCGCGGCTCGGCGCGCATCGCCGGTGTGCGCGCGCTGGAGCCCTTAATCGAAGCACTGGGTGACGAATCCCACATCGTCCGCGCCAGCGCGGCCCTGGCGCTGGCCGACCTGGGTACACCAGCCCTGAGCGCCATCATCGGTGCGCTAGGCGACCGCCGGCTGGAAGCCGGCGCGCTGCAGGCGCTGATGCAATCGCCGCTGCATCCGCCGGCGGCGGCCCTATTGGAATATAGCCGCGCCAAAGTTGCGCTGAGTTTGCAGTATACGGCCTGGCGTCGCGCGGTGGTCGCGTTATCGCCGCAGACCGAGCCGCTGCGGTTGCTGGCCGAGTCGCTGGAGGTCGCGGCGCGCGCACAAGCCCTGCGCGCCGTCGAGGCCATTGGCGTGTTGGACGACCCGGGGGCCGCGCCCTTGGTGCTCCGCGGCCTGCAAGGCCGCGACCCGGGCCAACAAGCCAACGCGCTGGAAATAATCGATGGTTGGGACAAGCGCGACGTCATCCGTTCGGCGCTGGTGCTGTGGGAAACAGCCAGCCCAGCCGCCTCGGCAGAAGCGGCGCCCGCGAGTGTGGCGGCCGTCCTTGGCCCCCTGATCCACGACAGCGACCCGTGGCTGCGGGCGTGCGCGGCGCACGCGGCCGGCGGCTACCGCGACGCCGGCCTGGATGGGCAGTTGATGCGGCTGGTGGAAAGCGACACGGATGCCTTTGTGCAGACCACGGCCGCGGCGGCCCTGTCCACCGGTCAAAATCTTGCAATCGGCCAGGTCGGCTCAGCGAGCGAGCATGCCAGCCTGGCCGGCGCCGCGCCAACCGGTACGGTCGCGCCGCTTACGGGAGAGACATACATGGATACACTAGCCACGCTGTCGGTCATGGACCGGATCCTGTTCTTGCGGCGTGTGCGGCTGTTTAGCGACCTGCCGCCCAGCGAGCTGAAGCAAGTAGCGGCGATTACAAATGAACAGTACTATCTCGACGGTGAAGTCATCGCCCGGCAGGGCGAGCCAGGCGACGAAATGTATATCATCGTGTCCGGCCAGGTGCGGGTGAGCGCCAATGACGGCAGCCGTTCGGCCGTGGAGCTGGCGCGCCGCGGGCCAGGCGAATATGTGGGCGAGATGGCGATCATCAGCCAGGAACCGCGCATGGCCTCCCTGATCGCCGACGGCGATGTGCGCGTGCTGCACATCGAGCAGCCGCAATTCGAGGCCATCTTGCGCGAGCGCCCCGAGACCAGCCTGGCCGTGATGCGCGTGTTGTGCGCCCGGCTCAAGGAAGTCCAACAACGCGAATTGTCCCAGTAGGAGGCGACTGATGAACGCGATTGAAACGCTGCGCGAAAGTATTCAATGGGGCCACCAATTGCTTGAAATGGTGATGGCCGACGTAAGCGACGACGAGGCGCGGTGGGCGCCGCCCGGCCTGGCGAACCCGATCGGGGCTTTATATGCTCACGCCGTGCTCGATCTGGACGCGATTGTCAACGGCATGCTCAAGGGCGGCGCGCCGCGTTTTGCCACCGACTGGGCCGGCCAGTTGGGGGCCGTGTCGCCCCAAATGACCCTTACATTTGAATGGGGGCGCACCATTGAACCCAATCTGGCAGCTCTGCGGACGTTTGGCCAGAAAGCCCTGGCCGACGTGGAAGCCTATCTAGACCAATTGACCGATGCGGATCTGGACCGTATGGTCGACCTGTCGGGGGTGGGGCTCGGCACGCGCAGTGTCGGCTGGATCCTCAACGCCCTGGTCGCCTCGCATTTGAACAACATGGCCGGCGAAATCTCGGCCCTCAAGGGCGTGCAGGGAAAGAAAGGCTATCCTTTCTAGACATGATAGACTCGTGGGCGCGACGCGCTTGGCCAGGAGATTGGCATGAAATGCCCCAACTGCCAGACTGAGAACCCCGCCGGGGCCAAATTCTGTTTCAACTGCGGGACCAAATTTGCGGCCCGCTGCAGCAACTGCCAGTCGGAGCTGCCCGCCGGGGCGCGCTTCTGCTCCAATTGCGGCCAGCCGGTGGGCACGGCCACCCCGGCCGAAGACGAGCGCCGCAGCCGGCTGGTAGCCAATACACCCGCGCCGCTCGCCGAGAAGATGCACGCCGCACACCTGGCCGGCGAGCGCAAGATCGTGACGATCTTGTTCCTCGACGTCGTCGGCTCGACCGCCCTGGCTGAGAACATGGACCCGGAAGATTGGACCCTGATTATGAACCGGGCCTTCGACCGGCTTTCGCCCATCATCATTAAAGAATACGAGGGCGCCATCGCGCGGCTGCTGGGCGACGCCATCCTGGCCTTCTTTGGTGCGCCCATCGCGCACGAAGACGACCCGGTGCGGGCGGTGCACGCGGCGCTGAAGTTGCTCGAAAAGAGCCGCGAGTACGCGGCCGAAGTTCGCGCCCAGCACGGCATCGAGTTCGCCGTGCGCATCGGCTTGAACACGGGTCCGGTGGTGGTCGGCGATGTGGGCAGCACACTCAAGTTCGAATACACCGCCATGGGCGACGCGGTCAACCTGGCCGCGCGCATGCAGGCCGCGGCTAAGCCCATGACGGCGATGATCTCCGAAAATACCTACCGTTTCGTGGCGCCTTTGTTTGACGTGGCCGACCTGGGTCTCATCGAGGTCAAAGGCAAGACCGAGCCGGTGCGCGTCTATGAAGTGCAGAAACCCAAGGCCCAGGCGGGCCGCCTGCGCGGCCTGGCCGGGCTGGAAAGTCCGATGGTGGGCCGCGACACGGAATTATCGAGCTTGCTGCAGCTCAGCGCCGCCGTGGGGGCCGGCCTGGGCCGGGCAGCGGTGGTGATCGGCGAGCCCGGCCTGGGCAAAAGCCGCCTGATCGCCGAGTGGAAAACGGCGGCGCAGGCCGCGGGGGCCGACAGCGACCGCCCGGCCTATACCTGGGCCGAGGGCCGCTGCCTGTCGTATGGCCAGAACATCCCCTACCATTTGTTGAGCGACCTGCTGCAATCCTTGGTGGGCGCAGGCGGGGCCGACAACAAACCGGAGCAGCGCACCGCGCTCCAGGCGCTGGTGGATGATGTGATTGGCGCCGAAGGCGGCGCGGAGGTTTTTCGCTACCTGGCCAACCTGATGTCGCTGACGCTGGATGCTGAGGCCGAAGCCCGCATCAAGCTCCTGGAGCCGCAGGCGCTGCAAAATCAATATTTGTCCTCGCTGCGCCAACTGCTGCGGGCGCTGGCCCAACGCCAGCCCCTGGTGCTGGTGCTGGATGACATCCACTGGGCCGATCCCTCGTCCACCGATCTGATCACCAAGCTGCTGCCTCTGATCTCCGAAGCGCCCATTCTGTTGTGTCTGGTGACGCGTCCCGACCACGACTCGCACGGCTGGAAGCTGGTGGCCGCCGCGCGCGAGAAATTGGGCGCCGCACTCACCGAGATCAACCTCAACCCGCTGACCGAGGCCGACAGCCGGCAGTTGGTCTCGAACCTGCTGGAGATCGAGTCGCTGCCCGACAACATCCGCAGCCTGATCTTGAAAAAGGCCGAAGGCAACCCGTTCTTTGTCGAGGAAGTGATCCGCATGTTGATCGATCGCGGCGCAATTCATAAGCAGGGCAATAGCTGGGCCGCCGGCAAAGAAATCAGCACCATTGAAATCCCCGACAACTTGCAGGGCCTGCTGCTGGCGCGCATCGACCGCCTGCCGGAAGACGTCAAGCGCACCCTGCGTGTGGCCTCGGTCATCGCCGTTATTGGCCGGCAGTTCTCCGTGCGCGTCCTCGAACAGGTGCTCGAGCGCCTCCAGTAGGCCCTCCGCTTCCGATATGAACCTCCCCACCCACCTCGCCACACTCGAGGCCTGGGGGCTGATCCATCCGGTCCTCTCGGCCGCGCAGGTGGAATATCGCTTCCGCCACGCGCTGGTGCACGAGGCCGCCTACAGCACCCTGCTCAAGCAAGACCGGCGTGAGCTGCACCTGGCCGTGGGCGAGGTGCTGGAGGCCGCCGGCCCGGTGGCAGAGGAGACGGCGCCGCTGTTAGGCTACCACTTCAGCGAGGCCGGCGACAAGGAGCGTGCCAGCCGGTATTTCGCCCTGGCCGGCGCTTTTGCCGCGCGCAAATACGCGCATCGCGAAGGCCTGAGCTACTACAGCCAGGCCATCAGTGCCGCGGCTCAGCCGCCGGCCGCCCTGTTCCACGCCCGTGGGCAAATTTACGAGCTGCAAGGCTTTTTTGAGGCTGCCCGCCAGGATTTTGAGCACGCGGCTGAAGTGGCCCGCGCCGCCGGCGACCTGCCGGCCGAGTGGCAGGCGCTGTTGAGCCTGGGGCTCCTGTGGGCCGGGCGCGACTACGACCGCAGCGGCGAGTATTGCCAGATGGCGTTTGAGCTGGCCGAGAAAACGGGCCAGCCCCGCCTGGTGGCCCGCAGCTATAACCGGCTAGGGAACTGGCATCTCAACGTGGAGCGCCCACGTGAAGCCGCCCGCTGCCATGATCAGGCTCTATCGATCTTTGAGTTCCTGCGCGACGACGCGGGTATGGCTGAAACGCTCGATCTGCTGGGCATGTCGAGCATGGTTGGCGGCGATCTGGCACGCGGTGTGCAATACTACCAACAAGCGATTGATATCAACCGGCGCCTGGGCAATCAATTGGCCCTGGCCCATTGTCTTGGCTCGCAAGTGCTGGCGGCGGGCGGGGGCTATCAAACCATGACCCTGGCGCCCGGCCCATTGGCCGGCACCGACCTAAGCGAGCAGGGCAAGCAGGCCTTGCGCATGGACCGCGAAGTCGGCTGGCGAGACGATGAATCGTTTGTTGCCATGCTCATCGCCGCGCACGGCCAGTCGCACGGCGATTATGGCCTTGCGTTCCCGCACGGCCAGGCCGGACTGGCCATCGCCAGCGAGATCGGTCACCGGCAATGGATGGCGGCCAATCATTACGTGCTCGGCAACGTAGATTATGACATTTTGGCCTTGCCGCAGGCCATCGAACATTTGGAGGCCGGACTGGCCTTGAGCCGCGCAATCCGCTCACAGCATTGGGTGCGCTGTCACGCCGGCATGCTGCTAATGGCCTACGCCGGCAGCCAGGCGCTCGACCGGGCCGCCGGCGTGCAATCGCTTGTTACCGGCATCCGCCAACCGCCGCAGAGCATTGGCGAGCGACTGGTCACGTATGGGCAGGCGTGCCTGGCCCGTGCGCAAGGCGACTTCCAGCGCGCGCTGGCCGTCATTGACAGCGCCATTGTTGCCGCCCAGCCCGTCCGGCCCGGTGAGCCGCCAGACCCCGTGCCCCTGCTGCTGCTGTTTCGCGGCGGCGTGTACGCGGATCTGGGCCAGTTGGATCTCGCCGAAGCCGACTTGCGCCTGGGCCTCGCGGCCTCGGTGGCACACGGCGAGCGGCCCCTGGTCTGGCGCTTGCGCCAGGCCTTGAGTGGGGTGCTGGCCCAATCGGGCCGGCCGGACGAGGCCGCCGCCGAGCTGGAAAAAGCCCGGGCGTTGGTGGCCGAGCTGGCGGCGGGTGTGCCCGACGCCGCGCTGCAAGAGAATTTTCGAATTCGGTCCGGTCTATTTTCTGAGAACGGGCCAGGAGTTCAAACGTGATGAGCCGGGATTGGTCTTGGCTGCGCCGAATCGCGAGCACCGTTGGGGCCGTGGCGCTGTTGCAGTTCGTGGGCGCGGTGGCCGTGCGTGGGCCGTCACGTCGCGAGGCGCAGTCGCCGGTTTATCTTTCGCGCGCCTCGGGCCAGGCCGAGCCGGCCGGGGCCACCAACGCGCAGCGCTTCGGCGACACCAGCATCACGGGGCCTTTCCTGGCCACCTCCGACCCGGCCTCGTTCGACGGAGACCTCGCTCAGCTTCCACAGTTGGCAGTGGTGAAAGCCGACAATAAGCCCGAGCTTGAAATTTCCGACAACGAAAAATCGATCCGCGCCGCCTTCAAAGATACTGCCCTCCAGGCGCCCGCTGGGCCGTCGCAGCCGAGCCAGGCCATGCCTGGCCTGCTCCAAGATTTCCCCGGGCTCAACTTCAATGATAACGGCGCCGGCTGGCCGCCCGACACCAATGGCGATGTCGGCCCGAATGACTACGTCCAGGTGGTCAACACCTCCATCGGCATCTTTAGCAAAACCGGGACCTTGGTCATTTCGATGACCCTGAATACATTCTTCCAAAATGCCCCCGCGCCGTGTGACACCAACAACAACGGCGACCCGGTGGTGCTCTACGACGCCCAGGCGGACCGCTGGGTGGTCAGCGATTTCTCGTGGACCAATATCGACAATGGTCCGCATTACGAGTGTATTGCCGCCTCCAAGACCGGCGACCCGGCCGGGGCCTGGTGGTACTACGCGCTGCGTGCCGATGACGATGCCCATCCCTGGCTGAACGATTATCCCAAGCTGGGCGTGTGGTCCGACGGCCTGTATATGTCGGCCAATATGTTCCAATGCAGCAGCAACTGCTCCACGGGAACTTTTGAGGGCGCGCGGGTCTGGGCCATCAGCCCCACGCAGCTCTACAACGGCAGCGTGCTGACCACCGTCGTCTTCCAAGAAGGCTCGGCCTATTTCAGTCTCTTGCCTTCCAACTTTCGCGGCGCGCGACCCCCGGTTGGGACGCCGAACTATTTTGTCTCCAACGACATCGGCGTGACCGCCCTCGACGTCTTCAAATTTCAGGTCAATTGGACCTTCCCGCTCAGCTCCACATTTGCTGTTGCGGCGCAGGTGGCCGAGGCCGGCTACACCGCGCCGCCCAGCACCGTGCCCGTGCTGAGCGGCAACGCCGTCGACAGCCTGAACGACCGGCTGATGATGCAGAACCAGTATCGAAATATCTCCGGCACCGAGTCGCTCTGGCTCGCGCACACGGCCGATGATCCCACCGGCATCCGCTGGTACCAGCTCGACGTCACCAGCGGCACGGTGCCTCTGACGCCCACGCAGCAAAGCACCTACGCGCCGGCCGATGGGCTCAACCGCTGGAT
>Ga0070730_10001168_pt1 | contig 25864 bp, 24 predicted proteins | sample Coa_R1_3_FD_66447 | JGI IMG/M metagenome (GOLD analysis project Ga0070730, IMG submission 66447) | Surface soil microbial communities from Centralia Pennsylvania, which are recovering from an underground coalmine fire - Coalmine... | ecosystem: Environmental > Terrestrial > Soil > Unclassified ... | reverse complement strand
ATATCTGAAGACGTTGCTGGAACGATACAACGGCAACCTCGAACTGGCTCTTGCGGCGTACAATGCTGGAGAGGGTGCCGTGGATCGTGCTCGCGGCGTTCCGGCGTTTCGGGAAACGCGAAACTATGTCCAACGAGTGCAGAGTTTGTTCAACGCTGGCTCGGGTCGCTTTGATGGCGCGTACATCAGTGCACGTTCCATCCGCAAGGAAACCGACCCCGCTGGCCGTACCATTTTTACCAACGATTAGTGCCAGAATAGTGTTTGGCGAAGTTTGGGGATTCGGTGGGAATGAAGTTCTTTAATCAAAATTCTTCCTTTTTTTTGCACAGGGCCTTCGCCCGCGTTTCGCCCCTTTTTGCATGGACGATTGCCTTTGCCGCCGCGCTCGTCCTCGCGCCGATTTTCCTCTCGGCCTCTGAATCCGGCGCCGAACCCTCCGCCACCGTAAAACGCCAATCCGCCGAAGCCCAATTCACCCGGGCGGAGGAGCAGCGCGCCGCGCTCACCGCCAAGCCCGCGGAAAAACGCACGCTTGCGGAATACCGAAACGTCGTCGCAAGCTACAAAAAAGTTTATTTGATCACCCCGCATGCCGCCGACGTGCAGGATTCCTTGCTCGCCGTCGGAGAGCTGTACACGGAAATGGGCGATCGCTTCGGCCGCGTGTACTACCAGTCGGCGGTGGAGTCTTACCAATTTTTGCTGCGCGAATATCCGAAGAGCAGATTTGCGCCGGACGTTTTGCTGCGCACGGCAAAATTGCAACAGAACAATCTCGGCGACACCGGCGCCGCGATGAAAACGTATCAGGATTTTCTGAAGCGCTTTCCCCGCTCGGAGCACAAGCGCGAAGCGCAGGAATCGCTGGCCGAACTTTCGCTTCTGCAAAATAGCAATGTGCCGGAAACGAATTCCGCCGCGGCCGCGAGCGCCGCGCCGCCGGAAAAATCGCCGACCGTGCAGCCCACGCAGGCCGCGAGGAACGACGCGCGCGACGAAGAAGACTCGGACGATCGGCCGGCGCGGAAATCGAACGGAATTCCGGCGGTAAAAACGATCAGCGCCACGTCAACGGGCGATTCGACGCGCATCACGATTGCGCTTGAAGACGCCGTGCAATACATTTCGGGCCGCATCGCCAATCCCGATCGCATCTATTTTGATTTGCACGCGGCCAAGCTTTCGCCGCAATTGAAGCGCGGCGGCGTGAAGATCAGCGGAAATCTTGTGAGCAATGTGCGCGTCGCGCAAAATGCTTCGGGCGTTGTGCGCATCGTACTCGACCTCAACGGCGTGAAGGATTACACCGCTTCCCTGCTGAGCAAACCTTCGCGATTGATAATCGATTTGTACGCGACGCCGCAAGCCTTGCGAGCCGCGAAGCCCGCCGACGCGCCTGCTACAACGGAAAGCGCCAAGGCCAAAGACGATACTCCTGCGCTCGCCGCGAAGAATTCGGACGATTCAGACGCACCGGCGGAAACGAAACCGCTGCCCGCGCCGCGAAAAGAATTGCCCACCGCCGAACCCGCGGTGGCAAAAGGCAAAGACGCGCGGGGGAAATCCGCGAAGAATGCTTCGAGCAAACCGGATTTGGTGAAAGCGCCGAGCGTGCCGGCGCCGACGCGCGATGGACAAGCGACTCTCACGCGCGCGCTGGGATTGAAGATCGGGCGCATCGTGATCGACGCCGGCCACGGCGGCCACGACACGGGCACGATCGGTCCGACCGGCTTGATGGAAAAGGATTTGTGCCTGGACGTGGCGCTGCGCCTTGGGAAAATTATTCAGCAGAAGCTGCCCGGCGCGGATGTGGTCTACACGCGGCCGGACGACACCTTCGTTCCACTCGAAGAGCGCACGCGCATCGCCAACGAAGCCAAGGCCGACCTCTTCATTTCGATTCACGCCAACTCGAGCCACGACGCGCAGGCGCGCGGCATCGAGACTTACTATTTGAATTTGAAAGGCTCGGCGGAAGCGATGGAAGTGGCGGCGCGCGAAAATGCGTCCAGCTCCGACGGCATTCACGACCTGGAAGACATCGTAAAGCGCATTGCGCGCACGGAAAAGATCGACGAATCGAAAGAATTCGCGCGCGACGTGCAGGAATCGCTTTCGCGAAGCGTGCAGAAGAGCAATCGCCTGATCAAGGATCGCGGCGTGCGCAAAGCGCCCTTTGTGGTGCTGATCGGCGCGGACATGCCGTCGATCCTCACCGAAATTTCGTTCCTCAGCAATCCAAGCGACGAACAAATGCTGAAGAAGCCCGAGCAGCGCCAGCGCGTGGCCGAAGGCATCTATCAAGGCGTCGCCGGATACCTCCAGAGCCTGAACAGCATGACCTTGAACCTCCAACCCGGTACGTTACCCCGCCGCCCCCCCGTCGCCGCCGCAGTGGAAGAATCGCGCAACCAGAAGTAACCTAGTGGTGTCTAATAGAAGCAGTCGTCAGTTATCAGTCGTCAGTTAAAAGCTCGATTCAGGGATATGCGAAAACTAGGAATTATTTTTGGCACGCTGTTCACCGCAGCACTCGCCCACGCGCAGGTTCCGCTCCCAAACCAGTTCGGCAGTTGGACGAAGACGCAATGTCTCGATAAGCCGGCCACTTCGAGTCTCTCGAAGGAAGCGGGTGACGCCGATGGCGCAACGTCTTGCCAATACACTTCCGGCGACAAGAGCCTGCAGGTTTGGATCGAGAGATTCCACGACCCAAGCTCAGCCTACGAGGTTTATACATCCGGGTTGCATCCGGGCATGATGGCGTCGCTGGTCGGAACCAATGCCGCGGTCGAGAAAGACCAATTGTGGATGCTGACGGGAAATTTGGTTCTGCGGATCGACTCGCAGAGAGTTGCGTCGGAAGAGGATTTGCGCGCGCTGGTAATGTCGCTCGAAGGGCACGCGGACAAGACGCCGCTGCCGGATATTCGTGCATTTCTGCCTTCGAATGGTTTGGTGCAAGGGACGCAGCGCTATGCGCTTGGACCAGCCGGCTACGAAGCCGCGGCAAAATCGCTTGACCGGCCGGCGTATGCGGCGCTGGCTTCGGAATTGAGCATCGGGCCCAAATCGGCCGCGGATGGCGAAGCGATGCTTGGCAGCTACAACAACGGACGAGGCGGGCAAGAGGTGTTGCTGCTGGTTTTGTATCCGACGCCGCAGCTGGCGGAGCAGCAGTTGCATCATTTGCAGCCGCTGCTGGCGGCAAAGCCGGAATTTGCGGGAACGACGGTGGAGCGCGACGCTTCGCTTTTGAGCCTGGTGCTTTCGCCGAGTTCGCCGGAGATGGCGGCGCGGCTGCGGAAATCGATCAAGTACGATACGGCGATTACGTGGAATGAGCCGTCGCATACGCTGACCGATCCGCCGTGGCTGCTGGTGCTGCGAACGATTTTTATCGCTTCGTTTGTGTTTTGCGTGATTGCGGGCGTGGCGGGCGTTCTATTTGGCGTTTTTCGGCTGCTGATGAAACGGCTGTTTCCGGGCAAGGTGTTTGACCGGACGAAAAGCGTGGAGTTGCTGCAACTGGGATTGAACAGCAAGCCGGTAAAACCGGACGATTTTTACTGAGAGGTAGATGTCCGCGGTCCGCGAAGAAACGGGCTGCGGAGAAAAACCACGAACGCGGCAATCGTGCCAAGCGCAACGGGGCTGAAGCCCCTACGCTACAACCGGCTAGGCATAAGAACTAACGTTTACCGCGATGGCTTGGCTTAACGTTTGCTGTGCGAACGGTTCTTGCCTGTAACGAAATAAGTTTGCCCACGTCTAACCGACAGCCTTCGGAAGTCATCCATTCAGAATACGGGACGGGTGTCGTAGACTATTTGGCTAGACGGAAGGTGCCAGACCATGTGGCGGTATCGAGATTCAGATTCAATCCACAAACTGACAATCGGACTCGGCCTGCTTGCGGCGATGGCGGCGGGCTGCGGGGATAAGGGCGCGTCGAATGCGGCGGCGGCGGCCGGCGGGGCGATGCCGGTGCAAATTCAAGCGGCGGAAACAAAGCAGATTCCGGACGCGAGCGAATTTCTATCGGTGCTGAAGTCGCGGCACTCTTCGGCGATAAATCCGCAGGTGGAAGGGCAGATCGTCAAGATTTTTGTGAAGTCCGGCGATCACGTGAAATTGGGCGAACCGCTGCTGCAGATCGATCCGCTGAAGCAGGAAGCGACGGTGAGCAGCCAGGAAGCATCGCGCGCGGCGCAAGAAGCGAACAAGAAATACGCACAGATTTCACTGGAGCGGGCGAAAAGGCTTTTTGATGCGGGCGTGATCAGCAAGCAGGAGTTTGATAACGCGCAGACGACGTATGACGCGGCGGACGCGCAACTGCGCGCGATGGAAGAACAAGTACGGACGCAAAAAGTGGAATTGAAGTATTACCAGGTGAGCGCGCCCGCGGATGGAATTGTCGGCGACATTCCGGTGCGAGTGGGCGACCGAGTGAGCGTGGCGACGCTGTTGACGACGGTGGACGAGCCGGGCGCGCTCGAAGCGTACATTTACGTTCCGGTCGGCCGCGCGAAGGATTTGAAATTGGGATTGCCGGTGCGGCTGGTGGATGAAAATCAGAAGACGCTGGCGGAAACGAGCGTGACGTTCGTTTCGCCGCAAGTGGATACGGAGACGCAAACGGTACTGGCGAAAGCGCTGGTTTCGAACGCGGCGGCGAAATTGAGAATTGCGCAACAGGTGCGGACGCGAGTGACGTGGGGCGTTCATACGGGACCAGTGGTGCCGATTCTTTCCGTGGTGCGCGTGAACGGAGAATTTTTTGCGTTTGTGGCGGCGAAGGAAGCGAATGGAACGTTTGCGCGGCAAAAACTTTTGAAGGTGGGCGAGCCGCTGGGAAACGACTATCCGGTGCTGAGCGGACTTGCGGGCGGCGAGCACGTGATCACATCGGGCACGCAATTTTTGCAGGATGGGATGCCGGTGGCGGAGCAAGCTTCGACGAGCGGCCAAAGCAAATGAAAAATCCGCAGCGAGAGATTGACCGCTTGCCGGATTTGTCGATACGAAAACCTTTCTTGAGGGGTTAAAGCCCGAGGTGGCGCGGGGCGAAAAGGCTTCGGGTCAAGCCCCGACCGCGTAAAGAAAAAGCGGCAAGAGCGGCGCCGGGTTGCAACGGGCAGTTGGCATCGATTTCACATTTGGGGGAAGGCGAAGCGTGTTTGTAGACTTTTTTATCGAGAGACCTGTGTTCGCGACGGTTTGCGCGCTGTTGATTGTGCTGGGCGGCGCGATTGCGATCCCCACGTTGCCGATTGCGCAATTTCCGGAACTGGCGCCGCCGCAAGTGGTGGTGAGCAGCGGTTACGTGGGAGCGAACGCGCAGACGGTGGAGTCCGCGGTGACGATACCGCTGGAGCAGGCCATCAACGGCGTTCCGGGCATGAAGTACATCACGTCGTCGAGCGGCAACGACGGCTCGAGCACGGTGACGGTGACATTTGACGTGACGCGAGACGTGGACCTGGCTAGCGTGGACGTGCAGAACCGGGTGAACCAGGCGCTGGGACGCTTGCCGAACGAAGTGAAAAATACCGGAGTGATCATTACCAAACAGGCGAGCGGATTTGTGCTGGGAGCGGGCGCGTACACGGAAGGCACGCAGTACGACAGCATGTTTCTGAGCAATTACCTGGATGTGTATGTGAAGGACGCGCTGAAGCGCGTGAAAGGCGTCGGCGATGTAATTGTGTTCGGCGAGCGGAAGTACGCGATGCGGCTGTGGCTGGACCCGGCAAAGCTGGCGGAGCGCGGCCTGACGGCGAGCAATGTGCTTGCGGCACTCGAGGAACAAAATGTGCAAGTGGCGGCGGGACAAGTTGGTGTGCCGCCGCTGCCTTCGGGACAAGCGTATCAGGTGAGCGTTCGTGCGATCGGAAGGCTTACGGAAGCGGCGGAGTTCGACAACATTATTCTGAAAACCGGGACGGACGGAACAATTGTGCGCGTGAAGGACGTGGGATGGTCCGAACTGGGAGCGGAGAACTACGCTTCGGTGTTGCGCTACAACGGACACGAAGCGGTGGGAATCGGCGTGACGCAACTGCCGGGCGCGAATGCACTGGACGTGGACAAAGCGGTGAAGGAAGAGCTGCTGCGGCTCTCGAAGAATTTTCCGCCGGGATTGAAGGCGGCGGTGGCATTCGATACGACGACGGTGATCGGCGAATCGGTGAAAGACGTGCTGTACACGCTGCTGGAAGCGATTGCGCTGGTGATCATCGTGATTTATCTGTTTTTGCAGGATTGGCGAAGCACGTTCATTCCGGCGATTACGATTCCGGTTTCGCTGGTGGGAACGTTTATCTTCGTGAAGCTGTTTGGATTTTCGATTAACACGCTGACGCTGTTTGGAATCACGCTGGCGACGGGCCTGGTGGTGGACGACGCGATTGTGGTGATCGAAAACGTCGAGCGGCACATCGTGGAAGGAATCACGGAGCCGCACAATGCGGCGTCGGTGGCGATGAAGGAAGTGGCGGGTGCGGTGATCGCAACGTCGCTAGTGCTCGTGGCGGTGTTCGTGCCGGTGGCGCTGTTTCCGGGAACGACGGGCATTCTGTTTCGGCAATTTGCGCTGACGATTGCCTTTTCCGTTTCGATTTCGGCGTTCAACGCGCTGACGCTGACGCCGGCGCTTTCGGCGATATTTTTAGGGAAGCATCGGCAGCGGGCGCAAGGAGCGTTTTTCAAGGCGTTTAACCGCGCGGTGGCGGCGGGAACGGAGGCGTACCAGCGGACGGTGCGCGGAGTGCTTCGGTGGAAGACAATTGCCGCGCTCGCCTTTGTGGCCACGCTGGGAATCACGTACTGGGTTTACCAGCGAGTGCCGCGTTCGTTTATTCCGGATGAAGACCAGGGCTGGTTCATGGTGATCGTGCAGGCGCCGCAGGGAGCTTCGCTCGAATACACGCGAGCGGTTTGTTCGCGCGCGGAAGAATTTCTGACGAAAGTGCCGGAAGCGGTGGGTACGTTTTCCGTGGCGGGATTCAGCTTCGCGGGAAACGCGCCGAACCGTGCGATGATTTTTATTGCGCTGAAACCGTTTGAAGAAAGAAAAGGCGAAGAACACAGCGCGGCGATGGTGATCAACCGATTGCGCGGACCGCTGGCGGGCGTGCCTGGCGCGCTGCTGATTCCCTTCAATCCGCCGACGGTTGCCGGCACGTCGAGCATAGGCGGATTTCAATTTGAGCTGCAAGACCCCGGCGGAAATTCGCTGCAAGCGCTGGCCGACGCGGCAAACCGGCTTTCCGGCGAGGGAAATCAGAGCGGACGGCTGGCGGGATTATTTACGAGCTTTACGGCGAACGATCCGCAATACCTTGTGAAAATCGACCGAGAAAAGGCGAAGAGCCTGCGCGTGCCGCTCGGCCAGATTACGGATGCGCTGCAGGTGTACATGGGCTCGGTCTACGTAAACGACTTCGACTTCAACAACCGCGCGTACCGCGTGTACCTGCAAGCGGAAGGAAAATTCAGAAATACGGCGAAGGATATCGGCGGATATTACGTGCGGTCCGACACGGGAAGAATGATTTCGCTGGATAATCTGGTGACACTGGAACAGACGGCGACGCCACAAGTGATCACGCATTTCAATTTATTCCGGTCGGCGGAAATCAGCGGGTCGGCGGCGCCGGGCCGGAGTTCCGGGCAAGCGATTGCGGACATGGAAGGCATGGCGCGCAAGGTATTGCCGCAGGGAATGAGATACGAGTGGAGCGGGCTGACGCTGGAAGAGCTGGAATCGGGATCGAAGGCATTGATCCTGTTTGGGCTCGGATTGGTGTTCGTGTACCTGACGCTGGCGGCGCAATATGAGAGCTTCGTGCTGCCGTTCATCGTGTTGCTGGCGGTGCCGGTGGCGTTGCTGGGTGCGGTTGGCGCGCAAGCGATGCGCGGGCTCGAGAATGACGTGTATTGCCAGATCGGATTGGTGATGTTGATTGGATTATCGAGCAAGAATGCGATTTTGATCGTGGAGTTCGCGGAACAATTGCGCGGGCAAGGCAAATCGATCGCGGACGCGGCGGTGGAAGCGGCGAGAATTCGATTGCGGCCGATCCTGATGACTTCGTTTGCGTTTATTTTGGGAGTGGTGCCATTGGTGCTGGCGACGGGCGCGGGAAAAGCGGGAAGAATTTCCGTGGGCACGACGGTATTTGGCGGAATGATTGCGGCGACGACGCTGAATCTTTTGTTCATTCCGCTGCTGTACGTGATTGTGCGGACGATCATTCCGGGCGGCGCGCGCCACCACGAATTGCAGCACGAGGCGAAGGCAACTTCGTAATTCCCTGCCCGGGCATCGCTTATTCGGGGAAAAAGCGGAGAAGGCGGCGTGCGCCTTCGGCGAACTCTTTTTCCGGCACGATCAGACTTAAAACCAGAAAACCATCGCGAGAAAAATCGTAGAAGTGGCCGGGGTGAACGAGGACGCCGTGTTGCGCAACGAGCGTGAGGGCGAGCTCTTCGTCGGAACTGGTGGCGGGGACGCGGAGGATGACGTTCCAGCCGGCTTCGAGCGGAAGGCGGGAGCAAACGGAATGATTCGCGAGTTGCGCGTCGAGTGCGGACAAATTGGCGCGAACGCGCTCCATAAGCTGAAGCTGAAACGCGGTGCGTGTGGCGAGGAGAGCGGGAAGCGCGTACTGGACGGGCGCATTCATGGAAAGGTAGGAATCGGAGATGACATCGAGACGTTCGCGCGCGCTGCTTTTGAGAGGGTCGGGACCGGAAATGGCGATCCAGGCGGATTTCATTTGCGGCAGGCCGCAAAGTTTGGAGAGGCCGCTCAAGGTGAAAGTGAGCGCCGCGGATTGTGCGGCGAAGGTTTTGACGGTGATTGCCTCGAGCGCGAAATCGAGAAAAACTTCGTCGGCGACGATGGCGAGATTATTTTTGGCGCAGAGGGCGGAGAGCTGCGACTGCTCTTGCGATTTGGCGTAGTGGCCGGTGGGATTGTTGGGATGAACGACGATGGCGGCGCGAGTGAGAGGAGAGATGGCGCGTTCGAAGGCGGGAAGGTCGAGCTGCCAGCCGTGGTCGTAGAGAAGCGGATAGCGGACGAGGCGGACGTCATTGATGTCGGCGAGAAAATCGAAGAGCGGATAGCTCGGAGTGGGAATGAGAACCTCGTCGCCGGGATTGCAGAGCAAGCGGAAGAGATACGTGTAGGCTTCGCTGGTACTGGTGGTGAGAAAGAGGTCGGAGGGAGAGACCTCGGCGTTTTTTTCCAGATAGTAATTTGCGACGGCTTCGCGCGCTGAGAGGAGACCTTGCGCGGCGGGTTCGTACTGCAACGACGAGGGCGAGTGGAAGGCGGCGAGAATTGCGGATTCGTCGTAGGTGAAGCCGCACGCGGTGGGATTGGAGACGGTGAGATCGAAGAGAGGACGGCCGCTCGAACGATGCGCGGCGAGCGCGAGCGTGAGGCGATTTTCGGCGAGATTCCAGTTGGTGCGAGAGGCGAACATGGAGCTGATATTGTGCAGGAAAACCGGGACGAATTGGAGGCAGCGAGGCGGACGGCTTGGTGAAAACGAAGTTTGATGGGCGCGCGTTCCATTGTGAGATAGAGTCGTGGACAAGATTTGGCTTGGAGGCGTTTATGCGCCGAAGTTACAGCGTGTCGATTGCGTTGCTGCTGCTGATTTGTTCGGCGGCGGGCAATGAAAAGAAAAAGCCGGTGCTGCCCGTGCAAGTTTTGAATGTGCGGACGGCGGCGGTGATCATTGACCCGGACGCGGGCGTTTCGCCGACCGCACCGATGGCGGACAAGACGGCGCAGGAAGACGTGGAAAAAGCGCTGACGAAGTGGGGGCGGCTGCGGCCGGTATTGAGCTCAATGAGCCCCGATTTGATTATTGTCGTTCGCAAAGGCAACGGGAAAATGACGCAGCCGACGGTTACAGGCGGAGGAACATCGCCGAATAACCGACCGGTGATCATCCAACCGAACGACAATGGAATCCGCATCGGCGGGCAAAATGGCCAGTCCCCTGACGGAACGCAGAGCGACCCGCAGAGCGGACGCCCGCAACCGCAGGTGGGAGTGGGTGCGTCGGAAGATTCGTTCGTGGTTTACGACGGTACGTCCTATGGGACTGCGGGCGATGCGACGAGCCGAGCGCCGATTTGGCGGTATGTGGCGAAAAATGGATTGAAGTCGCCGGAGGTGCCGGCGGGGGAGGAGTTTCGCAAGATTTTTAACGAGACAGAAAAGCAACAGCAACAACAGCGGAAGAAACCGTAGCGAGACTGCCGACGGATGGGAGTATTCCCGCTTGACCGGAGCGATTCGCGATGGTTAAGTAGCAGGCGAGCAGGCAGGATTCCGTTCGATTCTCTCCCAGAAAAACCCGCGAGGAAATTCGTCATGAAAAAATTGATTTGTGTGAGTGCGTCGATGCTGCTGGTGTTCCTGCCCGCGACGGTGCAGGCATGGGGCCCGGAAGGACACGAAATTGTCGGAACGCTGGCGCAAGCGATGCTGAGCGACACGGCGAAGGCGGGCGTTCAATCGATTCTGGGGAACGCGTCGCTGGCGTCGGTGGCAAACTGGGCGGACCAAATTCGGCAAGCGCGGCAAGAAACTTACAACTGGCACTTTGTGGACATTCCGCGGAGCGCCGCGACGTTTGACGACGGCCGCGATTGTTTTTTGCCGAATGACTCGCACCCCGGCGCGGTGACGGATCACATGAACTGCGTGGTGGACCGGATTACGTTTTTCAAGCAAGTGCTGGCCGATACGACGAAGACGGCGACGGAGCGGCAAGAAGCGCTGCAGTTCATCGTGCATTTCGTTGGGGACGTGCATCAGCCGTTTCATGCGGTGGGCGACGCGCGCGGAGGGAACGACATTCACATTTCGCTGTTTGGATCGACGAGCTGCAACGGGAGGCCGTGCAATCTTCATGCGGCGTGGGACAGCGGAATGATTACGCACACCGGGATGGACGTGAACGCGTACACGCAGAAGCTGCAACAGATGATCGCGGCGAATCACATGACGGCGAGCGGGAATCCCGCGGATTGGGCGAATGAATCGCACGCGGCGGGACAAGCGGCGTGGCTCGACGATGGCGGCGCGGTGGACGATGCGTATTACAACGCGCAGATTCAAGTGGTGGATAAGCGACTGGCGATGGCGGGGCTGAGGCTTGCGGCGGTGCTGGAAGAGGTATTGGGAGGGCACGGCGTTCCGGCGCCGACGCCGACACCCGCGCCGACGATGCGAACGGGCGTGACAACGCGAAGCGCCGAACTGCGAACGGATGCATCGAGCGCGCACGCGGCAATTGAAACGCTACAAAAAGGCGCGACGGTGACGCTACTAGAAGCGGGCAAGACGAACAAGTATTACCACGTGAAAGCCGCGGACGGGAAAGAAGGATGGGTTTTGGCGAAGAACGTAAAGCTGAACTAGGGTGAGAAAAACGCGGGCGGAAAACTGGAGCCGAGGGCGAGAGTTGAACTCGCGACCTGCCGATTACGAATCGGCTGCTCTACCACTGAGCTACCTCGGCCCGACTGAAACATCATAACATTCGAGGAAAAAATCTGTCGAGCGGCGAGCGCACTCCGATTGCTGCAAAAACAAGCGTGGCCGGTGGACGGGTGAGAAGTTGCGTTGGCGAGCGGCGCTGCTGCGACGAGATAAGGACTTGCTGCCGGGCAAGCAGGTTCGTTTGACCGCGGGCCGTTCGAGAGGAATTGGGCGGCGTGATTAGGCTGGTTTGCGGGTGCCACGTTTTGTAACCTTTTGAAACATTGCCTGTTCGTCCTGAACAGGCGAGACCTCGTGCAATGCCGTAAATCGTTGATTTTAAGCGGCTTAATGGGAGGCCACGACTGGCCACCGTCATGCATGACTACTGTCGCTGGCGACTGGATCGCCAGTCCGGCCAAAGTGTGAATTCAATCTGTGGACGCAGATGGGACGGAACGGATGAACGTGACGAAGAGAAAATGCAACGCGAACGGAAAAATGCGAAAGCAGCGCGGATTTTCAATTATTGAGCTTCTGATTGTAATGGTTATAGCGCTGGTGCTCGCCGCGCTGGCGATACCGGGCTATCAGTCGATGACGCGTTATCTGCGTCTGTCCGGCGATATGCGGAACATCAACGGCGCAGTGGCGCAGGCGAAGATGCGGGCGGCAGCGGATTTTACGCGCGCCCGCGCTTATGCCGACTTGAACGCAAACACCTATCACCTTGAAATTTGGAACAAGACCGGAAACTGCTGGCAGACGGACGGCGACGTAAACAACTCGTGCACCGTGGCAGGAACCAGCCCCGTACAGAACCTTTCCGTGGGCGTCACCTATGGCACGGGAGGGGTAGGCGCGGGAGCGCCGAACCCACAGACGACGATCGCTCAGGCAGCCAAGTGCGACGATGGGGCGGGCGGTTTGATTAATAACACGGCCTGCATCGTATTCAACTCGCGCGGTATTCCAATCAACGGATTGACGGGTGCGCCGTTGACGGGCGCGCAGGACGCGTTTTACATCACCGACAATCGAAACGTTTGGGGCGTGACGGTACGAGCCACGGGTGCAATACAAGTTTGGGCGACGAACGTGTCGCAGACCAGCTGGCAGCACCGCTAAGGACGAACCATGCAAAGCAAAAAGAACAAATTGAAATTACGGAAGAGCAAGAAGCAAGCAGGCATGGCACTGATCGAAACGGTGATCGCGCTGGGTGTGTTGCTGGTGGTGGCGGTCGGCGTTATGACTCTTGCGGCAATCTCGATGACCACGACGGAAAACCAGGGACACCTGCAAGCTCGAACCGCGGAATACGCGCAGGACAAGATGGAGCAATTGCTCGCGCTGACTTTTTGCGATGGGCAGACGGATACGACGGTGTTTCCAGCGGCGTCGACCGGTGGAACGGGATTGGGCGATTGCACGAACAAAGCCAGCACCACGCCGACGCCTTTGACGGGCGGCGGGCTTAACGTGAACGGTCCCGTGGTGGGTTATGTGGACTACGTGGATGGAAACGGCAACCCCGTTGCAGCCAACGCCGGATGGGAGTACATCCGTGTATGGCAAATAAGCGTCCCGGCGGGAACGACGCTGCTAAAACAGATTTCCGTGAAGTGCCAGGTGCGCGCGGGCGTGGGCCCAAACGCTTTGCCGCCGAACGCGACGGTCGTGTCGCTCAAGTCGTACCCATTCTGAGGAGATTTTATGACGCTGCAAAAAATTAAGAGCGCAAACAGAGAGCAATTGGCAGCGGGATTTTCGCTACTGGAATCAATGATAGCGATGGCGGTGCTTCTCGGAGTCGGAGCCATTGTGATGTACGGAACTCTGCGGACGATGAACACGCAGGGCACGATTACCAACCGCACCGAAATGCACACGAGCGTACGCAGCGCGACCGAGCTATTGCAGCAGGAGATCGGCCAGGCAGGCAGAATCGCAGCACCACTGAACGCGACGGGCACGGGTCCCCAAACGATGACCATGCTGACGCAGGTCGCGATTAATCCAGTGACGGGATCGGTCACGCTGCCAGTTACGATCAGTCCAGACACGGCAGTACCGAGCCTTTTTAACGGCGAATGGATCACGGTGGACGGCGGGGCGAATGTTGCGAACGGTCCGCTGCAGGAAAGCGTGCAGATTACGTGCGGAACTCCGTGCGCGAATCCAGTGACGGCTACTTTTAGCAAGAATCACAATGTCGGCGTCCCGGTCAGCGTGCAAGGCTCATTTCAATGGGGAATCATCCCCAACACGCAGGTCGGCGGATCGGATGCCAACCATCTGAAGATGTTTGGAGACATCAACGGCGACGGGAACATGGTCTATGTCGTGTATACCTGCCAACAAGGAACCACGACCGCACCAGGATACCTTTACAGAAACGAGGTGGCGTGGAACGCGGCGGCGGTGCCGAACAACGACACCAGCATGATCCTTTTGAACAACGTGTTGAACAACCCTAACGACCAGAATGGCAACGCGTTCCCGTGCTTCCTGTATCAGATCAAACACGTCGGAGCAACGGCGGGCGCGACCGGAGACTTTGTGACGAACGTCGAGGTGACGTTGACGGTGCAAACGGAGTTGCAAGACCCGACGACCCATCAATTCCAGCCGGAGACAAAGGCTTTGCTGAACGTATCTCCCCGTAACGTGTTCAACGCGTGGGAGCTTTATAGCGGGAATCTGACGGACCGGGTGCAGCCAACGCCGCCGACAGTTGTTGCGCTCTATCCGACGAATCCGTAAGCAGCGAGGAGAGAGAGGACACAGATCATGAAAATGAAATCATTCAAACAAAAAGGCAGCGCACTCATCTTCGCATTGATATTCCTGCTGATCCTTTCCGTGATGGGAGCATCGCTGATGTTCCTGTCGCAATCGGAAACGTGGTCGGGCATGAACTACAAGATGATGACGCAGACGCGCTACGGCGCGGAGGCGGGAATCAATGCCGCAGCGAACTACCTGATGTACACCTATACGCCGCCCGCTTCTACAACGGCGTTCAATACGAGTGTGTACCCCGTAACGGACTTGGCCGGGAATAACATCAAGCTGTCATCGATACCGGGAATTTCCGCCAACTACCCGAATAGTGGAATTCGCAGCGCGTTCAACAGCGCGACAAACAGCCACGCTGCCGGAACAACGCTGACAGCGGGACCGGCACAGGTGAACTACACGGCCTCCGCTCAGTTAATGGCGATGGCGCAGGTTACACCGTTCGGATCGACGACGCCTTTGACCGTGCAAACCTGGCAGATTACGGCCCATGGCGACATGACGGGCGTGCGAACGGCGGAGTCAGAAGTCTCCGCAGTGCTCGAACGGCAAGTGTCGCCGACGTTTGCGTTCGCGGCGTTCGCCACGGGAGGAGGCTGCGGCGCCTTATCGTTCACAGGAAATGGCACGACGGATAGTTATGATTCGGGAAGTATTGCAGTAGCGGCAAGCGGCGCGGCCACCGGTTCGCCGACCTTCCAAAACTTCGCGGGAAACGTCGGAACGAACGGCAACCAATCGGATAGCGGGAACAACGTGCAGATATATGGATCGCTTTCGACGCCGCGCGTTGGCGTCGGGTCGTGCACGGCAGGAAACGTCACAGCGCTGAGCGGAAGCTCCACGCAGATTTCCGGCGGAATCATAGAGCTTCCCCAGGCGATTAACCTGCCGCTGCCAACCATACCCTCACCAGGCACAACGAATATCAACAGTTCTACTAATCTCTGTAACCCGTTGGCGCTGGTTCTGGTTCCCCCCTGCACAAGCACAGCAACTGGCCCAGCGGGTTTATACGGAGACATCAACTTGGCCGGTAACGATGTCGTAGGTCTTTATCCAGGTACGTACAACATCAACAGCGTTTCCGTGTCGGGAAATGCGTCAATTGTGATCCTTCCCGATCCGGTGACGGGCTTGTACGGTCCGGTGATCATCAACGTGGCGGGCAACAACAACGCGACCCCGATTACTTTGACCGGCAACGGGTTTTCCAACCCGACTTACGATTCGACGATGTTGCAGCTCAATTACGCAGGGTCGGGGACTATCAAGGTCGCCGGCAATGGCGCGAGTGCGGCGGTTGTGTACGCGCCGGGCGCGGCCATCAGCTTTAAAGGCAATGGCGCCTTCTATGGCGCGGTCATTGGAAACACGGTGAGCGACGTGGGTAACGGCGCGATTCACTATGACCGGAAACTGCAGCGGAAGCTGTTTACCGTTGGCAATTACATGCTGAGTTCGTTTTCCTGGAGCAAGTACTAAGGCGCGAGACGAGCGGCAAAGCGAAGTACCGACACCCGGTTGCGACCGAGCATGATAACGCGGGAGGGCATGCGAGCCCTTCCGCGTTTATTTTTGCGCTTGTGAAATGGGCTATCTCGAAAATGGGTAAATGGCCCAGGCGATGGCGATGCCGATGAGCATGAACAGGACGAACGACCAGGCGGCGTAGCGGATGCGGTCGGCGGGGCGGCGGCGGCCGAGCGTGCCGAAGGCGAGCGAGATGATCAACGCGAAAAGAAGCATGGATTGAAGGTGAGTGAAGGAAACGTGGACGGGCGCGGGCAGAGGTGGCACGTCAGGCCTTTCGTCCGCGAGCGGCTTCGTAGGCATGGAGAGCGGCGAGGAGATTCAGTACGCCGGCGGTTGCGATGAAGCGAGTGCCGTAGTCTCCGGTGGAGTGAGAGACGTCTGGCCCGGCGGATTCGGCGACGCGTGCAAGAAGATAGAGGCTGCCCGAGCCGAGGTCCGCAAAATAGCCGAGAGTTGCGAAAGCGTCTTCGCCGCGCGAGGTGAAAACATTGCCGCGCATGCCCGCGCCGAGAAGAATGAGCGCCGCTACGGCAAGAAATAAGGCGAGAGCGCGGCCCCACATTTTTTGCAGAGCATGGCCGAGGCCCGGAATGGCCCACGCGGCGATGCAGATGGCGATGGCGAACATTTCGCGGCCGTCTTCGCCTTGCGAATGAACGGGCAGCGGCGCTTGCTGCGCTTGCGGTACGTCGTTGGCGGGTTCATCCATGGACATCGACGGGTCAGGCGAGAAGCGCCAGAATCTCTTTCTGAATCGCGCCGGTGACGCGCGCTTCTTTTTCGCCGATATACACGTTCACTTCGCTGCGAATGCCAAATTCGGGAAGGTAGATGCCGGGTTCGATGGACGTGCAGGTGCCGGGAATCAGATGACGGACGTCGTGAGTTTCGATGCCGTCCATGTTGGCGCCATTGCCGTGAATGGAAGTGCCAATGTTGTGGCCGGTGCGATGGAAAAAATATTTCCCGTAGCCGGCTTTTTCGATGACGCCGCGGGCGGCCTTGTCCACTTGCCAGCCCTCGAGCGGCTTGCCTTTGGCGACGGCGGAGAGAATCAAGTCGACGGCTTTATCGCGCGCGTCGCGCACGGCAAGAAAAACTTTTGCGATTTTTTCAGGCGGCTTGGCGCCGAGATAGCCGACCCAGGTGATGTCGTAATAGACGCTGGCGGGAGTATTGCGCCGGGCCCAAACGTCGAGGAGGAGAAGATCGCCCTCTTTGATCGGAGTGGGGCGGTCGGCGGAGGGGCCATAGTGCGGATCGCTGGCGTGGGCATTGACGGCGACGTCCGGACCGTCGTCGGTGGTAAGGCCGGCGGCGGCGAATTGTTGCAAGATCCATTCCTGAAGCGCGAATTCGGTTTGCGGCTTGCCTTCGCGAACGCCGCGGGCGGCGAGCTCGAAGGCTTCGGCGACGATGCGGTCAACGTGTTTGGCGGCGTAGAGATGCGATTCGAACTGCGCGGGCGACCAGACGGCTTCGTATTTCTGAACGAGATCGGCGGAGCTGACGACTTTGGCGCCGGTGGAACGGACGAGTTCGATCGTGCCGGCGTCCACCATGGCGACGTAGGGAATCTCGTTTTTCGGCGAGTATTGCATGGCGATTTTTTTGGCGCGACCGAGAAGTTTCTTCAGATTGCCGCGCAACTCTTCCTGCGCGGAGTAAAAGAGTGTTTCGCCGGGGACGGCGGCGAGAGATTCGGCTTCAATCTTGTGAACGAGTTTTTTCGGCGCGCCTTTGGCGGGAACGAAATAAAACCAGCGGCGAGTGCGCAAGGCGTGAGGCAAGCCGAGGACGCGGTGCGCGATCGGATCGCGGCCGCGAAAATCGTAAAAAAGCCAGCCGTGAAGGCCGGCGGCGCGCAAATCGCCCTGCATTTCCGAAAGATGGAAAGACATGTTCCTCAATTCCCTGGCGTCAGGCTTCGAAGAGCAGCAAGGATTCCACTTGCCGACCTGTGACGCCATCGATGGCGACGCGCTTGGTTCGGCCGCGGTCGCCCGTGAGGATTCTAACAGCCGATTTGGGCCTTTTCAAAAGACCGGCGAGGAATTCACAGAGAGCTTCGTTGGCGCGATTTTCCACGGCGGGCGCGCGGAGCCGGATTTTCAATGCGCCTTCGACGACACCGGAAATTTCGTCGCGGCGGGCGCGCGGCTGCACGCGCACGGTGAAAACCACCGCGCCATCTTGTTCATGGAAGGTAAGCGTTGCAGGCATCAAGCGGTTTGGCGCGCGCCGAAAAGCGCGGTGCCGACGCGGACCTCCGTGGCGCCCTCGACGATGGCCGCTTCAAAATCGTGCGACATGCCCATGGAGAGCACGGGCAAGTCGTGGCGCAATTGCGTTTGCAAGGCGTCGCGCAATTCGCGCAATTTGCGGAAATAGGGACGCACCTCCTCGATGTTTTCGAGATAGGGCGGGATGCACATCAATCCGGCGAAGTGCAGATTGCGAAATTGGAGAAGGCGTTCGGCAAGCGCGGGGAGCTCGGAAATCGAAGCGCCGCTTTTCGATTCTTCTCCGGCGATGTGAACTTCGACAAGGACGCGCAATTTTTCGGAAGGCGAGAATTCTTCGCGGGCGCGATCCAACCGTTCGGCGAGCGCAACGCCGTCCACGGAATCGACGCTGTGAAACAGGCGAGCGGCGCGGGCGGCCTTGTTGGACTGCAGATGGCCGATGAGATGCCACTCGGCCGCGAGACCCGAAATTTCACCGCGCTTCCCTTCCCACTCTTGCACGCGATTTTCGCCAAAATGAACGAGGCCGGCGCTGAAGGCGTCGGCGATGTCGGAGGCGGGGCGCGTTTTTGACACGCCGATGAGGGTGATTTCTTGCGCGCGGCGGCCAACGCTTTCCGCGGCGCGCGCGATGCGTTCGCGGAGGAGTTCGACGTTTTTCTGAATCGTTTGCGCGCTCATCGGGAATTTTTCATCGTAACATGCCACGTTGCGGCGCTGAACTGCAGCGGTTAGACTGTCGACCAGTCAAATTGGAACGGTATGACACGCGGAAAACTAATCGCAATCGAAGGCATCGACGGCAGCGGAAAGAACACGCAGGTGCGCCTGCTCGAGCAAGAACTGAGTTCGCGCGGATTCGCCGTCTATTCGACCGGCTTTCCGCAATATGAATCGTGGTTTGGCAGAATGGTTGGGCAATTCTTGAATGGAGACCTGGGCCCGCTCGACAAAGTGGATCCGCATTTTTCCGCGTTGCTCTATGCCGGAGACCGCTTTGAGGCGAAATCGAAGATCGTGACTTCGCTCAGCCGGGGAGCGATTGTGCTGGCGGATCGATACGTGGCGTCGAACCTTGCTCACCAAACGGCGCGAGTGCCGGCGGAAAAGCGCGGGGATTTTTTGACGTGGATTGAACATCTGGAGTACGGGATTTACGATTTGCCGCGCGAAGACCTCGTGCTCTATCTGCGCGTGCCGCCGCATGAAGCGCAATTGCTGGTGAAGAAAAAACCGTCGCGGTCGTACACGGAGTCGACACACGACATTTTGGAAGCGAACATACGGCACCTGGAAGAAGCCGCGGGAATGTACGATTCGCTTTCGCGGCAGACGCCGTGGGCGACGATTCAATGTTACGACGCGATGCGAAAGGCGATGCGCACGCCGGAAGAAATTTTGGCGGACATACTGAAGGCGGTGAGTCCGCTGCTGGCGGACGAAGGACGGCGCTGACATGCCCTTTTCCGAGTTTCTTGGCAATGGACGGATCGTGGCGGCGCTGCAGGGCGCGCTGAAAAGCGGGCGCGTGCCGCACGCGCTCCTGTTTTCCGGACCGCGGGGCGTGGGCAAATTCACGCTGGCGCGGCTCCTGGCACAGGCGGCAAATTGCGAGCGGCTCGCGGACGATTCGTGCGGCGAGTGCGAAACGTGCAAGCGCATTGCGCTGCTGGCGGAGCCGCAACGGCTCATCGAGCAAGGCTTGGCGGAGCGCGGCGAAAGCGCCGACGCGGCGACGGTGGAACGAGTTCCGCTAATCCTGCAAAGCCATCCGGACGTATGGGCGCTCGTGCCCGATCCGGTGCGCCTGAAAAATCCGGTGGCGCGGCCGATGCTGCGAATTGGCCAGATTCGCGCGGCGCAACGCGCGGCGTATTTCCAGCCGATGGCACGGCGACGCGTGTTTATTTTCGACAGCGCGGAAACGATGCGCTGGGAGGTACAAAACGTCCTGCTGAAAATCCTGGAAGAGCCACCTGGCTCCGCAACACTAATACTGACGGCGCCTTCCCCTTATTCCCTGCTGCCGACAATTATTTCGCGGTGCATGCAATTTCATTTTGCGCCGCTGGCGCCGGCGGACGTGGAACGCGTATTGCAGGAGAAAACGGACAAGTCGCCGGCGCAAATCCGGCAAGCGGCACAACTTTCCGAAGGCAGCCCGGGGCTTGCGCTGGAAATGGACGTGGAAACGGCCACGAGGCGGAGGCAATCGGCGCTGCGAATCCTGGAGCGGGCCGCGCGGGGACAGGGATTTTCGCAGCTTTTTGCGGAAACTTCGGCGATGGCGAAGGATCGCGAAGATTCGTTCGAGGCGCAACTCGCGGTTTTCTACGGATTATTGAGCGATTTGCTGGAATTGACGAGCGGCACGAAACACCCCCATCTGCGGAATCCATTGCTTACAACAGATTTGGAAGCTTTGAGCAAATCGGTGGACTCGCGCTGGGTGATGCGGGCGATCGAAGGGCTGGACGAGGTTTCCTTTGGCGCGCGGCGCAACTTGAACCGACAACTCGGCCTCGATGCGCTGGCGATTTCGCTGGCGCCGAACGATTGAGCGATGACCGAGGCTTTGCACCGCGGTGGCGATACGGTGAGGAAAGAAAACGCGAGATTTTTTCGGCTCGACCGTAACCGGAAGGGCCCCGGGTGCATCTCAGAACCAGACGCCCAATACCACCCCCCATTCGGGTACTGAGGAGCCAAAATGGTGAATCGCAGAATGTTTCGTCCTGGATTTCAGGACGTCAAAGAGCAGAATCCTCCTCGCATGAATTCTAACGGACCGGCACCGAGCAAGAAGCCCGCCCCTCCTGAAACAACTCACGCCGAAAATTTCTACTGGGTCAAACAGATGCAGACCCACACGCCGATGACGATCGTGCTGGAATCGGGCGAAGAGCTGCGCGGAACGATCGAGTGGTATGACCGCGATTGCATCAAGCTCACGCGCCAGGGCAGCCCGAACCTGCTCATCTTCAAGCGCGTGATCAAGTACGTTTATAAGGACGGCGAGGAATCGTCGCAGGGCGGCGCGGAGTAAGTTTACTTTTCCGCGGCCTGGCCGGCTGGATCGATCGAATGGCCGCCGGCAGCGCCAAACGTCAACAAAGCTTTCGCCGCCAATCCGCCTTTGGCGTTGAACACTTCACACTCCGTCACCACGAAATTTCTGCCCGCGCGGAGCACTTTGCCTTCCGCCTTGATTTTTCCGCCGGGAACCGCCGACAAATAATTTATTTTGAGCTCGATAGTGGCAAGTTCGGCGCCTCGCGGCACGACGGTGTAGGCGGCGATGGCGGCGGCGGTGTCCGCGAGCGCCGCGAGCACGCCGCCGTGAACGACGTCGTGAATTTGCTTGTGCAAATCCTTCACTTGCATGGAAAGCACGGCGCGACCGGGCGCGAGCGAATCCACATGAAAGCCGAGCAACGCCGGCAAGCGGCTGGACTTCATGCGCTTGCGCGTCGACCGAAGAATTGATTTAGTGATCATTGGTGCGGCACTGGCCATTTGTATTCCTTTTTGCGTCATGCGGCGGTAAGTCCGCCATCGAGCGGAATCGCGGCTCCGGTGAGCCAGGAAGATTCGTCCGAAGCGAGAAAAACGGCAAGGTCGGCGATGTCGGCCGGCTTGCCGAAGCGGCCGAGCGGAATGGTGGCTAGGCGATCGCGTTTCACTTTGTCGCCATCCGGAGTGCTAAAGAGCTGGCTGACGAGATCGGTTTCGACGATGGAAGGGCAGATGCAATTGGCGCGAATATTTTCGTGGCCATGATCGATGGCGATGGCTTTGGTCAACAGCGTCACGCCGCCTTTGGAAGCGCAATACGCGGCTCGTTTTTTCATTGCGACCAGGCCGAGTACCGAGCCGATATTGACGATCGTTCCGCCGCCGGCTTTGCGGAATTCGGGCAACGCGGCGCGGCACATGAGAAATGGCCCTTTGAGATTTGCGTCGACGAGGCGGTCCCACTCGTCTTCGGAAATTTCTTCGATGGTGGAAACGCTGAGCGCGCCGGCGTTGTTGACCAGAACGTTGAGCTTTCCGAATGTGGCGACGACATTGCCGACGGCGTTTAACGCGTCGGCGGCGCGGCTTACGTCGCAAGCCACGGCAATCGCTTCGCCTCCGGACGCGCGAATCTCCGCGACGACCTCCTGCAGCTTTTCCATGCGCCGGCCCGCGACCGCCACTTTGGCGCCCTCGCGCGCAAAGGCCAGGGCGGTGCTGCGGCCAATGCCGGTCCCGCCACCGGTAATTAATGCAACTTTGCCCGCCAGACGTGTCACGAAACGCCACCCTCCCGCGTCTAAAGAACCAGTTTTCTCGCGCGCAGAATTGTAGCGCGAGTCGCTCGTTTTCAGCAGAACTTGCGGTATCGTATCGAGACGCTCTCCAGGAGAACCGCTCGAAGCTCATGCGCATCGGCATCACTTGCTATCCGACTTATGGCGGTTCCGGCGTCGTGGCGACGGAACTGGGCCAGGAACTGGCCGCGCGCGGCCACGATATTCACTTCATCAGTTATGCGCCGCCGATTCGCATGAATCTGGCCGATCCGCGCATTCATTTTCACGAAGTGGAAGTCGCGTCGTATCCGCTGTTCGATCACCCGCCGTACACGCTGGCGCTGGCGACGAAGATGCTCGAGGTGTTCGAATCCGAATCGCTCGATTTGCTGCATGTGCATTACGCGATTCCCCATTCGGTGAGCGCGATGCTGGCGCGTTCGATGGCGGCGCCGCGGCGGTTGCCGTTTATCACGACTTTGCATGGAACGGACATTACGCTCGTCGGCAGCAATCGCAGCTATTTGCCGATTACAAAATACTCGATCGAGCAAAGCGACGGCGTGACCTCCATTTCGCGCTATTTGCTGAACCAGACGATCAGGGACTTCGACATCAAGCGGCCGATCGAAGTGATTCCCAATTTTGTGAATTGCGATTTGTATACGCGCAAGCCGGATGAGACGCTGCGCGCGAAATGGGCGCCGGGCGGCGAGCCGATTGTGATGCACCTGTCGAATTTCCGGCCGGTGAAACGGATAACGGACGCGGTGGAAACCTTTGCGCTGGTGCGCGCGAAGATGCCGGCGAAATTGGTTTTGATCGGCGATGGTCCGGACCGGGGCGCGGCGGAATATCTGGTTCGCAAAAAGAAATTGCAAAAAGACGTGCACTTTCTTGGCAAGCAAGATCAGGTGTATCAATTGTTGAGCGAGGCGGATCTGTTTTTGCTGCCTTCGCAGCTCGAATCGTTCGGACTTGCGGCGCTTGAAGCGATGGCGTGCGAAGTGCCGGTGATTGCGACGAATGTGGGCGGGGTTCCGGAAGTGGTCGAACACGGCGTGGACGGCTTTTTGGTGGAACCGCAGGACGTGGCCGGCGCGGGCCGTTTTGCGATTGAAATACTTTCCCGCGCGGACCGCGGCCGCGAAATGGGCAAGCTGGCCCGCTTCAACGCCAAGAAAAAATTCTGCGCGAACGACGTGATTCCCGCTTACGAGCGGTACTATCAGCGCGTCTTGTCTGAAACGCGCGCGGCGACGGCCTGAGCAATTCCGCTGATTCAGAATATCGATTAGCGCGGCAAAGCTTCGGTCTGCGTCTTTATGTGGCGCAGCACGCGGAGGTGAATGTGGTGAATGATGTAGTCCGACCAGAAATGCCAGTACTGCTCGGGCCACATGGTGTGGCTGTACCACGTTGTTCCTTCAAGAAGGGTGCGGCCGCCGGGCAAAGGCGTTAGCAAGAACTGCCCTTGATGCGATTCAAAGTAGCCGTGCAGATGTGCTGGTTCGATGTGAGAGTACGGCGTCAACTCGTTCATGGGAGCCGGATTTGCGGTGACGCTGAAGCGAAGCAGGCGCGGTTCGTCCCACACGGTGATCGGCTCGACGAACGGACCGGTGGAGAAAACGCAATGCCTCACCGCGCCCGGTCCATGGCCAGAGATTTCGGCGCGAATTGGATAAGCGATCCCGGCGCGAAATATGGCTTCCTGCGGCGGCGGAATTTCCGCAAAGGAAACCACTTGCTGCCAGACGCGCTCCGGCGGCGCGTTCACTTCCATTGCGGATTTCACCTCGAAGATCCCCGGCTGGGGCTTGAGGAAATGTTCGACGCCAAAAAAAGACGGTGTGAGCAAGACGACGACGGACAGCAGCGCGGGAGTGTGCCGGCGCGCCCAATGCGCGGCCTGAATGCCGAATCCGAGCGAGCCGCCGAGCAAAGCGAGGATGCAAGCAATCGGCGCCGCCATCACGATACAAATCAATCCTTCCATGGCAACGGCCAAGAGGAGCAAACCCAAGATGCCGATGGGAATAATGGAAACCAACACGCAATCGCCGAAATTGCGCGGCGCATGATAGCTGTGCAGAAGGACGCTGAAGAGACCGAGGCAAAACGGCAACGCGACGAAGAGTCCCCAGCCGTAGGTCGCGACCACTTGCGTGCCAAGCGCGGCAAAAAGGAGACCGAGAAGCGTCGTTAATCCGATGGCAAGAATCGCGCTGCCGAACTGCGTGTGCGGAATCCAGCGGTCCAGCGGACGTACCGCGGGCCACGGTGCGGCTTCCTCGATCAGCGATACTTCCACGGATGGCAAGAAACAAAGCACCGCGAAATACACCAGATTTACGAGTGGGACAAAAAACAGACAGACGAGCCATACCGGATGCCCGGCATCGCGGAGCCGCTTGACCGTCATTGCCAGACCGAGCCAAAGGAACGGCAGCGAGATGAACAACATTGTGAGGCTCATTCCGGCATCGGCGCCTGTTTTCCCAGTGATGGTTTGGACGACGCCGAACGGTCGCCAATAGAAGAGCGGGCTCCACGCACGGTGAAACAAAAAAGTGATGACCAAGTAATCGATCAAGATTTTTAAGGAGAAGGCGCCGGCTCCAACCTTTAAATAAAATGACCGGTTGGCACGGCCTTCCCAATGCCAGAGGTTTGCTGGTTTCATGCATTTCTCCGTGGTCGTTCTGGTCGTTCGCGTCGTCTAGCTTCTGCGCGAAAGTTCAGGCGCAACACATTTTTCCGCGGCGCAACTGCGCTGTGCGGCGACCCAGTGGTAGCCGGTGCGAAGCACGCGCATCATGCCGGGCAATTTGGAGAGCCAGACGAGCGGGCGGCCCCACCAGATTTCCCTGGCGACTTCGACGACGGCGTCCACTCCGCCAAAGTGCTGACCGTCGCAATGCAGAAACCGTATTTCTCGGAGAAGTTCCTGCGGCGCCATGCCAAGCAATTCGCCGACGCGGGGATCCTGCAGCGGCGCGACGCCCAAATTGTTTTTTTCGAGGATGGGAGCAATTCCGCGCGCGATGCGCGTGCAGAATTTGCAATCGGCGTCGAAGAAGAGCCAGCCGCGCGCGTGCCGTCCCTTGCGGTCGGTGTAAACATCGGCCAGGGAAATCATGCGGCTACCCTGCCGCTTTCTTCATGCCGCTGCCCAACAAAGTGATGACCTTGCCGCGAAGCTTGGCCACGCCTTTCAGCGCGCCGGAGGGCATGCGAAGCACTTCTTCAAACATTCCCGTCATGACGGTTAGAAATTCCAGCATGCTTTCAAGCCGCTCGCGCGTGTAGGCGTCGCCCTTCGCGTCTTTCTTCAGTTCGTCGACGCATTCGCCGATGACGCGCAGCGTCGGATCGATTTCGCGCCGTTTGCGCTCTTCCGAAACGATGCGAAAAATCTCCCACACGTCCTTGATGCTTTCGAAATGATCGCGGCGGTCGCC
>Ga0070730_10001167_pt1 | contig 25874 bp, 24 predicted proteins | sample Coa_R1_3_FD_66447 | JGI IMG/M metagenome (GOLD analysis project Ga0070730, IMG submission 66447) | Surface soil microbial communities from Centralia Pennsylvania, which are recovering from an underground coalmine fire - Coalmine... | ecosystem: Environmental > Terrestrial > Soil > Unclassified ... | reverse complement strand
ACCTGGAGCGGGCGATACTCGGTGGACCGCTCCGCGAAATCGCGGATCTTTGCCGCGATTCGCAGCCGCAGAAACAGCCAGGCGACGGCAAGACCAAGGCCAATCCAGATGAAATACAACACATACCCCGCGCGTGAATACGCCACGGCTTTTTCATATCGTTCGTGCGAGAGCGTGTAACGGTCGGTTTCGGATTTTGCTTCGGTGACGGGAGGATTCTGCGCGGGTTCGGCGGGTTGTGTCGTCAGCGGGTCCACCGTCGGCGTTTCCTGCGCGACGAGGACCTCCGTACACTTCGCGCCCTTGTCGGACGATGTAGCGCGAGAATCCCGCGGATGCGCCGCGCAAATCGGAAGCGCCAACGCGCAACACATCCCGAGTGCCGTCAAGAAACGGCTCACGCAGCCGCTCCTCTTCATCGCGCCTCCTCGCTCATTGTTTTCAATTTGCTACGCCCGCAGCGGCCCGCTCCGGCTCGTGCCGCGAGTATGCAGCACATGGCTTTCTTGCGCAACGTCTTCCGCGAACCGTCCGGCGGGCGCCAGTTCGATTCACACTCTATTAGACGCATCAAAACACGTTTGGAAACCAATCGAGCCTTCGAGGACGGGAACTACGGCGTCACAACATGAGCCGTTTTTAAAGAATAATTTCGCACCGCGCCCGTCGTCGCCGCGCCGATGTGCACGATGGACGTCCAGCGCTCCAGTTTGTGGTGGCCGCCTCGGTGAAAAAGATACGCCGCGCCGATCGAGACTGCCGTCCCGGCCGCCTCAATTACGGCGAACCCCGCGTGATTATCCACAACGTCGTTGGTCAGCAGGATCTCCTGCCGCCCGCGCCGCCGCATGTTCAGAGTTGAAAAGTAATCCAGCGTTCGCGATGCACCCGTCCCCGCAAAGAGCCACGCATTCGTTCCGTCCCAAAAGCGGTGCTCATCGGTCTTGTTGGTCGGCGTCGCGGAAGGATTCACTTTCGGTGTTGGCGCCGCCGGCGCCTCCTGGGCGCGGGCAACCTGCAAAAAAAACAACGCGCAGAAAAATACAAATCCGATCGAGAAAATCTTCTTCCCTATCGCCAAACGCACATTTCGCAAGGCCGTCCTCGGTTTCGTTCGCACTCAGTATAAATGCACCGGGCCGTTTTTACCGCTTTCGCGGCACACCGTGCCTCATTCGCGGCCCTGGCCTTTCGGGCGATTGCGCGCAGCGCGCCCGGAGCGTATTCTGCAGTTTCAGTTCCATGAGAGAACAACGAGGAAAATGCCGATGAACTCTCACATAAGAAAATTGAGCCTTGCTTCCGCCTTGGCGCTGGTCGCCGCCCTCGCCGTCGCAACCCCTTCCTTTGCCCAAGCGCAAAACGATTCTTCCGAATCCGTCGCCGAAGCCGCCCGTAAAGCGAAAGAACGGAAAAAGGCCAGCCCGAAAGACAATCGCGTGATCACGAACGACACGATCGAGCTCCGCCCGGCATCCGCGGACACAAGTGACGCGCCTCCGGCCGGCACTGTCGTCACGACCACTCCGGTCGCCACACCGAGCGGCACGGCGGCAACCGCAACTTCGGCTTCGGCGCCAGCTGCGTCCGCGGACGTTTCCGCAACCGCGAAGCCCGCTGCCGCGACGGCTTCCGATGCAAAAAAGAAAGAAGAGGCGGCGGCCGCGGCCGCGAAGACCAAGGAGTTGCTGGCCCAGGCGCAGGATCAGCTCGACGTGCTCAAGCGTGAACTCGCGCTCGATTCAGATTCTTTCTTTTCAAATCCCGACTACGCTCACGACGCAAGCGGCAAATCGAAGCTCGACGAGCTGAAGCAATCGATCGGCGACAAACAAATCTCCGTGGAAGAATTGAAGCAACAACTCGCCGAATTGATGGAAAAGGCCGGCATTTCGGGGGACGAAGTAAAGCCTCCCGCGCCGCAACGCTGAATCTGCCGCATTCCCCATCCGCGCCAAATCAATCGCCGTGGCCAATGAGACTTTCCGGCACCCTTGTGCGTAATTTCAGAAGCACCGCAATGTCGTTTTCACTATTTAGGACTGGTGATGCAACTCGTTCTGGAACAGTTGAACAAAGATTACCGCGGAAAACCGGCCGCGCTTCGCGGCGTCAATCTTTCGCTCGGATCCGGCGTGCTTGGCTTATTGGGGCCGAACGGCGCGGGCAAATCGACGCTGATGCGCATTCTTGCGACGATCACGCGCGCCACCGGTGGCCGCGTCCTGTGGAACGGAATGGACATCGCGAAAAACCCGGATTCGCTGCGCGCGGTTCTCGGTTATTTGCCGCAGGATTTTGGCGTCTACCCCAATTTGAGCGCGGTTGAATTTCTCGAGTATCTCGCCGCCGTCAAGGGAATTGCCGCCGGCGCCGCACGCAAACGCATCGCGGAATTGCTGGAACTTGTGAATCTTACCGACGCGGCAAAACGCCCGCTCGGCGGTTATTCGGGAGGAATGCGCCAGCGGGTGGGCATCGCGCAGGCGTTGCTGAACGATCCGCAACTCCTCATCGTCGATGAGCCGACCGCGGGCCTCGATCCCGAAGAGCGTGTGCGCTTCCGCAATCTGCTTTCCGAACTTTCCGGCGAACGCATCGTGATTCTCTCGACGCACATCGTTTCGGATATTGAAGCCGTTGCCTCGAGCATCGCCGTTCTCGCGCAAGGTCAACTTTTGGCGCACGGTTCACCCGAACAATTGCTTGCCGGCGTGAACGGAAAAATTTGGGAAGTGATTGTGCCCAGTGGAGAAGTCTCCGCGCTGCGCCAGCGCTTCCTCGTGAGCAGCACGGCGCATCGCGCCGACGGCGTCCATGTGCGCGTGGTTTCCGCGGCGGCGCCGGCCTCTTCGGCGCGGCCGCTTGAGCCTTCGCTCGAAGACGCGTATCTGGCAACATTGGCGGTGCAGCGCGATCGCGACAAAAGAGCCGTGGCATGAGCGCGCTCCATTCCCTTCTCGCCGTTGCCCGCTCCGATTTTCGCGAACGCACGCGGCGTTACAGTTTCCTGCTCACCCTTTTGTTCGCGGTTTTTCTCGGCTACGCCACCGCCACGGGAAAAGTTCTGCTGCAACTCGAGGAATATCGCGGCATCTACACTTCAGGGTGGATCGGAACGCTCGTCGCGCTTGTCATCACGTGCTTTGTTTCTTTGGTTGGCTTTTACATCGTAAAAAATGCCGTCGAGCGCGATCGCATGACCGGCGTGGGGCAAATTCTCGCCGCTTCCACTCTTTCGAAGCCCGCGTATACCTTCGGAAAATTTCTTAGCAATTTTGCGGTGCTTTCCTCGATGGTCGGCGTCCTGGCCGTCGCCGCGCTGATCATGCAGTTCGTGGCGGCGGAAGACCCAAACGTCAACTACTGGGCTCTTCTTTCGCCTTTTTTGTTGCTCGCGTTGCCCACGATGGCGCTCACGGCGGTGATCGCACCGTGTTTTGAGACGATTCCGTTGCTCCGCGGCGGCTTCGGAAATGTCGCCTGGTTTTTCGTTTGGGTCTTCGGCCTCTCAACTCCATTCTTCAGCGGCAAGCATTGGCTCGATCCGTTGGGACTGATCACCGTGGTCGATTCGCTTTCCGCGGAGGCAAAGAAAGCCATTCCGGGATATCACGGCGGATTGGCATTTCAGATCCAGATTGGACAGAAAATATCCGTCGCCGAAAATCTTCGCTGGGCGGGAATTTCCTGGGACGTTCCTTCCGTTTTGCTTCGCGTCGCGTGGCTTGCCTTCGCGTGCGCTTTGGCTTTGTTTGCGTCGCTGATTTTCGATCGTTTCGATTCGTACAAGTCGGCCGTCGCACCGCATTCACCCTCAACCGTTGCCGTCGCTCAACTTGGGTCCGCATCTCCGGTCAATTTCCCATTGGCGAAGCCCGTGCATCTCACGCCGCTCGTCGCCTCGGACAGAGCCGCATCCTTCTTCCGTCAGTTACGCGCGGAACTTCGTCTTGCCCTGCAAGGGTTCGGCTGGTGGTGGTACGCCGTTGCGGCCGCATTCGTAATCGCGGAAGCCGCCGCGCCGTTGAGCGCATCGTACGGCATAATTCTCGGCTTTGCCTGGATCTGGCCCGTTTTGATCTGGTCGGCGATGGGTTCGCGCGAATCGCGCTTTGCAATGCGCCCCGTTCTTTTTTCTTCTTCCCGAATTGTTCCATTTCAGATTCTTGTCTGCTGGTCCGCCGGCTTCATCGTCGCGTTGCTCACGGGCGCGGGAACGCTTGCACGTCTCGTCATCGCGGGGCGCGCGCAAGGTCTGCTCGCGTTTCTGGCCGGCGCGGTTTTCATCCCGTCGCTCGCCCTCGCGCTCGGCGTTGTTTCGGAATCGAGCAAATTCTTTGAAGGCCTGTACGCCCTGCTGTGGTACATCGGTCCGATGAATCACACACCCGGACTGGATTACACCGGCGCCGCGGACGGCGCGCACGGCCTCTCATTCGCCGTCAAATATTTCGCGATTGCCGCCGCTTGTTTGGGCGCAGCTTGCGCCTTCCGCGCGCGCCAGCTTCGCGGAAATTGATCGTCCGCAAGACCTCGCTCGCAACAAACCGTATACTTGAACGTGAACCCGATGAACGCAAGGATCAATTCTTTCGATTGGAACGCGCTTCTTCCGGCGCGAGACATGCCGCCGGGCGCCGATTCCATTCAAAACTTTCACGCCGGAAAAACAATTCTCGTCACCGGCGCCGGCGGCAGCATCGGCTTTTCGTTGGTTCACGCCATTGCCGCGCGCAAAATCCTCGCACCATGACTGACCCGCGCCGCAAAATCGCCGTCGTCACCACCTCGCGCGCAGACTACAGCCATTTGTACTGGCCGCTCCGCGCGCTTGCCGAACATCCTCTCGTCGATCTAAAACTCATCGTCCTCGGCGCGCATCTTTCTCCCGAATTCGGCGCCACGATTCGCGAAATTGAAAAAGACGGCTTTCCCATCGCCGCGCGTATCGAATGTCTTCTCAGTTCCGATTCCGACATCGGCATGGCCAAAACCATCGGCCTCGCCACGCTCAGCCTTGCCGATCATCTCGGCGCGCTCCGCCCCGATCTCCTTCTCCTCATCGCCGACCGCTACGAAATGCTCGCACCCGCTTCCGTCGCCCTCGCGCTTCGCATCCCCATCGCGCACATCGAAGGCGGCGAAATCAGCGAAGGCGCCATCGACGACGCCGTCCGCAACGCGCTCACCAAAATGGCTCACGTCCATTTCACATCCACCTTCGCCGCGCGCGATCGAGTCATTTCCATGGGTGAAGAAGCGTGGCGCGTTCATCGCGCCGGCGCACCGTCGCTCGATCACCTGAAAAAATCCTCGCTTCTCTCGCGCGATCGGCTCGCGCAAAAACTCTCGCTCGACCTCGCTATTCCCAGCGCCGTCGTCGCCTATCACCCCGTCACGCTCGCAAACGACACCCTCGAAGAAACCGATGCGCTTTTCGCCGCGCTCGAAAAACTTCCCGAACAGCTCTTGTTTTGCTATCCGAATGCCGACGCGGGCAGCCGCGCCCTCATCGCGCGTACAAAATCTTTTCTCGCCGCTCGCGGCAACGGCCGCGTCTTCGTCAACCTCGACGCCGTCACCTATTGGAGCCTTCTCCGCCAAGCCTCTTTCTTCCTCGGCAATTCCAGCAGCGGCATTATGGAAACTCCGTCGTTCGCGCTTCCCGCAATAAACGTCGGCATTCGCCAGCAAGGCCGTGAACGCGCCCGCAACATCCTTGACGCTCTGGCAAACGCCGACGCCATTTTCGCCGCCGCCGCAAACGCGCGCAGCGACTCGTTTCGCCGCTCGCTCGAAGGCATGATCAATCCCTACGGCGACGGCACCGCGTCGGAAAAAATCGCCGAAGTCCTCGCCGGCGTCCCGCTCGGCGCTTCGCTCCTTCTCAAACGCGCCGTGCCGCAAAAATGAAAATCCCTCTTTCGGCTCCGGACATCACCGACGCGGAAATCGACGCCGTCACACAGGTTCTCCGCAGCGGCCGCCTCAGCCTTGGCCCGCAACTTGAAGCCTTCGAATCCGCCGTCGCGCAATACGCTCACGCGAAACGCGCCGTCGCCATTTCTTCCGGCACTGCCGGTCTTCACCTCGCCGTCCGCGCCCTCGGCCTCAAAGAAGGCGACGAAGTCATTCTCCCCTCGTTCACTTTCATCGCCGCCGCAAACGCATTGCTCTACGAACGAATCGCTCCGGTATTCGTGGACATCGATGCGGCGACGCTCAATCTCGACCCGTCGCAAGTCGAATCCGCAATCACGCCGCGCACGCGCGCCATCCTCGCCGTGCACACCTTCGGCGTCCCCGCCGCGCTCGACGAACTCCAATCCATCGCTCAACGCCATAATTTATTTTTGATCGAAGATGCCTGCGAAGCCCTCGGCGCCGAATTTCTCGGCAAAAAAGTCGGCTCGCTCGCCGACGCCGGCGTTTTCGCCTTTTATCCCAACAAACAAATCACCACGGCCGAAGGCGGCGTCCTTGCGACGCAAAACGAATCGCTCGCCGCACGCGTCCGTTCGCTGCGCAATCACGGCCGATCGGAATCCGCCGATTGGCTGCGGCACGCGGAACTCGGCTTCAACTACCGTCTCTCCGAACTGCACGCCGCGCTCGGCGTCGCGCAAATGCAGCGCATCGATTCGATTCTCGCGCGCCGCGAAAAAATCGCACACGCGTACGCCGAGCGTCTATTCGGCACAGACGCACTCATATTGCCGCCGCTCGATTTGCCCAATCGCCGCATCAGTTGGTTCGTTTACGTCGTTCGCCTGGCAGAAGGCCATGCACCCGCTCATCGCGATCGAATCATCGAAGGGCTCGCCGCACGCGGCATCGCCGCCGCGCGCTATTTCGCGCCCATCCATTTCCAGCCGCACTACCGCGAAGCGAAGCGCGCCCCGCTCCCCATCACCGAGTCCATCGGCGCGCGCACCATCGCGCTGCCCTTTTTCAACCAAATCACGAACTCGCAACTCGACGAAGTCGCCGAAACACTTCTCTCTCTCCTCGGCAATCTGCCCGGCCCAGGATTGTAGCCACGCCGTTTCGCGCAATCAGCTGAGGCGTTCCGCAAATACAATATTCATCGAGGCGGACGTAGCAAAGCCCCACGGCGGGATTTCGTTTCTTGAGGAAGCGTCTTCGAACTTAGAACTTAAAACTAATCGCTTAAAACTGCTTCACTTCGGCTCCAGCACCAGCGGCAATCCATTCTTCGAATTTCCGATGATGACAACTTTTGTATTCGGGCTCGCCGCCAGCTTTTCCGTCGCTTCAATTCCCTTCCACTCCAGCAACTGCGGGCTGATTCCCTGCGCCACGATCTTTTGGAAGTCGGAGATGCCTTTCGCCTCGATGCTCTTCCGGTCCGCTTCCTGCTTTTCTTTCTGCAAAATGAAGCTCATCCGCAGCGCATCCTGCTCCGCTTGCTGTTTCGCCTCAATCGAGGATTTCAGCAGCGGCGGCAACTGAACGTCGCGAAGCAACACGTCTTCGACAATCACGCCGCGCGGCGCAAGCTTCGAAATCAGGTCGTCTTTGATCTGCTGCTGAACCAATTCGCGGCCATTCGTATATAAATCGTTCGCGGAATGCGAAGCCGTCGTTCCGCGAATCGCCGACCGCAACTCCGGCTCCACGATCTTTTCCGCGTAGTCCACGCCGATCGTTCGAAGCACTTGCGCCGCCTTGTCCCGGTCCAGCCGGAAAAGCAGCGACGTATCCAGCGAAAGCGTCAGCCCTTCTTTTGACGGCACGCTCGCGCTCTCTTTCCTCGATTGCGTCTGCACCGTCATCTTCTCCACCGACTTCAGCGGATTAATCAGATGAATCCCTTCGGGCAGCACGTCTCCCGTCACTCGCCCGAACAGCGTCAGCACTCCCACGTGCCCCGTCGGAATCGAAGTCGTCGACGCCATCAATAAAATGAACACGACCACGACAATCACAATCGTCCCCAATCGCGATTTCAGCCCGCTCAAATTCGGCATCCCCGCCTTCCCTCCGCCAAAACTGAATTCCACATTCGCCATAAATTTCTCCTTTGGCGCCTTGCAACGCGCGGCAGTCCACTTCGTTGCCAGCCATCTTACGTTCCGCCGCCGTCCCCCGCAACCCTACCACTACATCTTGTAGTGCTTTTCGCTTGACACCAAAGCCGCTCCGGCGCAGAATCCCCGCCATCGCAGTTCATCTCGCCGCCCAGTGGAGCCCCCGCAACGGGGAAGGCGGCCACCGGAGGACACGCGCATGCAATATCTTCCCGGCTGGACCGTACAATGCATCAACCAAGACTGTGCTGCCCGCGGACACTGGCTCCGCGCCCACCTTTCCGGCCCCAATGCCGGCCTCGAATTCTGCCCAAGCTGCGGCTGCTCGCTCCAGGCCGTTCCGCCGCCGCTCGGTCCGCGTTTCCGCATGCGCCCGCGCTCCCTCGCCGCGCGCCCGCCCCTGCGCCCCCGTCCGCGTTAATTTTGTAGAACCTATTGCCAATCTTTTTAGGTTCGGTAATTATGCTGACGTGATTAGACCCCTCGGCCTTTTGTTTTTTTTCTTTCTTACAGTTGAGCCTTCGCTCTCTCCGGCGTACTCCGCCCAATCCGCGCCGGCTCCGAACCCGCCTCAGGCCACAACTCAAGCGTCGAAGGTCACTTATGAAAATTCGGAAAACGGGTTGAGGCAGCTTGCGAACGACATTTTGAAGGCCCAGAAGGAAAACAACCCGTCTCGCGCTCAAGAACTTCTCAACACGTTCGTACTACCTAATTTTCGGGAATGGTATGCGGATAATTTCAGCGACGTCGCTGCAAGCAGAGTCGTACCAGCGTACGCCGCAGGCGGACAGGCTCTGCCTATCCAATTGGCGGGTATCTTTCTTGGTGCTCTCAAGGAAGGATTCAAAAACGTCGAGGTGGTTCGCTACGTCGATGATAGGGACGCTTGTACCAAGGCAGGTTCCAAGGTCTTCAGTGGGCTTACCGCAAGAAAAACCCGTGTCCCGCTCTATGAACTGCGTTTTGCTCACGGGGATCTCTTCAAGAGCGTTTTTGCCTTCGCATACGTCGATGGGGCTTTCAGAATTGTACTAACGCCGGATTATTCGAGCCACGCCACTGAAACGCCTGCGCAGCCCGGCAAGTCTCCGGCCCAGCTTGCTGTGGGAGCAAACGTCCAAGCCGCAAGATTAGTCTGTAGGGTCACGCCCTACTATCCAGAGGAAGCGCGCCATCTGCGTGTTTCTGGCACGGTTAAGATACACGCAATCATTGGAAAGGACGGGAGCGTGAGCCAGTTGGATGCTATTAGCGGTCCGCCGGAGCTTGTCACGGCGTCGCTGCAGGCCGTTCGCCTTTGGCGCTACCGGCCAACTATGCTCAATAACGAGCCTGTCGAGGTCGATACAACCATCGACGTCATTTTTGCCCTGTCGAACTAATGGATTCCGAAAGTAAGCGTCTGCATAACTCATGGGGATAATCAAACATGGCATTCTTGGATCACTTCAGGTCTTCGAAAAAGTCTGGACCGGACGAATCGGTGCTAAGCGAGCTTCGCAAGGTGGGCTCGAAGTTGGACCTGCAGCATGACATCGAATTTTTTCTCTATTTCCCAAGCCAAGCTACGGGCGAGCAGGCCGCAGAGAAAATACGGGCGATGGGTTTCGACGTTAAAGTGGATCGCGCGGCGCAAGGCGATTCGTGGCTCTGCTTCGCAACAAAGCGGATGATTCCGGATCTAGCGGCCTTGGAAAGAATTCGCGAAGAATTCACCGCACTGACGGCCGCGCTGGGCGGCGAGTATGACGGTTGGGGCACCGGTGTAGAGTACTAGGCTGCTGTCAATTTCAGGCTTCGACTAAACCCTTCTCCACCATCTCATCGTCGCTCAGCCACAAATCCGGAATGTTCGCCGAGCCAAACCGCAGAATATCTTCCAGCGCGCCGCGCACTTCGCTCATGCGGAAGTCCACGCCAATCTTCTCCAGCAAATCGATCAGCGCTTCCGCGCCTTCCGCCATCGCCGGCTTCGGCAAAGCACCCTGCCTGTCCAGCTTGTGATACGTCATGATGTAAATCGCGGCGGGGCCCGCGCCGTGTCGCACGATGCGCAAAAACCCTCGCGTTTTTTGTGGTACGGGTAACGGATTGGCTGCCAGTGCCGTTCGGGTTCCGTGTGCGCTCATTCCGTCGCTCGCGTCTCCTTTTTTTCCGGCCGGCTCAGCTGCATCCGCTCGTGCTCCCGCAGTTTTCGCACTTGTAGCACGCGCCGTTCGGCACCATCAGCATTCCGCATTCGCTGCACGTCGGTGCGCCTTCGTGCGCATTGGTCATTGAGCTTGAACTCGACGGCTTGATCGCCGGCGGCATCATCAGCGGCATCGACGCAACCGCCGGCGCCATCGACGTTCCCGCCGCGCCCGCTTCCACCGGAGCCGAACCGTTCAGCTTCAGGTAATCCGCCGAAATAAACCGCCCGCCGAGCCACCGCGCAATGTAATCCAGCACCGACGAGACGAACCGCACGTTCGGGTTCGACGTAATCCCGCTCGGCTCAAACCGCGTGTTCACCAGCTTGTCCACGAACACTTTCAGCGGCACGCCATATTGCAGACCGAGCGAAATCGTCAGCGCCAATCCGTCCATCACGCCCGAAAGCGTCGAGCCTTCCTTCGACATCTTGATGAAGATCTCGCCCGGCCGCCCGTCTTCGTACATTCCAACCGTGATGTAGCCTTCGTGCCCGCTCACGCTGAACTTGTGCGTCACGGAAGCCCGCTCGTACGGCATCTTTTCCCGTTGCGCGCGCGCAAACAGTTCTCGTTGCAACGGCAAGATGTCTTGCGCCGTAATCTCCGCCTTCTTCTCTTCCTTCTTGCCCGCGTTCAGCGGTTGCGATTTCTTCGAATTGTCGCGGTAAACCGCCACGGCCTTCAGCCCCAGCTTCCACGATTCGATGTACGCATTCGAAATGTCTTCAATCGTCGATTCTTCCGGCATGTTGATCGTCTTCGAAATCGCGCCGGAAAGAAACGGCTGCGCCGCCGCCATCATCCGCACGTGTCCCGTCCACGCGATCGACCTTCCGCCCGGCGCCGCCAGCGAGCAATCGAACACCGCCAGGTGCTCCGCCTTGAAGTGCGGCGCGCCTTCCACTTTGCTTTCCTTATCGATGTAAGAAACGATTTCGCTCGTCTCTTCCGGCGTGTAGCCCAGCTTCATCAGCGCCGAAGGCACCGTGTTGTTCACAATCTTGATCACGCCGCCGCCCACCAGCTTCTTGTACTTCACCAGCGCCAGGTCCGGCTCGATGCCCGTCGTATCGCAATCCATCATGAAGCCGATCGTTCCCGTCGGCGCCAGCACCGTCACCTGCGAATTCTTGAACCCGTGCTTTTCGCCAAGCGCCAGCGCGTTGTCCCACGATTCCTGCGCCGTCATGTAAAGGTCCGCCTGCACGTGGTCCGGCTGAATGCCGCGCATCGCTTCGCGGTGCATGCGGATCACGTCAATCATCGGCTCCCGGTTCGCCTCATATCCGGGGAATGGCCCCATGCGCTCCGCAATCCGCGCGGACTGCGCGTACGCCTCGCCGCACATCAGCGCCGTAATCGCCCCCGCCGTGTCGCGCCCTCCGTCGGAATCGTACGGCCGCGCCATGGACATCAGCAGCGCGCCCAGATTCGCGAAGCCCAATCCCAGCGGACGAAAGTCGTGCGAATTCTTTTCGATCTTCGGCGTCGGATAGCTCGCGAAGTCCACCAGAATTTCCTGCGCCGTGATCGTCACGTCCACCGCGTGCTTGAACGCCGTCACGTCAAACTGCCCGCTCGTGTTCACATACTTCATCAAATTCAGCGAAGCCAGGTTGCACGCCGTGTCGTCCAGGAACATGTATTCCGAGCAGGGATTCGAAGCGTTGATCCGCGCCGTCGTCTTGCACGTGTGCCAGCGGTTCACCGTCGTGTCGTACTGCATGCCCGGGTCGCCGCACCGCCACGTCGACTCCGAAATCTTGTGCATCAGGTCGCGCGCGCGCAGCTTTTCGTTCGGCTGCCCGTCGTTCACGTTCTTCGTCCACCAATCCTTGTCTTCTTCCACCGCGCGCATGAATTCGTCCGTCACGCGCACCGAGTGGTTCGCGTTCTGGAAGAAAATCGAAGTGTACGCGTCGCCGTCGATCGCCGCGTCGTAGCCTTGCTCGATCAGCACGTGCGCTTTGCGCTCTTCCTTCGTCTTGCACTCGATGAATTCCACGATGTCCGGATGATCGATGTTCAGGATCACCATCTTCGCCGCGCGTCGCGTCTTGCCGCCGCTCTTGATCACGCCCGCAAACGCGTCAAAACCCTTCATGAAGCTCACCGGGCCGCTCGCAATGCCGCCGCCGCTCAGCGTTTCGCGGCTTCCCCGCAGCGTCGAAAAATTCGTTCCCGTTCCCGAGCCCCACTTGAACAGCATCCCTTCCGTCTTCGCCAGGTTCATGATCGAATCCATGCTGTCCGCCACGGAATTGATGAAGCACGCCGAGCACTGCGGCTTCGCCTGCACGCCCACGTTGAACCACACCGGCGAATTGAACGCCATCTTCTGCTCCACCAGCAGGTGGCACAGTTCATCCTTGAACGCGTCGCGCGACGCTTTGTCCGCGAAATAGCCGCCCTCTTCGCCCCACTTCACGATCGTATTCACCACGCGCCCGATCAGCTGCCGCACCGATCCTTCGCGCTCGTTCGTTCCCGGCTTTCCGTGAAAATATTTGCTCGCCACGATGTTCGTCGCCGTCTGCGACCAGCTCTTCGGCACTTCCACGTCGTCCTGGCGGAAAATCGTCACGCCTTTTTCATTGCCGATCAGCGCCGAGCGCTTTTCCCACTCGACTCGGTCGAACGGCGAAATCTTTCCATCGGTAAAGAAGCGCTCAAACACCAGTCCCTTTCGAACGCCCGCCGCTGCTTCCGCGGCCGCCTTCGTCTCAAGCGTCTTGCCATTCAGTGCCGGCTTCACTGTCGCCATCCGTTCCTCCACGTACAGGCCCCTCGACTTCGGAGGAACCTTTTTATTTTACTCCTCCGCGCACCGCGGAGAACTTCTGCATCCAAAATCAAACTTCCTGCGTCAAATATTCTAGATTCCGGTTCTCGTCGAAGCCGCCCTCGAAAAAAGCGAACGCGGCCGCGCTCCTGCCGGCCTCAGTTCCCTGAAGCGGCAAAAGCAATGCCCTGCCATGGGCCGCCTTCCCGTTCACAGCCTCACGGCAGATTCGCTGCTCCGCAACTGCCGGTGCGAAGCGTTTACTTCGCGCTCGTTTTTTCGTTTAAAACCCGGGCCGGTTTCGTGGGTTTTGTCGCGCGGACCTGCTACTACCCCCGACCGGGTCCGCCTGGCGCTTCCACGTTCCCCCGAATCTGGATTCGCAGTATCGGCGCATGCAAAATGTCTGTCAAGAGAAAAACGCTAAATGTGGATGACTTTTTCGTACTGCGTCTATATCTAGTGGTGCTTATTCTCTTCGCACCCCTCTCCCCTTTTCAAATTTTTTCTTCGCGGCGCTCGCGCTAAACTCTTTGCATCCAATCTTCTATGAAACATTTCCTTTCACGCGCGCTCTTTTTTCTTTCGCTTCTCGCAGTCTTTCCCGTTTCCGCGCCGTCTCAAAATAATCCTTCTCCCACCATCTCCCCTATTCCGCTCGGAGAAAAACTGAAGCTTCCCGGTCTCCCCAACGCCGGAAAAATCAACGACTCTCTTTTTCGCGGCGCCCAGCCGCGCTCCGAAGGCATCGCGCAACTCAAAAAACTCGGCATCACTACCATCGTCGATCTTCGCGGCGAAGATCCGGACAAAATAAAATGGGAACGCCAGCAAGCCGAATCCGCCGGCATTCGCTTCGTCAACATTCCCGTCAGCGGCTGGTCTCCTCCCACCAACGATCAGGTCGCGCAATTTCTTTCCCTCTTCAAAAATCACAACGAAAAAATTTTCGTTCACTGCCGCTTCGGCGACGATCGCACCGGCGTTTTCGTCGCCACCTATCGCATGGCGCACGACCACTGGCCGCCACAGCAAGCCATCAAGGAAATGTATTTCTTTGGTTTCAACGGCTTCTGGCATCCCGCCATGAAGTCCTACATCAACGATTTCCCCTCCAAATTAAAGACGGCCCCCGCCCTCGCCCCGTTCGAAAAGTCCTTGTAGCCCTTCCCCGCTTCAATCCCGCCCCTCACGCTAAGATTAGTCTTTTCTTACATTTACAGCCAAAAAGTCCTGGTACTGCTGTACCCCCTTCAACGGGACTTCCGCTTCATTTCCTTCCCCGTCTCCTTTTTCTATTCTTACGATCGCAAGACTGTCTCTCTTGCACTGGAAAGGGCCGCCGTGAAAGTTGGCCGTTACGAAATTCTCGATACCGTTGGCGCGGGCGCCTTCAGCCGCGTCGTTCGCGCGCACGATCCGTTCATCGGCCGCATCGTCGCCATCAAAATTTTCCCCTCGGAAATCGCGCGCGGCGAAGCGCGCGAGAAATTTTTTCAGGAAGCGCGCGTCATCGGACAGATCTCTCATCCGTGCGTCCTCTCCCTGCACGACATGGGCATCGACGAAACTTCGCAGACCCCATATCTCGTCATGGAATTCGTGGAAGGCCAGCCGCTCGATCGCATTCTGGAAAAAGGCGCGGTCCCGTTTCCTCGCGCCTGCGCCTGGGTCGGCGATATTGCCGTCGCGCTCGGCGTCGCGCATCGCAAGGGCGTCATTCATGGCGACGTCAAGCCCGCGAACATTCTCATCACCGCCGAAGGCCGCGTGAAGCTTTCCGATTTCGGCATGGCGCGCGTCGCCAGCCGCGACACCGGCGGCAGCCCGCTTCTCGGCACGCCCGCTTACTGGTGCCCCGAACAGATCATGGGCCGCCCGCAAGACGCGCGCTCCGACATTTTTTCTTTGGGCGGCGTTCTCTACGAAATGCTCGCCGGCTCGAGCCCGTTCCACGCCGAATCCATCCAGGCCGTCTGCACGCGCGTGCTTTCTTCAACGCCGCTTCCTCCATCGCGCACAAATTCCTCCGTGCCCGCCGCCCTCGACGAAATCGTCGCCAAATGTCTTATGAAAGACCCCGCGCTTCGCCTCGCATCGTGTGAAGCCCTCGCCGAGGCTCTCTATCCATTCGCGCGGCGCAAAGTCATCGTGCAGCCTCAGCCGCAGACCGCGCAACCGCAACAAACGTCCTCTCTGCGCGATCGCGCCGCGCGCCTTCTCCGCTCCGCCTGATCGCTCCACTCTCTCTGCGAAAAAAAAACGTCCCGGCTTTCGCCGGGACGCCTCGTCATCTTTCATCTTCTCCGTGCTATTCAGCCAGCTGGATCGCTTCCTCCACGTGATGATGCGCCTTGTCGATGTGCTGCAGCGCCCGCTGTTGCAGTCCTTGCGCGCGTTGATTGTCTTCGTCTTCGGAAACGTCGCGGTGCGCCTTGTCGATCAATTCCAGCGCGCGATGCAGCCGGCCGCGCCAATCCATCTTTACATCGACCGGCGGGTGATCGTTCAGGTCTTTTCCGTCGTCAATCGCCGCTTTCTTGATCTCCTCGATCGCGGCGTCGATTTCATGAATCGCTTTCTTCTCCTGCTCCCGCAATTCACCGCCGTCCGGCCGTTGCAGGTGGGCGCGCGCATGCCGCAAGTCGGTCAGCGCGTGCAGATAAGCGGGATGGTCTTTTGCCGGTGCGGGCGCCGCCGTCGTCAAAACCGCGGCAACAAACCCCAGCACCAGGGATGCTGTCATAAAACGCAGGGCAATCTTCATTCGCGTAGTTCCTTCAATCGGTTGGATTCCTGGAAGCGCTTCTCCGTCAAACCAGGCGTGTCGCGGACGTTTCCGCACCGCAACATCGCCCGATTCCGTGCCTCCAGATTCCTCGAATCGAACCCTTCCAAGCAAGCAAAGTTGCCCTGCTCGCTGTCGTTCCCGTCACCCGGCCTTTCGGCCTCTCTTCTACGCGCCCGCTTTCCTCACTTCAATTCCGCCGTTCGTCGTCGCCAGCCGTAATTCGCGGCCGCCCGCTCCCACCGTGCCGGAAATGTTCTTTCTGTCAAAGCTTCCCACCACCGTAATCGGAAAATCCGTGCGGATATTTCCGTTGGTCGTCGCCGCGTCCAGCTTGAATGCGGCCGGTGCCGGAAGCGACACGGTAATTCCTCCGTTCGTCGTCGCCAATTCGAGTTCGCCCTTCCAGTCCGCCTTGCCCATCGAGATCGAGACGTGCCCGTTCGTCGATTTGCCGGACGCCCACTCGCTCGTCTCTACCTCCACGTTTCCGTTCGTCGTGCTCGCATACACCACGCTCTTCAAATCCCTTCCGTGAATACCGCCGTTCGTCGTATCCAGTTTCAAATTCACGCCGTGCGGCGCCTTCACCGAAAAAGTTACTTTCGCTCGCGAATTGTGCCAGAAATTCCCCGATTCCGAATCCACTCCGCCGCGATGGCACCGCCCCGGCGCCGCATTCCGCGCGTACACCGCGCAAATCGTCACTCCGTCCGAATATTCCACCACCTCGATGAACGGTTCCTCCGCGTCGCTGTGCCCGCTTCGTGTGGCGTCCACTTGCGAAGCCTCGTCCGCCGCTCCGCTTGCTTCGATTTCGCCGTTTCGCCCAATAATCTCCAGCGTCTGCCCCGCCGCAAGCTTCGCCTGCCAGTGAAAATTATCTTGCGTAAACACCGTCCGCTTTTCTTGCCCCGCGGCGCCGCTTCCGCCCATCGCCAAAAGCGCCAACCCGCAAAGCGCCATCCGCAGCCCATTCCAAACCGACCGAAGTCCAATGTTTTTCGTCATGAGAACCACTCCTTTTTGTTTTACCGAAAATCGTCTTCCACTCTCTTCGCGAAAATCCGCCTGCCGAATATTGGCCCGCGTTACCGCACGTTTCTGACGTTCCCGCCGCCCCTTTCGTCTGATACAAGGCTTTCTCTTTATTTCGGCGCCGCATGGTGGTCGTAGCTCAGCACTCGCGTGATCTTCCACGCCCCATCCTTGTACTGCCACAAGTGCACAAAACGCCCTTCGCCCACGCCCTCCGTATCCTCTTGTCCCGGATGATGGAACCGGTGCACGCCCATCTCAATCGCTCCGTACCCCTTCATGTAGAACACCTGCAACGTTCCCGGCACCAGCTCCCGCGTCACTTTTCCGCAAATATTTTTCTTCACGCTTTCCGTCAGCGCCGCCCGGCCCAGCGTCACGCCGCCTTGATCGTGGTAAAACTCCACATTTTCCGTGAAATATGTCGCAAATTTCTCCAAATCGCATTTGTTGTACGCGTCAAACAGTCCCGCGTCCAGCGCCGTAATCGCTTTGTTTAGTTCTTCTTGCGATTGAATCTTCTCGAGCGGTGCCACCTCTTGCGCCCGCGCCGCCAACGCAAACCCCGCCAATCCCACCACTAGCGCAACTGCCCGCAACGCCTTCCCGATCCGACCCATCGCGCACCCCTTTGGACCGATCCGTCCACCCACCCCGAATCTACGCACCTCCGTCCCCAAATGTTCCTCAATAGTTTGTGGCACATCCTGTAGAGGCCGCCTTCCAAGGCGGGCTCTCATTCAAAAGTCTTGTATGCTTTCTGCGCTTGCGCACCCCGCCGAAATCCCTCTCATAGCGGCCACGGTAAAATTCCGCCGTCCAATCCATTCGAATGTTGCCGTCACAGTACTATGACTTGACAAACAACTCGTTCTGTATTATCATGCCTCGTGCAGTCGGCAAGTCTCTCGCTCACCGGGCGTTCCCGCCTTTTCCACACTCTTCCGCCTCAAAATTTCGCTTCCTCTAAGTCCCGCAGAATCAACACTTGCAGAAGTGTATGCAAACAAACACTTTTAAGTCTTTTATATTCCACACTTACGCGAAATCGGGGGAGGGGGTGGCCGGCTTCTTCGCCAAATTCCAGCAAGAAGCGAACCGCACGCGCAGCCGCGGCGCGGCGCTCAAAATTTCTATGTCGGGGTGAAAAGGAACCGGACTTCCTACTCGTACCGCAGCGCTTCCACCGGATCGAGCCGCGAAGCCTTCATCGCCGGCCAGACGCCGAAGATAAGCCCAATGCTCACGCTCACGATGATTCCCGTCGCCGCCGCCCAAATCGGCACAATTCCGGACCAGCCGAGCGTCGCGCGAATCAGGAACACCAAACCGTTCACAAGCAGCAGCGCCAGCACGCCGCCCGCTCCGGTCAACGTCATCGCTTCCAGCAGGAATTGCCAGGTAATGTCGCCGCTGCGCGCGCCGATCGCTTTGCGAATTCCAATCTCGCGCGTCCGCTCCGTCACGCTCACCAGCATGATGTTCATCACGCCCACGCCGCCGATCAGCAATCCGATCGCGCTCAACACCATTGTCGCCACGTACACCATCAGCATGATGCTGTGAAACTCTTCCACTTCCTGCGCGGCGGTCTTGATGGAAAAATTATCTTTCCCGCCCTGCGCCACGTTTCGCCGCCGCCGCAACACTTCCGTCGCCTGGTCCACGGACTGGTCCAGCATTCCCTCGCGCGCTTGAAAGCGCATGTTCACTTCGTCCGCGCCCGGATAAATCTTCGCGAACGTGTTGTACGGAATCAGCACGCGCCGGTCTTCGTCGCCGCCGCCAAAGCCGCCCTTCGGCTTTTCCACCACGCCGACGACGGTATACGCCGATCCGTCGATAAAAACGTCTTTCCCCACCGGATGGCCTTCGGGGAACAACACCGGAGCAACGTTTTCTCCCAGCATCACTACTTTTTCCCGGTGCTGGTCGTCGCCGTCCGCCAAAAATCTTCCTTCAATCGTCGAAGCGTTCGCATACACCTGGCCAAAGTTTGCCTGCACGCCCCGGAAATCGATTGCCGTCACTTCGCCTGCTTTGGTGCGGATCGTGTGCGATTGCTGCCAATTCGTTTGCAGAAACGTGGTTACGTTCTTGATCGCGGGGCAGAGATCTTTCAGCGCTTTTCCGTCTTCGATCGTCAAAGGCTTGCGTTGCCGCTCTTCGAGCGGCCGGTCGCCTCCGTGCATTCCTTGATCCCACTTGGAAACGAAAGCCGTGTCCGCGCCGAACTGCTTCACCATGTCTTGCACTGTGTTGTCGAAGCCCGTGATCAGCGCCGCGACGAGCATGATCACGCTCACACCCAGCACCACTCCGAACACCGTCAACGCGCTGCGCAGCTTGTGCGTTCGCAGCGTGTCCATCGCCTGCTTCAGATTTTCGCCGTGTGCTTGTGCCATTGCGTCCTACCCGTCCGCCCGGAGCGCTTCAATCGGGTCCAGTTTCGCCGCGCGCATCGCCGGAAAAATTCCAAAGAACAATCCAACCAGCGTGGAAATCACCAGCGAAGTGACCACCGCTCCGGTCTGCATCTCCATCGGAATCGAAGTGGTCGACCGCCCGAGCAGCACCAGGAGATAGGCAAAAAGCACACCGATGATTCCGCCCGTCGCCGCAAGCACCGACGATTCCGTCATGAACTGAAACAAAATATGTTTTTTGCGCGCGCCAAGCGACCGCCGGATTCCAATCTCGCGCGTTCGCTCCGTCACGCTCGCCAGCATGATGTTCATAATCACGATGCCGCCCACCACCATGAACACGCTCACCAGGCCGACCGCGGCGGCCGCCAGCGTTCCCGTCAGGTCGTGCCAAAGCTTCATGATGGAGTCCGAACCCAGAATCGCGAAATTGTCTTCCTTTTCATAAGGCAAGTGACGGTAGGCGCGCATCAGCATCCGCGCTTCGTCCTCCGTCGCTTCCATCATCTCCGCGGCCGGCGCCTGCACGAAAATCGCGATCCAATCCCGCTGCCGGTGCAGCTCTTTTTCAAAGGTGTGGATCGGCATGATCATGAAATTGTCTTGCGATTGGCCAAACGCGCTGCCGATCGGCGCGGCCACTCCGATCACCGTATATTCGTGGGTTTCCGCTCGAATCGATTTGCCGACGGGGTCCACGTTCGGAAAAAATTTCGCCGCAACGTCGGTGCCGATGAATACGACTTCCGCGCGATGGTCGTCGTCGGACTGCGTGATGAACCTGCCTTCCGATATGCCGATGCTGCGCACGTCCGCATAGTTCGTCGAAACGCCCATCACGTCCGTACCCGTCAATTTTTCGTTTCCGCTGCGCACTTCCACCGTGTGGTCGTCCAGCGCAGCCACCGCCCGCGCCGTCTTCATGTTCTCGCGCAACCGCTCGTAATCTTCCATCGTGATCAGCGGCCGCTTCTGCGCTTTCACCCAGGCATCATTGCTGGTGATAATTCCAAAGCGATCCACGATAAATACGTTCGCGCCAAGATTCGCGATTTTATCGGCAACGTAGAAATTCATGCCCGAAACGACGCTCATCACCACGACCAGCGTCGTGACCGCCAGAATCACGCCCAGCAGCGTCAAAAAACTACGCAGTTTATGCGCCCTCAGCGAGTCCAGGGCCAGCCGCATCGTCTCGAGAAACGTCACCAACGACCGGCGCCACTTCGCAAAATCCACACGCTTCGCCTTCGCCGGAAGTGCTCTCGACAACCCGCCCATGGGGATTACGCCCAAACCAACCCTCCTCGGCCGCACACGCCTACAATTGTATTACGCGCGGACATGCCCCTTCGTTCCTTTAGACGCCCAGATTTCTTAACCGCATCTCCAAAAACCTGCAATTCGGTTCGATTTTGCCGCCTCGCCAATGCACCGTCCGCCAAAATTCTATTAACTTCAATTGTATCAATTACTTACAAAGACTTGCCGAGCCGTGCCTCTTCCGCAAGGCGCTCACCAGTTTTAATGATCCCGGCCAACCTGCTTGGGTACACTACGCCTGACGCCCTTTTTTTACCCCAATTGGGCGCCTTCCCGCGTGCAACATCCGGGAATCACGAGGAATCGAATGGGTAGTCCACTTCATGACCGGCCAATGACGAGATTCTCCCTTCGCCTCTCCTGCCTGAGCTTGCTCCTCTCAATCGTCCCGTTCGGCTTCGCCGGGGCGATCCCCGCCTCCGATGACGACGGCGAGCGCGTCGATTCTTCGCGGTTTGAAAAAGCGGTCGCCGGACTGAAAGAGACCGAGCAGGCGCTCTACCTCTATGAACGCATCGAGCGGGTCGAAGACCGCAAATCGTCGGGCGACCCCAATCCATCCGACGTCAGGATTTCCCGTGTGTTCCCTGCCGGCACCGGCATCGCGCATATTGCGCTCGGTCCGGATTCCGCGCCGGCCAACGCGGCGATTTATCGCAGCGATCTGGAAAAACTGTTGAACTCACTGACGTGGGCGGCGCAAAGCGGCAAGCCGCAGCGAGACGCGTACGACAAAGTGGCGAAAAAACAAAAAGAGCGCGCCGAACTGATCGATCAGACGCGAACCGCTTTTCTCTTTACGCTTCTTGGCGAGGAAACGCGCGGCGGCCGCAAACTTTTGAAGTTCCGCATGGAACCGAATCCCGGTTACAAGCCGCCCACGCGCACCGCGGCGATTTTTACGAAAGTGAAAGGCACGGTGTGGCTCGACGAAGCCGCCGGTCAAATGGCGCGAATTGAAGGCGACGTCACCGACGATATCTCCTTCGGCTTTTTTCTCGGCAAAATTTACAAAGGCAGCCACTTCATGCAGGAGCGGTACGAATTCGCGCCCGGAGTCTGGCTGCCGACGTTCTCTCAATACGATTTCGACGCCAGAAAACTTTTCTCGCCCATCTCCGTCCACCAGAAAACGTTCGCGACGAATTATCGCAAAGTGGGTTCGCCCGCCGACGCCATTCCGCTGGTGCGCGCGGAATTGGAAAAATTGGCGTCGTCCGCCGAGGCCGGCAAAAAAAACGGCGCAAATTGATTCGTCCTTCGCCGCGGCATGTTACTTCACAAAAAAGCGATTACGGCTTTGCGGGATCGCGAAGAAGCGAATCGAGATTTTCGCGCGCGAGCGAGTGTTTTGGATTCAATTGCAACGCCCGGCGAAGGTGCGCGATGGCTTCGCCGGTCTGATTATTCGCCGCGAGCGCGCCACCCAGATTGGCTTCGGCATCGGCGTCTTGCGGGCGGAGCGCGACGGCGGCGCGAAGATGCTCGACGGCCTCGGAAAACTTGTTGTCCATGGCGAGCGCGAGGCCGAGATTGTATTGGGAATCGAAATAGTCCGGGCGGGATTTGACGGCGACGGAAAGATGCGCGATGGCTTGCGGAAGATTTTCGGCGGCGAAAAAGGCGCCGCCCAGCGCGTTTTCAACGGTGGCGTCGCCCGGGCGAAGCGCGAGCGCGAGTTGATAGTGATCGATGGATGGGGCAAGTTCGCCGCGCGCCTGGAGCATGGCGGCGAGATTGTAATGCGCTTCGAAATCTTGGGGATTGTTTTCCACGTGATGGCGGGCGATGGCTTCCTGCAGCACGCGGCGCGGATCGTTCGCGCCGGTTGTGGGCAATTGCGGCAAAACCTGAAGCCATAGATGAGCCATCTCGTCGCCGGCGCGATTGCCGGCAACGACGCGTTGCGGCGGCGAATTGGGATTCGCGAGATTGTCGGCGGAGTTGTCGTACTGAAAGCGCATGGAAATCGTGGTGCCTGCAGGGAGATCGATGGGAGTGGTGTACGTAAAGACGGCTTGCCAGTTCAAATCCCAGCGCGGAATGTGGATGAGAGTTTGTGTTTTGCCGTTGGGAAATTTCGCGATGGCAAGGATGTCGCGGCCAAGATAGTGCGCGTGCGGATAGATGGCGAGAAGGGAGACGGATTCTGGCAACGTGAATTCGTCGGCGACGACAAAATTTTTCGCGCCGGCGGGAATATCCAATTTGCGGTCGTTTTCGAGCTGAAGAAGCAAGGGAAACTTCGTCGCGGCGGCTTCGGCAAAATAGATGCCGAGGGCGGGCTGAATTTTTTCCGGCTTGCCGGATGGCTGCAAGTGAGTGTTCAGGATGAGGTCGTTGCCGGGATCGAGGCGGAGCGCCATGTCGTGCGGCTCCGGTTCGAGAATTGTTCCGGGCTTCCAGAAAAAGAAGTGGCCGTCGGGATCGAACGATTCGGATTCGATCTGAAGCTCCATGCCGGGGAAACCCGTGCCGGCGGATTTTTCCCGGCGCCGCGCCGATTGCGAACGATCGACGATCAGGTTGGCGTGGTGCACGAGGCGGCGTTCACCCGGGCGAATTTCGATGGCTTTGATCCAGCGGGTGGAATCGATGGGCGGCCGGAAAATAAAATTCCAGTAGACGTCGCTGCCATTTGCGGGGACTTCAAAAGATGAATCGGCGTAGAGAATCAGATCGGGCTTTCCGAGTTGCCAGTCCGCGCTGAAACGCGGCGCCGGCGGAAGGTCCGCGGCGTCGCCTGCCGGCATTCCGTCGGAAAGCCATTTTTGAAAGAGCGAAACTTCGTCGCTCGTCAAGTGGAGGTCGCCCGTAAATTTTGCTTCACCGTCTTCCGGCAGCCACGGAGGCATGATGCGCCTTTCGGTGAGATCGGCGATCTGGCGAGCGTGGGCTTTGACGTCGCCATAAGTGAGCAAGGAAAACGGGCCCGCTTCACCCGGATGATGGCACGGGGCGCAAGTGCGAAAGACGACGGGCGCCAAATCCCGATTGAAGGTGACGCGTTTTTCCGGCGGCGAATTCGCGGCGGCTGAACTATGGAGAAGTTGCGCTCCGCCGAGCGCAAAAAAACAAAATGCGGAGGAAAGTATTTTGTCGCGATGGGAAGCGGCGCTCATTGCAAATCGGCGATGTAGCAACCGACGGCGGGCGACGACACGAAGGGAGATGGTTTGCCGGCGATGGCCGCGGTAAGAACGTCCTGCAGTTCGTGCGTGGTCGCGGCGGCGCGGGGGCGGCCGGCGATTTCATACAAATTGTCGATGCGGCCGTGATAGAGCAAATGCGCGTTCGCGTCGAAAACGGCGACTTCCGGAATGATGGTGACGCCGGCTTGCTTGACGAGCGAATGGGAAGGGTCGCGAAGCGCGGGAACGGAAATGGCGAACAGCCGCAAATGTTCGGCGATTTGCCCGGCGGTTGTGTTTTTGTCCGGGTAGACGAACCAAAAATTGACTTGGTCCTTGTTTGCATCGTGCATTTGCTGGAGCAAGGGAGCGTAGCGATTGGTGATGGGGCAATCGGTGCTGGCAAAAATCAAAACGGTAATTTTTCCGCGTGAAGCATGGAGAGGATCGAGGGGTTTGCCGCGAAGATCCAGCACGGATTGAGCGGACGCCATATTTGATAATGATGCGACAGTGAAAGCAAAAAGCAAGACGGTACGGAAAAAGATGAAACGTGTAGTGCGGGTGGGGCAGAAACACATGACGGCGAAACTTCTCCCGTGCAGTTGAGTTTCATTTTACACTCTTCGGCCCGCCCCGGCGGGATCGAGAAAGAAAAATATCCGCGGGAAAGCGTTTACATTGATTCGAAAAGGCGGAAAGGCCGGCGGGCAAAAAGCGGCGCTTTATTAGAAATTTCTCGGCTGAACCAAACCGAAATGGCGTGGACACCTGCACTTTCGGACAGTGGCTGAGGCAACACAAGTGGCCGCAAGCACTATGGAGGCGCGCGGAAAGAAAAGCGACACTCGCTGAAGGCGAAAGTACGCCTTCGAACTGCGAGGTTCTTGCGATGAAAATGCTTATGAAACGCGCCGTGGTGCTGCTGCTGGCGGCGGTGATTGTGCTGCTCTTCGCGCCGCGCGGCGTGCTCAGCCAGACGGCTTCGCCCTCCAACATTGCGATGGTGCGGGAGAAACTTGCGGGAACGGATGCGGCGGAAAACGGAACGAGCGCGGCCGCGAAACCCGATGCGCCGGTTCCTTCGCTGAAGGAAATTTTGACGCGGGCGGAGAAGTCCATGGGCGGCTCCGACGCGTGGAAGAAAACGAATACGGTGATGATGAAGGGCGTATTGCAATCGGAAGATTCGTCGGCGTTTGTGGCCATCGAAATTTACAAGAAGGCGCCGGATAAATCGCTGCTGAAGATGAAACTGCCGCAGGATTTGGAAATGCGCGAAGTGTGCGACGGAAAATCGGCGTGGCTGGAAGATCCGCGCGGCGGGTATCACGAATTCAAAGGGGCGGAGCTGGAAAGCCGGCTGAAGCGGTCGGAATTTTCCGAACAAGCGAAGATGATTTTGCTGGCGGCAACGGGAAAAGTGCTGGGCGCGGACAAGATCGGCCTGCACACCGTATACGTGGTGGAATATTCGTCGCAGAAGAATGAAACGACGAAGCTCTATTTCGACCAGGAGAGCGGACTGGCGCTGCGAAGCGAAGAGACGCTGGCAAGGCCGGATGGAAACTTCACGACGAGACTCGACATGGACGATTACCGCGACGTGGATGGAATGATGGTGCCATTCCGGATGAAGAGGACGGAAAAAGGTTCGGTGATCAAGATCAAACTGACGCAGGTGAAAAACAATTTTCCGATTGACGATGAGATGTTCGTGAAACCGGCAACGGCGAAACAATAGTTCGAGCGGTTCGACAAGAAATGGAATGAGGGCGCGAGCGATCGCGCCCTTTTTTTATTTTATTTGTGCGAGGCGCGCGGAGAAGCGCCGCAGAGTGGCCGAAAAATCGCGACGGGCACATAATGGCGAGCCATGAATCCAGGTCCGGTCTATTTGGCGATTTTGTTTTCGCTGATGGTGGGCGCGGTACAGGTCGAATTGACGCGGCGCAACGCACGGGTAGGAAGCACATTTTTTGCGTGGCTGGCGATTACGGGGATTTTGGGCTGCACGGCGAAGCTGCACGATTTTTCCGAGCGGCCTCCGCGGATTGCGGTCCTGATCGCGGTTTCAATCGTGGCGGTTTTTTTTGTGAGCACTTTTTCCGCGGCCAGGAAATTGATCGAGAGC
>Ga0070730_10001166_pt1 | contig 25885 bp, 21 predicted proteins | sample Coa_R1_3_FD_66447 | JGI IMG/M metagenome (GOLD analysis project Ga0070730, IMG submission 66447) | Surface soil microbial communities from Centralia Pennsylvania, which are recovering from an underground coalmine fire - Coalmine... | ecosystem: Environmental > Terrestrial > Soil > Unclassified ... | reverse complement strand
ATCAGGTCTTTGTGCGGCACCACAAAGTTAGTCAAGTTGCAACCGCACTCCGATACGCCTCCATGCGTCTTATGGATACTCCGGAGGCTGCTCTCTTGCTGGACTTCTTATCCAAGATCAAAAATGTCAAGTCGGACGACGAACGGAAGGGCGCTCTTCATGGCTATGCGATGCTTGATGATAGCTGGTGGTTCCAACAGCTTAGGGGTTTGCAGTCATCGACTGAGGAGCCGCTTTTGTCCGCTTGCCTCGGTGTCATACTCGACCGCGCTCCGCGATTGCGCAGCCTCTGGAAGAGAAAAGGTGATCTTTCCACCGAACAACTGCTGAGATTTCAAGAGTGCGTCAAAGATTGGACTTCACCCGTTACGGGAAACGTGCGGCTACAGGAGACGAGAAGGCGGTTGCTCAAGAAGGGCGTGATCTTCAATTTTTTCAGTTTCCGACCTTACGTCGAAATTCGCGACACCAAGAGCCGAGATAGCGTTATGGTCATCCGGTCGAAGAATGGCCAACTGCGACCAGCATCGCAAATGAGTCCTCTGATTCGGCACCTGTGGGATGTTTGGAACGAGGATATTCCTGTTTATGCGTTCGCGGAACGAGACAACGCGGTCACGATAGACGAGGTGCTTGCGCTCATGACCCCGGATACAGGATCGAACGCGAAAGGCAACTAAGAGGTGTATCCTTGCCGGGATTCGTGTCATAATACGGGCGAGGGAAACGTCTATGTTCAACTTTCAGTCAGCCCTACAGGTGTGGAACGGCAAACTTATGAGTTTGGCCGATTTGCAGAAGCGACTCAGCGATCTGCGTCTACAACACCTTGGCGAAATCCCCCCTGAAATCGGAGTTCGCGAATTGCTTGTTTTGGCCCTTGATCGCGGCTGGATCGTTGAAGAGCCGACAGGCCAATTGCGTGTTGCGGTGCCCGAAGAAGCGGCAGCCTAACGTTACGTCTGGCCTTTTGCTGTCACTTCGAAAAGTTGATGCTGGCGTGTCTATGCGACGGGTTTAGCTAAAGGCAAGGCCACTGTGGCTTTCAAGCCTTAACGTGCCTAGTCCACATTGCGGACAGTTCTGAAATTCGAGTGGCAGACCCGGAATCTTTACCCAAGCGCAATGACAACGACCGTGATGCGGGTCCACATTGGTTCCGGCACGCGTTTCAACATCTTTTAGGCGCTTAGCTCAACAGGACAAGCTTGCGGCGGCATGGCTCGGAAAACATTTTTCAAGTGGTTAGCTTCTGGTGCAGACGCGGCAGTGCCGCGTCTCTACGTTTTGCTTCTTGTGATCTGTATTTGTCTGCGTAATCGTAATGGGATTTTAGACTTGCGCACAGGATGACCAGAGAACTCCCTGCATCTGCCTGGGCTATTAGGCATTCTCGGGATGTTTCGACTTCGCGCCGGGGATTTTTGTGAGGCAAAATATCTTTCAGGCGCTTCGCTCAACATGACAAGCTTGCGGCGGCATGGCTAAGGATTTTCGTGCAGACGCGGCAGTGCCGCGTCTCTACGTTTGGATTCTTCTGATCTGTATCCGTACCGGCTAATCTACGCTGACGGTTTCTGCCGCTCGGATCTGGACCAATTCCGCCTGAGGTGTTTTTACCGGGGTGCGGAAGACCTGGTGCGATTCGTATTTCTGGGGGGCGCGCCAGAAGTCGACAAACGACGTCTGATGCACGCAGGAGATGGTGCAATTGGGGGCGCAGGATTTGCGACTGAGGAATTCGCGGCGAATGTCGTTGACGGAATATTCCGCCAGGGGAATGCCGGGGTATCCGCGCTGCTGGGAGCAGTAATGCACCAGGCCGTCTTCGCAGATATAGATATAGCGGGCGCCGGCGCGGCAGCGCCAGTCGTTGGGCTGGCCGAGGGCGATATTGTCCTGAAAGCGGTTGAGGCGGGCATAGTTCTTTTTGCCCAGCTTCTTCATTTCGGCGAAGACGGACTGGGCCACGTCGTCCATGGGTTTGAGCTGCCCGGTGCCGTCATGGATGATGCCTACGGTGGAGGAAAAACCCAGTTCGACCGCGCGCCGGCCAATGGTCACGGCGTCACGCTGGTCTTTGACTCCGGCGCCGATCACGGAATTGATATTCACGTGAAAGTCGGCATGTTCGCGCAGGAGCTGGAGCTTTTTATCCAGGACCTTGAGCGATTTTTTGGAGACCTCGTCGGGCATTACGTTGTCGATGGAGATCTGCAGATGGTCCAAGCCGGCATCGTTGAGCTGGCGGATGCGTTTGGGCACCAGCAGATAGCCGTTGGTGATCAGCCCGGAGAGGATTCCGTGTTGGTGAATGCGGTAAATGATGTCGTCGAGCTGGGGATGGAGCAGGGTTTCGCCGCCGCTGATGGTGATGAGCGTGGCGCCGAGCTCGGCCAGTTTGTCCACGCGGCGGCACATCTCATCGAGCGGCACGGGGTCGGAGACATCGTCATATTCATTGCAATAGGCGCAGGAGAGATTGCAGCGGCGCATGGGGATGATATGCACCTGGATGGGGTGGTCGGTGGAGAGCAGCCCTTTGGCCACCAGCTTGATCTCGCGCATGGTGCGCCCGGCGGCCCGCAGCTTGCGCCGTAATTTGTGTTTCAGGTCTGGCATGGACTCAGCCCATATTAGAGCATAGTCAATGCCAGACCGGTGAAGACACTGCCGTGACTGGTCAAAAATGCCATGTGAATGGCGGAAAGGCCGTGGCGATTATCCGCGAAGCTGTGCGAAACCGGAGGCAACCAGTTTGACCAGAAAAAACCAGGTGGCGACCACCATGATGGCCGTGCCGGTGGACAACTTCTTTTTGGAATTGACAGCAAAGCCGATTCCCAGCAAAACCACGGTCCAGAGACTAATCACATCAAATGAGCTAAGAAACGCATATAAAAACTTTGACGTGGCAGCCGGATCGAGAAAATACGCCGGATTGGTGGCCACGGGATTTTGCAGATGGAAATTGTCCGGGTTGCCGATCATCAGGCTGATCATGCCGAGAACCGAGGTGAGAATGGCTGGAAGCCAGGCGTAGAAAACAATCGCCAGTGAGTTGCTAAAGGGTATCTCGGCCTGCATGGCGAAATTAAATGTCGCCATGAGGACGACGGCAATAACGAGCCCATATAGAAGAATGAACAGAGGGGCGGCATAACCAAGGTATTTGGTTATGGCGGTCGTAATGGCGATTGTGCGCTCCTGCTGTTCCGGCGTCTGCTGCTGAACTTGCGAGTTGTGGGACAGCATTTCCCGGGACACCTGTTCAAAGCCGACTTTTTTGTCGATGGTGACGAAAAAAGCGATGGCGAAAACACAGCTCAGCAGCCACGGCACCCACCAGCTTGCTTTCCGTTTAATGTCTTCAAAGGTTTTGCCGGGCGCAATGAACGTGTTGATGATGCGGGCCGGTTCGGAGAGTCCGGGTTGCGGCGAGGGCATTGATTCGATTGGCAGGGACGGAGGAGCAGCGCTCATGGGTGGTGTCCTTTGCTGTGCGAATTTTGGGAGAGCCAGCAGGATTCTACCCCGCAGGGGATGCGATGTCAGCTGTTTTTGCGGAAGTGCTGCCAGCCGGCGGGCTTGAGCGCGTGGATGAGTCCATCCGGATGCTGAATGGACAGCGGCGTACGAGAATCCCTGGCGGGGTAAATCGTGCCGATTTCCGTTATGCGAAGTCCGGCCAGGGAGCGGGGAATCTTTACTTTGGGCGGTGCGGTAAAGAGCAATTCGTAGTCGTCACCGCCATGCAGGGCGAGTTGCAGGTCAGCCTGCTTCGCTATGGGGAGGGAATCTACTTTGACAACAGCGGATACCCGGCTTTCTTCGCAGATATGGGCCAGATCGACGGAAAGGCCGTCACTCAGGTCGAGCATGGCGGAAGCCCCGTGCTTGCGCAGCCACTGCCCGGCGTGGAGTCGCGGCAGGGGATAAAAGTGCCGGTCCGCGCGCGTGGGCCGGACGTTTTGTCCGGCATAAAGCTGTTTGAGCGTTGCCGCCGCGCCGCCCAGTTCGCCGGTGACATAGATGCGGTCGCCAGGACGAGCGCCGGAGCGAGGCACGGCCTTTCCGAGGGGGACCTGGCCGGTGACCACGATATCGGCCATGATTTTCTCGGATGAAGAGACGTCACCGCCAGCCAGAGACACGCCAAACTGGCGGACGAGGGCGAGCAGGCCGGAAAAGAAGCCGTCAGCCCATTTTTGCGGCAGGGCGGGTGGGAGTCCGATGGAGACAAAGCAGGCTACAGGCTCGCCGCCCATGGCGCCTATGTCACTGAGTCCGCGGGTGAGGCAGCGGTGGCCTACGCAGGGAGCGGGATGCCACGCGCGGCGAAAGTGAACGTCTTCGAGGCAAAGATCGGTGGTGACAAGAAGATCGTGTTTGGCCCGGGGCCGCAGCACGGCGCAGTCGTCGCCAATGCCGCGCACCAGAGAGCGGGCGGAGGATGCCGCCTGGAGGCGGATTCGCTGAATGAGTTTTCGTTCCGGTAAGACCAAGGCACCCTAACTATAGCGGAGGAAGGCGGTTAGCGACACAGGGACAGGCCGGACAGTGCACCTTGGACGGGTCAGGTACCGGCGACCTTCGTTACCCTGGGGAATACCTGTAATCATTGACACTGCTGAAATAGGCTTGTTACCTTAATCGTGTCATAGAGAGAGTCTCGGCGTTTCCTTCGTTTCTGCGACGAAGCACAGGGAGCCAGGCAGGAATACCTGCTTTTCCGCCGAGGCCATTCATAAACTCGGGAAACCGGCGATTAGGGCCCGGTTGTCAGAAATTATATTGTGAGTTTTTAAAAAAGTTTCATGTTGTTTTGAAGTGGAGTATTAGACGTGCGTAAACGTTTTTACATCATGCTGGTGGCCAGGAACGCCGAAGGCGAACTCCTGAAGGTCCCTATTCCCCTGCACTATCTGTATGTTTTTATTGCCGGCGCGGCGATCGGCATGCTCAGCATTACGGGCATGGCCGGCTCTTATACCCGCATGCTGGTAAAGACCCAGCGATATAACGATCTGCGTAACGAGAAAAATGCCCTGACGGACCGTTATAAGACGCTCGAAGAGATTGCCCATCAGCGCGAGCTGCAGGCGGCGTCACTGAGTTCGCTGGCCGGGGAAGTTTCCACTATGTACGGCCTGAAGCCCGATCCCATGTTTCAGCCGGAAGATCCGGCTTCGTCGGTAAAACAGCTTCATGCCCTGCGGGATACGGCGATGAGCGGAGCTGCGTCGATTGGCATTGGCATGAACATGCAGCAGGCCAGCATGAACGACTGGATGCGTATGGCGGCAGCGCCCACGCTGTGGCCGGTGGAAGGCCACATCAACAGCACGTTTGGCGAGCGCAGCGATCCGTTCAACGGTGAAGGGGCATTCCATCGCGGCGTGGACATTCAGGCTGATATAGGCACCAAAATTATTGCGCCGGCGGCAGGCGTTGTCCGCTATGCCGAGCAGATGAATGGCTATGGCCGGGCCGTGGTGATCGACCATGGAAACGGGATTACGACGCTGTACGGTCACATGTCCGGTTATGTGGTGGCCGCGGGGCAGGCGGTGGGTCGTGGAGATACCATTGGATACGTGGGGCAGAGCGGGCGGGCTACCGGGCCGCATCTGCATTACGAAGTGCGCATCTACGACACACCGGTGAATCCACAGCGCTTTCTGCGGATGACCGTGAGCCAGCGACTGGTGGCAGGAGCTATCTAGGCTTAAGGTTTGTTGCTGTCGCCCTGAGCGCCGGCAGCCAGCTTTTTCAGCAGCTTTTCCGGCACTGTGACTGTGATGGTCACAGTGCTTTCTTTTTGCTGGATTTGGATGCTGTCAAAGGCTGCTTTTATCTCCTGGTCACTGGCTTGGGGCTGGCTGACGTCGCGCGCCAGTGCGACAAACGGCCGGAGGGAGCCGGCCAGCTCTTTGGCTTCGGCCTCGCTCTGGGTAAGAAGGTCCACGCGCGTGGCCAGGGTGCCGGTGTAGCGCAGAGAGGCCACGGCTACTGCGTCCTGATGCAGGTTGAGGTTCAATCCGCCGGGTATTGGCAGGCCTAAGCCGTTGGCGGGGATGCGGGCCATGAGCCAGCCCACGCTGCCGGTCGGGACGTGCCGGTAATAGCTCTCGAGCAGAAGCGGCGCACCCTGGGCCTGCAGACGGTCGATGATCCGGTGCATGGGGCCGGCGGGCGCCATGTTGGTCACGGCGATGGCGTCACCGCGCAGCTGGCTCACGCGTATCGTGTGGCCGTCATGGGGAAAAGAAAAAATGGTTTTGCCCATGTACTGCTCTTTGCCGGTCGAGATTTTTTCGAGCCAGGCGGCGAGGCGGGCGGAATCAAAGCGGCATACGAAAATCTCGGAGGATTCGGTGTCGCGGCCATCGGGTGTGTCCTGGCGGGAGAGGGCGACTTCGTCGAGATCGCGTTCGGGCTGGATGCCGGTTTGGGCGATGAAATCCTGATATTCCGGAGCGGGGTGGAGATCGGCCGGTTTGCTCGAGAGCAACAGATGCAGGGGGCGCAGGTTGGCGTAGATCAGCACGTCGCCTTCGGGCAAAAGACGGGCGGCTTCCGGCGGGCGGACGGCCTCGTGAAACAGCCAAAACGCGGCAGCGGAGGCCGCGAGGGCCAGCAATCCGGCTGCAATCAGAAGCTTGCGATGTTTTTTCATGGGCGATGGGCAGTATAAATCAGGAGATTTTCGGCCGAACCCTCCCGAGGTGGCTCGCAATTTGTTACAATGACCAACGGAGCGGCGTTAGTTCCCGTATACCCTACTTTCAAAGACAACAGTCGAGTTGCACGTGGAGTACCACTGTGCTAACTTATTTACTTTGTCCCATGGCGGGCGGGATATCTGCTGGCGTAGCTCAGTTGGTAGAGCATCTGATTTGTAATCAGAGGGTCGGGGGTTCAAATCCCTTCGCCAGCTCCAGAGGTTAAAACGGGTTTTTTCGGGGCGCGTTGCTGGCGCGTTTCGAATAGCTGCACAAAAGGATTTTCCACCGGGAACGCACTCCCAAGCATATTTCGCGCGGCCAAAGAGCGTCAGCGCGGAAGTTTGTTTGTGCGGTCCCCTGAATGTCAAGGTGAAAAGCATCCCGTAAACAGCCAGTGAGGAGAGCCCGCAGGAACTCGGCGCGCGCGAGCAGGCTCGGATTGGTTATGCACAGGTGGCCGAGTGGTTAATGGCAGCAGACTGTAAATCTGCCGCTCTCCGGAGCTACGGAGGTTCGAATCCTCCCCTGTGCACCAGGTTTTGGTTTGCGAATTTGTTTGATTCGCGAGAAGCAGTGGAAGCAGCGATGGGCCGGCAAAAGAAACTCTATGTGGCGCTGGCGATGTATGCGGCGCTGGCGGCCGGGGCCTGGGTGGTGCTCGATGACCTTCCGCTTCCGGTTTCACCCCGAGTTGCGGCGCTGGGGTTAAGCGTCACGGTGCGGCAGCTGACGCTGATTGTGCTTTTTGTTTTTGTGGTCCGAACGGTGCTTCACTGGTACGCCGAGCGCGTGCGGGAAGAGCAGGAGCGCCGCGAGGATTTGAGCTGATGTAGCTCAGTTGGTAGAGCACTCCCTTGGTAAGGGAGAGGTCACCGGTTCAATCCCGGTCATCAGCTCCAGAAATTTGTTTGTGTGGTTGGCGGGAGTAACTCAGTGGTAGAGTCACAGCCTTCCAAGCTGTTGGTCGCGGGTTCGATTCCCGTCTCCCGCTCCAAGGAAATTAAATTTTAGGACGGTGTGTATGGCTTCGGTTTTCGGTTCAAATAATGCAGCAGTATTGACTCTGTTGTCATTGCCTGATGACCGTGGTGGTGTATGCACTGTGTGGTATCAGGGTAAGCCTCGCAAGGATTTGGTTACATTTGCCCCTGAAGCCTGGCTGTTAATCTGCCATGCAATGGGTGGCAGTATTAATCTTGGTGCAGATGTTATTTTGCAGAATTTTAAATGTGCATTGAATCAATTGTTGAGGCAGTGGAATTTTGATCAGCGTGGCGTGCTCCATTTTGATAAAGCTATGGCTGATCAATGGGTGAATCAAAAATAGATACATGGCATATCAGCAGGCGCAGATCGCGGTCGAGAAGACCCGGGAATTCGGGCAGCTGCAGGCGGCTATTGGGCGCATTTTTGCCTCGGCGGCCCTCGAGAAGTTTTTGCGCGTCCTTGAAGGCAAAGGCGTCCGCGTGCGCGAGTTTGAAAAGATCGTGAGCGCCGGGCTGCTGGAGGCTTCGGATGCGGAGCTGGCGCAGTCCGGCAAAAAAGCGCGGCAGCTTTATGCGTCGCTGACGGTTTCCGATCAGGCCCTGATGCGGGAGTTTTATCTCGAGCGCATCGAGCAGGTCGAGCCCGCGCTGCGGGAGAGGTACAGCAAGGTTTATCGCTATTACTGAGCCAATTGGCAGGGTTGAGGAGCAATCATGGCAAAAGAAAAATTTGATCGCAGCAAGCCGCACGTGAACGTAGGGACGATCGGGCACATCGATCACGGGAAGACGACGTTGACGGCGGCCATCACCAAGGTGCTGAGCAAGCACAATCCGAAGATCCAGTTCCGGTCGTTTGATTCGATTGACAATGCGCCGGAAGAGCGGGAGCGCGGTATTACGATTGCCACGGCGCACGTGGAGTACGAGACGCCGAACCGGCACTATGCGCACGTGGATTGCCCGGGCCACGCCGACTACATCAAGAACATGATCACGGGCGCGGCGCAGATGGACGGAGCGATTCTGGTGGTGGCGGCGACGGATGGTCCGATGCCGCAGACGCGCGAGCACGTGCTTTTGGCCCGCCAGGTAGGCGTGCCCTACATCGTGGTGGCGCTGAACAAGTGCGATGCGGTGGACGATCCGGAGCTGCTGGATCTGGTGGAGCTCGAAGTGCGCGAGCTGCTCAAGAGTTACAAGTTCCCGGGCGACGATGTGCCGGTGGTACGGCTCTCGGCCCTGGGAGCGCTGAACGGCGAAGCGCAGTGGGAAGCCAAGATCGACGAGCTGATGGAAGCGGTGGACAAGAGCGTGCCGCTGCCGGAGCGCGCGGTGGACAAGCCGTTCCTGATGCCGATTGAAGATATTTTTTCGATCTCGGGACGCGGCACGGTGGTTACGGGCAGGATCGAGCGCGGCAAGGTGAAGGTGGGCGAGGAAGTGGAGATCGTGGGCTTCCGCGAGACGCGCAAGACGGTAGTGACCGGCGTGGAGATGTTCAAGAAGCAGCTGGATGAAGGCATGGCGGGCGACAATGCCGGACTGCTGCTGCGCGGCACGGCGAAGGAAGACGTGGAGCGCGGAATGGTGCTGGCCAAGGGCGGATCGATTACGCCGCACACCAAGTTCAAGGCGGAAATCTACGTGCTGACCAAAGAAGAGGGCGGAAGGCACACCCCGTTCTTCAAGGGCTACCGGCCGCAGTTCTACTTCCGGACCACGGACGTGACGGGAGTGGCGGAGCTGCCTGCGGGGACGGAGATGGTGATGCCGGGCGATAACGTGTCACTGGCGATTGAGCTGATCACGCCTGTAGCCATGGAAAAAGGGCTGCGGTTCGCGATCCGCGAGGGCGGCAGAACCGTGGGCGCGGGCACCATCAGCGAGATTATTCAGTAAGCGAATTGAAAATTGCGAGATTCGGCCAGGGCTTCTGAGTGGATTTCAGGAGCCGCTGGCTGGGAATTTAAAGGCTGGTTTTTATGCGTGAAATTGTCACATTACAGTGCGGCGACTGCAAAGAGCGGAATTACTCGACCACGAAGAACAAGAAGACCACGACTGGCCGACTTGAGTTCAGCAAGTTTTGCAAGCGTTGCCGCAAGCACACGGCGCACAAGGAAGTGAAGTAAGGAAACAGCCTTTGGCCCTTAGCTTTTGGCTTTTAGCTTCGCTGTCGTTGTGCAGGCAGGATCTAATTGCCGATGGGTGGCGGCCTGAGGCCAGTTTTACAGGGGCGTAAGCTCAACGGCTAAACTGCCGGTCTCCAAAACCGGACTTGGGGGTTCGAATCCCTCCGCCCCTGCCAGAATTGGGAATACGGCCTTTGGTTATTAGCTTTTGGCCTTTAGCCGAAAGGTCCGGAACGAACATGCAGAGCCTGGAGCCAATGGCCAGGAGTTAACGGCTGACTTAGTTACGAGGAAGCATTATGGCAAAAGCGGCAACAGTTACGCGCGACGAGCAGAGCGGCATGGGCGGGCTGGCCCAGTTTCCCGCGCGCACCAAAGGGTTCATTGATGACGTTCGCAATGAAGTACGCAAGGTCACCTTTCCCAGCCGGAAGGAAGTCCAGGCCACGACAGTGGTGGTGATCGTAACGGTGGCGGTTTTTGCTGCTTATTTCTGGGTGATCGATCTGGGAATCGGCAGCGCGGTGCAGTGGATTCTGCAGCGTACGCGGTAAAAGCAAAGGTTGGAAAGCTATGGCGGCAGAAGAAAAAATTGAAGCCAGCGGGGCGCCCGAGGAAGGGCAGCCGATGCTCGGCGAGCACGAAAACCCGAATATGAAGTGGTACATCATCCACTCATACTCCGGCTTCGAGCGCAAGGTGAAGGAGTCGCTCGAATCCCGCGTGCAGGCCTTCGGGCTGCAGGAGAAGATCGGGAAAGTGCTGATTCCCATGGAGTCGGTCACCGAGATCCGCAACGGCAAAAAGTACACCGTGGAGCGGATGTATTATCCCGGTTACGTGCTGGTGCAGATGGACATGGACGACAATGTCTGGCACGTGGTGAAGTCCACGCCCCGGGTCACCGGATTCGTGGGTACCGGCCAGCAGCCGACCCCGCTTTCCTCGGACGAGGTCAACCAGATCGTCTATCACGTAAGCGTGGGCCGGGACAAGCCGAAGATCCGGGTCAAGTTCGAGAAGAACGAGACCGTGCGCATCACCGATGGTCCGTTTGCCAACTTCAACGGCCAGGTGGACGAGGTCAACGAAGACCGCGAGACGCTGAAAGTCATGGTGACCATCTTTGGCCGCTCCACTCCGGTGGAGCTGGAGTTTGGGCAGGTAGAGAAGGTGGCTTGAAGGCAGCCGTTAGCTCCTGGCTCTTAGCCTTTAGCCCGGGCATGGTTGTATAGCCAGTTTGGCTAAGAGTTAAAAGCCAATGGCCCATGGCTGATGAAGACGGGAATGAGGAAGCGGGCAAACTGCTTTCCCCTAAAAGAATTTTTGAAAAGAGTAGAGAGACATGGCACCTAAAAAAGTACAGACATCCGTTAAGCTGCAGATTGAAGCCGGCAAGGCAACTCCGGCTCCTCCGGTCGGCCCGGCGCTCGGCCAGGCGCAGATCAACATCATGGAATTCTGCAAGCAGTTCAACGCGCGCACTCAGACCAAAGAGATGGCCGGACTGATCATTCCGGTGGTCATCACCGTCTATACCGACCGCTCGTTTACCTTCGTCACCAAAACGCCTCCGGCTTCGATTCTGCTGAAGCGGGCGGCGGGTGTCGCCAAGGGCGCGGGAAATCCCATTAAAGACAAGGTCGGCAAGGTGACGGAGAAGCAGGTTCTTGAGATTGCCAAACAGAAGATGCCCGACCTGAATGCCGCCTCGATCGAAGCCGCGGTGCGAAGCGTGAAGGGCACGGCGCGCAGCATGGGCATTGAAGTTACGGCATAAAGGCGGCTATTGGTATTTGGCGCCTGGTCTTTAGCCAGACATGGTTGACGGCCAGTGGCTAAAAGCCAAGAGCTAATAGCCAAAGGCCAGTTAAAACACACACCACGGCGCCAGAGAAGAGCCTGGGGGCGGTGGAAGACAAGGAAAATCAATGAGTCGCAAAACAGGAAAGAATATTACGAAGGCGCGGGCGGCCGTGGAGCGCCGCCAGTATCTTTTGCAGGAAGCCGTATCGCTCCTGCAGAAGGTGAAGTTCGCCAAATTCGACGAGACGGTGGAGGTTACGCTCCGTCTCGGCGTGGACCCCAAGCATGCCGATCAGATGGTGCGCGGAACCGTGGTTCTGCCGCACGGACTGGGCAAATCGAAGAAAGTCCTGGTCGTGGCCAGCGGCGAGAAAGTGCGCGAAGCCGAAGCGGCGGGCGCTGATTTCGTGGGTGGCGAAGAGATGGTGGAAAAAATCCAGAAGGAAAACTGGACAGATTATGACGCGGTGATCGCCACGCCGGACATGATGAAGTCCGTCGGCAAGCTGGGAAAGGTGCTCGGTCCGCGCGGCCTGATGCCCAATCCCAAGACCGGCACGGTTACCCTCGATATCGCCAACGCGGTCAGGGAAATCAAGGCCGGCAAGGTGGAGTTCCGCACCGACAAGACGGCGCTGGTGCATGTGCCGGTGGGAAAGATTTCCTTCACGGCGGACAAGCTGGTGGACAACGCGACGACAGTGATCGCCAGCGTGGTCCGGGCCAAGCCTTCGGCGGCCAAGGGCAAATACATCAAGGGTGCATACATTTCCTCGACCATGGGGCCTGGAATCGCGGTGGACACTACCGCGGTTGAGGCAGCGTCGAAGGCGTAACCTCGGCGCAAGCCGGCTATCAAGGAAAAGGATTCGAAAATGGCAGTCACAAAAGCGAAAAAAGCGGAACAAATTGAGAAGCTGAGCGCCGATTTGCAAAAAGCCAGCAGCATGATCGTGGGCACCTTTTCAAAGCTGACGGTGGCCAAGGATTACGAGCTGCGCAAGACGGTGCGCTCGGTCGGCGGCCGGTATCAGGTGGTCAAGAACACGCTGGCCAAACGGGCCTCAGAAGGCACCAAAGTGGCCGATGCCCTGAAGGACCTCGAAGGCGTAAGCTCCATTGCCTATACCGATGGCGACCCGGTCGCCCTGGCCAAGGCCCTGAGCAAGTATGTGGAAGATAATCCGGAATTTTCCTTCAAATCGGGCATTCTGGAAGGCCGGCTGATCTCGCAGGCGGAGATCAAGGCCCTGGCCACCATGCCATCCAAGGAAGAGATTTACTCCAAGCTGCTGTTCCTGATGAATGCTCCGGCGCAGCGCCTGGTGACCGTGATGAACGCCGTGGGCCGCGATCTGGCCGTGGTGATCAATCAGGGCGTGGAGAAGAAAAAGTTCAAAGAGGCCGGCGAGGCTGCAGGCAGCTAAGCCGGCCGTCTTTCCTTGCGGCAGGTGCGGCCGCGAGGACGAGTTCTCGTTGCGGAAACTCATGTGGCGCTTGTCTGGGCGCATTGGAACACGATGAGGGGGCGCGGCGAATCAGCACAAACTGATCGAAAAAAATTGGAGAGAATTACATGGCAGACCTGCAGCAGTTGGAAGAACAAATCGTAGGGCTGAGCCTGCTTGACGCGGCCCAGCTGGTGAAAAAACTTGAAGAGCGCCTCGGAGTCTCCGCGGCGGCAGCGGCCCCGGTGATGATGGCCGGCGGCGGCGGCGCTGCAGCGGCGGCACCGGCGGAAGAAAAGACGGAATTCACCGTCGTTCTGACCGGCGCGGGCGCGAACAAGATCAACGTGATCAAAGCGGTGCGCGAAGTGACCAGCCTCGGCCTGAAAGAAGCCAAGGACCTGGTGGATGGAGCACCCAAGACGGTGAAAGAGGGCGTTTCGAAGGAAGAAGCCGAGACGATCAAGAAGAAATTCACCGAAGCCGGCGCGACTGTTGAGATTAAGTAACGTGTCTGGCAGGCCCCACGGGGCCTGCCACCGTTATTTTCCGGGTTCCTCCGGAGATATCTCAGCAATTTTGCATCGGAAAGAGGGCTTCCGTTATCTATAATAGGAAGGGTAGTTCTCTTTCCCATTAAAGGAAAAATTGAATGCAGGACAGGAAGCTACTCCCGGAAGCAGGACAGCACTCAGCCGGGAGCGGTGGATTCCGCCTGTAATTTTGTTTTTTATTTTGGAAACCAGTCCGCATGGGCGGAAAAGAACGGTCTAAGCAGACGGGCGCGGAAAAACACAATTCAGTTTGCACTTTCGCTTTACGGCGTCAGCGGGAACTCTCGTCTCCTGCTGGCCCTTTCGTGTTTTACCCCCGCACGGGCCGTTTGTGCGAGCACGCCCCCGAGTGTTCGCTGCATTAGTTAACAGGTTTGCTTTGGAAATGCAAGATTAAGTTTTTTGGAGTACCTCTCCGGCGGGCCGCGAGCAGCCGGAGACAGCCAAGGTTTCAGGAGTTATTTCATGTCCAACAAGAATGGCGCTTTCCGTCATCGCCTCGATTTTTCGAAAATTCCCACGGCGCTGCAGATTCCCAACCTGATTGAGGTGCAGAAGCGATCCTATGACCGTTTTCTGCAGATGGACAAGCTGCCGAGCGAACGCGACGACAGCGGCCTGCAGTCGGTCTTTCAGTCGGTGTTCCCCATCAGCGATTTTCGCAACGTCTCGGAGCTGGCCTTCGTGGATTTTGCCATCGGCAACTGGGAGTGCAAGTGCGGACACCTCAAAGGGCTGCACCACCTGCGCACCACCTGCCGGAGCTGCGGCAACACGGTCATCACGGACCCTTTTCATCCTGGCGAAGTACTTTGCCAGAAGTGCGGCACGTATAACGCGAACACGCCGGACTTCTGCAACAAGTGCGGCGACCCCGTAGGGCTGCAGCTGAAGTATGACGTGGCGGAGTGCGAAGAGCGCGGCATGACGTATTCCGCGCCGCTCAAGGTCACGATTCGGCTAACGATTTACGACAAAGACCCCGAGACCGGCAACAAGAGCATTCGCGACATCAAGGAGCAGGAAGTCTTCTTCGGCGACGTGCCGCTGATGACCCAGAACGGCACCTTCATCATCAACGGTACGGAGCGCGTGATCGTTAGCCAGTTGCACCGCTCGCCCGGCGCCTTCTTTGAGACCGCGAACAATCGCACCTACTTCCTTGGCAAGATCATTCCCTATCGCGGTTCGTGGGTGGAGTTTGAGTACGACCAGAAAAACATTCTGTATGTCCGCATCGACCGCAAGCGCAAATTTCTGGGCACGATCTTTTTGCGCGCCCTCGGTCTGCGCGCCGATGAAGAGATTCTGCGCACGTTCTACACCGTGGACCGCATCAGCCTGAAGGACAAGAAGCTGCGCTGGACGCTCGATCCCGCCGCGGAGCACCCCACCAATCTGCTGGGGCTCAAGCTGGCGCACAGCATCAAGGACAAGAGCGGGCACGAAATCGCGCACTCCGGCCGCAAGATTTCGCCTGCGGTGCTCAAGGAAATTCAGAAGGCGAAGATTACCGAGATCGATATCGACACCACGGATCTCGAAGGCGCTTATGTGGCGGCCGACGTGGTGGATACCAGCAGCGGAGAGGTGATGCTCGAGGCCAACGCCGAGCTCACCGCCGACAAGCTGGCCAAGGTCATGGATGCCGGGGTGGAGGAAATTCATGTGTTCTTCCCCGAGCGCGATGACGTGGGCAACGTAATCAGCGCCACGCTGCGCCGCGATTCGGTGAAGACCCCGCAGGAAGCGCTGATCGAGATTTACCGCAAGCTGCGCCCGGGCGATCCGCCGACGCTGGATACGGCGACCGCGCTGTTCCACGGCATGTTCTTCGATCCGCGCAAGTACGATTTCAGCCGCGTGGGCCGTTTGAAGTTCAACATCAAGCTGTATGAAAAGAACGACGCCACCGATCTCGAGAAGCGCACGCTGGATCCCGACGACTTCTACGCGACCATCCGCTATCTGCTGAAGCTGCGCAGAAATATCGGCGCGGTGGACGATATCGATCATCTGGGCAACCGCCGCGTGCGCGCGGTGGGCGAGCTGATGGAAAACCAGTTCCGCATTGGCCTGGTGCGCATGGAGCGCGCGATCAAGGAAAAGATGAGCGTGTACCAGGAGATGTCGACGGCCATGCCGCACGACCTGGTGAACGCCAAGCCGGTGATGGCGGCGATCCGCGAATTCTTTGGCTCGTCACAGCTCTCGCAGTTCATGGACCAGACCAATCCGCTTTCGGAGATCACGCACAAGCGGCGTCTCTCCGCGCTGGGTCCAGGCGGTCTTTCGCGTGAGCGCGCCGGATTCGAAGTCCGCGACGTTCATCCCACGCACTACGGCCGTATCTGCCCGATTGAGACGCCGGAAGGTCCGAACATCGGTTTGATCAGCTCGCTGAGCTGCTATGCCCGCATTAACGACTATGGCTTTATCGAGTCCCCCTACCGCCGTATTAAAGACGGCCGCGTGGTGGACTTTGTGACCATCGTGAATGCCGGAGACAGCGGACACCGCGTGAATGACCATATCGAGATGAAGGAAATGGAGAAGGCGAATGCGGACCTGAAAGAGCGCCGCAAGAAGCCGATCGACTGGGAACCCTTCTCGTTCTATCTTTCGGCATGGGAAGAGGACAAGCACGTTATTGCCCAGGCCAACATTGAACTGGATGACAAGGGCCGTATTGCCAATGATCTGGTCAATGCCCGCAAGGCCGGCAACACCGTGCTGGTGCCGCGCGATGAGGTTGACTACATCGACGTGAGCCCCAAGCAGCTGGTGTCGGTGGCCGCTTCGCTGGTGCCGTTCCTTGAGCATGACGACGCCAACCGCGCACTGATGGGCGCGAACATGCAGCGCCAGTCGGTGCCACTGCTGCGCGCCGCTGCTCCCTACGTGGGCACCGGCATGGAAGGCGTTACCGCGCGCGATTCCGGCGCTGTAGTGCTGGCCCGCCGCAACGGCATTATTGACTCGGTGGACTCCGAGCGCATTATCGTGCGCGTGGAGGGCGAGCACCATCCCACACAGCTTTCCCGCGAGGTAGGCAGCGACATTTACCAGCTGACCAAGTTCAAGCGCTCGAACCAGAACACCTGCATCAACCAGAAGCCGGTGGTCAAAAAGGGCGAACGCGTGACCAAGGGCCAGGTGATTGCCGACGGTCCCTGCACGGACAAGGGCGAACTGGCTCTGGGACGCAACGTGCTGGTGGCCTTCATGCCGTGGCGCGGCTACAACTTCGAGGACGCCATCCTGGTTTCCGAAAAGATGGTGAAAGAGGACTACTACACTTCAGTCCACATTGAAGAGTTCGAACTGGAATCCCGCGATACCAAGCTGGGGCCGGAGGAAATCACGCGCGATATTCCGAACGTGAGCGAATCAGCGCTGCGCGATCTGGATGAAAGCGGCGTGATCCGCATTGGCGCTTCGGTGAAGCAGGGCGACTTCCTGGTGGGCAAGGTCACACCGAAAGGCGAGACCCAGCTCACTCCGGAAGAGAAGCTGCTGCGGGCGATCTTCGGCGAAAAAGCCGGTGACGTTCGCGATGCTTCGCTCACCTGCCCGCCCGGAATCGAGGGCACGGTGGTGGATGTGAAGATCTTCTCCCGCAAAGGCCAGGAAAAGGACGAACGCGCCAAGGCCATTGAGACGGCGCAGATCGAACGCCTCGAAAAGAACCTGGCGGACGAAATTCGAATCCTTACCGATGAACGGCTGAAGCGGCTGGAGGCGATTCTGGGCAACAAGGAAGTCCAGGCCGATCTGCACGACGAGCGCACCAACAAGCGCCTGCTCACCAAGGGCGTTATGCTCGACCGTGAGACCATCGAACGGATTTCCACGCGTAACCTGAAGCGCATTAAATACGCCGACAAGGACCCGAGAGTCAACGAGCAGATTGACGAGATTGAAGAGATGACCTCGCGCCAGATCGACGTCCTGCGCAAGATCACCAATGAAAAGATCTCGAAACTGCAAAAGGGCGATGAGCTGCCTCCGGGCGTGATCAAGCTGGTGAAGGTCTATATCGCCATGAAACGCAAGCTCAGCGTAGGCGACAAGATGGCCGGACGGCACGGAAACAAGGGTGTTATCGCCAGGATTCTTCCTGAAGAAGACATGCCTTACCTGGCGGACGGTACACCGGTCGAGATCGTGCTCAACCCGCTCGGCGTTCCCAGCCGTATGAACGTCGGTCAGATTCTGGAGACGCATTTGGGCTGGGCCGGCTATCAGCTGGGTCAGCGCATTACGGAATTCCTGAAGGAGAACACCCGCGAAGAGGTAATCCGGCGCGAACTGAAGAGCATCTTTAAGGACACGCCGTTTCTCGCGAAGTTTGCCGCCATGGACGATGACGAGCTGGTGGCCGCGGCCAGGACCATGACCAACGGCGTTTTCTTCGCGTCGCCGGTATTTGACGGCTCACGCGAGCATGAGATCAAAGCCATGCTGCGCGAAGCCGGCCTGCCGGAATCGGGCAAGACCGAGCTGTATGACGGCATGACGGGCGAACGCTTCGAACAGCCGGTGACCGTGGGCTACATCTACATGCTGAAGCTCTCGCACCTGGTGGATGACAAGATTCACGCTCGCTCGATTGGTCCGTACTCGCTGATCACCCAGCAGCCGCTGGGCGGCAAGGCGCAGTTCGGCGGTCAGCGCTTTGGAGAAATGGAAGTGTGGGCGCTGGAAGCGTATGGCGCGGCTTACATTCTGCAGGAGTTGCTGACGGCGAAGTCCGACGACGTGTTTGGCCGCACCAAGATTTACGAAGCCATTGTGAAGGGCGAGGCCGCCATTGAACCGGGCGTGCCGGAGTCGTTCAACGTGCTGATTCGCGAATTGCAGGCGCTCTGTCTCGACGTGGAACTGATCAAGAGTCTCGAAGGTGGCCGCAAGCAGATCGCCACCGCGGCCGCCGATTAAAGGCAGCCGCCTGTCTCAGCTCCGGACGCACCCGGCTGGAGTTGAGACCGCAACATAAGTTTGCAAACTAAACCGGGCGCCGGAAGCGGCAAGCGTAAAGCCGCAGGAGGACACCTTGTACCGTTCAAGTCCGTTTGATTTGGGAAACGCAATCGCCGATTTTGATTCCATCCGCATTAGCCTGGCGTCGCCGGAGAAGATCCGCAGCTGGTCGCATGGCGAGGTCACCAAGCCTGAGACCATCAACTACCGTACGTTCAAACCGGAGCGCGACGGCTTGTTCTGCGCCCGTATTTTCGGTCCGGTAACGGACTGGGAGTGCCTGTGCGGCAAATACAAGCGGATGAAGCACCGCGGTGTAATCTGCGACAAGTGCGGCGTGGAAGTTACGCTGTCGAAGGTCCGGCGCGAGCGCCTCGGCCACATTGAACTGGCTTCGCCCTGTTCGCATGTGTGGTTCTTCAAAGGACTGCCTTCGCGCATCGGCCACCTGCTGGATATCTCGCTGCGGGATTTGGAATCCGTTCTTTACTTTGAGTCCTACGTGGTGGTCGAGCCGGGTGAAGCTCCGGTGAAGCAGCACGAGGTCATCAAGGAAGAAACACGTTTCCGCGAACTCGACCAACAGTACCGCGCCACGGGCTTCAAGGCCATGATGGGCGCGGAAGCCATCAAAGAGCTGCTCAAACACGTGGACGTGGAAGAGCTGTCGATCGAGCTCCGCGAGAAGATGCGGAACGAGACTTCTCTGCAGAAGCGGCTCAAGTACGCCAAGCGACTGAAAGTAGTCGAGGCATTCCGCAAGAGCGGCAACAAACCGCAGTGGATGATTTTGGACGTTATCCCGGTCATTCCCCCCGAGCTTAGGCCTTTGGTGCCTTTGGATGGCGGGCGCTTTGCCACCTCCGATTTAAATGATCTCTATCGGCGTGTGATCAACCGCAACAACCGCCTTAAGAAGCTGATGGACCTTCACGCTCCCGAAGTCATCGTGCGCAACGAAAAGCGCATGCTGCAGGAAGCCGTGGACGCCCTCTTTGACAACGGACGCCGTGGACGCGTCCTGCGTGGCGCCAACAATCGACCGCTCAAATCTCTCTCCGATACCCTCAAGGGCAAGCAGGGACGCTTCCGCCAGAACCTGCTCGGCAAGCGCGTGGACTACTCCGGACGCTCCGTCATCGTCGTCGGTCCCGAGCTCAAGCTGCATCAGTGCGGTCTGCCCAAGAAGATGGCCCTCGAGCTCTTCAAGCCATTCATCTATCACCGCCTCGAACAGACCGGCCACTGCACCACCATCAAGCAGGCCAAAGAGCTGGTGGAGCAGCAGGAATCCATCGTCTGGGACATCCTTGAAGAGGTCATTAAAGACCATCCCGTGCTTCTCAACCGCGCTCCCACGCTGCATCGCCTGGGCATTCAGGCGTTTGAGCCGGTGCTCGTGGAAGGCAAGGCCATCAAGATCCACCCGCTGGTCTGCACCGCGTTCAACGCCGACTTTGACGGCGACCAAATGGCCGTGCACATCCCGCTCTCGCCGGAAGCTCAGGTCGAGGCCAGTGTGCTCATGCTCGCGTCCCACAACATTTTGTCCCCCGCGTCCGGACAGCCCATCACCGTCCCCACGCAGGACATGGTTCTCGGTCTCTATTACCTCACCAAAGCCAAGCCCGGAGCCAAAGGTGAAGGCCGCGCCTTCGCCAACATCGACGAAGTTCTTCTCGCGCTCGAAGCCGGCGGTGTCGAGACGCTCTCGCCCATCCGTCTGCGCTACACTGGCCAGGTCATCGACCTCACCCAGGCGTATGACGATCAGGATATCGTCCACACCGATCCCATTCAGTTCGACCGCCAGTTCATCAACACCACGGTCGGCCGCGCCATCCTGAATGACCATCTTCCCGAAGGCATGCCTTACATTAACGGCCTGCTCAAGAAGAAGGGTATCGGCCAGCTCGTCAACTTCACGTATCTCAAGTTCGGCCTTGAAACCACCGTCCGCATGCTCGACGAGGTCAAGCAGCTTGGCTTCCGCTACGCCACCCGCGCCGGCCTCTCCATCGGCATTGACGATATGGTCATCCCCGAGCACAAAAAGAGCCTGGTCAAGGAAGCCGAAAAGCAGGTAGTCGCCGTCCAGCAGCAGTATCTTGACGGCGCCATCACCAACGGCGAGCGTTACAACAAGGTCGTTGAAATCTGGTCGAACGTCACCGAAAAGGTCGCCGACGAGATGTTCAGCAACATGCAGAAGCTCGACAAATCGGGCGACATGAACCCCATCTACGTCATGGCCGATTCCGGCGCTCGCGGATCGAAACAGCAGATTCGTCAGCTCTCCGGCATGCGCGGCCTCATGGCCAAGCCCTCCGGCGAAATCATCGAGACGCCCATCACCGCCAACTTCCGTGAAGGCCTCACCGTGCTCGAGTACTTCGTGTCCACGCACGGCGCCCGCAAGGGTCTGGCGGATACGGCGCTCAAGACCGCCGACTCCGGTTACCTTACCCGCCGCCTCGTTGACGTCGCGCAGGACGTCATCGTCAGCGAGCAGGATTGCGGCACCGTCGACGGCATCTACGTCGGCTCCATCGTCGAAGCCGGCGACATCATCGAGCCGCTGCGCGACCGCATCGTGGGTCGTGTATCCCTCGAGAAGATCAAAGACTACGAAGGCAACGCCATCGTGGAAGTCAACCAGGAAATCACCGAAGACCTGGCCAGCTCCATTCAGGCCGCCGGCATCGAGCGGGTCAAGATCCGCTCCGTGCTCACCTGCGAATCGCGCCGCGGCGTCTGCATCGCCTGCTACGGACGCAACCTGGCCTCCGGACGCATGGTCGAACTCGGCGAAGCCACCGGCGTCATCGCCGCCCAGTCCATCGGCGAACCGGGAACGCAGCTCACCATGCGTACCTTCCACATCGGTGGTACCGCATCGCGAGTCTCCGAGCAGTCGCGCCTCGAAGCTCGTAACAACGGCATCGTGCGCTTCATCAACCTGCAAACCGTCAAGGCGAAATCCGGCGATCTGGTGGTCATGAACCGCGCCGGCTCCCTCGTCATTGTGGACGAAAAAGGCCGCGAAAAAGAGCGTTACGCGGTCGTCTACGGCGCCAAGCTGAAAGTCGCTGAAGGCCAGCAGGTCAGTCAGGGCGCGGTGATGGTGGAATGGGATCCTTACACCTTCGCCATCCTCACCGAAATCGGCGGCACCGTCCAGTTCAAGGATCTTCAGGAAGGCGTCACGCTCCACGAAGAAGTGGACGAAGTCACCGGCCTCTCGCGCCACGTTGTGGGCGAATCGCCGGACGAAAAGCGCCAGCCCGCCATCGTGATCAAGAGCAAGACCACGCGCCGCTATCTCATGCCCTCGCGCGCCCACCTCATGATCCAGGATGGCGACGAGGTCTTCCCCGGCGACGTGCTGGCCAAGATCCCGCGCGAAACCACCAAAACCAAGGACATCACCGGCGGTCTGCCCCGCGTCGTCGAGCTCTTCGAGGCCCGCAAGCCCCGCGAAACCGCCATCATCACCGAAATCGATGGCGTGGTGAAGTTCGGCGAAGTCACCAAAGGCCAGCGCAAAATCTACGTGGTGGCCGATAACGGCACGGAAAAAGAATACTCCGTGCCCAAGGGCGTTCACATCAACGTGCAGGAAGGCGAGCGCGTGCGCGCCGGCGAGCCGCTCATGGATGGTCCTCTCAACCCGCACGACATTCTGGCCGTGCTGGGCGAAAAGGAACTCCAGGGGTATCTGGTCAACGAAATCCAGGAAGTTTATCGTCTGCAGGGCGTGACCATCAGTGACAAACACATCGAGGTCATCGTCCGCCAGATGATGCGCTGGGTCAAAGTGGAAGACGTGGGCGACACCACCTTCCTGCTCGAGCAGCAGGTGGACCGCTTCCGCTTCCGCGAAGAAAACGAGCGCTCCATCGCCAACGGTGGACGCCCCGCCACGGGACGCCCCATGCTTCTCGGCATCACCAAGGCGTCGCTCTCGACCGAGTCGTTCATCTCCGCCGCCAGCTTCCAGGAGACCACCCGTGTACTTACGGAAGCCTCCATCCAGGGCGCGGTTGACCATCTCCGCGGCCTGAAGGAAAACGTGATCGTAGGCCGCCTGATTCCGGCGGGTACGGGCCTCGAGCACTATCGCGGCGTCCGCCTCTCACCGGAGCTCGAACAGGCAGCGGCCAAAGTGCAGGAAGAAGTTTCCCGCGAATACGCCGAAGCCGAACGCGCCCTCGAACTGCTCCGCCAGGAAGGCGAAGCCGAAGAGATGGCCGCCGAGTAAAAGCAAACCATTCATTCAAGGGCCGGGAATTTTTCCCGGCCCTTTTTTGTTTGTCCTAATCCCGACCAAAGGGAGGGAACCCTGGTGCATAGATGAACTTGAAAAAATGCGCTAAGGAGAATGTTTATCTCAAAATTGATGCTATAAAGCACAAATGCTCATGTGGCACAGCCCGGGGTCCCCATCGCGCGCCGGGTTTGCGCGGGATGGGGTGGAGGAGCCCCCGGCTGTGAGAAAGCGCAAAAAGCCGCAAAGCCTCCATATTGATTTCATGAAAGACCGCAAGTACCAATACCGCCGCAATTTGCCGCACATAGAAAGAAGCACCCGGGCACATTTCGTAACTTTCACCACCCATCTGCGGTGGCAACTTCCCCCGCCCGCCCGCGACCTGGTTTTGCGACACTGCCTCCACGATCACGGACGAAAAATGCGCCTTTACATCGCGGTAGTCATGCCCGATCACGTTACACATGCTCTTTATGCCTCTGGAAAACAAGCGCAACCAGACATTCAGTTTCGAGGAAATTGTCGGAGCCATCAAAGGCGCATCGGCCCATTCGATTAACAAGGCCTTGAAAAGATCAGGGCAGGTCTGGCAAGACGAATCCTTCGATCACGTAGTGCGGCAACAGGAGAGCCTGGAAGCAAAACTGCGCTATGTCCGCGAAAACCCGGTACGAAAAGGCCTGGTAGCCAGGCCGGAATATTATCCATGGCTATGGGAAGAACACACAGCCGAGGGCTGCTCCACCCCATCCCGCGCAAAAACCGGCACGCGCTGGGGACCCCGGCTGTGCCACATAAGAATCGCGCCTGATTACATCAATTCTAAAATCCCGCATTCCAGTCATCAGCAGTGCGATGCACATCTGCCGCAGGCCCAACTCAGCAAAAGGCGCAGGCGACCAAATAAGACTTGCCCACATCCATATTTTCGCTTATTATTCGCTATCACCATGGAGCGGGACGAAATCATCGCCGCCATCCGCCGCGCCGCCGCGCCGCCGGGCAACTGGGCAAAACCCCCACGCGCGGCGAACTCCACCGCGTCACCGGCATCAACTATTACCGCGTGCAGATCAAATTCCGCAGCTTTAACGAGGCCATCCGCGCCGCCGGACTCGAACCCCATCCCAAAGGCCGCAAAATCACCACCAAAGACCTGCTGCGCGACTGGGGACGCGTCAAAAAGAAGGTCGGACGCCGCCCCACCAAAGCCGAATACACCCGTGAAGGCAAATACAGCGCCCAGGCTCTCATTCACCGCTTCGGCTCGTGGCAAAAAATCGGCGGCCCGGTCATCACCCGCCCTCAAAGACGGCATGGCCGCAAACCAGGCCCACCCCAGGCCCTTCAGCCTTCTCCGGAAATCCAGTCCCCCGATTCACCGGACAAAATGATCGCCATGCGCTGGGCCTCATCGCTCACACAGGTTCCCGGCCCAGTGGCCGGCAAGCGCCGCGTGACGGAAGCCGTGGCTGCCCTGGTCGTCAGCACCCTGCTGGGAGAAAACAGCAACTGGCAGCTCATCCCAGGAAACTCACTGGCCGCGGCAGGCAATCAGGAACCCAAAGAAAATCAGGCTGCCATTCACGCCCCAACCTCCGCATCTCCTCCGTGTGCCTCTGTGCCCTCCGTGGTGAAAAACAGCCTCAAACGCGACCGCCCCGTCATGGGCCGGCCCTTTGACCTTTCCCCGCTCACCAACGCACCGGTCAACGAACTGGGCGTGGTCTTTCTCTTCGGAATCCTCGCCGCCGAGCTCGGCTTTCAGGTCGAGTCCCTGCAGGGCAACTTCCCCGATTGCCAAGCCCGCCGCGAAGTCCAGCCCGGACGCTGGCAGCGCCAGCGAATCGAATTCGAATACGAGAGCAAAAACTTCGAGCGCCACGGCCACGATCCAAAGCAGTGCGACGTAATCGTCTGCTGGCGCCACAACTGGAAAGAATGCCCCGAAGGTCTGGAGGTGGTGGAGCTAAGCAGAATTATCAGATGACGATAAAGCAAGAACTGCCACTACCCCAGGGCAGAAAGTGACTGAAGGAAAACCTTGGACGACGAATGTGTTTTCCTAACTAGCCGGAGGCGCGACACATGCCAGTCCCGCAGGGACGACCGAACTTTGCCCAGCACGTGCAACTGCGGCGCAAAGCGCCGGAGTTGCTAAGTGCTGGGTAAACAAAAAGAAATCCCCTCACCGCACTGCCGCAGGCTGTCGCGCAGCCGAAGGCGCAGCGGCCAAAAACAAACATCTGCGTTATGATGAGCGCACTTATGCCGAAATTCTTCCGCCGTCACGATAGTTATTCCGCCGCTCTGATTGTCTGGTCCAGCATCACCATCACTGATCTGCGCCTGAGTCTGGAGGCCTCGAACCGGCTCATTTTATGGTATGTATACGGGCGAAAGCTGGTCGCTCACAATCATCTTTCCCTTGTCCAAACAAAGCCCCGTCTCGCGGTTTCCAATGGTGATGTTCTGAACGGACTCGGACCGCTCCATTACTTGTTCGGAATTTTCCTCTGGATTACCACGGCTACAGTCATTGTTGTTCTTGTCATGAAATATCTTGCGCCTGAGTGGTGGAGTCAGGCCTCAATGAAACCACCAAAGCAGGGCGGAAACATTGGAATAATCGCATCGCTGGTTATGTTCATTGCCATCCTGGCACTGCCATTGTTTCCAGCATTGATTCTTGGTGTAGTGGCAGCGGCCACCGGAATCTGGTGGCTACGGAATAGTGGTTCACCAGAAGCCTCTTCATCCTATGGAGTGGGCTGCTCGCGGAACTAACCACACATCGCGCGAACCTGACAGGCGTCAGCCCGAGCCCAGCGCCGGAGGCGCGGCATTACTTAGCCCAGCGCGCCGGGGTCCCCGGCAAGCCAGTTATTGGCTTGCTGGTGTGGTTAAGCGCTGGGAAAAAGAAAAGAAAAAATCTCTTCCTTGGCGTCACATGCAGGAGCGACAAACAATCTGTT